>MTKZ01001032.1_pt1 | contig 16777 bp, 4 predicted proteins | sample 1042781 | NCBI WGS metagenome assembly MTKZ01 (sample SAMN06212207, study PRJNA360539) | anaerobic digester metagenome | biome: Wastewater treatment plant; material: sludge; isolation source: anaerobic digester fed with sludge from wastewater treatment plant | place: Denmark: WWTP Viborg ... | reverse complement strand
CGACTGATCCCGGATGGGCCAGCCTGTTCATGAAACTGGCCACGGCAGCCTCCTGGGCAGCAGAGCTGTCAGCGGCCATGCTCTCAGGCAGTGCCACTCCCCATACCTGCTCCATTACTGTGAGAACAGCAGTGGTCTCCTTTCTGATGCCCGCCTCTTCCGCCGCAGCAGCCAGCCGGGATATCAGTATTTGTTTGCCATACCGGTCCAGCAACAGGTATATGTCTGTCCAGAGTCTCAACTGAAACTCCCCTTTTATCTCATGCTTGTAGATGTGGCTTACCAGGGCGAGGAATGCCGTCATCGGGGGAAGGATGCGAAATGTTCCGGTGCCGGGGATACCTGCTCTGCTGCTGGCTAAGGAGCCGGTGTCGGCACCGGCGACTGATTCCCGGGCCAGTCCGGAGCCGATTTCCGTATCATGGACAGCTTCTGATTCCCTGGTCACAGCAACATTACGGCCCGGTTCCCGGTCAACCCCGGTAGTAATAATCGAGTCCCTTATCGCCCTCTCCACCATCTCTTCGCCCTCCGGGCCGAAAAGCCTGTAGTGCAGATCGACGGAGATACCTCCGCGATGCAATTCTGGCAGGTGATTGCCAAGGTCAAGGATGATGTGCCTGTAGAGCGGCGATTTCAGGGACATGGACCGGAATCCTTCCCTGACAAGTATGTCCCTTGCTCTCAGTGCATCAGAAGGTGCGACAAGCAGATCGGCATCGCTCATCTGGCGCAGTCCTTTCGAGCCGTAGACAGTATGCTCAAGGGAGAGGCCCTTGAGCAGCACCACTTTTATGCCCTCTTGTTCCAGGAGGGCAGTCACCCCGGCAGCAGCTTCAGTGATCCATGATACGCGGGCTATCGATTTAAACCTCAACCCCTCCAGAAGAGTCCTTTCCGTCGCCGGCACCTCTCCGGCATGCCCCAGATCAGATAAATTCTGCCAGATCAGCGCTGCCACACCATGCCTGACAGCCAATCCGGCTAACAGTTTCCACTCATTAAACGACTTAAGCTCCTCTGCTATCAGTCTCTTTTGCTCAGAGGAGAAATCCATTCTGCTCAGCAGCAGAAGTAAGCTCACTGCCCTCTGGAGTCCTTCGTTGCCTTCTGCCGGCGCTTCTTTCTCCAACCCGGTCATCTGTACATTGATTTCTGCCTGGTAAACATGGTAAAATACCTTCCTTCCGCAGCCATCAGCTCTTCATGTGTCCCGGTCTCCACTATCCTCCCGCCATCAAGCACAATGATCCTGTCGGCATCACGCACAATGGAGAGCCTGTGACTGATGAAGATGCATGTCCTGCCTCCGGTGATCCGGGAGAGGTCAGAGAAGATCTCGTATTCAGCGTCGGCATCCAGTGACGAGGAAGGCTCATCAAGTATCAGGACGGGAGATTTGCGGTAAACTGCCCTGGCGATAGCTATCTTCTGCCACTCGCCCCAGCTGAGTTCCCGTCCTCCTTCGGTATGATGCCCGAGCATGGTGTCATAGCCTTCCGGGAGCGCTTCCAGGAGCCCGCCTATTCCTGCCGTGGCAGCAGCTCTCCGCACTTCAGCCATGCTTTCCGGTTCCTGTATTTCCTCTTCCGCCTTCCTGCCGGTTACAGTCCCGGTACCGCCGGCTTCATCACTGCAGTTGAATGTGCCGGACCCTGTCTTCACCCGGGAATAATGCTGCTGACCGCCAATTGCTGACGGCCATCTGTCTCCAAGCCTTATGTTGTCACCTGCGCTCAGGTAATAGAGCATGAAATTCTGAAACACCACCGAGAAAAGCTTCCGGTATGATCCGGGTTCAATGGCTGAAGCATCGGCACCGTTGACCATGACCTGTCCCTTGTCAGGCTCATACAGCCGGCAGAGCAGCTTAACCAGCGTGGTCTTGCCCGATCCGTTTGGCCCTACTATTGCCACCTTCTCTCCCCGGCCAATCCTGACAGTCACATCCTGAAGCGCAGGCAGCGCACCCCCCGGGTAAGTAAAAGTCACCTTCTCCGCTGCAATCTCCCTGAATGATCCAGGGTCCGGCGCCTTGCTTCCGCCCTCCGATTCGGGCCGGAGATCGAGGAAGCTGAAGAGATCATTAAGGAAGAGCCTGTTCTCGTTAAGTCCGGAATAACCGGTGACAGTATCGCGTAGGTAAACCAGCGCCTGCCGGAATGCCACAAGGTACATTGCCAGTTCGCCGGCAGTGATTGAAGAGGCGAGGTACCGCGACGTTGCATAGATCAATACCCCGGCAAAAGCAGCCACCTTGAGCAGCGAAGCGAGGCTTTCGGGAAGGATGTTTCTCTTCACCGNNTAACCGCCGAGGTCAAAGAGCTTCACCTCCCTGGCCGGTTTCTCTCCGGTGAGCAGCCAGCTGAAGTATGACGCCTGCCGTGAATCTGCCGTCGCCTTCTTGCGGGCCTCCCAGAGCTTCGAAGAGTTGCGGGCCCTGACCAGCAGGAAGGGGATGAAGACAGCTACCAGGATCAGCAGCGGGACCAGCCCGAAGTTCCTCAGGACAAAAGCCATTGCGATGAAGGAGATCACCCCGCGCAGCAGCAGGATTAAGTCTGACACCAGCGCTGCGGGCCTCCATGAAATGTCCCTTGCAGCCCGCTCCAGTCTGTCATGGAACAGCGGATCCTCGAAATACTTCAGTCCCAGGATACCGGCATGATTATGTATCAGCGATGAGATATGCCCCTCAACCAGGAAGGAGTGCCGCCTGGTAATGTAGGTCCCGGCATAGGAGAGCAGATCGTCAGCCAGGAGGGCAACGGCCATGGCAGCTATGAGCCATATGAGGATTGCCGGCATCCCGCCGCCCCAGGGGAGATTTCCGTCGCCGCCCCGGGGGAGACTTCCGGTTCCGCCCAATTGGAGACTTCCGGTTCCGCCCAATGGGAGATCCCCGGTTCCGGCAGCAGCCTCAGCAGTGGTTCCCGCTCCCGTCCCCGGACCGGCAATCCCGGAGACTGTTTCCATTCCCGGTGCCGCACTGAAAGCCTCTGATGCTGTTCCCTCTGCCATCCCCGAACCGGCAGCCCCTGTCACCTGGTCAACGAAATACCGCAGCAACAACACAGCCAACAGCGGTAATAATGCCCTGATGATCAGAATAATGATGCTTATTGCAGTCTCCCTTGCAGAGCTCTCCGCCAGGAGGCCAAGGGCACGCCTTATGGTGTTCCTCTCCGGTTGCATCCGATGGTGATATACACAAATATAGCAAGAAGTGTCATTCCAATCCGGCAGAGCCGAAACTTATAAATTCAATCATAACATCGCCAATAGGATGAGATTTCTTACTTTTGCAACAATTCAGTCTTCTGTCAGTTTAATAATAGATAGGTCAAAGCCATTTTTTTGGGGGAAGCAATGTATCATAAGACTAGGGGTTTAACATGAAAAGAATACTGTTACTTTCTGTCCTGGCCGTCATTCAGTTCTTGCCGGTAACAGCACAATTCCTGGGTGATGGAAGTATGGGTAATCCTTACAGGGGGACCCTGGCAGGCGCATTCACCATCTCCGGCACCAAATATTTCACCGGGACAATTATTATTGATAACGAACAGCTTACCATCGCTCCGGGAACGATACTCATTGCCGCCACCGGTACCTCCGGGATACTTGTTAACGGCACCGGTCAGCTCAATGCCCAGGGGACCTCTTCAAGCAGGATACTGATTACTTCCAACAGCGACCTTGACGGCACTTACGGCGAACCGACGGACACATGGGGAAATATCACCCTGATATCCTCAGGGGTAAGCAACATCAGCTACTGTACCATTGAGAACGGCCGGCGGTTAGCGACCAGGATCGGCTACTACGGAGGCGGACTCTATCTGGGAACATCCTCTGTCACCGTCACCAGCACCACCATCCGGAACTGCATCGCCGGTTACGGCGGTGCAATAATAGTTGCGGGAACCACTTCGCCCGTGATATCAGGTTGCATCATAACCGGAAACTCCGCTATCGAACAGGGAGGCGCCATCTACGTCGCCGGAGGCTCTTCCCCGGTAATCACAAACACCATCATCTACAGCAACAGCTCCCTCTCGACCACACGAAGCGGAGGATCAGTAGCCTCGATAGCAAGCTCGCCGAAGATAATAAATACCACCATAGCTTATAGTTCTTCTCCTGCAGCCGGCGGCAAATCAGTCTACCTCGAGAACTCCCCCGATGCGAGAATAATAAATACAATCATCTGGGGAAGCTCAGACAATATCGGCCTTTCCGGCACTCCTTCATCAGTCATTGAATACTGCGCCATCGAAGGGACTTCACTGGCAGGATGTTTGACCCTGAACAGTTCCAACACTGACCCGGAGGGTCCGAACTTCACAAATCCGGGAAGCGGCGATTTTACAATTGCCTTTATTTCTCCCTGCCGCGACAGCGGGACTGACAGCTACCCCGGAGTTACCGTGCCTTTAACCGACTATGCCGGCGGCCAGCGGATCGGACAAACCGATATCGGAGCCTATGAGATAAGGTACAGCAGGTGGGTGGGAAGGACAACCGACTGGACCCGTCCGCTGGGCTGGGACAAGGGAGTGCGCCCGGGAACCACCGACGTNNACCCTGAACGCAGGACTGACAATGATTATCGAGCCCGGTGCAAGGGTAACCCTCTCCTCACTGACCAACAACGGCACCCTTGTTCTGCGCGCTGATGCCAATGCCTACGCAACACTTATTACCGGAAGCTATTCAGGTGCTGGCGGAAATGCAAACGTCGACCTGTTCCTGACGTCAGGTCCCACCGGCGAATGGTGGCACTATATCGCCTCACCCGCAACAGTGTCAAAAACAGCCTTTACCGATATAGAGCCCGAGTTGCTGGTACGCTATGACGAATCCAAAGTGCTGACCGACGTGTCTGACGGCTGGCAATGGCATGACGGGTACGGCGGAACCACCCCATTCAGCAACCTGAACGCGAAGGAGGGCTATGATGTAAGCGTTGCTTCAGACGTGATCATGACCTACCGCAACCTCAAGTCTCTTACCACCTCCATGGGCAGGATAGACCTTCCGTTCAGCGGCTCGGGAGGTGACACAACCGTTTTTGGCTACTCCCTCCTCGGCAACTCACTTACATGCGGCATCAACTGGGACCTGGTCACCTACTCACATGAGCATAAACTCATAAGGCATGCATATTACCTGAGGACCGCCTCTGGCGAAGAGGCCTCATATGTAAATGGTGTGGGAACGAACGGCGCCACGGCACATATTGCACCGCTGCAGGGATTCTTCGTGCGAACACGCGCAACAGGGACATACATCACCATCCCTGACAACGCCCGCGAACACACTGCCGCACCGAGGTTCAAATCGGCGGAACAAATCCCACTTATAAGACTGCAGTTTTCATCATCCACACAGACCGATGAAACGGTGGTGAGATTCGATCCGGAAGCAACCACCGGTTTCGACGGGCTTCTCGACGCATCCAAACCATTCAGCCACGTAAAGGGTCACATAAAGATCTATTCTGAAACAGGCGGGGAGAACTACTCCATCAACGCTATACCATGGCCCACGCAGAAGACTTCCATACCACTTACCCTCGGGATTCACGAGGCTGGGACATACAAGATCAGCGGCAGCCAGTTCCAGACCTTCGCCGGATACACTGTCGTTCTGACTGACAGGCTGACGGGGAGCAGGACAGGTCTTGACGGAAAAGCCGGATACTCTTTCCAGGCTGCAGAGGGGACAATCTCGGGACGTTTCACACTTGACATCATCCCGGCAGAGAAAAAGGCCATCGCCGCAGGCGAAGAAAACAAACCAGAAGTAATACAGGAGACATCTCTTAGGATTTACAGCGCCCCGGGCAGGGTGTGCATTCTCCCGCAGGGAAGCGGATGGGACGGCACCGCCGGCAAAGTCAGGATATTCGATATCACCGGCAGGGTTGTATTCATGTCAGACAATGAGCGTCTGTACTCCGGAGAGCTTAAGGAATTCCAGGCCCCGGGTAACGGAGGCCTCCTGATAGTGGAGGTGGTGACCGGGCAAAAGAGATATCTCGAGAAAATAGTACTGGCCAGATGATCGTCATTGTGAATAAGGGTATATCGTAAGTTGATAAATGTTCAATTGTATAAGGATCAAACAGGTTATATTTGAGGCGCAGGAGTAAATATTCAATGGGTGAGAAAAAGAGAAGGTATGTCAGGCCGGAAGTAATCCGGATTGAGCTTGACAACTCCATCTCCCTGGTCATGATGACCGCCGCCCCGCCGCATCCTCCGGGCAGGAGAAGAGGTTCGGGCGACAGCCAGCCTGACAGCCCGTTTTCATCACCCTTCTCCGATAAACCATTCTCATAGATATACATGGCAGCGCCGGGTCCCAGACCCGGCGTGATCATATCCCGTATTGATATCCGTCATTCATCCACGTACCGCCGGGTCCCAGACCCGGCGTGATCATATCCCGTATTGATATCCGTCATTCATCCACGTACCGCCGGGTCCCAGACCCGGCGTGATCATATCCCGTATTGATATCATCCATACATGCACGTAGCGCCGGGTCTCAGACCCGGCGCTGCCATGCCCGATGCACATTAGCTGCATCAATGGAGCAGCGTGATATCTCCTGCCTTCTTGAACGGCCTGCCGTTGGCATATTTGCCCTCGACGAGCCATACGTAGACTCCCTGCTGGCAGAGCTTGCCCTTGTAGTAGCCGTTCCATGGAATGTTGATGTCAAAGGTCTCGAAGATAAGCGTACCCCACCTGTTGAATATCTGCATGTGGTAATCAAGCACCGTCTCCCTGATTGGCGGGAAGAAGAACTGGTCCATGGCGTCGCCGCTGTTCGGCAGTTCATCTATCTCTATCGGCCCGTCAAGGTTGGGCTTGAACACACTGGCAAATATCAGGTCACCGAAAGGCTCCACAGTCACTGAAGGCGACTTCGTATAAGTGTCATAGCACCCGTTAGCCGAGTAGGCGTGAAGTGTTATGTCATAGATCCCTTCAGTGGTATACTTGTGAAACGGATCGCGCAGATGCGATGTGTCACCATCACCAAACTCCCAGATAAAGCTGTCGCCACCCTCGGAAAGGTTGAAGAGCCTTACCTCCTCGTCATTCACGTATACCTTCGCAGGTGATACATCGAAGTACGCCCTTGGCGAAGGATAGACATAAACTATCTGCGACTCGGTATCCTGTCCGCCCGGACCTGTGACAGTCAGCGTAATCTGGTAGGTTCCTGCCTGCACGTAGGTGTAGTTCGGATTGATGGCATTTGAGGTATGCCCGTCACCAAAGTCCCAGTAGTACGTGGTGGCATACAGCGAGGTGTTGTGGATAGCCACGTTCCACGGCTGACAGCCTGACGGTATGGTGTCAAAATCAGCTATCGGAGGCGTGGGCAGCACCCTCACGGAATGCACCACATCCTCTGTGCAGATGCCGTTGCTGACGGTCAGACTTACGTCGAAGTCGCCGGGTGCGGCATAGGTGTGTACCGGTGACATCTCAGTCGAAGTATTGCCGTCATCGAAGTTCCACAGCCAGGTCCATGTGCCGGCGTTGGTGTTGTTCGTGAAGGTAACCGTGGCAGCCGGGAAGACCTGCGAGGCCGGGGTTGCAATGTATGCCGGCACCGGCGTCGGGTACACCACCACAGGCAGCGTGGTCTCACTGATGCATCCGAAGAACGATTCGGTCCTCAGGGTGACATTGTACGTGACCGGTGTGGTTTCGGTATTGAAGTAGGTGTGGCTGATCACATTCGAGCCTGTCTCCTGGAATCCGTCGCCGTAGTTCCAGTAATACCTGTAGGCGCCAGGCAGGAGCGAGAACATGATGCTCTCACCCGAACAGATGGTATCATCACTGATTACGAAGTCAGAGAGTATCTCCGGGTAAACGGTGATATTCTGTTCCATCGATGAGACGCATCCGTTGGCTGAGGTGATCTCCAGTCTCACAGTGCGGTAATCGAGGGCCGGACCTTCATTAAGGTAGGTGTGCTCCGGGCTGACATCCGTCGAAGTGTTCCCGTCACCGAAGTCCCACAGCAGCGAGGTGTACCCTGTTGAGCCGTTGGTGAAGTTCACGGTAAGCGGCTGGCATCCCGAAGGAACATCAGCTGTGAACATTGCAACGGGTTTCTCGACCTCTATCACCAGGGTGTCAAGTCCGACGCATCCCTTGCTGTCGGTGACCTGGTAGACAAGCCTGTAATAACCTGCCATGGAGGTGTTGAATACGGGATTCTCGATGTTGTACTGGCTGAGCGGACCGATGTCTCCGAACCATCTGTGTGCGGTGTAGGAGCCCGAGCCTCCTGCAGGATTGCCATGCAGCTGGGTGGGTATTCCTCCGCAGACAAGCAGTGTGTCAACGGGAGCTATCTCTGCCACAGGCCATGCGTTGACCGTCAGGAGAGCCTCGCGGGTGTAGTACTGGCCGCACGGACCGGTGATCTCGAGCCTGTAATGCCATCCGTTCATCGGGGTGGTGGCGCTCATTATCACCAGCTGAGGTGTCTGGGTGCCCTGGTAAAGGGCGCCGTCGCTCAGGTTGTTCCAGCCGGCACCCTGGTTGACCTGCCATACTGTTGTCTCCCCTGCCCCGGTATTGAACACCTGCGAATAGAAGATCGCACCGGCCTGGTCACACACCTCTGCATCAGCCGGTTCGGATATGATGGAAGGCTCCATGTATACCCTCAGCGGTGCGAACGAGCTGGTGACCGGCGGCAGACAGGTTCCTGACACAACCACCCTCACCAGGTAACCGTTCATCGACAGATTGAGGTTATTGATTGTAAGTGTTTGTGTGGTGGTTCCTGAGTAAGGAGCAATGTCAGTCACATTGACGAAGCCTGCTCCGCTGTTTACCTGCCACTGGTATACCAGGTCGGTGCCTGCGGCAACCACGCTGAAGGTGGCGCTTCCGCCGGGACATCCCCTGAACTCATCGGGATGATCGGAGAGCTCCGGTGCAGTGTAAACGGTAAGTACAGCCTCGTCCGAGATCAGGTCAGCCGAGCAGTCGCCACCGATGACCACCCTGTACCGGGTGCCGTCCATTGTGCGCGGCGGACCGAAGACCATCAGGGTGGGAGTCTTCACTCCCATATAGATTCCACTGTTTGCAAGATCAGCCCATGCGTTGCCGTCGAAGGCCTGCCACTGGTAACTCAGATTGGCGCCGTCGGCAAGTGCTGTGAAGCTCGCGGTCATGAACTCGCATATTGCTGAGTCTGCAGGTTGCGTGTTGATGATAGTCTCAATCGAGACATCAAGCTGCACTGTCTGCGAGATCGCCTTCGGCACGCAAGTGCCTTCAATCTCAACACGGTAACGGTTGTTGTCATATGTGCGCGGCACGGCAGTCAGCATCAGTGTGTTACTGGTGGCGCCGGAGTAAACCCCGCCGTCAGTGATGGCGCTGAAGCCCGAACCGGTGTCAACGAACCACTGGTAGTTAAGCGCTGTGCCCTGTGCCGATACGTTGAACGAGGTGCTGGTGTTCTCGCATATAGCCGAAGCAACAGGCTGTGCCAGTATCTCAGGTGCCGTATTGACGGTAAGGAGTGCAGCTGCTGAGGTGTCGGGAGGTGTGCACGTTCCGGATACTATCACCCTGAACATGTCTCCACTCATCATCCTGTTTGTTCCGTTGACCTTCAGGTTCATCGTGGAGACGCCGAAGTAGGTTGAGGTCTCCGTCAGGTTGTTCCATGTGGTGCCGCCGTCGATGCTGCGTTGCCACCTGTAGGTCGCACCGGTGGTTACGCCGGCGTCGACAATGAAGTCTGCTATCGCGTATTCGCAGATGATAACCTCATCAGGCTGATCAACAATCTCCGGGAGCTCATTGACAGTCAGGAAGGCAGGCAGCGAGGTCACACTTGACCCGCAACTGCTGCTGACAATCGCCCTGTAGGCTGTGTTGTTGTCAGCAGTGGCCACCGTGGCAATTGTATAGGTCGGGGTGGTGGCGCCTCCTATTGGTGCCCAGGTGACACCGCCGTCAAGGCTGCTCTCCCACTGGTATGAAGGATTGGTGGTGAGGCCGGCATTTACAGTGAATGTAGCTGCTGCACCCTCGCAGAGAGTGAGGCTTGCCGGGTGCTGTGTAATCTCAGCCTGGCGGGTCACAGTAAGAGTGACAGGCGTTGACTCTACATATGGTGTGCAGATTCCTGAAACCCTTACCCTGTACTGGTATCCTGACATCATCTCCAGTGTGCTTACCACGGTCAGGGTGGCAGTGTTGGCCCCCTGGTAGCGGGCTCCGGCAGCCGGGGTCCAGCCGGTACCGGTATTTACGTACCACTGGTAAACCGGGTTGGTTGTCACCCCTGCATCGACAGTAAAGATTGCATCTTCGCCCGAGCAAAGGGTCACAGCTTTTGGTTGCGTGATGATCTCAGGCTTCTCATTGACCGTGAGTGTCACTATGTCTGACAGAACCGGATCAGGGCAATCGCCTGTTATCTCAGCCTGGTACCTGTAACCGTTCATTGCTGAGACTGCCGTCACACTGAGTGTGGCTGCATTCTCTCCAGGCATGATTGTCATGCCTGAACCGGTGTCAAGGTACCACCGGTACTGCGGATTGGTAGTGCCGCCTGCATCGGTGACGAAGGTGGCAACCGCATCTTCGCAGACAGTCTGGTTGAGAGGCTGTACTGCTATTTCAGGCACCGTTTTGGCATCGATGGTTGCAGAACCGGTAAGGTCAGCGTGCGGCGCTGCCACAGCGCAACCGTTGTTGTCGGTCACAGATGTAATGGTATAGGTGGTGGAGACAGTCGGGTTGACCGTAATAGGACTTCCACTGGTATAATTGCTGACCGTTGTACCGTCACTGAGGACTACCGTGAAGGGCGACTCACCTGTGGTAATGGTCACGGTAACCGTTGCGGCATCTCCCGGGCAGACAAAGCCTGTTCCGGCTATCGATGCCACCGGCAGCGGATTGACGGTCACAACAACGGGATTGCTGTATTCCGGATCGCATGCTGCCGAATTGACACGGCGGCGGAAATGTGTTGTCTGCAGGATACCGGCAGGCGGATCATATGATGCCATTGTGGCTCCGGGTACATCACTCCAGCTTGCGCCGCCGTTGAGGCTGAGCTCCCACTGGAAGAGTATCGTTGCCGGGCCGCCGGCTGGGGCCGTCACTTCATTCAGAGACGCCGGATTGCCGAGGTAGCATACCTCCTGGTCGCCGTTGATTGTTCCCGGCATCAGCTGAGAAGGCTGGGTAATTATTATGGTAGCCTGAGCCGTGCAACTGTTAGCATCTGTTACAAGGGCTGTGATCTCGCCGACAGCACCTCCGGTAAAGGAGAGTGAGGTTCCGGTGATGGTAACGGCTGCCCCTGCCGTGTTGGATATTGCACTCAGCACATAGGGCGAGGTGCCTCCTGACACCGAGAATGAACCGGTGGCAGTTGCATCGCCGAAGCATGCCAGAACAACGTCGGGAGTCTTGCCAAGGGTAAGGACAGCAGGCTCTATCAGTACAACCGTGGTCGTTGCCATACAGTTGTTGGCATCGGTGACTGTGACGGTGTAAGTGCCTGCCCCTAGACCGGAGATATCCTGGCCTGTGGCCGTGAATCCCGAAGGACTGCTCCATGCATATGTATATGGCATCTCGCCGCCGGTGACGCCAAGATCAATGGCGCCGTCGGATGCTCCGTTGCAGGTGACGTTGTACCCGCCTGCATAGACAACCGGCGTGGTAGTCAGTACGATCGGAGGCATCACCGTGATGGTTACCTGGTCAGAAGCAGTACAACCGTTCCTGTCAGTGATGGTGACCGTGTAGGTGGTCGTCACTGCCGGCTTGGCTATCGGGCTCTTCACATTTGTGTAGTTCAGGCCTGCTGCAGGTGACCAGTTGTAGGTATAGTCACCCGAGGGCAGCAGCTCACCGCCGGCGCCCGTGGCTGTCAGGCTGGCAACCGATGCCGGGCATGCGCCAATGATATCGTCATCAGCCGTGACACTGACTGTGAGGTCAGGAGCCACGTTAACCTGTACCTGAGCCGTGGTCAGGCAGCCGTTGGAGTCGGTAACCGTGACGGTGTACAGGGTGGAAACGGCAGGCTTGGCAACCGGATTGGCCTTTGTGGCGTCATCGAGTGTGCCTGCATTGTCCCACAGGTATGTATATCCGCCTTCACCGCCGCCGACCGTGGTGCTCAGGTGAGCAACTGAGGTCGGGCATGCGCCTATCGGGTCATCATCGACAGCTGCCGTAGCTGTAAGAGGCGGTGCGATGTTGATGGTGACGGTTGCGGTGACGGTACATCCGTTGGCGTCGGTGACGGTTACGGTATAGGTGGTGTTTGTTGTCGGGCTCGCAACAGGGCTCTTTGCAGTTGCATCATTGAGTGATGCTGCCGGGACCCAGCTGTAAACATATGGCAGTTCGCCGCCAGTGACATTGACGTCAAGGGTGGTGGTTGATCCCGGGCAATCGCCAATAAGGTAATCCGTTGCGGTGGCAATTGCTGCAAGCGGAGGACGAACCTCGATGGTGATGGTATTGACAGCAGTACAGCCGTTGGCGTCAGTGACAGTAACGGTGTAGGTGGTTGTCGATGCCGGTTTGGCGACCGGATTCGGGATATTGGTTGCACTGAGGCCGGCCGATGGAGCCCAGCTCCATGTGTAACCACCTCCTGCAAGCTCCTCGCCTCCTGTTGCGGTGGCGGTGATCTGTGCGTCTGACGTCAGGCAGGTGCTGAGGATATAGTCATCAGCTGTCGCCGCAACGCTGAGGTCAGGAGCAACGGTGATGGTTATATCGTCTGTTGCCTGGCAGCCGTTCGCGTCAGTGACGGTCACGGTATAGGTTGTGGTGATAGCCGGTTTGGCAATAGGGTTGCTTACATTCGGATTGTTGAGCCCCGTTGCGGGAGTCCAGCTGTAGGTGTAGCCGGGTTCACCGCCGGAAACTGTTACGCTGAGGTTCGACCTGGAGGTCGGGCATACGCCGATGAGCATATCATCAGCCGCGGCCGTGGCAACAAGGTCGGGAAGAACATTGACCGTTACAGGTGCCGTTGTCTGGCAGCCGTTGTTGTCAGTAACCGTCACGGTGTAGGTGGTGGTGACTGCAGGCTTGGCTGTCGGACTCTTTACAGCCGGATCACTGAGGCCTGTTGCAGGCGCCCAGCTGTATGTGTAACCGGGCTCTCCACCGGTAACTATCACGTCAAGCGTGCTTCGAGATGTGGAGCAGGTGCCTATGTTCGGATCACTGGCCGTGGCCGTGGCTGCGAGATCAGGAGCTACGGTTATTGTTAGTGAAGCCGTGGTGGTACAACCGTTCAGATCGGTGACCAGGACAGTATAGGAGGTTGTCACCAGCGGTTTGGCTGCCGTGGCGGGGCTGGCCGGATCGGTCAGACCGGTGGCAGGTGACCACTGGTAAGTGTATCCGGGCTCACCGCCTGTTGCGCTGGCAGTAAGCTGTGCATCGGATGTGGAACATGTACCTATATTATAGTCATCAGCCGAGACGGTCACATTCAGAACCGGAGCAACAACTATCTCTATGCTTGCAGTCGTCTGACAGTCGTTGGCGTCAGTGACGGTGACGGTATAGGTGGTAGTTGCTGATGGCTTGGCTGTCGGTGACTTGCTGTTCGGGTCACTCAGACCGGCAACGGGAGCCCACAGATAGGTGTATCCGGGTTCGCCGCCGCTGGCGGTGACGTCGAGGTGAGCCACCGAGGTGGGACAGGTGCCGATGTTCGTGTCATCTGCAGAAGCCACAGCGGTAAGATCTGGCGCCACATTGACTGTAACTGTTGCCGTTGCCATACAGCCGTTGTTGTCGGTGACGGTTACGGTGTAGGTGGTTGTGGCAGCCGGTTTAGCAGTCGGAGACTGGATTGCCGTATTGTTGAGGCCGGTTGCGGGTGCCCAGGCGTATGTATAACCTGGTTCGCCGCCGAGAGCCACTGCGTTAAGAGTGGTTCTGGAATCAGGGCATGTGCCGATCAGCGGATCAGCTGCCGAGGCGGTGACAGTGAGCGGTGAAACAACATTGACCGTGATATCCCTGGATATGCTGCAGCCGTTCTGGTCCGTCACTGTAAGGGTATAGGTAGTGGTGGCATCAGGTTTGGCCGTCGGGTTGGGATCGGTGTCACTGCTCAGTCCTGCTGCCGGGGTCCACAGGTATGTGTATCCCGGTTCGCCGCCGCCGGCGGTGGAGGTTATTTGTGCATCTGAGCCGGGGCAGGTACCGATTGAACTGTCATCAACTGCCAGCGTCAGCGTGAGTGCCGGGCGGACGGTGATAGTGATGTTCGATGTGGCGGTACAGCCGTTGGCGTCGGTGACAGTGACGGTGTAAGTGGTGGTCACAGCCGGTTTCGCCGTCGGCGTTTTGATATTGTTGTCGTCGAGACCGGTGAGCGGGGTCCACTTGTAGGTGAAGCCTCCTTCGCCGCCGGTGACAGTTGCATCAAGGTGCGAGACAGATGTCGGGCAGGTGCCGATGAACAGGTCGTCGGCTGTTGCCGTGACGGCAAGGTCAGGTGCCACATTGACCGTGACGGTAGCCTGGTCGGTACAGCCGTTGGCATCGGTGACGGTGACGGTGTAGATGGTAGTTGCAAGCGGCTTGGCTGTCGGGGTGGCGCTGGTGGCATTGTTGAGCGTGCCGGCGTTGTCCCAGAGATACGTGTAGCCTCCTTCTCCGCCGGTGGCGGTTGCGCTGAGATGAGCCACAGAGGTGGGGCAGGTACCGATCAGGTTGTCATCCACGGCGGCGGTCACGTCAAGTGGCGGAGCCACGTTGACGTTGACGCTGGCCGTAGCCGTGCAGCCATTGGCGTCAGTGACCGTTACTGTGTAGTTCGTGTTGGCTGCCGGTGCGGCCATCGGCTCCCGTACAGCCGGGTCACTCAGTCCTGCAACAGGCAGCCAGCTGAAGCTGTACGGAGCCTCGCCGCCGTTGACGTTGACATGAAGCTGAGTCTCTGATCCCGGGCATGCACCGATGAGATTGTCATCAGCAAAGGCCACTGCCGTAAGCACCGGGGCAACATCGACGGTCACCGAACCGGTTTTTATACAACCGTTGGCGTCAGTGACGGTGACAGTGTATGTGGTTGTCGATGCCGGTGTTGCAACAGGATTTGCAATTGTTGTTGAAGTGAGACCTGCTGCGGGCGACCAGCTGTAGAGGTATCCGCCGGCGGGCTCGACGCCGCCGGTGACAGTTGCTGTCAGCTGTGCCGATGAGCAGGTTCCGATGAGATTGTCATCTGATGTGGCGGTTACTGCCAGGATTGTCGGCTGGGTAAGCGTCCATGACCTTACCAGCTGGCATCCGTTGGCGTCGGTGACGGTGACCTCGTAGGTCCCTGCTGTCAGGGCGCCCTGGTTGGGGGCACCGGCAGTGATGCCGCTGCCTCCTCCGGAGATGGTCCATGCATATATGTAAGGTGCAGTGCCTCCGGTGACAGATGTAATGATGGTTCCGTTGTTGCCACCGAAGCAGCTGATGTTCGTGGTTGTGGCTGTCAGGCTCAGGGCCGGCGGCTCGGTAACGATTATCGTAGCCTCGGCGGTGCAGTTGTGCGCGTCAGTGACCCGGACGGTGATGGTTCCGCCACCGGCACCGGTAACGGCTACCGAGGTCGCGGAAGGCGTCAGTGTGGCCCCTGCCGTATTCACCAGCGTGCTGAACGTATATGGAGCAGTTCCCCCGGCGGCGGTGAAGCTGCCGGCGCCCGTAGGATCACCGTTGCAGAGAAGAACCATATTTCCTGTTGAAGAGAGCGTCAGCACCTCGGGCTGGAAGACCGTGGCCTGTCCGCTGGCTACACAACCGTCACTGCTGGTGACGATTACATTGTAGAGTCCTGCCTTCACACCGGTGATGTCCTCGGTGCCTGCCGTGAAGCCGTCAGGACCAAGCCATGAGAAGCTGTTCAAGGCAGAGCCTGTCACTGTCAGGTTAATGGCTCCGCTGTTGTCGCCGTTGCACTGAAGGTTGGTGACGGCAAATGCCAGTACGGGCTGTGCATGGATGGTGACTGTGGCAGTCCCCGACAGGGTACCGTTACATCCGTGGCTGTCCTCCATCGAGACCAGCGTATAGGTTACTGCTGCCGCAGGAGTGACAGTGAAGGTGTAGATGTTGACCGGATGATTGGTCACCGTAACAGGCGTTGCACCGTCAGTATAGATAAAGGTATATGGTGCAGCTCCTGTAAGAGATATGGTCAGTGTGGCACTCTGTCCTGCACAGACAGCAGTTGTTCCGCTCAGTGTTGCGGAAGGCACGGGCCAGTATGATACCGTTGCATTGCCGATGCCCGAGTTGGTACAGCCGTTGGCGTCAGTGACGCTGGTGACGGTGTAGTTGCCTGCTGCTGTTGCGTTGAGTGTATACGGACTTGCAGCAATATTGATTGCTGTCTGGTTTGCGCCATTGATAGCATAAATCACGTTCCATGGTGCAGTGCCTGTAAGGGTGATTGTTATCGGGTGAGTATCCTCAATGCATACTGTTCCGCTGTTGCTTATTATGGCCGTAGGCAGCGGCCTGACGGTTACCGCCAGAGGATTATGGTTCGTGATGCATCCTGCGGCGTTTACTTCGCGGACTGAGATATTTCCGCTGATGGTGCCGAATGTGACTGTGATTGATGCAGCCGAAGGATCACCTATGAGGGCAGCTCCTGTCGGAAGAGTCCATGTGTAAACCGATCCCGGATGATCCGGGACTGAATATGTCCCTGTCTCAAG
>MTKZ01010185.1_pt1 | contig 16789 bp, 17 predicted proteins | sample 1042781 | NCBI WGS metagenome assembly MTKZ01 (sample SAMN06212207, study PRJNA360539) | anaerobic digester metagenome | biome: Wastewater treatment plant; material: sludge; isolation source: anaerobic digester fed with sludge from wastewater treatment plant | place: Denmark: WWTP Viborg ... | reverse complement strand
CCGGGATCGGCCGGACGCGCTCCCGCGTCGAGCACCGCCCGGAAGACCGCGCGAACGGCCGCCAGTCCCCCGTGGCAGGAGATCTCGAGCAGGTCTTCTCCGGTGAAAGTGCGGGGCGCCGCATAGAAGCAGTAGATAGCCTCGTCCACCTGCCCACCCCGGCCGTCGAGAACGGGACGGAGCAGCGTCCGCCGCGGCGCGAACGCGTCTGCCCCGGCGCCGCTGAGACGGCAGGCTATGTCTATCGCAGACGGGCCGCTGACACGCAAAACGGCGATGGCCCCTGTGCCCGGAGGCGTGGCCACCGCCGCTATGGTGTCTGAGTGCGAGGAAGGCATCTGCTTGCCTTCGCCCGAAGTTCCGCTCAGTCTTTCTTCGGGGAGATCACGACGTGCCGCCGGTCGCCTTCCCCTTCGCTGTAAGTGTAAACGTCCGGGTGCTCCTTCAGGACGTTGTGGATGATGCGCCGGTCGCGAGGCGGCTGCGGATCGAGTTCCGCCTCCTGATCGTGCTCGATCACCTGCCCCGCGATCTCCAGAGCCATCGCCTCCAGCGCCTCTTTGTGCTTGCGCCGGTAGCCCGCCGCGTCAATTGTGATGCGCACTTTTCCTTCATGCTTGCGGTTGACGATAATCCCGACCAGGAACTGCAGCGCGTCCAGCGCGTTGCCGCCCCTGCCGACCAGCAGCTCCGACTTGCCGCCGTCTATCTCGATCTCGAAACCATCTTCAACGACCTCCGAGACCCTTGCTGTGGCCCCGAGATCGCCTGCGTCAATCATTTTCTTGATGAAGTCAAGCGCTTCTGCTGCGCGCGCATCTACACTCACGGCATCTACTCCTGTGCTCGCTGGTTTTGCCCCGGCGGCTGACTGCGCCTGGGCGCCCACCGAGGAATCTCTGGTTCTGGCAGGGCGGCGCGGCTGCCTCTCCCTGCGTTTCGGTGCGGCTTCGGCCGCCTTCGGCTCGGCCTCGGCCGGCTTTGCGGCCTCCGGCTGAGGCTGAGGCGCAGGCCGGGGCTGCTGCACCGGCTGACGCTCGCCTCGACCCTGCTGCCGCGGCTGCCGGCCGCGAGGCTGATTCTGCTGCTCCTGCGGCCCGCGTCCACCCCTGGAGTCCGGTCCCTCCTGAGCATCGGGCCGCTCCTGCCTTGCCGGACGCTGCGGCTCACGGCCCGCGGCCTGCGGAGGCCGCTGCCCTCCCCGGTCGCGTCCGTCGCGTGAGCGTCCGCCCCGCCGCCGGCCGCGCGCCGGACGCTCTTCTTCCTCGGGAGGAGCCGGTGAGCCCTGCCGGGGCGACGCCTGCGCCGCCGAATGGCGCTGGCGCTTCGTCTCGTAGTACGTGCCGCGCACCCTGGCGGCGTTTCCACCAAACAGGCCAAGAAAGCCCCGGGCGCCCACTTCGAGCACCTCGAACTCAACATCGTGCTCGGGTACCCCGAGCTTGGCGGCGACTTTCTGCTTCGCCTCTTCTATTGTCTTTCCGCTTGCTTCAGCAGTTCGCATTTGTCAGTTTCTAAGTTCTCTCTGCCTTCCGTCCGCCCCTCCCGAATTCACGCCCGAGCGCCGCTCTACCTGCGCTTGCGGGGTCTGGGACCCCTCGGCGCAGCCGCCACCACAGGCGCAGGAGCCACTTCAATCTCATCCTCGTCCTCTTCCAGCGCAAGCGCGGGGACGGGTTTGTTGAGCATGAAGTACTGCTGGGTGGTGGTCAGCAGGTTGAGCACGAGCCAGTACAGGATGAACGCGGACGGGAAATAGTTGAAGATAAGCACGAACATCGCGGGCATCATGATGGACATCATCTTCTGCTGTTCCTGCTGAGCTTTGTCCACAGCGCCCGCTGAAGTCATTCGTGTCGAGATATACATGCTCACCCCGTAAAGAATGAGCAGCGGCCAGTCCGAGTCCGCGAGGCTGGCGCCGACCCAGGGCACCTTCTCCGTGATGTGGCTCCCAATCCACAGAAACTCGCCCTTTGCGAACTGGAACTCGTACACCCGGATGATGCGATACAAAAGAAGCAGAAACGGCATCTGCACCAGAAGCGGGAGGCACCCCATAAGCGGGTTCGCCCCGTGGTCCTTCATCAGTTGCCACTGCTGCTTCTGCAGCTCGCGCGGGTCGTCGGCCAGATCTTTGCGCAGTTTCTCGAGAAGGGGCTGAATCCTCTGCGTGTTCCGCATGGACTCGAACTGCATGTGAGACAGAGGCGTCGTGATCACCTTCACCAGAAGCGTCAGTATCACAATCGCCAGCCAGTAGCTGTAGCTTCTGTGGGAGCCGGTCATCTTCACCAGGAAGTCAACCAGCCGGTAGTCCCTCGTTTTGCTGTTCACGGCGTCCACGCGCCGCGACAGGTCCTGATAGTCGGTGTACGCCTCACGGACGTACCTGTCGGGCCAACCCTTCACGGGCGTCCCGTCAAGGGCGCCCGGGCCGGCCGTCGCTATCAGCTTGCGGTAGGTCTTGGCGGCGGTGTATTTGGAGTTGCCGGCGGGCTCTTTGTCCTGCCTCTGCTCGATGCGCGCGCGCAGCAGCAGGGCGCGATGAGCCGTTTCCCCTGCCGGGTCGTCCCGGCGGATCTGCTCCAGGTCTTTTGTGGCTTGCCTGTAAGCCTTCTGCCGCTCCTTTGGAGGCTTGTTCTCGAACTTGCTGATTGTCTGTTCGATCCTGGCGAACTCGCCGTCAAGATCTTTGTCCTGGGCAAGAGCCCCTGCCGCCAGCGCCACCGTGAACGCCGCAAGCAATGCACCTGCAAGACGGGTGCGTCTGTTGTACAAAACCTGAACTCCTTGATGAGTTGTGCCGGCTGTCCCGGCGCCCGGGCCCGCGCGCTTCCCGGCCGGAACTGCCTGTGTCTATTCCACGGGGTCGTAGCCACCGGGATGAAACGGGTGGCATTTCAGAAGGCGCCTGATGCCCATCCGGCTTCCCCGGATCAGACCGTATCGCTCAATCGCCTGCGCTGTATACTCCGAACAGCTTGGCTGGAACCGGCACACGGGTGGCCCCAGCGACGAGAGCTTCTGATAAATCGACCTGATCAGCCAGACCGCCGCGCGCGCCCCCATACCGCCAGCCGCCTGGCTGCGGTCCCTGCGCGGCTCTTTTCTACGCGCCGTTTCGCGTTCCACCTGCTCTGACGAAGCTTTCTATCCCTCCCTTCACTTCGTCCGCCAGCTCCTCGAAGCTCGCGGATGCGGCGCCTTGCCTGGCGTTCAGGACGAAGTCCCAACCGTGGGCGGCCTCCGGCAGCACCAGCCTTACAGCCTCTCTGAGACGACGCTTCACGCGGTTGCGCACAACCGCCTTGCCGACGCGCTCGGACACCGAGACGCCGAACCTGCTCGGACAATCCCCCATCGCCAGCGCGCGAAGCGCGACATACCGGCCCGCCCGCCGCTTCCCGCGCGACTGCAGCCTCCGGAAGTCACGGGATTCGGTCAGCCTGTGCTTGCGGGGCAGCATCGCATGGTTCCGCCCCGAGGGGCGAGACGTGTCAGGCCGTCAGCCTCTTCCGGCCTCTCAGCCTGCGCCGCTTGATGACGTTGATGCCTGCTTTGGTGGACATCCTCTTGAGAAAACCGTGCACGCGCATGCGCCGCCGGACTTTGGGTTGGTATGTTCTTTTCACTGGTGAAAGCGCTCCGTAATGTTGAAGAAGAACAATTATAGCATGCAGCGGTAAGCCCCTTCAACGTGAGCGCGCGGCGACGCGCGTCATTCCGGGCCCGCTCTCGTCGTTACCTGCTAGAACCGAAAACCCAATCGGCGCCGGTCGCCTCACGCGCGGCCCGATCCCGGGTGCGTCAGTCCGTCTCCGGGTACAGCCAGTGCGTCAGGTAGTAACGCCACCAGTTGTTCTGCTTCCCGTCGGCGTTGACGCCCGGCGCGCGCGGAATACGCTCGAGCCACCAGATGTGATGCTGCCTCTGGTCGCCGCTGCCCCACTCGGTCGCGTCCACAATGCGCTTCGTGCTGGCGCCCTGCAGGTTGGGCCAGTTCGTCAGCCAGTCGTCGCACATGCTCCACACCGGCGTCATGTTCCCCCAGTCGTAGTCGGTGGTGCTGTTCGGCGAATAGTGGCACATCCCCACCGCCGACTCGCCCGGACCTCTCAGTTCGATCATCCGGAAACGGTCCCAGTTGGTTGTTGCCGGATACGTCGGGAACCACCAGTCGGGCGGCCCGTACACCTGTGACATGGTGCACTCGGCGCGGTGCACGAAGTCCTCGAGCATGCAGTCCACCCCCCGCTCGAAGCTGAACCCCATGATGACGAAGTTCCGGAGTGACGCCGGCCAGGTGTACATCCCGCCGTTCACGAAGAACGGATGCGGCCCGACCATGCTCGCCTCCCATCCGCCGTATGAGGACGGCGGCGCGAATAGCCACACTTCGTCAATCTCGCCCGACGCCACGCGGCCGCTGATGCTCACGGGCTGATTGTGTTCGTAATCCATATCCGACATCAGCAAGGCATGGTCCGTGCTGCCCTCGTACAGGTTCTGGCTCGTCCAGGCCGCCACGTACCCATCCGGCGTGTACTGGAAGCCGTCGTTGTACTTCGGGTAATACTCCGCGTCGTACCACGAGACGATCTCGTACTGGCACCATCCGCCGCTCGAATGGCGCATGTCGGCGATGTAGTCCTGCGCAAGCTGGTGCGGGTCATTCCAATTGAAGTGCTCGTGCGTTCGTTTGTTTCCGTACGACGGACAGTGCGGGTCACAGTTCACGACGGCGACTTTGATCACCGGCGGCGCGGTATCTTCGGTGAAGTAGCTCTCGTAGTCCTCCAGGCCGCGGCAGCGCAGCATCGGGCGGACCCTGTCCTCATTGTCGATGTAGAGGCTTGAGATGCCGGTAAACAGGATTCGCTCGCCGACGGACGTGTTGAGCCTGCGTCCCGGACTGAGCCCCATCAGGTTCACCTGCAGGGCCGGCCCGTTCCCGCTCGCGTCCGACAGAGTGATCTGCTCGCAGTTGACGGTCTTCTCGAGCACCGTCCCCCACATCTTCACGAGCAGTCCGGTGTTGTTCGCGCCGTGGCCGCCTTCCACTCCCACCTGCGTTCCAGCGGCCGCTCCGCCAAGCTGAGATGCGCGCATGAAGACCGGCTCCACAGCTCCCGTGCCGTCAGCGGTCCACTCAGAAGCGTCGAGAAACAACTCGTTGCTGCCGTCGGAAAAGAGCATTCCCCGGACAAGCAGGCGCTGCCCCGCCTTCGGCATCTCTGGCGAGCGGACCTGAATCCCGCACGCCTGGTCCTCGCTCTGGATGTAGAACAGTTCTTCCAGCGGGAAGACCGCCGTGACAACACCTTCCGTATCCAGCAAGGCATACATCCCGGCCGCCTTCACATCGCCGATCGTAACCGGGTTGTACTGCGGGCCCACGGTAACAACCAGGTCGCGAATTTCGATGAAGTCCTGCCCCCTCCCCTCCCAGTCGGTGCCGTAGAACTCGACCTGTATGACTTTCGACAGATCGAAGTGCGCGTCGCCGCTGTCCGGAGTCATATCATCGGTCACGTCTATCCATTCGGGGTAGGTTGGATAGGGTTGCGGCCCGTAGGAGATTCCCAGGCTGCGCCCGGCCCAGTTGACGTCGCGCAGCGTGACAAAGATGGGCGCGTCGCCGTACGGGTTGGTGTTGCCGCCGCCCTGAAAGTAGCGGGCGGTATAGTGGATCTCGCAGCCGGGGCCAGACATGTCCACGTACGGCCCGTACCCCGCCTTCACGAAGTTCACAACCGGGCCTCCATACCAGCCGCCGCCTGTCAGGTTCTTGCGGCAGAAGCCAATCTCGCCTTCGGTCGCGAACTCGGTGAACTCTGTGATGGCGTCCCCAAGCCCGATGTTGATCTGCTGATCCATCGGGATTTCCACCAGCACGTCCTCATATGCAGCACCCTCGGTGATCACCAGGCCGCGGATTTCGATGAAGTCCTGCCCCGTCCCCTCCCAGTCAGTCCCATGGAACTTGACCTGCACGACTTTGGACAGATCGAAGTGCGCGTCGCCGCTGTCCGGTGCCATATCGTCGGTTACGTCAATCCATTCGGGGTAGATTGGATAGGGGTACGGGCCGTAGGAGACTCCCAGGCTGCGCTCGGCCCCGTTGACGTCGCGCAGTGTGACAAAGATGGGCGCGTCGCCGTACGGGTTTGTGTTGCCGCCACCCTGAAAGTAGCGGGCGGTATAGTGGATCTCGCAGCCAGGGCCAGACATGTCCACGTACGGCCCGTACCCCGCCTTCACGAGGTTCACAACCGGGCCGTCATACCAGCCGCCGCCTGTCAGGTTCTTGCGGCAGAAGCCAATCTCGCCTTCGGTCGCGAACTCGGTGAACTCTGTGATGGCGTCCCCAAGCCCGATGTTGATCTGCTGATCCATCGGGATTTCCACCAGCACTTCGTCCGGCCAAACCGGACATACGGCAACGGCCAGCAGAAAAACAGCCAGAACTCCCAGCTTCATATCACTCCTCCTTTGCCTTCACAGGACTGGCGGGACAGACGCTTGACACCTGTATTGTAGCACGCCGCGCCGGTCTTTGCGGATGGAAATCCGCGTCACTGTTGTTGCCACCGGGTCGCAATGTGTGCCATAGTGCGGACATGTTGATCCGGCGGCACAGAATCATACCCCTGACACTCGTCGTGATGGCCGCGGCGCTTGTGTTCGGCGTCCAGCCGGGCCTGCTGTCACGCAGCCTCACGACGGGCTTGCCCTGCACGAACTGCGGGCCCATTCGTGCGGCCGCCTGCTGCGACGCCTGTTCGTCAGAGGCTCAGGCCTGCCTGGACTGCTGCGAGACCCACGGATTCGACGCGCGGCCGAGCGGCGGGGCTCCGGCTCTTTCGCCTTCGACTGCATTCGTGACGGGCGCCGCGCTACCCAGAACGCCAGAGGCCCACCAGTGCCCGGCCGGCCCGGATGCGCTGCCTCGTGCCTGCGAATCGCCGCCGCCCTCGCCACGCGCTCCGCCTTCTCCCGTCTGACTCTGTCACACCCTGCCGCTTCAAAGCGGCTCACACAGTCACAACCCGAATAGAGGAGTCGGACAATGACGAACCGTTTCGCTCCGCCGCGCAACCGGCGGGCATTCACACTGATCGAGCTTCTGGTCGTAATAGCAGTGATCGCCATTCTGGCGGCGATCCTTTTCCCGGTCTTTGCCAGCGCGCGCGAGCGGGCCAGGCAGAGCGCCTGTCTTTCGAACATGGGGCAGATCGCGCGATCGCTTCATATGTACACGGACGACCACAAGGGGCGCGTCCCCATCTGCGTGGACGATGCCACCGTGTCGGCCGAGTCGGACACGGGGTACTGGTGGGTGGTGCTGCATCCGTACACGCGCGATGACAGAGTGTTCACCTGCCCTTCCTGGCGTGGAGGAGAGCTGCCGCAGGGCCTGCTGGCAATCGAGCAGCCGCCGGACGCCTCTGTCCCGCATATGCGCGGCGGCGTCTCGGGGACATACGTCTGGAACGAGACGATGGACGGCGCTCCGGAGAGCAAGCTGTCGGGCACTGCGGCGGACGGGCTCAGCTACGGCCCGTCGAGCGTGATTGCGGTGGCTGAGGGCTTCAACGGCAGCCACATCTGGAAGCCGGAACACGTGACGCGGAAGCACCCTGAAGAGCGCCTGAGATATCATCACAACGGCGGGGCCAACCTGGCCTACGCGGACGGGCATGCCCGCTATATGAAGAAAGACGAAATGAAGCGGAGCTACTGGGCTCCGTGGGAGGCCTCGATCTGGCGTCCGTGAACAAGCGCAGGAGACAGGACGGGCGATGACGCCGCGCGAGAAGGTTCTGGCGGCGTTTCATCGTGACGGCGCGGCTGAGTTCGCGGCGGTAATTCCGTACGAAGGCATCTACTTCCGGGACCGCTGGCGCGACCTCAGCCCACGCCCCTGGTGGCATCAGTTCTCGGCGGACATCGAGCAGCAGCTTGGCTGGCGGCGCGACGCCGCGCGGGCAATCGGGCAGGCGTGGTTCGCCATCGGAACATCGTACAGCGCTGAAGACCGCGCGAACATAAGCATCGAGGAACGGCCAGACGGCGTCTATCTCCTCGACCGTCGCGGGCCTTCCGAGCGCAGGCTCGAGCCGCCGCGCGTCGCGGGGCTGCCGGACTCGCACGAAACGCTCTCCGTTCGCCCCGCCGACCCTCCGGCATCGCAAAGTGACGTGGAGCGCGCCATTCCGCTGGTTGACCCCGCGCTGCCCGAGCGGGTGGCGGCGGAGGGACGATGCGAGTTGGCAGCGCGGATGCTGGCGGACTTCGGCGCGGGTTTGTTTCCTCAATCGAGCGTCAGCTCTCCGCTCTGGCAGTGCTACGACATCTGGGGCTTCGAGTGGCTGATGATGGCGCTCGTCGAGCAGCGGGAACTCATCCGATGCGCCTGCGAGCGGCATCTGGCGAACGCGCTCTTGGGGTTGAGAATCGCGAAAGCCGCCGGGGCGATGGGCATCTGGATTGAGGAGTGCATGCTCGACATGATCTCGCCGGAGGACTACCGGGAACTGGCCCTGCCGGGCTTGCGGACGATCACGGACGCGATCCGTGCGGCGGGGATGAAGAGCATCCACTACTTCTGCGGCAACCCGGCGCGGCACTGGGACTGCCTGCTGGATACGGGCGCGTACGCGCTGTCGCTCGAAGAGGGCAAGAAGAACTTCGAGATCAGGATCGAGGATGTGGTCGAGCGTGTGGCCGGGCGGATGACTGTGCTTGGGAATCTCGACGCCATCCGCGTGCTTCAGGACGGGACCGACAAGGAGCTGGAGTGCGAGGTCCGCCGCCAGATCGCCGCCGGGCGCGCGAACGGCAGCCGCTTCATCCTGAGCCTCGGCAGTCCGGTGACGCCGCGGACGCCGGTTTCGCGTGTGAGGCGGTTTTGCGAAGCTGAGGGTTGAGAGTGGACGGAGGAACCTCGGTGGGCGGGGCCTAACACACTACTGCGTGAACCATGGCCGATGACCGTCATGCCGATCTCGTAAGGTTTTACTCGCTGCTCGATGCTCTGGAGCTGGGCATCGGCGGCGCTCGAATGCTTGCCGACTGCTCGGGCCGCATGGACTGGCCGACCCGCGGCGTGTACTTTTTCCGCGAGCCGGGCGAAACGCGCACCGACACAGGGAGGGGGCCCCGCGTTGTACGCGTCGGCACCCATGCTCTCAAAGCAGACTCGGGCGCCAGCCTCTGGTCTCGCCTCCGCCACCACAAGGGGCTGCAAGGCAGCGGTGGTGGCAATCACCGCGCTTCCATCTTCCGGCTGATTGTCGGGTCTGCCCTCATCCGGCGGGATGGCCACGAGTACCACTCGTGGGGAGTTGACGACAGCGCCTCTCGCGATATCAGAACGCTCGAGCTGCCTCTGGAGCGCGAGGTCAGCAAGTTTATCGGGGCCATGCCGTTTTTATGGCTTTCGGTAGACGACGCTCCCGGCCCCGGAAGCCTGCGGGGGTGCATCGAGCGCAACTCGATTGCCCTGCTCAGCAACCTCAGCAGGCGTCCCATCGACCCGCCATCGGCAGGCTGGCTCGGCCACTGCTGCGACCGTGGGCCCGTTCGACAGTCGGGGCTTTGGAACCAAAAACACGTAGAGAAGGAGTACTCTCCGGCCTTCCTCGATGATCTGGAGGCTCTCGTCGCCGCCGCGGTCGGTCGGCCATGATCGCGGTCATACAGTGCGCTTCGAGCAAGAGGCCGGAAGCGGGATATCTCCGCACCGGAGACGGCAGACGCGTTACGTTCGTGGCCGATCCTTCGCGGGCTTCTGCGGACCCGCACACCGTCTATGCACGCCCTGACGACCGCTCCGATCGCGGCAAAACATGGCGCGAACTGCTGCTCCAATACAACGACGCGCCCGCGAATAACCCCCTTGGCCTCCTCCCGGCGTACAGACTATACCGTCCTCCGGAGTACGCGAGGCTCGCGGCTCACGTCGGGATCGACCGCATGTACGTCCTCTCAGCCGGCTGGGGGCTCATCCGGGGCGACTTTCTGACGCCCGACTACGACATCACCTTTGCGGGCAATGCCGCGGCCTGGAAGAGGCGGCGCCTGTCAGACAGGTACAAGGACTTCGCGATGCTGCCTGATGGTGAGGACGTTGTGTTCTTTGGTGGCGCGGCGTACCTGCCGCTGTTCTGCAGGCTGACGAGTGGATTCAAGGCGAAGCGAACCGTGTTTTTCAAAGCAGTTCTGCCGCCCGGTGCGCCGGGATGCGTGCTCTGTCGGTATGACACCCGCCGGTGCACCAACTGGCATTACTCCTGCGTAGATGACTATGTCTCCGGGAAGCTCGAATAGTGGTGCGCTCCCTTGTTTCTTCCTGCAATTTGTCGGCGAACCAGCTTGACAATGCCTGCATATCCGCCTACAATGCAGGCATCATGAGCAAACAACTGGTGCAATACACAATACGGGGTGTTCCTCCAGCCGTGGACAGCGCACTTCGGCGCAGGGCGCGGCGCCTTCGCAAAAGCCTCAACCAGACTGCTCTCGAAGCGCTTGCCGAAGGCGCGGGTCTGGAGGTCGAAGGGCAGACTCACCATGATCTGGATTTCCTTGCCGGGTCGTGGGTGTCCGATCCCGAAGTGGACAAGGCCCTGGACGAGCAGCGGCAGGTGGAACCCGAGCTCTGGCAGTGAGGATCGCACTCGACACGAACTGCTACTGCGACGCCGCCCGCAGCGATGAGCGCGTGATGGGACTCCTGCGGCGGGCCGAAGAGGTGTACCTCCCATTCGTTGTGCTGGCCGAACTCAGGGCGGGCTTTCGCGGAGGAAACCAGGCCGGCCCGAACGAGGCCAACCTGTCGCAGTTCCTGGACTCGCCGCGGGTACACGTGCTGTATGCCGACGATCAGACGACGCACCACTACGCCCGGTTGTATGCCCAACTCCGCGCCCGGCGAACGCCTGTCCCGACGAACGACCTGTGGATTGCGGCGCTGGTGCTTCAACACGACTTGATGCTGGTCACGCGCGACGAGCACTTCTCCCGCATCCCTGAGATCGCGCGGATTTGACGCGGCGACGTGAACACAATGCCACACCATCGGCCGCGCTACCCCGATTCCTGAGAAGGATATCACCGTCTGTGCCCCGAACTTCGCGGTGGAGGTTCTTCCGATGATTCTGCTTCTCTGCGCCACACTACTGGTTTCCACTCTGCACTCCGCGAACGCCGCCGGCGTTCAGGTGTGGACCGAACCCGCGGCCCTGAAGATTTTCGAGGACGCGAAGGCGTCCGCGCACGCGACCCGAACAGTGCGCCTCAGCGCGGCGCGGCGGGAGTTCGCGGCGTTTCAGATTGTGCTCTGCGCGGACGCGGATTTGAAGGGTGTGACGGCGAAGGCGCTGGCGCCCGTAGGCCCGGGACGCATCAGCGCCCGGAACATCACAATCTGGCGCGAGCACTACGTCAACACCAACGAAGGCCGCAGGCCCGACCCGCTTTCTCTGCTCAAGAGCGTGGACCTGAAGGCGGGCGTGGCGCAGCCGCTGTACGTTGAAATCGAGGTTCCCGCAGACGCAAAGGCAGGCTCGTACGAGGGGACAATCCAGATTTCGGCGGACGGCGCGGAGGCGGGACAGGTCCGGTATCACCTCAAGGTCCGCGACTTCGCGCTGCCGCTGAAGCCGTCGCTCGTGACGGCGTTCGGAATACAGGAAAACTGCATCGCGCGGCAGGAGAAGATCGCGGGGTCGGGACCCACCTTCGAGAAGTATCGCAAGGCGTATTACGAGATGCTGCTTGCGCATCGGATTTCGGCGTACAATATCCCGGCCGACCTGACGACCGACGAAGGGGCGAAGTATCTGAGCGACCCGCGCATGACGAGCTACGTCATCCCCTACTCCGGCGAAGACGCCAAGCTTAAGGCGCTCTGCGATCACCTGCGCGCCGGGGGCTGGCTCGACAAGGGCTACTTCTACATTGTTGACGAGCCGTATTCGAAGGACTCGTTCGAGCAGATTGACAAACACGTTGCGCGGCTGAAGCGCCTGGTACCGGACTACAGGCTCGTGTCGCCCTATTTCCGCAACCCCGACTTCGACGATAAGCTGACGGTGTACGACATGCTGAAGGGCAAGGTCAACATCTGGTGCACCGCCACGTACTTCCACAACGAGAAGGTGCTGGACGAGCGCGTGAAGGCAGGAGAAGAGGTCTGGAACTACGTCTGCTGCGGCCCGGGCCCGCCGTATGCGAACTTCTTCGTCACGATGCCCGNNATTCGTCACGATGCCCGCCATGTCGCACCGCATGCTCTTCTGGCAGGAGTGGAAGTACCGCTCCAGCGGGCTGCTTTACTGGAGCACCACCTACTGGGAGCCCTCTCCCGCCGGCACCGACGACCCGTGGGAGGACATGGCGACGGTGAAGTGGATCACCAAGGACCTGTTCGGCGACGGGTCGCTGCTGTATCCGGGGCACAAGGTGGGGCACTACGGGCCGCTTCCGAGCCTGCGGCTGAAGATGATCCGGCAGGGGCTGCAGGACTACGAGTACATCGCGATGGCGGCGAAGGTGTCGCCCGCGGACGCCGACCGCATCGTCAACAGCCAGGTTATAAGCTGGACCGAGTTCCAGGGCGCCCCCGAGCCGATTGAGACGGAGAAGGATGCGCTGGCCTTGGTGATCGCACGGTCAGCGCGGCGGTGAGAGCTTCCGCAGGAACTCGCCGATGCGCTTGAGTTGCGCGGCGGGCTTGTCTGGTAGGACGCCGTCGTTTCCGATGGGGACGTTGAATGTGATGGCGCCCTGTACGGCCTTCACGTCGCGGAGAAAGGTGAACAGTTCCTCGTCCGGGTAGTCGAGCAGGTCGCCCGGGATCGCCGGGTTGAACGGCAGAAACAGCGGCACGAGCGCGTGCCACTGCACGCCCTGAACATACCGGGACGCCGGCATGTAGTAGGTGACGGCTTCCTGACCTTCGCCGCGGACCTTCCTGTCCGCGCGCTTCTGCGGGGGCCCGCCGACGAAGTCCGTGCGAATCTTGCCGTCCTCGAGCAGGTGAACCTCACCGGACAGATAGTCCTGCAGAGGCGAAACGGCCGTCAGCCTGCCCGTGCAGAAGCTGCCGTCGTTCAGAGCGACAGCCGCGGCGGGGTTTCCCGCGCGCGACGCCTGCATCCACATCTCCCACGGGTAGCCGCCCGCGTTGAACGGCGGGGCCGGATAGCAGCCGTCGAACCACCATCCATCGCAGAGCTTGCCGAGCTTCACGGCGTAGTCGCGCACAAAGCTCGTGTAGCGCTTGTGAAACTCGGTCTTGTCATCGGCGCTCCAGGCGAAGACTTCGTGCAGGTCCGACGGCGCGGCGACCTCGGCCGGGAGGTAGGCGATGAACCTCTTGCCCTGCGCGTGCAGGCCGCGCGCAATCTCCAGAACAAGGTCGCGCTTCGGGGTATGCCCGGGCAGGCGGCTGTCGAGAAACGCGTTCGGGCTGTTGTAGTAGCTCGTGTTCTGCCCGATGGTGAAGATCAGCCAGTCCGCGCCGGAATCCTGGATCTGCTTCAGGAATCGCGGAACGTCGAAGCCGTCAATGATCCGGTTGAAATCGGCCGTGCGAGCCTCCGGGGTCTCTCCCTTCGGAGTGATGAGGTAGTGCACCATCACCCCGTACGAGCCTTCGGCCATCCATGCGGCCCGGTCCCTCGCCTGCTCCGCCGCAAGCGCCGCCGCCCCGAGCAGCAGCACTCCTGTCAAAGCCACGATTCTCAGTATCTCCCCGCTCATCATCTCTGCCCTTATCTGTCAACGCACCTGCGGAACGCAACGCAGGCGCCTCACTGACCATGGCGTTACCGGAGGCCCCGGACATGAAGCCGGAGGGACTCCGCGCAAGTCATCACGGGCAACTGCTCGCGCACTTCGCGAGTCAGGAGATCCCGGTCTCCCGTGAGAACGGCATCGGCGCCAGCGACGATTGCGCTTGCTATGATGGCCGCATCGTTCCTATCTCTCAGTATGCGGGCTGCCGCGGCCGTGGCGTCGGTCGAAGGCAACACAACCGGTTCGAACGCAACGAGGCCGAGCAGTCCTTCGAGAACGCCTTCGTGCGTTGGAAACTTCCGCGCGAGGACAAGCCGCGCAACTCGACAACCCAACAACCTGTCAACTCAACAACTCGTCAACCCAACAACCGTGCAGCCGGGTAACCCGCGAGCGGCGCTAGCCCTGCCCGTACTTATCCACGTACCTCCGGTGCGCGCGCTCGACCTCGTCCGGCGGGATGGGGATTGGCGTACCGCGAAGAAGCGCGAGGTGCACGGTCTTCGCCACGTCCTCGAGCATGACGGCGGCCTTGAGGGCGGAGCTGACGTCCGGGCCGACGGTGAACGCGCCGTGGTTGGCAAGCAGAATCGCCGGGCAGCCTCCGATGTGCTCCACAATCGCCCGCCCGATCTCTTCCTCGCCGACCTGGCAATAGGGCGCGCAGGGGATGGGGCCGCCGAACTCGTCGCAGATGGCGGTCAGAACGGCGGGGATGGGCGCCCCGAGCGCCGCGAAGCTGGCGGCGTAGTTCGAGTGCGTGTGGATGATCCCGTTCACCCCGGGCAGATGACGGTAAACGTATAGGTGCGTAGCGGCGTCAACGGAAGGCTTAAGCAGCGCATCCACCGGGTCGCCGTCCGGCGCCAGAACGCACATATCGCGCGGCTTCAGAGCCTCGAACGGCACCCCACTCGGCTTGATGACAATGCAGCCGGTCTCCGGGTCGCGGGCGCTGGCGTTGCCGTTCGTCATCGTCACCAGGCCCTGGCGCGGAAGCTCGCGGTTCGCGTCGCAGACGGTTTCGCGCAGTCCTGCGAGTATCACTCACCTCACCCCCTCATCGCTTTGAGCGTCTTCATCACATCGTTTCCGCCGCGCCCGAAGAAATCGTGAAGCTTCAGGTATTCCGCGAAGAGCCTGTCATACACGGCGTGCGCGCCGGCCTCGGGACGGAACGTCCGGTCTTTCACCCGGGCCATCTTCTCGGCGGCCTCATTGATTGTATCGTATCCGCCCACGGATGACCCCGCGGCGACCGCTCCCCACATGGCCGATCCGAGCGCGCAGGTCTGGGCGGAGGCGGCGATCTTGAACTCGCGGCCGGTCACGTCGGCGTAAATCTGCATCAGCAGCTCGTTGCGCTCCGGCAGCCCGCCGCAGGCGACAATCTCGTCCACCGCCACGCCATTGCCCTGAAACGCCTCGATGATGACGCGCGTCCCGAACGCCGTCGCCTCGATAAGCGCGCGGTACATCTCCTCGGGCTTCGTGTTCAGCGTCATCCCGAGCATCAGGCCGGTGAGGTCGGCGTCCACCAGCACGCTGCGGTTGCCATTCCACCAGTCGAGCGCGATGAGGCCGCTTTCGCCCGGACGAAGCGCGGCGGCCTTCTCAGAAAGCAGATCGTGCGCGCTGATGCCGCGCCGGGCGGCTTCCTGCTCGTATGCGGCGGGCACGCACGATTCGGCGAACCAGGCGAAATGGTCGCCCACGCACGACTGCCCCGCCTCGAAACCGAAGAACCCGGGCAGGATGCCGTCCTCAACATACCCGCACATTCCCTCGACGATCTTCGGCTCGCGCCCGAGCACCATGTGGCAGGTGCTGGTGCCCATGATCATCACCATCACGCCTTCGCGGGTGACGGTGGCCGCCGGGACTGCGACGTGCGCATCCACGTTCGCGACGCCGACGGCCGTTCCGGGAGCAAGTCCCAGGCGCGCGGCCATCGCGGGGGTCAGCTCGCCCGCTTTCGCGCCGATGGGCGATATGTCGCGGATCATCTTCTCGTCCACGACGTCCGCGAATGCGGGGGCGAGCGCGGCGAAGTAGTCGCGCGAGGGGAAGCCGCCCGCCTTCTCCCACATCGCCTTGTATCCGGCGGTGCAGGCGTTTCGCGTCTCGCGCCCCGTTAGCTGCAGGACGATCCAGTCGCCTGCCTCCATGAGCCGCGCCGCGGCGGCGTACACTTCCGGGGCTTCGTCCAGAATCTGCAGGGCTTTCGGGAAGAACCACTCCGAGCTGATCTTGCCGCCGTATCGCGCCGGGAACGACTCGCCCCGCGCGGCGGCCACTTCGTTGATCAGGTTCGCCTCGGGCTGGGCGGCGTGGTGCTTCCAGAGCTTCACGTAGGCATGCGGATTTGCGCGCCAGGCGGCGTCGAAGCAGAGAGGCTGGCCCGCGGCATCCAGCGGGAGCATGGTGCAGGCGGTGAAGTCCACCCCGATGCCGATGACCTGTCCGGGCGGAACGCCCGAGCTTCGCAGGACGTCTCTGACCGCCGCCTCCATCGCCTCCAGATAGTCGCCCGGGTCCTGCAGGGCCCAGTCGGGCGGCAGCTTCGCGCCGGTCGCGGCCAACGTCTCGTCCAACACGCCGTGGCGGTAGTCCGAGACGCTTGTAGCCACCTCGCGTCCCGTTTCCACGTCCACCAGCAGCGCCCTTGCGGAGAGCGTTCCGAAGTCAATTCCCAGAGAGTATTTCGCCAACGTCGTCACCTCACTGGAGTAGGTTTCGCGCTAGAAGCGCGGGTTCCTGCAAAGCAATATCGCTGATCGGGCGTGAGATGCCTCGCGCCCGAAACGTTCTCCCGGGACATTTGTCCCCTGTCCGGCATGGCGGGACGAATGTCCCCGGAGAAAGCCCGGCCAGTGAGCCATCTCACTGGCCATCAACGTCGGCGCAGTGAGCAATCTTTCATCTGCCCGGGTGTCCTCACCCGGCTCCGGCCTCGTCGCGCCGACAGGTGAGACACCCG
>MTKZ01121305.1_pt2 | contig 16793 bp, 17 predicted proteins | sample 1042781 | NCBI WGS metagenome assembly MTKZ01 (sample SAMN06212207, study PRJNA360539) | anaerobic digester metagenome | biome: Wastewater treatment plant; material: sludge; isolation source: anaerobic digester fed with sludge from wastewater treatment plant | place: Denmark: WWTP Viborg ... | reverse complement strand
GCCAGCGCCCGCCACCGGCCGCAAGGTGGCGATTGTGGGGAGCGGTCCATCCGGGCTCTCCGCGGCGTACTTCCTTTCCCTGAGCGGGGTTCGCGTCACGGTGTTCGAGAAGGACGGCGAACCAGGGGGAATGCTTCGCCTCGCCCCGCCGTTCCGGCTTCCGCGGTCGGTGGTGGGAGCGGACATTCAACGGATCCGGGACCTCGGGGTGGAGATCGTCCTCGACCACCCGGTCGCGGGGCCACCGGAGGGGCTCCTCGATGACGGGTTCGCCGCGGTGTATGTGGGGTGCGGGTTCCAAGGGGAGGCGAAGCTTGGGATCGCGGGCGAGGAGGGGGAGGGGGTGTGGGGAGCCCTCTCCTTCCTCCGTGCCGTGGCCGCAGGGAGGGAACCCGCGCTCGGCTCCCCCGTCGTTGTCATCGGAGGGGGGAACACGGCGATGGACGCGGCGCGGACCGCCCACCGCCTGACTGGGCAGCCGGTGACCGTCCTCTACCGCCGCAGCCGGGCGGAGATGCCCGCCGAGTGGGAGGAGGTGGAGGACCTCCTCGCCGAGGGGAATGCCCTCCTCGAGCTCGTTTCCCCCGAGCACATTGTGCGCCGCTCCGGCCGGGTGGTGGGGGTGGCCTGTGTGAGGACGACCCTCGGCGCGCCCGGGCCAGACGGACGGCGGAGCCCAATCCCCGTTCCGGGAAGCGGATTCGAGGTCCCGGCGGGGGCGGTCCTCGTCGCCGTGGGCCAACGCCCGGAGATGGGGTTTCTCGCTGGGAGCCGGATCCAAATTGGAAAGGACGGGCGAATCGCCGCCGATCCGGAGACGGGGGCCGCCGGGCCGACGCGCGTGTACGCGGGAGGGGACGCGGTGCGGGGCCCGGCGACGATCGTCGCGGCCTGTGCCGACGGTCGGCGCGCGGCGGCCGCGATCTGCCGGGAGATCGGGATCCCGTTCCGGTCATGGCCGGCCCCAAGACTGACCCTCTCCCGGGACGAGATGGGACGGGCCAAACGGGCGCGGGCGCGGATCCTCCCCCGCCGCAGTCCGGCCGTGCTCCCGCGGGAACGGCGCACGGGGTTCGACCTCGTCGAGGCGACCCTCGGCGCGGAGGAGGCGCGGGCTGAGGCGAGCCGCTGTGTTCAGTGCGCGACGTTCTGCGACAAGTGCGTCGAGGTCTGCCCGAACCGAAGTAACCTCGCCTATGCGGTGGACCCCCTGCGGTGGGCGCTCCCCGTCCTCGCCTGTCGCCACGGCACGCTCGTGGCCGTGAGGGAGGAGGCGTTCGAGGTCCGGCAGGGGCGGCAGATCGTCCACCTGGACGACCTGTGCAACGAGTGCGGGAACTGCGCCACGTTCTGCGTCCACAATGGGAAGCCGTACCGCGATAAGCCCCGCCTGTTCCTGGACGAGGAGGCGTTCGCCCGTGACGCAGGTCCCGCCTTTTTCATCCGCCACGGGTCGGTCCGCCGTCGGGAGGGAGGGATCGAGTCCACCCTCGCGGTGGAGGAGGGGGGGATGATGTTCGAGGACCCCTTCGTGACCGTGGCCTTCACGCCGGACATCCGCGTGCGGGAGCAGACCCTGAAGCAGCCGTTCTCCGGGGAGAGGTCGCTGCGGCCGGCCGCGGAGATGCTCGTCCTCCTCCGTGGGGTGACGGGCTCGCTTTCGTTCCTGATCCGAGGGGGGGCCGATGGGTGAACCGATCGCCTTCCGCTGCCTGACCTGCGGGCGGGAGTACGCGCCGTGGACCGTGGATCACGTCTGTCCCCGCTGCGGAGCGGTGGCCGGCGCGCTCGACGTCCTCTACGACTACCGCGCCCTCCGTCGGCGCCTCGATCCGAGGGCGTTCGCCGCGGGGCGACGGTTCTCCCTGTGGCGGTACGAGCCTCTCCTTCCGGTGGCCGCGGAGTACGGTGTACCGTTGCGGGCGGGGTGGACGCCGCTCTACGCCTGCCCCACCCTCGCTGTGGAGCTCGGCCTCGGTTCCCTATGGGTGAAGGACGATACGGCCAACCCCACCGCCTCGTGCAAGGATCGGGGCACTGCGGTCACGGTCGCCGCGGCGCGGATGCTCGGGCGGGGGGCGCTCGTGTGCGCTTCCACCGGGAACGCGGCCACGTCCACCGCCGGGTTCTGCGCCGCGGCGGGGATCCCGTGCTCCATCTTCGTCCCCCAGGCTGCCCCCCGGGCCAAGCTCGCCCAACTCCTCGCGTTCGGGGCGACCGTGTTCCCAGTGGAGGGAACGTACGACGAGGCCTACGGCCTTGCGGTCCAGGCGGCGGACCGGTTCCGGTGGTACAACCGTTCCGACGGACAGAACCCGATGGTCGTCGAGGGGAACAAGACGGGGGCCCTCGAGGTAGGGGAGGAGCTGCACTACGCCCTGCCCGACTTCGCCCTCGTCGCAGCGGGCGACGGGGCGGTGGTGGCGGGGATCGCTAAGGGGTTTCAGGAATTGGTCAAGGTGGGGCTTGCCGAGCGGGCGCCCCGGGTGTACGGGGTTCAGGCGGCCGGCGCGGCGGCGATCGCCCACGCCTTCGCCCGCTACCGGGAGGGCAAGCCGGTCCTCCCCGCCGCGGAGGGAGCGGAGACGATCGCTGACTCGATCCGCGTCGGGAACCCCCAGGACGCCCTGCGTGCCGTGCTCTCCGTTGCGGAGACGGACGGAGGGTTCGTGACCGTGACCGACGAGGAGATCGTGGCCGCGGGGCAGGAGTTGGCCCGCCGGACGGGGGTGTTCGCGGAGCCATCTGGGGCCGCCCCCTACGCCGCGCTCCTCCGCCTCCTGCGGGAGGGGACGATCCCCCCCGGCTCCCGCGTCGTCCTGTTCGTGACCGGCTCCGGCCTCAAGGATCCCGAGGGCGCCCTGCGGGGGGTGGAGATGCCGCGGGCCATCCCGCCCACGCTCGCCGCGGTGGCGGAGGTGGTGGAGGGATGACCCTCTCGTTCCGCGTGAACGGCCGCCCGGTCACGGTGGATGTGGCGCCGGGGCGGCGGCTCCTTGACCTCCTCCGCGAGGACCTTGGCCTGACAGGGACGAAGGAGGGGTGCGGAGAAGGGGAGTGTGGGGCATGTACGGTGCTCGTGGATGGGAAGCCACGTCTTTCCTGCCTCACCGCGGCGGTCCAGGTGGAGGGAAAGGATGTCCTCACCATCGAGGGGCTCGCCGCCTCCGGCCAGCTCCACCCGTTGCAGGAGGCGTTCCTCGCCACCGCGGGTGTTCAGTGCGGGTTCTGCACGCCGGGGTTGATCATGGCCGCCCAGGCCCTCCTCGCGGAGAACCCCTCCCCGACCGCCGATGAGGTCCGGGAGCATCTGTCCGGGAACCTGTGCCGGTGCACGGGGTACGAGCAGGTGGTGGAGGCGGTGCTCCGGGCGGCGGAGCGGAGGCGATGACCGGGGTCGTGCTCGCCGCGGGGGAGGGACGACGGATGGGGCGCCCCAAGCTCCTCCTTCCCGTGGAGGGCCGGCCGCTCCTTTCGTGGGTCGTGGACCTCGTGGAGCGGCTTCCCGTGGACGAACGCCTGATCGTCCTCGGCGCGGAGGCAACCGCCATCCGGGAAGCGTTCTTCTCCTCCCGGGGAGAGGGGGCTCACCTCCCCTGGCACCTGGTTGTGAACGAGGATTGGCACGACGGGATGGGGAGCTCCCTCCGCCGAGCGGCGGAAGCGGTGGTGGGCGGGATGCTCGTGTTTCTGGGGGATATGCCGTGGGTCCCTGAGGCCGCGGCGCGGGCCGTCCTCGGCCGGGCGGGCGATCGTCCGGTTGCGCCCGCCTACCGCGGACGACGGGGGTTCCCCGTCTACCTCCCTCCCTCCCTGCGGCCCGCCCTCCTCCAGCTCTCCGGGGACCGCGGGGCACGTGACCTCGTGGGGGACTGCGAGGTTATCCCGTGGGACGATCCGGGCGTGGTCCGGGACGTGGACGCTCCGGCGGACCTCCCGGGCTCCCGTCTCGGGGAGGAGGTGAGGGATCGTGGGCCTGCCTGAGATCGTCCGGCCGCGGGACCTTGCGGACGCCGTCCGCCTCACCGGCGAGGGGGGCAAGCCCCTCGCTGGCGGAACGGACCTTTTCGTTCGCCTGCGGAAGGGCGCCGAACGCCCACCGTTCCTCGTCTACGTGGGGGAGATCCCCGAGCTCCGCGGGATCCGCACGACGGAGGGTGGGGTCGAGATCGGGGCCGCCGCGACCCACGCCGAGATCCTCTCGGCCCCAACCACGGCCCAGCTCCCGATCCTCAGGCTCGCCCTCCCCACGATCGGCTCCCCCGCCCTTCGCCACATGGGAACCCTGGGGGGAAACGTCGCCAACGCCTCTCCGGCGGGGGATGGGCTCATCCCCCTGTACCTCCTCGGGGCGCGGGTGAACGTGGTGGGACCCGCTCGGGAGCGGTCGTTGCCCGTGGAGGAGTTCGTCCTCGGCCCAGGGAGGACCGCCCTTCAACCGGGGGAGCTCATCCGTTCCCTCGCGATCCCCCTGCCGCAGGACGGGGCCCACCCCTATTTCCGCAAGGTGGGGAGGAGGCAGGCCCTCCTTATCGCTGTGGCCTCGCTGGGGGCCCTGGTGTGGGTGGAGGACGGGGCGGTTCGCGAGGCGCGTCTGGCCCTCGGGTCGGTGGCGCCCACCGTGCTCCGGCCGCGGGAGGTGGAGCGGGCGCTCGTGGGACGCCCGCTTACGGTGGAGGCGCTGGCCGAGCTCCGCGATGCCCTCTCGTCCGCGGTGCGACCGATCTCCGATCTCCGGGCCTCGGCCGACTACCGGCGTCGCGTTTCCGGGAACCTCCTCCTCGACCTCGCGTCCCTCGCGAGCGGTTGACGGGTGGAGCGCGACCGCGGTAAGCTGGGTCCCTCCCCGTCCGGAATCTGGCGGGGAGGGTGTTCCTCGGGAGGGCACGTGGAGACAGCGTGGATGGACAAGATCGAACGGGTGGTGATCTCGGCGGACGAGATCGCCCGGAGGGTGCGGGACCTCGGGCGGGAGATCGCCGCCGACTACCGGGGCGGCGCAGGGCGGGATCCCCGCCGCCGACCGCTCCTCGTGGTGGGGATCCTGAAGGGGGCGATGCCGTTCATGGCTGACCTCATCCGCGCGCTTGACCTCGCGATCGAGTACGACTTCATGGCCGTGTCGAGCTACGGCAACGGCACGAGCCCCGGCGAGGTGCGGATCCTCAAGGACCTCGACTGTGCGATCGGCGGCCGCGATGTGCTCCTCGTGGAGGATATCGTGGACACGGGCCACACCCTGCACCACCTCCTCGCTGGCCTGTCCGCCCGTGGACCGGCTACCCTCCGCGTGTGCACCCTCCTCGACAAGCCGCACCGCCGGGAGGTCGAGGTGACGGTGGACTACGTGGGGTTCGTCCTCCCGGAGAACCTGTTCGTCGTGGGATATGGGCTCGACTATGCGGAGGTGTACCGCAACCTCCCGTTCGTGGCCATCCTCAAGCCGGAATGCATCCGTGACGGGTAACAAGCCTTTGCGAACTGCGTGGACCGTTCCCGGGTCACCGATCCCCCGACCATGATCGCCCTCGGTATCGAGACCTCCTGTGACGAGACGGCGGTGGCGGTCCTCCGGGGAGGCGACGAGATCCTGGCGAACCTCGTCTACTCCCAGACCGACCTCCACGCCCGCTATGGGGGGGTGATGCCGGAAGCGGCGTCGCGGGACCACTTGCGCAAGCTGCCGTCCCTCGTCGCGGAAGCCCTCGCCACGGCGGGGATCGGCTGGGACGGGATCGAACTGGTCGGGGTGACCTACGGCCCGGGCCTCGTCGGCCCGCTCCTCGTGGGGATGTCGCATGCCGCGGGGATCGCCGTGGCGCGGGACGTGCCCCTGATCGGGGTGAACCACCTCGCCGCCCACTTCTTCGCCCAGCGCCTGAGCGAGCCGGCAGCGGGGCCACCGTTCCTGGGGCTCGTCGCCTCCGGGGGACACACCCTCCTCGTCCGGGTGCGGCAGTGGGGGGACTACAAGGTCGTCGGTGGGACGCGGGACGACGCGGCGGGGGAGGCGCTCGACAAGGTGGGGCGCCTCGTGGGCCTGGGGTACCCCGCCGGGCCGCGGATGGACGAACTGGCCCGCCAGGGCGATCCCACCGCGGTCGCGTTCCCCCGACCGATGATCGGGTCGGGCCTCGACATGAGCTTCGCCGGCCTCAAGACCGCAGCCGTGTACTGGCTGCGGGATCACCCGTCCACGCCTGTCCCCGACCTGTGCGCAAGCTACCTCGAGGCGGTGGTGGATGTCCTCGCGGAGAAAGCGGTCCAGGCGGCGCGGAGGCTTGAGCTCACACGGATCGTGGTCGTGGGGGGCGTTGCTGCCAACCGTCGGTTGCGGGAGGTCCTGCCCCTACGCGCCGGCGAGCGCGGGATTGAAGTCGCGTTCCCTCCTCCGGCGCTGTGCACGGACAACGCAGCGATCGTCGCCGCCTGCGCCCACCACCGGTTCACCGCGCTCGGTTGCCCCGGCTCCCTCACCCTGGTGCCGGATCCGAACCTGTCCCTTGATGGTTGGGTCTAGCCCGGTTGACCATGCGCCGGGCGAGGAGCACGGCTAACCCCAGGCCTAGGACGATATCTCCGATGCTGAACGCTGAGGCGAGGGGGACTCCCGCCGGGAGGTAGAGGAAGTCCCCGAGGAAGTTGAGGCGCGTTCCCTCGCCCATGAGGATCGTGTTTCCCGACCGGCCTCCTTCCCGGAGGGCGGCCGCCACCTCGGACAGCCCGGCCCGGTCGAGGGCCGTCGCCGAGGCCGGCATGTATCCCCCGTTGGCGGCGACCACGATCAGGTTGAGGACCAGCCCCACCCCCATGATGAGGAACTCCGGGTAGCGGCGGTTCAACCCGATGAATGCCGCAAGGGAGGAATAGGAGACGAGGTGAAGGTAGGCTGTGCCCACGGGGATGAGAGGGCCCCTGGTCCCCACGGGAAAGATGAGGACCTGGATCAAGAAGGCGATGAGGATCAACCATGGGGCGCGCAGCCTGAGCTGGCCGAGGTTCGCCAGGTTCCCACGGCGGATGAGCCCGACCACGATCCCGATCCCGACGGCCCAGAGGAGCGGCATCCCCTCATCCCGCGGTCCCCGCCGCGGCCTCCTCTCTTCGAGCTCGGGAACATCGCACCTCGTGAGCAATGGCGTCTGAGCTGACGGACCGTCCCACCGGACCGTCGGTGGGCACGGGGCGTGCTGGTCGGGGTTCCCCTGGGCGAGGCACGCGACGCATCTCAGTTCACGACCGTGAGGAAGATGTCCACGAGCTTGGGATCGAGCTCCTTCTCCGCCATGGCCTTGAGGATCGTGCGCGCCTCGTCTGCGGTGTAGGCTGGGCGGTAGGGGCGGTCGGTGGTGAGGGCGCTCCACACATCGGCCACGGCGAGGATCCGCGACCCCAAGGGGATTTTCTCCCCGCTCAGCCCATCGGGGTATCCCCCGCCATCCCAGTGCTCGTGCTCGTGCCGCACGACATCCGCGATCCCCTCGTAGATCTCTAGGCCCTGGAGGAGCTCCGCCCCGACGACGGGGTGGCGCTTCACCACCGCCCACTCCTCCGCGGTGAGCTTCCCTGGCTTGAGAAGGATACTGTCCGGGATCGCGATCTTTCCCAGATCGTGGACGCGGGCTGCGGCCTCGACCTGGTCCACCACTTCATCCGGCAGCCGCAGCTTCCGGGTCAGTTTCACGGCGAGCTCGGCCACGTTTGCAGAGTGGGTCCCGGTGTAGAAGTCACGTTCCCCAACGATGCGGGTGATCCTTTCGAACGCCTCCGTGGCTTGCTGGCGCAGCCGTGCGTAGCTGCGGATGGAAATCTGGACGACCATGAGCGGGCTCCCCACGAGGAGCACGTACCATGGGGAGAGGGGGTACACGATCGCCATCAACATCGCCAGTACTCCCAAGGTTAGGAACTGAACGTGGAGATGACGAAGGTCGAACCGGAGAAGGTAGGTGAAGCGCACCCCCTCCGTGAGGTGGATGATCATCGCCACGAGTGAGGTATTGACAATGACGTAAGTCAGGAACGCCACCACCAGAGGGATGAAGTCTGTCCCGGAGGCGTAGGGCGGAGGAGCTCCACCCATAGCTTCGAAGACGAGCCCCGCCGCCGTGACCGAGATCACGAGTTGGCCGAGGTTGAATCCGACATAGGTGAAGAACTTCCCCGGCCCCTGGGCCAGCTTGTTCCGCCGCAGAAGGATCTCGGCTGCCAGCGACCCGACGCATAACGTCGCGATCCCTAGTGGCGCTCCGCCAATGAAAACGGCGGCGGCGCCAACCGCTACAGCCACTGACGTCCTTCTCTCCGGGATCAACTCCACCTCGTAGATCTCGGCAAGGAAGTCGATGACTACAAGCAAGATCCAGGTCAGGACAAACTCGGAAGTAAGATGGATTTGACTCAGGTAGAAGACGCAACATGCCAAGCCTGTCGCCACAACCAGGCCCCAATATACGCGGGCTCTCCGAGGCAAAGCTGTCACCCTGGGAGCCTAGAAAGAAGTAAGGGGGGTCACCACCCCCCCTGGCATCAACCTGGGTTACCTGTGACCTTGTAGGCTACCCTATCCCCACTTGTGGTGAGCCCCGCTCAGGATGGCGAGGAGCGTAATGGCAAGAACAACGTACAACCCACGAGCGCCCAGCCTCTGCGTAACCTTCTCTCCCCACTTCATCGTTTCCTCCTTTAGATCGCGTTGTATGCCTGCACTTGAACGATCTCCGGACGCTGCGAACTCCCACAAGCTAATTGGTTCTACTCTCAACCCCCTTTTTATGGCTTTCGTTCCCTACAATTGGGATCATACAGCGGGCGATGCCGGATCGTCAAATGGAAGAGTTACTTTGACCCCGACTCCAAAGCTGGGGGGACGTAGGCCAGAAGGTCCGTACCTACACGAGAAGCTTGCGCAGTGTGAGATCGAGGAGGAGGGAACACGCCGCTGCCCAGAGGAGGGCCCGGCCGATTGGGGTCCACGCTCGCCCCGCCCCCGGCGGTGGGGGGAGGAGCTCGTCGCGCACGAACTCGCCCCCTGACAGGCGCGCGATCGTACTCAGGGCGTCGAGGTCGGGACCGAACGCGGCGAGCTCTACAGGGTAGGGGAGGACGACCGGGAACGACCCCCCGTAGCGGCCGGAGGGCTCGCTCACCGTGAGGAGGTACGCCCCGGACCCAGGGGTAGCGAGGGAGGCCTCGTACCGCCCCGGTGCGGCCTGCTCGAAGGAAAGCGACCACGATCCGCGGGGACCGACGAGCTCGCCAGTGAGCTCGAGGCGGTTCGTCCACCGCCCGCCCTCGGCCGCCTCCACCCCCAGGCGCAGGGTCGGCCCGACGACCTCCCAATCCACGCGCACGCGCTGCCGCTCGCCCCACAGATGCCCAAGGAGGAGGCCCCACAGCTCGCCGAGCTGGGGGGAGCGGAGCCAATCCCTCGTCCAGATCCCAGACAGGTCAGCGTTGAGCACCGCCACCTGCCCGAGGCCGACCCGCCAGCGGGCGAGGAGGGGATCGCCGGCGGGCGAGAGGAACGCGACGTCGGCGGTGGGCTTGGGGAAGGTGAGGGTGTAGCCGGCAAGGGGAGGGAGTTCCCCCGATAGAGGGAACGCGGCAACCCCCGGTCCGGGGAGGACGGCCGTCTCCCGCTCCATGAACCGGGGGCGGGACACGCGCTCCGTCTCCTGCACGAGCACCGGCCGGAGATCGGTCATCGCCGCCAGTTCATAGGACCGTCCCCCACTCACCTCGGCCAGTGTGCGGAGAACCTCAAGATCGGGATCGGTCCCGATGGCGATCGTCGTCACGCCGACCCCCGTTTCGCTCACCTCCGCGAGGAGCGCGCTCAGGGCGGCCTCGTCGCGGATCGTCTTCCCGTCGGAGATCACGATCGCGTGGCGGACGCGGGCCTCGAGCGGGAGGAGGGCCTTCACCGCCTGGTCGAGGGCGGTGAACAGGTACGTCCCACCGTCTGCGGTCAGCCTGCGCAGCCCCTCAAACAGCTCTTCGCGGACCTCGGACACGGGGCCCGGGCGCACGATCCACTGTGGATACCGGTCGAATGCGACCGCACCGACGATGTCCTCCCCCGGCATTGCCTCCACCGCGGCCGCGGCGGCCTCTTTGAGGAGGTCGATCTTCGTCGCGCCTCCGGCCTGGGCGGACATCGAGCTGGACCGGTCGAGGACGAACACCACCGCTGCCGTCGCCTCCTGGACCCGCTCGGGGACGGTGTAGGTCACGGGAAGCAGTTCCTCGACGGGGCCGAGGTAGCCGGCCACGGCCTGGCGACCCTGGATGACGAGGAGCCCGCCCCCCCCGACGACGTACGACCGGAGCGCGTCGAGGGTGCGGGTGCCGAGGAGCGCGAGGGGGTAGTCGTCGAGGATCACCAGCCCCGCTCCAGCCAGATCCTCCACCGCGAGGGCCTCCCGCCGCCGGAACGTGAGCCCCGCCGCGGTGAGGAGCTCGTCGGTCGCGGTCGGACCCAACCCAACGACGACGATCCCCGGCGGCTCGCCCACGGCTACCCCCCACGGAAGGGCGTTGTTCTCAGGGATCCGATCGCCGTTCGCCCTCACCTCCACCCGGTAGCTCCAGAACCCGGCCGCGGGGGGCGCATCGGCCAGGGAGAGGCGCGTCCGCCCGGCAGGGAGGTCGAGGGGAATCACCCGGATCTCCTCACCACCCCGGTAGAGATGGGCCGTGGCCGCGGTCGGCTGCGAAGCCTCGACCGTGGCGGCGAGGGCGATCGTCCCCAGCGGTGCCTCGCGGGGACCGGTGAACTCAGCCAACCGGACGAGGTCAGTCTGGCCGACGGGGCAGACGTGGATCGGAACCCGTTGGCTGCGGGCCCGCGCCACGGCGGCGAGGATGTCCCCCCCCGTCGCGCGGCCGTCGGACAGGAGCACGATCTGCGCCCCAGCGGGGGCAAGGGCGAGCGCGAGGTCCACCGCCGCCCCGATGTCGGTCCCGAACGACGAGAATGCACCCCCGCTCGGGATCTCGCCCGCCCCCGGCCACTGCGAAACCTGGGACCCGTCGGCGAACGAGATCACCCCGACCTCCCCCCCGCGGGCGAGGACGGAGGAAGTGAGCTCGGGGAGGGCGTTCGTTGCCTCCTCGCCCACGCTCGCCGATCGGTCGACGAGGAAGAGGACCGTCTCCCCGGTCTGGCGGACGGCGACCTCCGGGCCGGCGAGGGCGAGGGCGAGGAGGGCGAGCGTCACGGCCCGTCCGAGGAGGGCCCGCCGGCGGAGGGAGAGGATGAGCACGGCTACGGCCGGCACGAGCCCGGCAAGGGCCCACGGGGTGAGGAAGCGCATCAGACCCCCCTCCGCCGCGCCAGGCCCCACTCGGCAGCGAGGACGAGGAAAGCCGCCACCCCGACCCACGGCCAGGCGGTGAGATCGGCCAGGGTCTTGGACACGGGGACCGCGGTGGGAACCGCAACCCGGCCGGCGAGGGACTCTTCGTACGGCACGTTCACGGCGATCACCTCCCGCCGCGCCCCGCGAAGCTCGTACAGCCCAGGTCGGTCGGGGATCCACACCCCACTCACCGTGCCGGCTGGGGTGCTCACCTCCGTCCCCGGCGGCAGTTCGATCGCTTCCCCCACGACGAGGGTCGGCCGCGGCCGGTAAGGGAGGAGCCAGGTAACCACGTTCCGGAGGAGGATCGGAAAGTCCACCGTCAGGGGGAGGTTGGACCGGGGGAGGTCCAGGGCGAGGAGAACCCGGCGCCCGCTGTCGCGTTCCCAGTGGCTGAGGGCCGGGGCATCCCCCGCCCACAGGTCCACGGTCGCGTCGGGGGGGAGGGTCAGCGGATGCACGGCGCTGGCACGGAACTCCTCGGGGACGACGTGGCGGAGGAGGGGCGATGCCTCGCCCCGGATCGGCCCGGCCGGCTCGGGTTCGCCGAGGGAGGCCTCGGGAGAGCTCGCCCCGACGAGGAGGAGGGGCCCGGTCGGGGCAACGGGCAACTCGGTCCGCACGGCCACGGTGAGATCCCAACCCCCGGAGCTGACCCGTTCTACGGGGACCGCCGCCTGCAGGGCGGCCCACAGGTAGCGGTCCTCCTCGCCCACCCACCGCACGCGGACCGTGGCTCCTCCCTCAAGGGCGGCGTAGCGCACGTTGTCCCATGGGAACCCATCTTCGGGGAGAAGTTCGGCACGGAGCGAGGTCTGGACGAACCCGATCTGGAACACGAACCGATCCTCGGACCCCGGCGAGAGGAGCCGCGACCCGAGGTACGTCCCCGCACCGGTGTGGACGGCTACCTGGACATCCTGGTACCGGTCCGTGTCGTTGCGGACCCGCACCAGGGCCTCGTACCCCGACCCATCGGGGGTCGGCCGGGCCGCGAACGCGACGATCGCCAGGTTGTCCAGGGCGGGGAGGGCGACGATCTCCACGCCGGGATCGGGAAGCGGGTCATCGGTGATGACGACGGTGCGGCCGAACCCGCTGGGGAGGAGGGCAAGGGCCTCGCCGAGGGGCGGTCGGGCGCCAAGGGTGGGGCGGTACGCGCCAAGGAGGGCGAGGACCTCCTCGCGGTTCGCGGTGCGCGGGACGAGGACCCGCGGCGGGTCGGCCCACACCACGACCGACCACGGGCCAGAGGAATCCCCGATCAGCCGCCGGGCCTCAGCCAGTGCCGCGTCGGCCCGGCCCGTTGCGGCCATCGACGCTGAGCCATCGAGGACGATCGCCGTCGCCCCGGCGGTGCGGGGGACACGGACGATGGGGTGGGCGAGGCCGACCGCGAACAGGGTTACCGCGAGGAGTTGGAGGAGGAGCAGGAGGTCGAACCGGGCGCGCAGCCGTGCCATGCGGCTCGCCCGATCGGGGGGGATCCTCTCCCACAGGAACAAGGCGGACACGGGCTCCTCCCGCTCCCGCCGCCGGAGGAGGTACAGGGCGACCACGACCAGCCCGGAGGTGAGCCAGGCCCATCCCCACGGAAGGAGGAACCTCACCGGCCCCACCCCGCGAGGACGGTCAACGCGGCCTCGACCGGCGCGGCATCGCTCCGGAACAGGAAGTAGGCCATGCGTAGCTCACGGCATGCTGCGGCCAGTCCCTCGTTCCACTCCCGGAGTGCCGCGCGGTAAGCGCGGGCTGCGCCTGCCCCGAGGACGAGGGATTTCCCGCGGTGGGTCTCCACGTCGCGGAGCCGCACCTCCCCCCACCGGGGCGGATCGAGATCGGTCGCGGACAGGACCTGCACCGCAGCCACGGCATGTCGGCCGTGGCGGAGGGCGAGGAGCCCATCCCGGTACCCATCCGGACATAGGAAATCGGAGATGAGGACGCACAGGCCTGGCTCAGGCCCTGGTTCGGCCCACGCGGCGAGGGACCGGGAGAGGTCGGTCTCGCCCGCGGCGGAGAGCTCCATGAGGGACTGGAACGCGGTGGAGAGGGCAACCCTCCCCCGGCGCGGGGCCGGGGTGGCGACGAGCGCGTCGCGGAACGGGTAGATCGCGAACCGGTCCTGGCCGCGGTAGGCGACGAACGCGAGGGCCGCGGCGAGGCGCCGTGCGAACGAGGCCTTGTTGCCCTCCCCCATCGAGCGGCTTGCGTCGAGGAGCAGGTACAGCGGTGCCTCCACCTCGTGGGCGAATGTCTTCGTCACCAGCCGCCGGTGGCGGGCGTACACGGCCCAGTCGATGAGGCGGAAATCGTCCCCCGGCTGATAGGGGCGGTGGTCGGCGAACTCCACGGATGCCCCCTTTCGCCGTGCGAGGTGGCCACCGGGGAAGGTTCCCCCCGGCCGGCGGAGGGTGATCCGGGCCCGCGCCAGGGCCCGCAGCTCGGACGGGGAGAGGGGGCCATCGGTCATGGCACGCGGACCGCCCGGGCCGCCTCATCCACGAGCTGGCCCGCTGCGACGCCGTCCGCGTCGGCGCGGAAGTTGGGGATGACCCGGTGCACAAGCGCCGGCCGCAGCGCAGCCTGGATGTCCTCCACCCCCACGTGGTGCCGGCCGGCGAGGAATGCCCGCCCCTTGGCCCCCAGGATGAGGGCGAGGCTCCCCCGGGGGCTCGCCCCGTACTGGACGTAGCGCCGCACCGCCTCCGGCGCGGTGGGGCTCTCGGGATGGGTGGCGAGGACGAGGGCCGCCGCGTACTCCAGGAGCGGCCGCGGCACGGGGTACTCCGCCACCACGGCCTGAGCGCGCCGCACGGCGTCCGCGGAGAGGACGGGCTCGGGAAGGCGGATCCCCACGCCCTCCGTGTTCCGACGCACGATCTCCACGAGCTCCCCCTCATTGGGGAACCCCACCTCGGCCTTGAACAGGAACCGATCCACTTGGGCCTCGGGGAGGGGGTAGGTCCCCTCCATCTCGATCGGGTTCTGGGTGGCGAGCACGGTGAACGGGTTCGGCAAGGGATGGGTCTCCGTGCCGATCGTGGCCTGTCCCTCCTGCATCGCCTCCAGCAGGGCAGATTGGGTCTTCGGCGTGGCTCGGTTCACCTCGTCGGCGAGCACGACGTGGGCGAACACGGGCCCGGGCAGGAACCGGAATCCGTCCCCGGAGAACACGTTCGTGCCCACGATGTCGGCCGGCATGAGGTCGGGGGTGAACTGGATGCGGGAGAAGGATAGACCGAGCGCGCGGGCGAGCGAGCGCACGAGGAGGGTCTTCCCCAGCCCCGGCACCCCCTCAAGGAGGACGTGTCCCCGGGCGAGGAGCGCCCACAGCGCGATCTCGACGACCTCCTCCTGGCCTACGATGACGCCTGCCATCCTCTCCCGGAGAAGGCGAAATGCCTCCCGGGCCTCGATCAAGTCTCGTTCTGTGATCACGGGTTCCCTCCAATGAGCTCGAAGTAGCGGCGGACGAGGCTCCGCAGCTCGGGGGGGATCCCTCGCGCCCGGAGGACCACCTCCACATCCTGCGGTGCGAGCGCGGGGGGGGCATTCCCGGCACTGGGGGAAGGCTCCCCCGGGATCCCAGGGACGATGTACGCCCGCATCTCCCCCTCCCCTCCCACCACCACGTTCGGCTGCTCTTCGCCGGGGGTGGGAGCCCAGTCCCCGGTCGGGCCGGACTCAACCGGCCCGCCGCCGACCGTCCCTGGGAAGTCGGCTCCCTCCTCGCCCCCCGCGAACGGATCGCTCCCATCTAGCGCCGCGTCGCGTGGGGCGAGCGGGCCCTCCACCGTTTTCTTCCCCTCCGCCGAGCCCCCCGTCGTCGTGCCCGAGCCAGCTCCGGCAGCCGGGGCGCTGCTCAGTGCCCCCGCGGATTTGTCCTCCCCGTCCTCGCTCGCTCGGTCCGCAGCGGCAAGCACCGCGGCCACAGCCTCCTCCGCCTCGCGGGCCGGCGCCTCCCCCCCCTGGTCGAGGAGCTCGCTCAGCCGCTCGCGGAGATCGGGCCGTGCCACCTGACGGGCCAGAGGCGCGAGCTCCGCTCGCTCGGAGGGGGATAGCCCACCCGGCGCGGCCGCGGCGATCCGCTCCGCGAGCTGGCGGAGAAGGCCCTCCTCCTGAGCGAGCCGGGCCGCCACCTCATCCCCGGACAACCCGCCCGTCAGGGCGTCCTCGAGCCCGAGGATCGAGGCGAGGAGGTCGTGATACGGGGAGTACGCGGGGATCTCCGCCTGAGCTGGGTAGACCGCAGGGGGTTCCATGACCGGGGGCGGGGCCTCGCCCGCGGCCTCGTCCGGAGGGGGCACGGTCCCAACCACTTCTTCTGCAGCGGGCGCCGCCGCCTGCGGCGGAGCTCCCGACGGGCCGAGGGGGGAGGCGAACCCCACCGCAACCGCGAGGGCCACGACGAGCGCGGAGGCCCCGTACTCCACCGGTCCGGCGAGGAGCCGCCACCCCCGGGGATGGGCCGCGACGATCTCCGCGCAGAGCGGGCCTGCCAGGGGGGAACTACCGCGCTCGATCACAACGTCGAGCGCGGCGAGCCGTTCCCCGACCCCGAGCTTGCGTCCCACCTGGAGGAGGAGCCGTTCCCAGGGTAGGGGCCAGCCCCACCCCACCGCCGCCAGGGCCGGGACGGCAAGCCACACCACGGTCGGCAAGGACCTGCCGAGGAGGCGGCCGGCGAGGGCCGCCCCAAGGACGAGCGCCACCGCCACCAAGCCCGCCCGGAGCCCGTTGCGGGCCCGGACCCATCGTCTCACGCGCCGGAGGATCGCCCGTTCGTCCATAACCACGCTCCCAGCGCCCCGGCATCGAACGCCGCGTACAGGGCGAGCCCCCACCATCCGTCCCCCGTGCCCGCCCAGAGCCCGCCGATCGTGGGGATGGGACTGATGGGGAGACCGGCGCCGGCCGGGAGGACGATGACAGCGAGGAGGCCCCCGTACTCGAGCACAAACCGAAGCCCTTCCCAGTGTACAACCGCCGCTGCACCGTAGCCAACCAGCGCCCAGGCCAGCCCGTAGGCGTACAGGAAGCCGAGGATCGCCGCGAACTGCGGCCAGGGGAGCCCTGCCTCCACCCGATGGACGAGGAGGAACGGCAGGACGAGCACCAACCCGAACCCGACCAGTCCTCCCAGGCGCGCGGCCCGCCGGGGAGGTCGGTACGCGCCGTACCCCCGCTCCGCCTCCCCGATCTCCAGGGCGAGGAACCCGATGAGGAACGCCACCGCATGGGGAAGGAACGGTCCCCGCATCAGCGGGCCGAGGGCCGCGGGGGCGGACTCCGGCCAGAGGATCGCCGCGGCGAACGCACTCCCGACGAGGATGACGAACGCATGGTATGGATTAGTGAGGTGCTCGGACAGGCTAGCCATCGGGCTCCCACCTCAGCCGGTACTCGTACCGCGCAGCGCCCCCCTGG
>MTKZ01010542.1_pt1 | contig 16793 bp, 13 predicted proteins | sample 1042781 | NCBI WGS metagenome assembly MTKZ01 (sample SAMN06212207, study PRJNA360539) | anaerobic digester metagenome | biome: Wastewater treatment plant; material: sludge; isolation source: anaerobic digester fed with sludge from wastewater treatment plant | place: Denmark: WWTP Viborg ... | reverse complement strand
ATTACCGCGCCGCATATGAATCCCAGAACACTCAGATGAACCATGTAAACGCCAAAATGAGCAAAGCGTCCCTTCTGTGCACAGAGATGAACGCTGCCTGGCTCATCCGCCTGTTGAAAAGAATGATATTTCTTTTTCAGCAAATGGATGGCTGCCTCCGCCGCTTTTTTCACATCCGATTCCGGATAAAAAATATTTTCTTCCGGAAGATTCTTAAAAGGCACCGGATCGCGCGGATCAGGTTTCGCGCGAAAACGGCGTAATGCAGTCGGTAATCGATCCAGTGAGCAAATGACCAGGTTACAGGCCAGCAGGCCCATCAGGACAAAAAACCAGACGGAGTGGTACAGATCAAACACCTGCATTTTCTGAAGAAATGAAAAAAGGCCTTGCGGCATCCGTACCGCAAGTTCCGCTGCAGCCTCCCGATGGGGGAAGAGCGTTCCGATCATGGCAATCAACGCAATAAGAAGAAGGAGGGCAATGGCCAGCCAAACAGATGAAAAGAAAGACCAGATTGCGGATTTTTTTTTGGTCAAAAGATTTTCTCCCGAAAACGACGTGTATGCCATGTAAACCGTGTATAAAATATTTATCACGATGTTTTACGCAATGCAATTCTCGATTGATGGATGGGTTTGAAAACACTCTCACAGGGAATGCATGAAGTGCGGCATATTATTTCCATCCGGTCTCAAAACGCAAAAAAGAGCTCATCAACTACTGCAGAATCATGAGCTCTTGATATCGCATAACCGGATTTTTCAGATGTAATGATTTTATTAAGTTCCCAGGTATGCTTTTTTCACTTTTTCGTTATGAATCAGGTCTTTGCTCAAACCGTCCAGCACCAGACGGCCGTTTTCCAGAACGTAACCATGCCGCGTAATCATCAGGGCGATTTGCGCATTCTGTTCGGACAGAAAAACCGTAATGCCCATTTTATTGAGCTCGGTGATCGCTTCGGCGATTCCTTCCACAACCATCGGCGCCAGTCCCATGGAAGGCTCATCCAGAAGCAGCATCTCCGGCTTGGACATGATCGCCCGCCCGATCGCCAGCATCTGCTGCTCCCCTCCGCTGAATGTCCCGGCCAGCTGCTTGAATCTTTCCTTCAAGCGCGGGAACAGGACATAAACCTGCTCCAGTGTTTCCTTAACGTTTTGTTTATCTTTTCGATGATAAGCCCCCAGCATCAGGTTTCTGTATACCGAAAGCTGTGGGAAAAGCTGTCTTCCTTCAGGACACAGTGCCAGGCCCCTGCTTACAATTTTATGTGCGGGCATGTGGCTGATTTCCTCACCCTTGAACTCCACCCTGCCCTTTACCGGAGGCAGCAACCCGACAATCGTTTTAAATAAAGTTGTCTTGCCAGCGCCATTTCCTCCGAGCAGCGCAACAAAATCACCCTTTGCAATCTGCAGCGAAACATCATGAATGACCTGATGCTCGCCGATCATTGTGGTTACATTAATGAGTTTCAGCATCTTTTTTTCTTCCCAGGTAGGCTTCGATGACCTGCGGGTCAGCCGCGACATCCGATGGCCTTCCTTCGGCAATTTTTTTCCCGTAGTTCAAAACAACGATTCTGTCGGCCAGATCCATAATCATCCGCATCTTGTGTTCAATCAGACAGACGGTAATGCCTTTTTTATTGATCTTTCGAATGAGTTCGGTAATCCTCTCCGTATCCTCCTGAATCAGTCCGCCTGTCGGTTCGTCAAACAAAATGAGTTTCGGATCACTGATCAGGGCAATCCCAATGGACAACATCCTCTGCTCTCCCTGGGAAATGGAAGAAGCGGTGTCGTATGCTCTGGCTCCCAATCCCACGAAGTTCAACATTTCCGCAACTTTTTCTTCAACTTTCTTTTTGTCTTTTTTCCACTGGGGAGTGTGAAAAAGCGATCCCCAGAATCCGCTGGTTGTGCATTTATAGTATCCCAGGGCCAGATTGGCCGCCACCGGCAATTTTTCAAACAGAGAAGTCAACTGAAATGTCCGTGCAATCCCCTTGCGGGAGATCCGGTTTGCGTTCAAACCGGCAATTTCGTCTCCCGCGAATTTGATACTGCCGGACGTCGGCCTGCCCGCTCCGCTGATGAGGCTGAAAAGGACAGACTTACCGGCCCCATTGGGACCGAGAATCGCCAGGATCTCTCCCTCGTTGACTTCAAAGCTCACGTCATCGACAGCAACGGTGCCGCCAAAACTTTTCACCAGATGTTCACCCTTAAGCAGCACGTCGGCCTCCCGATTTTGAGTTCTGAATCCTGTCGCGTAATTTGTTAAATAATCCCATAAAACCTGTCGGGAAATAGATAATGACGACAATCAGCAGGAATCCGAATAAAATCATCTGATAATCCTGCAAAAACTGCAGATACTCCAGCAGGATGGGAATAATAAAAGCACCGATAACCGGACCTGCCAGTGTCGTCATGCCTCCCAGAAGCACATACATCAGGAAGTTGAAAGTCATGGTAACTGAAGCTACCGATGGAGAAATGCTTCCCATCAAACTCGCATAAATGCCTCCGGCCAATCCGGCAAAAAAATTGGCCACAACAAAAGAAAGCAACTTTGTGCGAAAGATGTTTATGCCGACTGCTTCCGCCAGATCTTCGTTGATGGCTGTCGCGAGGAAAGTCCGCCCTCTCATTGAATTAATCAAACGATACATGACAAACAGGGTCAAAAGGAGAAAAGACAAGACCAGATAATACTGGGAAGCCGGCGAATTAAACGTGATTTGCCCCACACCGGGAATGGCGACAGGACTCGGCAGGGGAATTCCCACCATGCCGGTGTGACCACCCGTCAGCTCCATCCAGTTGCCCGCGAGAAGATAAATAATTTCACCAAGGCAAAGCGTGGTAATGGCAAAATAGGCCCCCCGTGTCCGCAGAGCCGGCAAGCCGACCCAAAAACCGATGAAAGCCGCAAGCAGAGCCGAAGCAGGCAATGCCAACCAGAAATTCCAGCCCAAAGTGGAGGTAAGAATTCCCACGCTGTATGCGCCAATTGCAAAAAAACCGCCATGCGCCAGAGACATTTGTCCTGTATAACCCATAATCAGATTCATACTCAACGCACCAATGGCAAAGATGCAACTCATCGTAATGATCTGCGCATAATACAGGTTGGTGATCACGTGAGGAAGGGCCAGGGCAATCACCAGAACTGTGAGGTAAAACCAATTCTCTTTTAACCAATTCATCATCTGCCCTTAATCTCCTTCCCGAACAAACCGGTCGGTTTTAACGAGAGGATCAGCACAAGTGCGCCAAAACCAAACACATCTTTGTAGGCTGCTGATAAATATCCCCCGCCGATGGCTTCGATCAATCCCAGAATCAAACCACCGACAATCGCCCCCGGAATACTGCCTAATCCGCCGAGAATCACGATAACGAATGCTTTCATGCCGACCATAGATCCCATACTGGGCGATATCATGAAGATGGGAGCGACTAGACAGGCGGCAATCGCGGCCAGACCCGTGGAAATGGCAAAGGTCAGGGCAGAAACGAGGTTAACATTGATACCCATCAGGGTTGCGCCCTCCCTGTTCTGGGCGACGGCCTGGATTGTATTGCCCAGCGTTGTCTTCTTGATAAAAATCTGCAGAATGACTATCAGAAGAACCGCAACTCCGATCACCAGCAGGCGCTGCGTGGACATGGTAATTCCAAAAGCGTCAATAATACCCGGATAGGGGTTCGGAATGCGGTGACCTTCGGGCCCCCATAAAACGACAACCGCATTTTCCAGAATGATCAAGGCACCCAGCGCTGCGATAAACGGGGTTACGCCTCCCGCGTCACGGACCGGCCTGAAGACCAGAAATTCCAGCACAACACCGGCCAGAGCGAGAACGATAGCCGACAGCGCAAGCGCGGGCCAGTAGGCAAATCCGAATACCGTGATTAAAAAGAAGCAGACATACGCGCCAAGCATGTACATTTGCCCGTGAGCAAAATTCGGAACATGCAGGATACCAAAAACCATTGTCAACCCAAGGGCGACAATCGCATAGGTGCTTCCCAGCATGATTCCGTTGAAAACCTGTTGAAAGAACAGTTCCATGCAGACTCCTCATTGAATCACGTCATTCGGATTACGTTTCAGACTCACGGACCGATATGGCTTCAAGTCTCCGCAAAAAAATTTTATACAGCAGTCGTTGTAAAATTCATAAATGAACGTGGCCCCCAATGTCAAGAAAAAAATCTCATTTTTTCACAACACAAATCGGAAATCAGATGAAAAAAAGCAACGGAAACATGGATGACCATTAGTCATTCATGTGGTTTTCCCCTGACGCTTAAAGACCTAACCGTCGATCAATACAAACATAATTCAATGTTGACTTCAATGGTGTTATCAAGTACAAAACATTTCGGACATAATCAGCGTAAAGGAAAGAACGTCTATGATGCGATCAGCTCTATTGGTTACTCTGGGAATAGCCATTACTGCTTTTTTCTCGTTCTGGTCTGTTGTTTTTTCCTTCTTCGCCAACTCGGAAAACAATGTCCACAAAGTAGCCAGGATTTGGGGATCCATCCTTCTGAAGATCAGCAGCACGAAGGTGCAGGTCATTGGCAAAGAGAATGTTCTTCGCGGGAAACCGCAAATTTTCATGGCCAACCATCAAAGCGATTTTGATATTCTGATTGCGCTGGCTTTTATCCCGGGGCAGTTTCGCTGGATCGCAAAGAAAGAATTATTCGCCATCCCGGTTTTTGGACAGGCCATGAGAAGCGCAGGCTATATTGAAATCGACCGTCAAAATCATGAAAAAGCCATGCAGAGCCTTGACCTGGCGGCTCTGCGGATCCGTGAAGGAAAATCCGTCATGACGTTCCCAGAGGGTACCAGAAGCCGCGACGGAGAAATCAAAGCCTTCAAGCAGGGCCTCTTTTACCTGGCCATTCAATCCGGCGTGCCGATTGTTCCGATCAGTATCATCGGCAGCGGTGCCATCATGCCGAAACGGTCCCTGAAGGTAAAACCGGGGAAAATAACCCTGGTAATAGACAAACCGATCACCGTGAAAGGCTTCGCTCTTGAAAACCGCCAGGAACTTATCAACCAGGTCCGGCAGGTCATTATGAAGAATTACGATGCATACAGAAATGAAGACATGGCAGGCATCAAAGATGTCCAAACTGAAATAAAAGCGGAAATCTAATGGCTGATACCATCCAGGATAACTCTAAAAGAACCAGAGAAATCAAAGGTGTTGTTTGTCTCGCCGTGGCTTTGTTCCTTTTGCTTTGCCTGATTTCTTATTCTCCGCACGACCCGTCATTCACAAAGGTGGTAACGGATGGGGCATCTACTCACAACCTGACGGGGAAATTCGGTTCCTACACCGCTGATTCCATCATCCGATTACTGGGCATCCCGGCTTTACTTCTTCCGCTGGCACTTCTGGCCTGTGCTTTTCAATATTTTCTGCGGCCCGCTTTTGAAATTTCTGTTCAGCGTATTGCAGGATTTTCCTTTTTTATGCTGGCCTTGGCGGGTCTTCTGGGAGCTTTGATAAAGGAAGGGGTCACGGTTGATGGAGAAATCATCCGGGCAGGCGGATTGATCGGAGCAGGCCTTGTCGGGCTCCTGCTTCGTTACTTCAACCCGGCAGGCACCTATATCATTCTTTTATGCATCCTCGTTGTCTCTCTATTTTTCACCATCGAATTCTCTATCGTTTCGGTAACGGAAAGAGTTTCACAAAAAATGCGGGACGGATGGACATCTGTCAAAAACGCCGTCACAACTTTTTTTGCGAACATAACTGCGCGGTTCAAAGCGGAAAACAAGCCGCCACCCATCATCGAAGAAAATGAAGTAAAGCCGCGGAAAACGAAACCGAAAAAAATCGAACAGACGCGTTTTGATTTTTCTAAACTGAAGCCCGACGGAACATTTCAGCTGCCTCCTTTCTCCCTGCTTGAGGAAGCACCCCAAAAGGACGGCCGCGTCAAACGCGATCAGCTGATCACCAATTCGCGCATCCTGGAAAAGAAACTTTCCGATTTTGGCGTCGAAGCCCGCGTCGTTGAGGTCATGCCCGGACCGGTGATTACGATGTATGAACTGGAACCTGCACCCGGCGTCAAGATCAACCGCATCACCAACCTGGCCGACGACCTGGCCCTGGCACTAATGGCGCCCAGCATCCGCATCCTGGCCCCGATCCCGGGAAAATCCGTTATCGGCATTGAGATTCCCAACCTCAAAAGGGAACCGGTCTTTTTAAAGGAAGTGCTGAACAACGATGCTTTCACCAAATCATCGTTGCGCCTGCCCATTGCCCTGGGCGTTGATTTTGTCGGCGCACCGGTCATCGCCGATCTGACCAAAATGCCGCATCTTCTGATTGCCGGCACGACCGGTTCCGGCAAAAGTGTGGCGCTCAACGCCATGATCTGCAGCATCCTTTTCAAGGCGCAACCCGATGATATCAAGTTCCTGATGGTCGACCCGAAGCGCCTGGAACTGTCCTCCTATGAAGGCATACCCCACCTGATGCATCCGGTGGTCGTCGACCCGAAAAAAGCCTCCCAGGTGCTCCGTTGGACCGTCGAAGAAATGGAGCGCCGCTATAAAATCATCAGCGCTTTAGGAGTAAAAAGCATTGATGCCTATAATGAAATGATCCTCACCGGAGCAAAAGGCAAAACATCCCAAACCACCAAAACAACCGGTTCTGAAAACGAGCCGGACACTGCGGAAGCACAAAACATAGGCCAGAGCAATCCGCCAATCCAGCATGTCCGGCTTCCCTATATCATTGTGGTGATCGACGAGCTGGCCGATCTGATGATGGTCGCTCCCCGGGATGTTGAAGAATCCCTTACGCGTCTGGCGCAGATGGCCCGCGCTGCAGGTATTCACCTGATCATTGCCACGCAGCGGCCATCCGTTGACGTAATCACGGGCCTTATCAAAGCCAACTTTCCCACGCGCATCTCGTTCAAGGTCTCCTCAAAAATTGATTCGCGCACCATCATCGATCAGCAGGGAGCAGAGCAGTTACTGGGCGCGGGCGACATGCTCTTTATTCCACCCGGCACTTCCAGACTTACCCGCATTCACGGTGCATATCTGTCCGATTCAGAAATATCCCGGATCGTCGATTTCATCAAAATGCAGGCTCAGCCTACCTATGACGCGTCCATTGAAAAATTTGAATTTGAATCTGTGCAGACACAGCACGATGAAGACGGTTACGATGAAAAATACGACGAAGCCGTCGCGCTGGTCGGCGAACTGGGCCAAGCCTCCATCTCGCTGGTGCAGCGCTACATGAAAATCGGCTACAACCGGGCCGCACGGATGATTGAGCAGATGGAACGCGAAGGCATTGTCGGACCTTCCGATGGTGCGAAACCCCGCAAGGTATTGATCAGAAAGCTTCCCGGTGAAAAATAACCTATCCGGAAAACTGCATATCATTTCTCTGGGCTGCTCCAAGAATCTAATTGATTCTGAAGTCATGGGCGGGCAAGCCGCTGCGTCTGGAATGACCCTGGTGGAAAGTCCTGATCAGGCTGATATCGTCGTGATCAACACCTGTGGTTTTATTATGCCGGCCAAGGAAGAGGCTCTGGAAATCATCCTGACGCTGGCCCAGGAAAAAACGAAAAGCGGACGCGATCTGAAACTGATTGTAGCGGGGTGTCTTTCCCAGCGATATGGAAAAGAACTGCTCGTGGAAATCCCCGAAGTGGATATGGTGATTGGCACGGGAGAAGTTGGACGTATTGTTCATCACATGCGGAACTTAAACACGGAGGGATACCGGCGTTCCGCTGTGATCACCAAGCCTGATTTCCTGATGAACTCCCGTCACGAAAGAATCCTCTATCCGGATACCGCTACGGCTTATTTAAAAATATCAGACGGCTGCTCCAACGGCTGCTCCTACTGCGCCATCCCGGCCATTCGCGGCAAAGCACGCAGCCGACAGCCCGACGACATTCTGAAGGAAGCACAAAAACTGATTAGCCATGGTGTTCGGGAGATCATCCTGATTGGCCAGGATACGACGGCCTACGGCCGCGATCTGAAAAACCGTCCGAAGCTATCCCTCCTTTTGTCTGATCTTGCATCCCTGCCCGGCGTAAACTGGATCAGACTGCTATACACACACCCGGCGCACATTACAACAGACGTGCTGCAGGTCATCGCAGGTCATCCAAAGATCTGCCGCTACATCGACCTGCCGGTTCAGCATATTGACGACATGATCCTGACCACGATGAACCGGGGGGGTTCTTCAGGCAGAATCCGTGAAATCATTGACCTGTCCCGGAATCTTATGCCGGATGTTGCACTCCGGACATCGCTGATCGTCGGTTTTCCGGGAGAAACACCAAAACGGTTCGAACGTCTGCTGGATTTTGTTCAGGAAGCCCGGTTTGATCATCTCGGTGTGTTTACCTATTCGCGTGAAGAAGGCACGCCCGCGGCAAAAATGGCTTCACGGATTTCGGAAAAAGAAAAAGAAAGAAGACGCGACCTCATGATGGCCCAACAAGCCGATATTTCTTATGCGATCAACCGGAAATGGATCGGATCGGTTCAGGATGTGCTTATCGAAGAGAAAAGCGACCATGAAGGATTCGCTTTTATCGGACGCTGCCGAAGGCAGGCGCCGGAAATCGACGGCGTCACCTATATCCGAAACCACAACACTGAAATCGGCAGAATTATAAAGTGCAAAATAACCGCGGCTGATCATTATGACCTGTATGGAGAAATTCTGTAAATCTTATTTGACAATCGTCCCTGATTTTTCATATAGTTCTTCCCAAATGTTCTTGAGGTCACACGAGTCATGCAGATATCTGATGTTTTTGCCGCTTATGCTGACGAGATGGATCAGATCGAGGCTTATCTCGATCAACACATCTCCTCCGACATCAAACTGATTCCCGAAGTGGCGCACCATCTGATTGACAGCGGGGGTAAGCGGTTCCGGCCCTTGTTGCATCTGATCTGCGCACGACTCTGCGGTTATACTGGAGAGTTGCGATTTCCGCTCGCCGCATCCATTGAATTTATTCATACAGCCAGCCTCCTTCATGACGATGTCATTGATCAGGCCGTCATCCGCCGCGGTAAAACCTCCGCAAACAACGTCTGGGGAAACGCCGCAAGCGTTCTGGTGGGCGATTTCCTGTATTCCAAATCTTTCACACTTCTTTCCATCATCGGCGATCTTGATATTTTCCGGCTGATGTCGAAAATGACCAACACCATGTCAGAAGGCGAAGTGTTTCAGCTGATGAAGTGCGGGGATACAAACCTGACCGAAGCGGAATATTTGAGCATTGTAGAGAAGAAAACCGCTGTATTGATTTCCGCCGCCTGTGAAAGCGCTGCGGTTCTGGGATGTTTACCAAATGAGCAGATCCGCGCACTTGGGCAGTACGGATACAATATCGGCATGGCTTTTCAGATCACGGATGATACACTGGACTACATGGCCCGGGAAGAGGATTTCGGGAAAGCCATCGGCAAGGATCTGGAAGAAGGCAAGATGACGCTGCCGCTCATTTACACGCTGGCCGGATGCCCTCAAACCGAACGGAATATGATAAAAAAAACCATACAGAACAAATCTTTTACGCCTGAAACCATCAGAAAGATCTTTGCCCTGGTACAGAAATCCGGCGGTATAGACTATTCGCTGAACCGCGCTCAAACTTTTATCAAGGAATCCATCAAAAACCTGGAAGTGTTTAACGACAGCCCTGCCAAAGACCATCTACGTACGGTCGCCGAATACGTCCTGTCACGGAAACAGTAATCAGGCCCATTATCAGGTGGTACTCCAATCCGTTTCTTCCTGGCACCATCCTGATGTGCGGAACAAACAAAAGTCCTTGAAAAATGTGAGAATGCTCACGGCTGGGAGTTTCCCAGCAAATGATAGAACAACTTCGTCGTCATGGATATGTTCGTGGCCGTGCTGAAAACAAAATTCCTGAACGTATGGGAAAGATGGTCATATTCCTTTTGAAGAGCTGCGCTGTCCAGAACATCCGCCTGGAAAGGACTTGATGTCATGACGGATGCATATAAAGGTTCGTGACCGAAGGCCATGAAAGGAATCTTACCGAAAACATCGTCCGACCCAAGAGTCATGAGATTCACATCTCCCTTGAGTCCCTTGCCAACGATATCGGCTGTTCCCTCCCTGATAATATAGAACTCCGTATTATTATGAAACTGGCTTTCAATAACCTTGTCCTGAGGCAACTCCCTCGTGTATTCTCCAACATAGGCCTGAACAGCATTGATGTTTATCATTCTGAACCTGTTATCAAGGCTAAGGAGAATCTTTTTAAAATCCTCCGACAGGGAGGCGTATTCCTGGTTCAGGGCTTCCGCATCGAGAAGACACAGCTGAACATTATCTTCGGCAATCACCGTGGCGCTTCGCTCGTATGTGCCGAACAGAAAAGACCGGATGGTCCCGATAAAACATCCTTCTCCGAGCCTGGCCAGGGTTATGGCGCCTTTGGGAGTTTCCTTGATGATTTTTACAGTACCGTCAGCGATGACCCACAGCCACTTGCCGTGGTTTCCCTCTTTCACGATGGTCGCACCGGCGGAATAATTTTCTTCGATTCGCACATACCGGTAATCGACGTTTGGCCCTTTAATAGGCTGCAGAAAATCCTCTTTTAGTCCGCCTCCTCCGGCTTCCTCTCCTTCTTCCGGATGGAGGGGACCGGAACCCACCAGGGTTATCCTCCCGTCATCCACCAGGCGCAAAGCATCCAGGACAATCTCCATCATGCTCTTTTTTATGACGGGTTCAATTCCGGTTAAATCGCCTTCTGAAAAATCATATGTTCCGTCCGTCCACCCGAAAAGGGTGTATACCGCGTCCAATCCTTTCTGATTGCCTAGAAATGCATTAATCGGATTCCCGTCGATAAAATATACAACGCCCTTATCCGCTGAATATTGACTTCGCAAAGTCAAGGTTCCCGTGCAATTATTTCCTCCCAGCAGCTGAAAAACATCAGCAAGGGTTAAGAATATCAAGCTCCCGGAGAACACGATGTTATTAGACATAGTTTTTTTATTCCTTTTTTCTGACGTTTAGGAAGGCTGTCCGCACCACTGATAAACAATACACCGGTTGGCGGTTATAATAAATACCTTTGCCCTTCAGAGTCGGTTGCAATTTAATCCCGCACACGGAAACCACCACTTGTTCCGCAGGGTTCAGATGTGCCGTCGCACTTGATAATCGACAAAATCTCTTTCAATCTAAGTCAATATAGAAAACGCTGTTTTGGATGTCAAGGAAATCTTCATCCCTTAACAATAAAGCACGTTTTCGACGTTTTCTGCTACAGAATAACCGGCGGTTCGCAATATTTTGAATCGATGGTTCCCGCCCGGTCGTCTTTCAAAGCCTGCGGCAGATGTTCCAGAATATCCGTTGCGGTGATGCCGTCCAGGCCTTTTTGCCCGGCAGCAAGATCGCCGGCATAGCCGTGAAGAAAGACTCCTTTGCGCGTTGCAATCTCCGAGCTTAATCCAAATCCCTGCAGAGCCGCGATGCATCCTGTCAGCACATCCCCGCTTCCGGCTGTCGCCATTCCGGGATTGCCGCTCAAATTGACATACACCCGGCCATCCACCAGCCCGATCAGGGAATGAGCGCCTTTGAAAACAACGGTTGCGGCGAATTTTTCGGCTGCCGCCCGCAAGATATCAATTTTATTAGCATTGACCTCCGCAACGGTCTTGCGCATCAATCGAGCCATCTCTCCCGCATGTGGGGTGAGAATCGTTGCCGCTTTTCTTTTAAGCAGGATTTCAGGCCGCTCGGCAATCGCCGTTAAACCATCGCCGTCAATCAGAAGCGGCTTTGAAATGACAGCAGCCAGCTCTCTTACGAGCTTCGTCGTTTCCTCCTGCAAAGACAGACCGGGCCCGATCACCACCATGTCGGCCTTCTCCGCAAAAGACACGAGCTCGGGCTTGGCCTTTAGAGAGAGGCTGAATGCCGCTGTTTCTCTCTGCGGCAGGTAAACAATTTCGCGTCCTGATTGAGCAATGAACGGAATAATGGAAGCGGGCGCCGCAAGCCTTGCATAGCCGCCGCCCGCTTTCAAAAACGACATGGCGGAGAAATACGGCGCTCCAAAATAGTTGGCCCCGCCGGCAATGAACAGCACATCCCCCATCGACCCCTTATAGGCCTCGGCAGACCGTGGAGGCAGCAACACCCTCTCATTGGTCTGTGTCAGAAGGTCTTCCTGGTCATAAAGTGAAGGGGGAAAGGAAATATGGGTCACAAACAGTTCTCCGCAATGGTCATAGCCGGGATAAAGCAGGTTGCCGATTTTCGGCAAACCAAATGTAACGGTATAATCGGCCCTGACCGCGACTCCCATCACCCTTCCTGTATCGCCTGAAATCCCGGAGGGGATATCCAGGCTCAATACCGGGCGTCCGCAGGAATTGATCAGACTGATTACATCAGCGGCCAGCCCCCTGACATCACGATCCAATCCTGTACCGAAAACAGCGTCCACAACGGCGTCGCAGTGCAACACGTCCTGGCGCGCTTCATCGGCCCGGCTCAGCAGTTGAACGTCACCGAAGAGATTGCATAAAACATCATAATTCGTCCTTGCCGCCCCGCTGTATTTTTTCGGCGAAGACACCAGGAATACTTTTGCCTGCCCGCCTGACGAGTAAATCAGACGCGCCACGGACAGTCCGTCACCTCCGTTGTTGCCGGCCCCGCAAAAAATCACAAATTTTTTGCCGCGGATGCCGATTTTTCGCTCCAACAGGACAACCGACGCCATTGCGGCGTTTTCCATCAGGATTTCCTCTGCAAGCCCCAATTTTTCTATCGCGTACCGATCCATCCCTCGCATTTGTTCCACGGTGGCCAGTTTCATGATTTTTTCCTCGCATTCTGCATGATTTGATTTGATAAATTCTTATTATAGTATAAAATAATTCATCATTATTTACCAACAACATTTTAAGGAGAGGTCATGACGCTCATATCGGAAATCATCCGAAAACGATATTCCTGCCGTTCCTATTCGCTCAATCCGGTCGAGGAATCTATCTTACAGAAATTCAGGCAGCAGGTCAATGAACCGCATCGAGGGCCTTTCGGGAATATGCCGCGCTTTGCCCTGATTTCAATGGCGGTCCTGCCACGCGAAGAATGGAAAAAGCTCGGCACTTACGGCGTCATTAAAAATGCACGGCTTTATCTCGCGGGATTGATCAGTCCGGCACCAATGGCGACCTGTGATTACGGATACTGCATGGAAAAGCTCATATTAAAGGCTACTGAACTGGGCTTGAATACCTGCTGGCTGGGCGGCACCTTTGCGATCAGTGCGTTCAGAAACGCGGCGGGAATGCGACGCAACGAACTGCTGCCAACCATCAGCCCCATAGGCTATGCTGCCGAGCACAAAAGCCTCACCGAACGGTTTATGCGGCGTTTTGCCGGCTCCGACCATCGCCTGCACTGGAAGGACCTTTTCTTCGACGGCAACACGAAAACCCCTCTTTCATCCGAAAAAGCCGGTGAATACGGTGAAGGCCTGGAAAATGTTCGCCTGGCACCCTCAGCATCCAATCAACAACCCTGGCGTATTGTTTATGATGATCAGCAGAAAACATTTTCCTTCTATCTTTCACGCACCATCGGTTACCGGAAGCTTCGCGACGTTTCTTTGCAGGAAATTGACATGGGCATCGCCATGTGTCACTTTGAACTGACTGTTGCAGAGCTTGGATTAACAGGAAAATGGCGGCAAAATGAATCCGCCCCGGAAATAAAACCGTGGGAATATATCACAGACTGGCAGGCTGGATAACCGAATAAGGGAATCTGAAACGTAGGATGATCACGTTCAAACGATACCATCCATTTTCAATACTTTCGCCCCGCGGATTCTGCCTTCCTTCAGATCGACAAGCGCCCGGTTGGCGTCGGCAAACGGATATTCTTCGACATCGGGTATGATAGGGATACGGCCGGCAACTGCCAGAAACTCCTCAATATCCCGACGTGCCACGTTCGCCACACTTTTCATCTCTTTTTCCTGCCAGAGATGCAACGGATAGTCCATTCGGAGCATCTGATCCCGGTCCGTTTCTTCCTTGCGAATGGCGTTGATGACGAGCCTTCCACCGGGCGCAAGGTTTTCCAGCGCTTCCATCACCGGCTTCCATGCGGGTGTTGTATCAATAACCGCGGCAAGCATTTGCGGACTTTTGTCGGCTGTATCGCCGGACCAGGATGCACCCAGCTGCAGAGCAAATTTTCGCTCACGTTCGGAACGCGCAAAGACAAATATTTCTGAACGGGGATAAAGATGACGGGCCAGCGTCAGCACCAGATGAGCCGATGCACCAAAACCGGTCAGTCCCAGGGATTCGCCGTCGCGAAGGCCAGCCAGACGAAGCGAGCGCCAACCGATGGCCCCCGCACATAAAAGCGGCGCGGCCTGCAGATCGGAATAAACGGAAGGAATGGGAAAAGCAAAATCCTGATCCACGATTACATACTGCGCATAGCCCCCTGGGAGATCGCGCCCTGTCGCCTTGAAATCAGGACAGAGATTTTCAAGGCCTTCAAGACAATAGCGGCATTTCCCGCAGGATGACCCGATCCAGCCGATACCCACCCGCAAACCTTCAGCATGCTTTGAGGCATTCGGACCCTGCTGATCCACAAAGCCGACAATCTGATGGCCCAATATAAACGGAAATGAAACAGGAGGGGTCCGGCCTTCGATTTCATCCAGTTCCGTGTGGCAGACACCGCATGCGGATACACGAACCCGGATTTGTTTTTCACCGGGAACCGGATCGGGAATTTCCACAAAAGAAAGCGGCTGTGGATTTTCACGAACATTCGTAATTTTCTCCAGAACAGCCGCTTTCATGATCTTATTTCAAGACTGCGGGCATTTTCAGCGTTACATCAACCGGCTGAATGTATTTATCCAGGAGGTTCCTTGTCCCGTTCACCTTCAGTTTTTCAAAAAGAAAGGCAAACTGGCGCTCCAGTGCATCGCAGATCCGGCCGCGAACATCCGCCGGCAAATGCCACAGTTCCAGTTTGAACGGACCGAACGCTTTCTTGCGGGTTTTGTAGATAAACTGTTCTTCCGTGTCTTTTTCTTTCCATTCATTTTTCATATTGCTTTTCAGATAATCATAAAGCTTTGCCCGCAAATCACCCGGAAATTCACTGCTGTCAATGATCATATTCTGGAAACCGGTGGCAAGATGGATCTCGGCCGTGCCGGTGGCTGGGAAACGGTCAAAAGCTTCATCCGGCAGTGTGGACGCACCGTGCTGAACCGCTCCTGACAAACCGTATTGCAGGCGCGAGGTTTCTGATAATTTCTCAAGAACGTCAAAATCAATTTTCACTTTGGCGACGGTTCCGTCGGCCAGAGGAATGCCGCCGTGCGTTGTTCCTGTCTGCACACTGATCTTGCTGATGCCTTTCAGCGCGTCGCCCCGCTTTTTGAGTTCTTCCAGATAGCCGTCCATGTATGCCTGCAATTCCTCGATGGTGCTGTTCTTGCCGCCGACTTCGCCGATTTCGCCACCCACGGATATGGTGATCCCTTGCGGCTCCAGATCGCGAATCATCGTTGTCAATTCAGCCGCGAGCGAAAAATTATTCCTCTGCTGATCTTTGATGGTGGGTTGGGACAAATCAACCAGCGTGGACGTGTCAATATCGATATTGTAAAATCCGGCTTCGATCGCCTCCCAGATCAGATTTTTTACTCCCTGGGTTTCTTTTTCGGCATCCGCGGCAAATTTCTTGGCATTGATCTGGAAATGATCCCCCTGGATAAAGATCGGGCCACGCCATCCGGATTTAACGGCTGCGGCAGTAACCGCACAGGTATATTCAAATGGCCTTTGACTGGTATAGTCAATTTCCGAGCGTGCGATTTCAAAGAGAACCGGTCCCACTTTTCCTTTCATCGCGGCGCGGAACACCGCCTGAGCGGCATCGTAGGTAATGCCGCGGAGATTGATTGCCGGAACCGTAAACCCACTGACTTCCTTCCGGCCCATCGCTTCATAGAGCGTCTGAATCGATGAAGACAGGATCCCCAGCGCGGCCGCACCCCGGCGAATGAGAAATCCCGCGGCTTCCTTTGTTGCCGGATCGGGACTGAACACAACCGTATAAATTAAATCATCGATCAATTTATCCTGAAATCTGCCTTCGTCTAAAACGCTGACGTCGTCCTCATCAATGGCGAGGATCGATTCACATCCCTTCTTGAGCTGATCTTTGTTTTCGTAAATCATGGCCGCTCCTTATGATCTTGAATTAATTTGAGAGAAATTGTTCCGCCATGGTCACTTCCGTTGCGGAACCGATGTAAATCGGTGAACGTTGATTGACCGAGGTCACCTTCACCGATAAAATATCCTGTTTACCGTCTGTGGCCTTACCGCCGGCCTGCTCCATAATAAAGGCCATCGGCTGAAGCTCAAACAACAGCCTGAGTTTTCCCTGAGGTGATTTTTTCAGCGCCGGATAGGTGAACAATCCTCCCCGCTTAATCAGAACCTGATTAATATCGGGAACAAACCCGCCGCTGTATCGGAGTTTGTAGCCGTCCTGTTCCAGCTTTTCAATAAATTTTAAATGTTCGTCCGTCCAGTCTTTACGCAGCCCTCCCGGTGAGAAGATGGATCCTTTTTCTTTGAGCTGTATTTTTTCCTCAGAAAGA
>MTKZ01016311.1_pt1 | contig 16801 bp, 16 predicted proteins | sample 1042781 | NCBI WGS metagenome assembly MTKZ01 (sample SAMN06212207, study PRJNA360539) | anaerobic digester metagenome | biome: Wastewater treatment plant; material: sludge; isolation source: anaerobic digester fed with sludge from wastewater treatment plant | place: Denmark: WWTP Viborg ... | reverse complement strand
ACCTCCAAGGGCGCCGAGTAAAGCGTCGGATCGGCGGGCTGGGCCAAGCCGTCCGACTGAGCACGACGCAGATCCCTGATTCTGACCCGCAGGGGGCTCGGAAGCGGGATCTTCGCGTTTTCAACCCTCTTTCAGGCGGCATGCGCCCCGAATTCCGGGCTGCACAAGGGCACTGGTCCGAGGATGAGAGCCCGACCGCACTCTGAACGGCATGCAGCCAGGTCTTGAACGCGACGGAGGAGAGGGAGAGGGCCGCTTCGACGCGGGCGGGCGATAGCGGCGCGTCGCCCCCCGCAAGCTGGACTTTTCGGCCGGCCGGTGCTCCTTGTCACACCCTTGTGCCATGGTATTCACGAAGCCTCGCAACGGCGGGTTGCAACTCCGTGCCTCGACCGGCTTGCCCAGATTCAGCCCAAGGAGTCCAGACCGATGAACCTGCGAAACGCATCAGGACCGAGCGGCCGCTCACATGTGCGCCTCACTTCGAATCCTTGGGGTGAAGGAACGGGACATGAGTGACATCTCGTCGGAGTTCGAACGCATCACAGGCTTTCCGCCCTACAACTGGCAGCACCGGCTGGTCGAGGAGGGGCTGCCGGAAATGCTTGAGATACCCACCGGGTGCGGCAAGACCGAGGCCGTTTTCATGGCCTGGGCCTACCGACGACGGCTCCACCCCGACGCTACCGTTCGCTCTGACACGCCTCGCCGCCTGGTCATGGTGTTGCCGCAGCGGTCGTTGGTCGACCAGACCCTGCGAAGGTTGATCGCTTGGACCGACAGCGCTGGTTGGAATAATTCAGGCTCCGATGACTACCTACCCGTCCACGTCCTGATGGGCGGCGAGTCGGTGGGCAGGTGGCAACTGGCACCACACCGTGACGCCGTCATCATCGGCACGCTCGACATGGTGCTCTCGCGCACCCTCAACCGCGGTTACGCCATGAACCGCTTCGCCTGGCCGGTGGACTTCGGTCTGCTCAACAACGACTGCCACTACGTGCTCGACGAGGTGCAACTGATGGGGGCCGCCGCCACCACGAGTCGGCAGCTCGATGCATTTCGACGTGAAATGGGCACCGCTATCGGCTGTTCGACGACCTGGATGTCGGCCACGCTCGACACCAAACGACTCGCCACGGTCGATAACCCATCCCCAGCCGAACCGTTCGCACTGCTGCCCACCGAGGTGATCGACACGCTCGCCCAACGGCTCAACGCCCAACGCCGGATCGAACGGTGGTTGGGAGACGATTCGCTCGACCAACGACCTGAGAAGCGGAACCTGCCGGGCCTGCGAACGGACGCAGTGGTTGAACGCCATCGCCCGGGCACCCTCACCCTCGTAGTCGTCAACCAGGTGGACGTGGCGCGCGAGTTGCACAAGAGACTGGCCAAGGCGGTTCCTTCCGAGACCGAGTTGGTCTTGTTGCACTCGCGGTTCCGTCCAGCCGACCGCGCCCGCCAGATGGCCCGGGTCTTGGCCGATCCCTCTCCCGCCGGAACCGTGGTGGTGACCACGCAGGTGGTCGAGGCGGGGGTGGATCTCAACGCCACCACGCTGTTCACAGAAGTAGCCCCCTGGTCATCAATCGTTCAACGGTCGGGGCGTTGCAACCGAACCGGATTGATCGAGGAGGCAGTGCTCCTGTGGGATCCGCCAAACAATCCAGCGCCCTACGAAGCCGAGGACGTCGGCGCGACCGAAGCCCAGCTCGCCCAACTGAGCGGTGACCTCATCAGTACCGGACAACTCGGTGGGTTGGAGGTTCCGGAAAGTGGTGGCGAGGAGCCGCTGGTGCTGCGCCGCCGAGACCTGCTCGGGCTCTTCGACACCACCCCCGACCTCACTGGCAACGACCTGGACATAGCGCCGTTTCTGCGCAGCGGTGACGACCTGAGCGTCTGGGTGTGCTGGAGGGATCTGAGCGAGTCAGCCCAACCCACGCCGACGCGTGACGAACTCTGCCAGGTGCCGGTGGGCGAACTGGGGAAGTGGATCAAGAGGCAACGCCAGGGTGGAGGTCGAGTGGCGCATCGCCTGGAGCACCTCGGCCGAGGCAAGACCACGTGGGTCAACCTGGGCGGAGAGCGGCTAAGGCCGGGGATGGTATTGCTCGTCGAGAAATCCCTGGGCGGATACCAGAGCCACCTCGGCTGGGACCCATCTTCGAGGCACACAGTCGAACCACCCTGGTCCGACGAGATGCCCTTAGGTGGCGAACAAACGGCCGACGCTGACCACCTCGCCCCCCTCGATGAGCGCGAGAGCGACGATGTGGCCTCGTTCAACCGCCATCGTTGGATGAGCCTGGAGGAGCACCTGGTCGACGCTGGGCGGGACGCCGAGCAGTTGCTTGATGCGCTAGAGACGCCGGGGCTCGACGAGCACCAACGCGTAGCCGGGATTCGTGCAGCCAGGCTGCACGACTTGGGTAAAGCACATCCCGTCTTTCAGACCACGTTGGAGAACTCGGCCAAGGGGGAGCACATTCCAATTCCTGGCCCGTGGGCCAAGTCACCGACCCAACGCGGGCCGGGACATAGTCGGCCACACTTCCGCCACGAACTGGTCTCAGCCCTGGCGCTCTTGAGCCAGGCGTCACCGCTGCTCGACGGCTTCGCGGAAAGAGACCTCATCTGCTATCTGACCGCCGCACACCATGGCAAGGTGCGCCTGGCCATCCGCGCCATGCCCGACGAGCAACTACCAGACGACGCCGAGCATCCGGCCGGTGCGCGCATCGCCCTCGGAGTCATCGACGGAGATGTTGTGCCGGCGGTGACCATCGACGGCCAGACCGTCGGGCCGCTCACACTCAGTCTGGATGCTATGGATGCTGGTTCTACCGAAACCGGCAAATCGTGGACCTCACTGACCTCGGGCCTGGTTATCCGAGACGATCTCGGGCCGTTCCGACTCGGCTTTCTCGAAGCGATTGTCCGGATAGCGGACTGGCTTGCCAGCGACACGACGGAGGTGCGGTCATGACCGGCAACCACCATCTCGACGGCCCGCGCAATCACATCATTCTGGATGGGCTCAGCAGCTCAATCCTGGGTGAGTACCTCGCCGCCATCGGTCTGCACCGCCTCGTCGCCGGCCAGGCAGACCCGACGGCGACCCTGCGCTGGGAGGGTTCGACCCCGGTCGTGAACTCCATCCTCAGCGAGGCCGAGATCCGGCATTTTCTTGCAGATGACGCCGTGCCCGCCCCGCTGGTAGCGCCGTGGAACGGCAGCGACGTCGGCGGGTTTCACCCGACGGCGAACACCCGTGGCACCCGAATGTGGGCCCGGTTCCGCAACTCAACCCAGCAGAGACTGCAGCTGTATCGCGAAGTGATCACCGCTGTTGATGCCGCAGTTCAAGCGCATGGCTGGGCTCACAATTTGAGCGGCGACGAAAAGGCTCTAGCCATTCGAGTGCTCCGCAATACCCTCCCAGACGAGGCACTTGACTTCCTCGACGCAGCTGTCGTGATCTCCGACGAGAACGTCCGATACCCGGCGCTGCTTGGAACGGGAGGGAACATCGGCAGGCTCGACCTGGTGCTCAACTACGGCGAACACCTCGAAGCGCTCACCGGTTTAGCGGAACCACCCAAGCGGGGTTCGGCTCCCGACCCCAACCAGTGGCTGGCGGAGGTTTTCAGCTCATCCCCCCAGCCCCGGGCGAAAGGTACGCCAGGGCAGTACGACGGTGCCGGGATTGGCGGTTCCAACCTGGGTCGGAAAGGCGACGGCCGAGCTTTGGTGAACCCCTGGGTGTATGTGCTCGGCCTGCACGGCACCCTCGCGTTTGCATCGGCGATGAGCCGTCGCCAGGGTGCAGACTCTGGCGTCGCGTCTGCGCCCTTTTACGTGACGGGTGTCGCTGCCGACTATGCGTCTGCTGCGCAAGCGGAGCCAGCGAAGGGTGAGTTCTGGGCACCTGTGTGGAACCGACCGTTGACTTTGACAGAGCTCACCACGCTGGCGGGCGAGGGTCGCCTCGAATGGCGGGGCCGCCAGGCCCGCAGCAGCACCGACGCCGTTCGCGCGCTTAAGTCCTTCGGAGTTGACCGGGGCCTGGACCGATTCGAACGCTTTGGGTTTATCGAACGCAATGGTCAATCACCCGTTGCAGTGCACGTCGGCCGTCACCGCATCGAGGACCAGCCAACTGTTCGACTCACCGCCGAGCTGGACCGATGGGTGCAGCACTTGAATCGCGTCGGAGACGACCGAACACCCGCCGGAGTTCGATCGGCCCGAAACCGGCTCAACCGGGCACTCTTTGCCGCAGGTTCCAACCCCACACCGAGCAGACTTCGTGCGCTCCTAGTCGAGGCTGCCCGGGCAGAGCGTGCAGCCTCCCGGTCGGCCACGTTTCTCGAGAGCGCCTCGCTCGAACCAATACCATTGCTCAGCACCCAGGCCTGGCTGCCAGCGTTGGACGACGGATCAGTCGAGTTCGGCGTCGCTGCCGCGTTGATGATGGGCCGGGATTCGGTTCCGAGCCAAGGAGACCGCTCGCATCTCTCCGAGACCTTGGACAATGCACCCACAACGTTGCGTGACTGCCTGCGGGCTACTGAACCGTCCGGAGGACGCTTCGAACGGCTGACCTGGGCGCGCAACGGTCCGCCGGTTCCCGGTCTGGGTGAGCGGCCACTCCCCAGCGTGTTGTCTGACGTGATGGTGCTGCGGGCTCGGACGCGACGCAACCCGTTGGCGACGGCCGACGAGGCGCTACGCCCTCCGTTTCGCGGCATTCGGCCCCAGTTCGAGGGCGTCTGGGCCTGGCGAGTCCCGGCATCCCACGCGGAACAGTTCGCTGCCGGCCAATGTGACGCCATTCGGTTGACCGAGTGGTTGGAGGCGCTGTTGCTGTGTCGGCCGCGCAGTCCCTGGGAGCAGAAGACCCATGATCGGGAGCCGCCCTCTGAGCGCCCTCGTGGTCATCAGGGAGCCCCCGGGTCCAGCCCGCTCTGGCGATTCCTCGCTCCATGGACCGGTGGGGTGAACCTCAACCCGGGCGACCGCAGTCCTGTGGTGCCCGTCATGCCACCCACCTGGCCGGCGCGGCTACGGGCTGGTTCGGCCCCGTCGGTCATCGCCGACGCCCGCAACCGGTACGCCATGGCCGGCTCTCCGCCAGTACTCAACATGTCGGCCGTCGGACACCCGGTCGACGCCGCCGCATCCCGGCAGGTGCTCGCAGCCCTGCTGGTGCCAACTACTACACGCGACCTCGCCCAACTCCTGACCGCCAACTCACTGCCGCCCCTTGGGGCTGAGCCGCCCAAGCCCGGCGCCGGCGACCAACCGGCAGAGCGCCCGGACGAGCCTGTCGTGGCCTAATTCGGCACTTTCCGCAATCATCAAACAACCACTGAGGAGCAAATTCATGACCACGCAGCGAACCGTTCTACGAGTTCCGATGCGACCTATCTCAGGCTCGCGCTTCCAGCCGACAGGCTTCCCTGATCTCGGACCTGCCACGTTCCAGCGTCCGATGGCCGACGGCTCTACTCAGCAGTGTGTGCTGGTCGAGTCCAACCAGTCGATGGCCAATCGGCTGGAGGGAACGCTGTGGTCGGAAGGCGACCAGGCACCCGTCGATCTGATCTCGGACCTGCCGTGGGTTCGGGTGACCGCCGCAGACGACGGCCGATACGTCACCTCAAGCCGCACAGAGGCTCACCGGCTAGCCAGCGCCTTCGTCAAGCAGTCCACGTTGGATGGGGTCGGCATGACCGAGGTGATCAAGGATCGCCTGGAGTTGCGGGACGACACCCCGCTGGCGCCACGTCAGATCGCCCACGCGATCTTCGCCCTCGATCCGCTGTGCCTCGTCCACGGCGTGTTCTTCGCCGATTCAGCCTGGCCCGGCCAGCCAAAGGTGTCGCGTGCCATCACCGGCGTGGTCGAGGCCCACGATGTCGCCGAGGCCGTATCGGGCGGCGTGAAGTTCGACCGAGTTCGACATTCGCTGGGCGAAGCGGAGGGCGGCACTGCCGAGGGCTATGGCACCGTTCCATTCCATCGCATGGAGTTCACGGCACGAGAGATCGAGGCGACGTTCGTGCTCGACCTGGCTCAACTCCGTGCCTATGGCCTACCCGACGGAGCCCGCGACCTTCTCGAGGCGCTGGCCCTCTGGGAAGTTCGCTTCCTGATCGAGGGCGGCATGCGACTGCGCACCGCTTGCGACCTGGAGCCGGTCGATTCCTCCGCCCTCGATGACCTGCCCGGAACGCCCGAGCTGGAAGATCGAATCGGAGCGGGGATCGCGTCCAGTGGTGACCTCATGCCCACCAAGGGCCCCATCGAGGTCATCTGGTCAGGCGGCAAGGCCAAGACGCCGAAGGGCCCCAAGTGAGCCTGCGCGTCTCGATCTCGTTTCCACTCGGCCGCTACCACGCCACCCCATGGGATCGTCACGTCAACGAGGGGGCGATCGAGTGGCCACCATCGCCCTGGCGCCTGGTTCGGGCGCTGGTAGCAGTCTGGCACGACCGTTGTCCGGAGCTGAGCGAGGAGGCCGTGCTCGAAGTGCTCAACGTGGTCGGCGACCACCCCACCTATGCCCTCCCCCGTTCGCTGGCTGCCGGTACCCGCCACTACTACCCGGGGAGCGCACAACAGCTTCCGAAAAATCACGATACGGCCAAGGTCCTCGACACCTTCAGGGCGGTCGACCCGGCCGCCGTGCTCGAGGTTCGCTGGTCGGGTGAGTTATCGGAGTCTGGACTCAAGGCGGCCACAACGCTGTTCGAACGCCTCGGCTATCTGGGTCGGGCCGACAGCATCTGCGAGGCGAGTGTCATCTCGGACAGCGACCGTGCTGAATTGGTCGCTTCCGAAGAGACCCTCTCGGCGTTCCCCGATCAGAGCGGCGACCACCGCCTTTTGGCACCGGAGTTGCCGATCCACCTTGCGTCGATCACGGTCCAGACGGACGCCATGCGAGCGGCAGGTTACGCCCAGCCGCAGGCGTCGGTCTTGGCGCGCTACCGGATCGAGCCCGAGGAAGACATCGGCGGCCGCATAGCCCAACCTCCGATCAGCACGGTTGATCGACCGCAGGTCGCCGTGTTATCGGTCGCTGGCCGCCCGGCGCCCAGCCATGAACTCGCCCTAGTGGTGGCCGAGCGTGTGCGCAGTGCGCTTCAGAGCCACTTCGGTCGCAGGAAGCAGCACGCGGCCAGTCCGACGTTTGCAGGACACCTCGCAAAGGTCGAGCACCCTAAGCACGACGACCACCGCAGCGATGACCACCAACACCTTCATCTGCTTGCATTACCCGGACCAGATCGACGGATCGACCGAATTGTCGCCTGGGCGCCGGAGGGATTCGGCCCCGAGGAAGTCGCGGCACTTGCCTCAATCAGCGATATCTACCCTCCAGGCCGAGGACCAGGAACCCGGGGCGACCGCAGCACCGCCGAACGCGAACGCCAAGCGGTGCGGGGGCTGTCTCAGTTCCGTGTTGCGCTCGCCGCTTTGGGGAAACCCCACGAGGTGGTGCCTGACCTCGTCGGACCGTCCCGAGTATGGCGTTCGGCGACGCCGATGATTCCAACCGGCCGTCCCAACCGCCAGGACCTGGCCGATACGGAACGCTTGGGCGGGGTCTCGCTTCGATTCGCCAGGCGGCGGATGAGCCGAGAGTTGCACTATCGGGGTCTCCCAGCACCCGCATCGGTCGAGTTTCTTAACCGACCACCAACCGCAGCACAACGCTACCGTCGGCACCGCATCGGCCGAACGCTGAAGGACGCCAAATCTGCCACTTGGCTGGAAATCGTCTTTGAGGCGCCCCAGCAAGGCCCGTTGGCCCTAGGCGCCCTCAGCCATCTGGGAATGGGGCTGTTCCTCCCGGTGGGAGAGGCTGGCTGAGCCATGGGGATATTGCCCGAGGTCATTCCAGCGCGGATGGTCAACGAGTTTGCCTACTGCCCACGGCTCTTTCATCTCGAATGGGTCGGCCGGGAGTGGGCCGACAACGCAGACACGGCAGACGGAGACCGCCAGCATCGCCGTGTTGATCGCCCCCGCGGCAAGGTTGCCGGAGATGGTCTGCCCTTTTCTGCCACCTCCCTGAGCGTCACCTCAGATCGGCTGGGCCTAACCGCAGTCATCGACCTCCTCCAGGGTGACGGCTCCAGCGTGAGACCTATCGACACCAAGAAGGGTCGGCCCCCGCCCGATCACTACGAAGAATCCGCTTGGCTGACCGATCGGGTGCAGATCTGCGTGCAGGCCCTCATCTTGCGCGACCAGGGCTACCGCTGCGACGTCGGCGAGTTGTACTACGCCGCCGTGCGCCGACGCGTCGTCGTCGAGATCGACGACGACCTGGTGGCAGTCACACTCAGGATGATTCTCGATCTACGTGAGACCGCCAGCGAACCGATCCCGCCGCCTCCGTTGGTCGACAGCCCCAAGTGTCCACGCTGTTCACTCGTGTCGATCTGCCTACCCGACGAGAAGAACATGTTGTCGGGCCGCCAAGCCACCCCCACTCGCCGCTACCTGGCTCGTGCCCCATCTGCCCGACCGCTGCACGTCACGGAACAAGGCGCCCAGCTCACGAAGAAGGGTGAGCGTCTGGTCGTGCGACGGGGGGAAGACGAGTTGGGGTCGATCCGCCTCATAGACGTGGCCTCCGTTTCCTTTCACGGCAACATATCCATCTCGCCGCAACTCCTGCGCACCTTGATGCGCCGGGACGTCACCGTTGGCTGGTTCTCCACCGGCGGTTGGCTCGACGGCGTAGGAACCAGTGGCTGGAGCGGTTCGGTCGAGCTACGACGGCGCCAGGTGCTCGCTGCAGAAGGACGACCATTGCAGCCGGCGAGAGAGATGGTGCGCGGCAAGATCTCCAATTGCCGCACATTGCTTCGGCGGAACGCCCGCTCCGATGTTGGTCCAGAACTCAAGGAGCTTGCCCGCATGGTGCGTTCGTTGCGCTCCGTCGAGAGCCAGGATGCGCTGTTGGGTGCCGAGGGCAATGCCGCCCGCGTCTACTTTTCCGCTTTCTCGGACATGCTGACACCACGCGAACTTCCGGGCGGGACATTCGAGTTTCGGGGTAGAAACCGGCGGCCGCCCAAGGACCCGGTCAACGCGCTGTTGTCGTTCGTCTATGGGTTGATCGTGCGCGACCTGGTGGGGGCCATCACGGTCGTAGGACTCGACCCCTACTGTGGCCTCTACCACCAGCCCCGGTTTGGCCGACCGTCGTTGGCTCTGGATCTCGCCGAAGAATTCCGCCCGCTTGTCGGTGACTCGGTAGTGATCTCAGTGATCAACAACGAGGAGATCCAGCCACACCACTTCTTGGTCCGCGGTGGCGGGGTGGCCTTGACCGCAGAGGGGCGAAGGAAGCTGATCGCCGCCTACGAACGCCGAATGGATGTGGAGGTCACTCATCCGATTTTCGGCTACAAGGTGGCGTACCGACGACTCATCGAGCTTCAGGTTCGCCTGTTCGCCGGATGGCTCATGGATGAGATCGAACGCTACGAGCCGTTCGTGACGAGATGAGGAAGTGTGGGACGTCGCCGTTACGTGGTGTGTTACGACATCGCTTCGCCGGTTCGATGGAGGCAGGTGTACAAGATCATGCAAGGTCACGGTGAGTGGATTCAGCTCTCGGTGTTCCTCTGCGACCTCGACGACGTCGAGCGTGTCCGCCTACAGGATCTGTTAGACGCGCAGATCCACCACCGGGAAGATTCGGTCTGCTTCGCCGATCTAGGAGCCGTGGGGTCTAGGGGCGCATCCAGTGTGGAGTTCATGGGAAGATCGAGGGGCATGCCGCAAAGCGGACCTGTCATCTTCTAGTCGAGCGCTCCAGTCATGGCGGGCAGGCCCCGCAGCGCTCGAAAGCCAAGCCGTGACTGGAGCCCATCTGATCCTTGACAACTGAAGCTGCCCTAATCGCAGGTCTAGTTACGAACCGCTCGAAATCGCATCCGGGATGCCAGTCGTCCCATAGGGCCCCAACAGGGGCCCCCTCCCCGGCCATCAGGCCGGGGCTCCGTTGCGGCAGTTTGGTGNNCGGGGCTCCGTTGCGGCAGTTTGGTGATCGTGGGGGGGGTGGGTGGCACCTCGATCCCTCCCCGGCCATCAGGCCGGGGCTCCGTTGCGGCGTTGAGGAGGGTGCGCCGCCATGGGAACATCGGTGGGCCCTCCCCGGCCATCAGGCCGGGGCTCCGTTGCGGCGACACGATCGCCCCCAACTACGAGGGCCCAGCCCCACCCCTCCCCGGCCATCAGGCCGGGGCTCCGTTGCGGCGTGACGATGCACCAGCCGCCGTCGCCGCGGATTGCTGCCCCTCCCCGGCCATCAGGCCGGGGCTCCGTTGCGGCGTCATACCAGTGCTCGTGAGGTTGGCGTTCTGCACCTCCCTCCCCGGCCATCAGGCCGGGGCTCCGTTGCGGCGACGCCCTCGAGCCGGAGATGATCAGCGCCGCCGTAGCCCCTCCCCGGCCATCAGGCCGGGGCTCCGTTGCGGCGACCGTGGACACGACCGTGCAGCATCCGATGCTTGGGACCCTCCCCGGCCATCAGGCCGGGGCTCCGTTGCGGCGACGGCGACCGCTTTGACCGCCTCAAGGAGTGCCTTGGCCCTCCCCGGCCATCAGGCCGGGGCTCCGTTGCGGCGGCGTCTACGACCTCGTGATCGGCGACGTGGCCACCGGCGACCCTCCCCGACCATCAGGCCGGGGCTCCGTTGCGGCGCTTTGATGTAGTCGCGTCCCAGGTCGGCGACTTTGTTCCCTCCCCGGCCATCAGGCCGGGGCTCCGTTGCGGCCTTAGCCTTCCTCAGCGGCGGCGCACGTGTCGATCGTGCCCTCCCCGGCCATCAGGCCGGGGCTCCGTTGCGGCGCGGCACGGGTCGCCGGTGGCGCGCACGCGTCGATGGCCCTCCCCGGCCATCAGGCCGGGGCTCCGTTGCGGCTGCAATGGATCGCCGACGAGTACGGGGTGACCGCCGGCCCTCCCCGGCCATCAGGCCGGGGCTCCGTTGCGGCGCTCCACCGCACGCCGACGGCCCCGTCGACGTGATCGTCCCTCCCCGGCCATCAGGCCGGGGCTCCGTTGCGGCACTTTCCGACAACGCCGGATGACCCTCGACCCGGCAGTGCCCTCCCCGGCCATCAGGCCGGGGCTCCGTTGCGGCGGTGGTTCAGGATGCGGTCGGTGGTCTCGGTGATCTTCCCTCCCCGGCCATCAGGCCGGGGCTCCGTTGCGGCACCGGGAAGATCGAAGCGAACGCGATCGAGCTCGGCATCCCTCCCCGGCCATCAGGCCGGGGCTCCGTTGCGGCACGGTCACAACGACGGGCGCCGCTGGGGCCAGGGTCGTCCCTCCCCGGCCATCAGGCCGGGGCTCCGTTGCGGCACGACGTGCGCTCCTGTCGGTGCGGGTTGTTTGCCGTCCCCCTCCCCGGCCATCAGGCCGGGGCTCCGTTGCGGCTTCAGCACGGGCATCACATCTTTCGACGGGACGGCGGCCCTCCCCGGCCATCAGGCCGGGGCTCCGTTGCGGCATTTGCCGCCATCCGCTGCACCACCGAACATGAGCCGCCCTCCCCGGCCATCAGGCCGGGGCTCCGTTGCGGCCAGGCGATCGGTTTGGGCATCGGCTGCTGGTTGTGCCCCTCCCCGGCCATCAGGCCGGGGCTCCGTTGCGGCCGCATCACGTCCAGCTCGAGGTCGTCGGCGCCCACAACCCTCCCCGGCCATCAGGCCGGGGCTCCGTTGCGGCAACTGCACCACCCGCTCCTGCTCTGTGACCGCGTTCACCCTCCCCGGCCATCAGGCCGGGGCTCCGTTGCGGCGCCTCGACGTCATCGGACCCGACCACCTCATTCAACGGCCCTCCCCGGCCATCAGGCCGGGGCTCCGTTGCGGCTGCCGACTGGCATGGTGATGGCTCCTAGCTGGTGAGCCGCCCTCCCCGGCCATCAGGCCGGGGCTCCGTTGCGGCAAGCGGGTGTCCGGTGCGATCTCGACGATCGCCCACCCCTCCCCGGCCATCAGGCCGGGGCTCCGTTGCGGCTCGTCCAGCATGTCGCCAGGCATGACCTCGCCCAAGTACCCCCTCCCCGGCCATCAGGCCGGGGCTCCGTTGCGGCTGGAAGCTGGTCAGCCAGTGCTGCGGCCAGAACATCAACCCTCCCCGGCCATCAGGCCGGGGCTCCGTTGCGGCAGTGGCACACCGCGAGCATCTCGACCGGCGGCGCGTCGCCCTCCCCGGCCATCAGGCCGGGGCTCCGTTGCGGCAGGAATAGCGGGTTGGTGGTGGCCTAGCTGGGAAGCCCCTCCCCGGCCATCAGGCCGGGGCTCCGTTGCGGCTCCGAGGTGGCCAGATAGGCGGGGTGCTCCATGTCATGCCCTCCCCGGCCATCAGGCCGGGGCTCCGTTGCGGCGCACGGCTCAAAGCGGCATGGTCGACGGCTGGTGCGGCCCCTCCCCGGCCATCAGGCCGGGGCTCCGTTGCGGCGCTGTACTGGGCACCCTTGGTGGTCACGTCGGGCTCCCTCCCCGGCCATCAGGCCGGGGCTCCGTTGCGGCGGAGTCGACCTCGTGCTGGTATTCGCGGCGGAATACTGGTTCCCTCCCCGGCCATCAGGCCGGGGCTCCGTTGCGGCGACCTTCGGCTCTGGTGCGGGCTCGGGCTCGGTCTGACCCTCCCCGGCCATCAGGCCGGGGCTCCGTTGCGGCCCGCTGTCTTCATGGACGCCACCTGAACCACCCGAGCCCCCTCCCCGGCCATCAGGCCGGGGCTCCGTTGCGGCGACAAACTGCGACTGCGGCGAGTGTGACTGCATCACCTGCCCTCCCCGGCCATCAGGCCGGGGCTCCGTTGCGGCCAGCTGTTCTCGGGTTGTCCGGATCATGGTGTGCAGCCCTCCCCGGCCATCAGGCCGGGGCTCCGTTGCGGCAGCGACGTGATGATCGTGCCGCCCATGATCGCAGCGAACCCTCCCCGGCCATCAGGCCGGGGCTCCGTTGCGGCGCGATGGCGGGCCGGACGCTCTCCAACCCGGAAGGGCTCCCTCCCCGGCCATCAGGCCGGGGCTCCGTTGCGGCGAGAACGCCTCACCCATGGCGGCCGTCTCCCCATCCATCCCCTCACCGGCCATCAGGCCGGGGCTCCGTTGCGGCACGGACCAGCAGAAGCAGGGAGTGCTGGCGTTGTTCAATGGCCCTCCCCGGCCATCAGGCCGGGGCTCCGTTGCGGCCTCGCTCCCGGCATCGACGAGAATCGAGCGCTACTCCCCTCCCCGGCCATCAGGCCGGGGCTCCGTTGCGGCCACCACTCCTGATGCAGTTTGATATCCGCACCATCCGAACCCTCCCCGGCCATCAGGCCGGGGCTCCGTTGCGGCTGGGGTGACAAGTACACGGTCGGCATCGCCTCGCTGTTGTCCCTCCCCGGCCATCAGGCCGGGGCTCCGTTGCGGCAGTCTTGCGAAGCGAGCCACACAGCGCCCGGCGGCGGTACCCTCCCCGGCCATCAGGCCGGGGCTCCGTTGCGGCCCGTGCCAGCCTTTCTCCCAGGCGGGCGCCCAGCTCGGTGCCCTCCCCGGCCATCAGGCCGGGGCTCCGTTGCGGCGATACCTCCCAACGCATAGCCCACGATGACTTCCTCACCCCTCCCCGGCCATCAGGCCGGGGCTCCGTTGCGGCCATCTGATCTTCCAGATGGGTACGGATGAGTTCGTGGCCCTCCCCGGCCATCAGGCCGGGGCTCCGTTGCGGCGACCACGGGGAGGTGGTGCGGGCACACGCCCACACCTTGCCCTCCCCGGCCATCAGGCCGGGGCTCCGTTGCGGCAGCAGTTCGACCGGGCAGTGCGCTGCCGACGTGTGTCCTCCCTCCCCGGCCATCAGGCCGGGGCTCCGTTGCGGCGTGAGCGGCTGGGTTTCGACGCCCGAGGCAAGCGCAAGCCCCTCCCCGGCCATCAGGCCGGGGCTCCGTTGCGGCATCGTGTCGTCCCGTCGTCGGCGATCAACATGGTCAGGGTCCCTCCCCGGCCATCAGGCCGGGGCTCCGTTGCGGCACCTGTAGCTCGACGACCTGGTCCTGGGTGAGCTTGGCTCCCTCCCCGGCCATCAGGCCGGGGCTCCGTTACGGCCCCCTTGCGGCGATCGGAGCGTCGCTGCGTGTCCAGGCCCTCCCCGGCCATCAGGCCGGGGCTCCGTTGCGGCCGGCAGCTCGAGGCCGAGTGGACGACCTGGGTTCCCGCCCTCCCCGGCCATCAGGCCGGGGCTCCGTTGCGGCAGTTCGGCTCCGATGACATCGCTGCCCTCGAATGGATCCCTCCCCGGCCATCAGGCCGGGGCTCCGTTGCGGCCGATTTCTCCAGACCGGGGACACCCCAGATCAGCTCGGCCCTCCCCGGCCATCAGGCCGGGGCTCCGTTGCGGCGCGAGAATGAACGTGTCCCGGAAGTTCGCTAGGACTTCCCTCCCCGGCCATCAGGCCGGGGCTCCATTGCGGCCCGATGAACTTCACGACCAGGTAGATCCCCAGCGCCGCCCTCCCCGGCCATCAGGCCGGGGCTCCATTGCAGCGATGCTCATATGCTCGCCTACTCATCACGTTGAGGCCTCGACGACACTCGAAAATCCTCCAGAAACACATCATGCGCCCAAAAGAGCCACGCTGAGGTCGAGCTGACAGACCACGAGCGCCGCCGCTTTAGGTCAGCTTCCCAGGGTGCCCTCGGCCCGCCAATATCCGTTCGGAAATTGCTTGACGAGTGCCCGTTCGAGGCGGATAATCGAACATATGTACGAGTCACTCGTACCGGGCGAAATCTCGGCGGTCACTTCTGCGCCCAAGGCGAACACGCCACCACCCGCCGCTCCGACGCACCTCCGGACGGGGCCGGCAGCGTCCGGTCCCACCGCGAACGCCACGGGCGGGGCGGATGCGCTCATCGAGGCTGCCGCCCCGCCGAGCGGAATGGTCGCCTCGGTCGAAGCCCGCCTGCGCGCCGACGAGGCGCTGGCGCTCGCCGGCCCCGAGGGCATCATCGACGAACTGGAGGGCAGCCGGCTCGACGACGCCGTTCGAAGCCTGGGTGGCATCATCAACGCCACGCACGGCCGCATGGTGTTGTCGGTGTGTCGGGTGCTCGAAACCGGCTGGTGGAAGGGCGGCGGCGTCCTGTCGGCCCGCCAGTGGCTGGCGATCCATTGGGCCACCAATACCGCGACGATCAGCCGGGTGATCGCGGTGGCCAAGAAGGCAGAAACCTACCCCGAGGTCGTCGATGCTCTGGTCGCTGGCATGATCAGCCTTGAGGCCGCCCACCTGATCTGCGGACGCATCCCGTCGGAGTACCAGACCACGTACGTCGCTTACGCCATCAACATGACCTTCGACCAGCTCCGTACGTGCACCCATGCGGTCCGTCCCCCGCCCAACAGCGGGCCCAACAAGCAGGCCGACAAGGCCGGAGAGGACGACGCCTCCGGCGATGACAAGGCCAGCCAGACGACCGCCGACGAGCCGACCAGCGCCAACCCGCCACCCCGTCTCGGGTTTACGCAGCGAGACGACGGCCGCTGGTCGCTGAACGCCAACCTGAGCCCCGAGGACGGCGCACTCATCGAGACCGCCCTCCAGGAGGCACGCGACCGAGCGTTCAAGGCAGCCGAGGATCCAGACGAACGCCTTCGCCTCACCTGGGCCGACGCGCTGGTCGACGTGGCACGGCGTGCCCTCGATCACGCCGACGCCGACACCGCAGGCGGGCAGCCGACCGACCGCACCCTGGTGCATTACCACTACGAACTTGGCCACCTCTACGCCGAAGGATCCACCCAGCCCCTTCCCGATGTGCTCCGCCGCCAGATCCTGTGCGACACCAACCTGGTCGGCATCGGGTTTCGCGATGGCCGCCCAGTCGACGTCGGACGCCAAACGAGGGTGATCTCCCGGCGGTTGCGACGCCTCATCCTGCGCCGGGACCGGTGTTGTGTCATCCCCGGCTGCGGGGCCACCCGGGGCTTGGAGATTCACCACCTGATCCACTGGGAAGACGGCGGCCGGACGGACGCCGGCAACCTCGCCGCCCTGTGCAAGGCCCATCACCGCGCACACCATCACGGGCTCGTCCACATCACCGGCGATCCGTACAGCGGCCTGGGCTTCACCAACGCCGACGGAACCCCGCTCTGCGCCCGGCCGGCGAAGGCCCCGTCCAGCACCGACACCGGCGCGTTGACCGACACGGCCCGCAACGCGGGTATGGGAGATCCCGCCACCCACCGCTTCGGGGCAACGGGCGAACGTTTGCAACGATGGTCGATCCTCCCGGGTCCCAGCCCGGTACCGGCCAGGCCGCCCGACCTCTCCCCCATCCTCGGCGGCACCCCGCACCACTCGGGCGACGGAGCCCCCGCTGGCACTGGCACTGGCACTGGCAACGGCACTGGCACTGGCAACGGCACTGCCGAAGCTGCCACGCAGCCCGCAGCCGAATCGCGGCGACCCCACGACCTACCGCGACCCTGGTGGGTACTCGACCCACCAACGTTCGACACGCGACCTCTGATTCTCAGGGAGTAGCCGCAGCGGCGTTGTCTGGGCGATCAACCTCAGGGATGCGGCGATGTCTCGGTTGCACCAAGCGAAGCGTGTTGCCATCCAACCCCGGTGACGAACGACCATCACGAAACCGACGCGAACGCGTGGCGATCAGCGGGTAGGATGGACACCCCCCAAATCTCACGTCGTGCGCGCCGCAGTCCACCATCGGTTTCACCGCCCCGCAACGCGCAG
>MTKZ01014066.1_pt1 | contig 16808 bp, 17 predicted proteins | sample 1042781 | NCBI WGS metagenome assembly MTKZ01 (sample SAMN06212207, study PRJNA360539) | anaerobic digester metagenome | biome: Wastewater treatment plant; material: sludge; isolation source: anaerobic digester fed with sludge from wastewater treatment plant | place: Denmark: WWTP Viborg ... | reverse complement strand
TGATCCGGGCCGCGCGCAGCTCGTCGCTGACGGTCTCGATGACCCGCTGCACGAACTCGTCGCGCTTCGGGTCGCGCTGGCGCACGAGGTTCTCGATCTCGACGTAGAGCTTGGGGTGCAGCACGGCGAAGGAGAGGTCCTCGAGCTCGAGCTTGACCGTCTGGATGCCGAGCCGGTGCGCAAGCGGCGCGTAGATCTCGAGCGTCTCCTTGGCCTTGCGCTGCGCGGACTCCGCGGGCACGAAGCCCCAGGTCCTCGCGTTGTGCAGGCGGTCGGCGAGCTTGATGACGAGCACGCGGATGTCGCGGGACATCGCGACGATCATCTTGCGCACCGTCTCGGCCTGGGCGCTGTCGCCGTACTTGACCTTGTCGAGCTTGGTCACCCCGTCGACGAGCATCGCGATCTCCTCGCCGAAGTCGGCGCGGAGCATCTCGAGCGTGTAGTCGGTGTCCTCGACGGTGTCGTGCAGCAGCGCCGCGGCCACCGTCTTCGGGCCGAGCCCGAGGTCGGCGAGGATCTGCGCCACCGCGACGGGATGGGTGATGTACGGCTCGCCGGAGCGACGCTTCTGGCCGTGATGCGCGCGCTCCGCCGCGGCGTAGGCGCGCTCGAGGAGGGCGATGTCGGCCTTCGGATGGTGCGTGCGCACGGTGCGCAGCAGGTGCTCGATCGCCCCGTGGGTGCGCGAGCGCGAGAAGATGCGCGGCACGCGGGACCGCAGGAGGGACGGTGCGCCCTGCTGCGGCTCGCTCATCGCTCGATTCTAGTCGCCGCGGCGAGGCCCCGGTCGCGCCAGTGAACCCGCCCGGGTGCGCTTCGACACTTCGACTCGCTTCGCTCGCTCAGTGCACCGCTCGGCTTCGCACCGCTCGGCTTCGCCTCNNCGAGTCGAAGGGCACCCGACGACCGACTGCGGCTAGTCGCGAGCGGTCGCCCCTGCGGTCTCGAGCGCGCGGGCCGCGAGCACCTTCTCCCGGTGCTTGCGGATCGCCGGCTCGCCCTCGCGCAGCTGGGCGTAGACGGGCGCGCCGATGAAGATCGTCGAGTAGGTGCCGACGATGATGCCGATGAACAGCGCGAGCGCGATGTCGCGCAGCGTCCCCGCACCGAGCACGTACGCGCCGATGAAGAGGATCGCCGCGACCGGCAGCACCGCCACGACGCCGGTGTTGATCGAGCGCACGAGGGTCTGGTTCACGCCGAGGTTCACGGCCTCCGAGAACGTCCGCGGCGAATCTGTTCCGACCTCGGCCGTGTTCTCGCGCACCTTGTCGAAGACGACGACGGTGTCATAGAGCGAGTAGCCGAGGATCGTGAGGAAGCCGATGACGGCCGCCGGGGTGATCTCGAAGCCGAAGACGCCGTAGACGCCGACGGTGATGACGATGTCGTGCACGAGCGAGACGAGCGCGGCGAGCGACATCTTCCAGGTGCGGAAGTAGATCGCCATGAAAATGACCGCGAGCAGGACGAAGACCACGAGTGCGCGGATCGCCGAACCCGTGATGTCCTGGCCCCAGGTCGGGCCGATGAAGGAGGCGGTGACCTGCTCGAGGGGCACCTCGTAGGCATCGGCGAGCGCCGCGCGGACCGCGTCGTTCTCCTCCTGGGTGAGCTGCTCGGTCTGCACCCGCACCGAGGAGCCGCCGATGACCGTCACGCGGGGCGAGGCGTCCGCGACGATCGAATGCACCGCATCCTCGGCGATCCGTTGGTCGGTCGAAGCAGGCTCGGTCACCTGGAACTCGCTGCCGCCGGTGAACTCGATGCCGAAGACGAAGCCGCCGCGCAGGATCGGCACGAGGACCGAGATGAGCAGCAGGACCGCGGCGATCGCATACCAGATCCGCCGCTTGCCGACGAAGTCGTACGAGCGCGCGCCGGTGTAGAGGTCGTCGCCGAAGCGGGTGAGTCGCGAGGCCATCAGTCGCCATCCTCCTTGGACGCGGCGCCCTCCCGCTCGGCGGCCTTGCGCTCGGCGAGGGTCTGCCGGCGCGCCGCCTCGCGGTTCGCTCCGGTGCGCTTGCGCTCCTCAGGGGTGCGGAACTGCGCGCGCCCGCGGTAGACGGCGCCGAGCGCGGACGGGTCGAGCCCGCTCCAGGGGTGCCCGCTCGAGAAGAACCGCGTGTTCGCGAGCAGCACCATGACGGGGTGGGTGAACAGGAGCACGACGAGCACGTCGATGACGGTCGTGAGCCCGAGGGTGAACGCGAAGCCGCGGACGTTGCCGACGGCGAGCACGAAGAGCACGACCGCGGAGAGCAGGTTGATGAACTTCGCCGAGAGGATCGTGCGCAGTGCCCGCTTCCAGCCCGCCTCGACGGCGCCGGTGAGGTGGCGGCCGTCGCGCAGCTCGTCGCGGATGCGCTCGAAGTAGACGATGAACGAGTCCGCTGTGAAGCCGATCGCGACGATGAGGCCCGCGACGCCGGCGAGCGAGAGCCGGTAGCCCTGGCGCCACGACATGATCGCGATCACGACGTAGGTCAGGATCGCCGCCACGACGAGCGAGGCGACGGTCACGAGCCCGAGCAGCCGGTACTGGAACAGCGAGTAGATGACGACGAGCACCATGCCGATGAGGCCGGCGATGAGGCCGCTCGTGAGCTGGGCGGAGCCGAGCGTCGCGGAGATGGTCTCGCTGGACTGCACCTCGAAGCCGATCGGCAGCGCGCCGTACTTGAGCTGGTCGGCGAGCGTCTTCGCCGACTCCTGGGTGAAGGCGCCGGAGATGACGGGCTTGCCGTCGGTGATGACGGCGTTCGTCGTCGGCGAGGTGATCACCCAGCCGTCGAGGACGACCGCGAAGCGGTTGCGCGGGTCCGACTGGCCGTAGGCGTAGAGGCGCTGGGTGACCTCGGCGAACTGGTCGGTGCCCTCGCCGTCGAAGGTGATGAACACGCCCCAGACGTTGGTCACCTGGCCCTGCGAGTTCGGCACGAGGCCCGCGCTCGCGTCCGCGATCCGCTCGCCCGAGACCTCGACGGGGCCGAGGATGAACTTCGAGCCCTGGTAGTCGCACGTGATGAGCGGCTCGTCGGCGGGTGCGACGGAGGTGACGTCGAGCAGGCTCGCGCAATCGAAGTCGAGGAACTCCTGCATCATCCGCTCGGTGACCCAGGCCGGGTCGCTCGCGTCGGTCGGCTCGGCGGTGCGCTCGTCGGAGAGGGCGTCGAGCCCGTCCGTGGTGCCCGTGGCCCCGCTCGTCGCGGCGGTCGTGTAGATGACGGGGCGGAACTCGAGCTTCGCGGAGGACTGGATGCGCTGCAGCGTCTGCGCGTCGGGCACGCCGGGGATCGAGACGACGATGTTCGTGCCGCCCTGCGAGGTGACCTCGGCCTCCGAGACGCCGGCGGCGTCGACGCGATCGCGGATGATCGAGACGGCCTGGTCGAGCTGCTCCTGCGTGACCGTCTGGCCGCTCTCGAGCTTCGGGGCGAGGATGATCTGCGTGCCGCCCTCGAGGTCGAGGGCGAGCTTGGGCGCCCAGGACGCCGTGCTCCACAGCACGCCGCCGCCAAGCAGGGCGAAGAGCGCGACGGTGAGGACGCCGAGCCAGATCAGCGAGCGCGCGGCGACGCGCTCGGGTGCGGACCGAGCCACCGGCGGTTACGCGCCGGGCTTCTTGTCGGCGNNGGGCTTCTTGTCGGCGTCGGGCTCGCCCGCGCCGCCGTCGGCCTGCGGGAGGCGCTCGCCGAACTTCGGCTCGTCCGCCGCCGCATCGCTCCCGGGGGCGTACTTGCCGAGCGCGCTGAGCCCGCCCTCGGGGCGCGACTCGGTCGCGTCCTCGGCCGCGTCGAGCACCGTGGTCGTTACGGCGCCGGCGCGATCGGCGGCCTCGCGCTCGGCCTGCTCGCGATCGGCGATGGCTATCGCCTCCTCGACGGAGCGCGGCTCACCGTCGCCGACGGCGTCGACGACCTTCGCGAGCGTCTGCCGGTGGACCTTGACGATCGTGCCGGGGGCGATCTCGATGTGCGCGGTGTTGGCGACGTCGTCGATGTCGACGATGGTGCCGAAGAGTCCGTAGTTGGTCATCACGTCGACGCCGGGGACCATGGTGTCCTGCATCTTCTGCGCGTCCGCCTTGCGCTTGCGCGAGTTGCGGAACATGAAGAAGACCATGATCCCGAGGATCACGAGCATGCCGATGAGCAGCGGGTCGAAGCCGAGGCCGCCCTGCGCCTCTGCGGGGGCGCCGGTCGAGGTGAGCACGGCGGAGCCGATCGCGGCCGTGGCGAAGGAGGTCATGCGGAGCCTTCCGGGAGGTCGATGTCGAGCCGGGCGTCGAGGTCGGTCGATCCGACGGTGCGGCGCCCGCGACTCGAAGGATCATAGCCCAGCCGGATCCCGAAGTGCTCGAAAGCCGCCGGAGTGGCGACCCGGCCGCGCGGAGTGCGGGCGAGCAGGCCGATCCGCACGAGGAAGGGCTCGACGACGGATTCGATCGTCTCGGCCTCCTCTCCCACGGAGACGGAGAGCGTCGAGAGCCCGACCGGTCCCCCGTCGAAGCGCTCGAGGACGATGCGCATGACGGCGCGGTCGAGCCGGTCGAGGCCGAGGGGATCGACGTCGTAGAGCTCGAGCGTGGCGGCCACCGCGGCGGCGTCGGCGGCGGTACCGCGCACGAGCGCGAAGTCGCGGACGCGGCGCAGCAGCCGGTTGGCGATGCGGGGGGTGCCGCGGCTGCGGCGGGCGATCTNNCAGTGGTGCCGCGGCTGCGGCGGGCGATCTCGGCGAGGGCCGCGGTCTCGACCTGCAGCCCCAGGACCCCGGAGGCGCGGTCGAGCACGCGGTGCAGCTCGTCGTCCTCGTAGAACTCCAGGTGCGCGGTGAAGCCGAAGCGGTCGCGCAGCGGGTTGGACAGCAGGCCCGAGCGCGTGGTCGCGCCGACGAGCGTGAACGGCGCGAGCTCGAGCGGGACGCTCGTCGCGCCGGCCCCCTTGCCGACCATGATGTCGATCCGGAAGTCCTCCATCGCGAGATAGAGCATCTCCTCCGCCGAGCGCGCCATCCGGTGGATCTCGTCGATGAAGAGCACCTCGCCGGGCACGAGGCTCGACAGGAGGGCCGCGAGGTCGCCCGCGTGCTGGATGGCCGGCCCGCTCGACATCCGCAGGGGACGTCCCGACTCGTGCGCGACGATCATCGCGAGCGTCGTCTTGCCGAGGCCGGGCGGGCCGGCGAGCAGGATGTGGTCGGGCGTGCGCGCCTGCATCGCGGCGGCCTCGAGCAGCAGCTGCAGCTGCCCGCGCACGCGGGTCTGGCCGACGAACTCCTCGAGCGAGCGGGGCCGCAGCGCGCCCTCGAAGGCGAGCTCGGCCTCCGACTCGGACGAGCCTTCGAGGAGGGGATCGGTCATCGCGCCGGCCCCAGGTGGGCGAGCGCGAGCCGCAGCAGCGCGGGAACGGCGGTGTCGGCCGGGCCGGTCGCGNNAACGACGGCGTCGACGGCCTCCCCCGCCGCACGCTCGTTCCAGCCGAGGCCGGCGAGCGCGAGGACGACGTCGGCGAGCACGCTCGCGGGCACCGCGCCGGGCGCCGCGGGCGCGTCCGCGGGGGCCGAGGCCGGACCGATGTGCCCGAGCTTGCCGGCGAGGCTGACCACGATGAGCTTGGCGGTCTTGGGGCCGATTCCGGAGACCTTGCGGAAGGCGGCGTCGTCCTCGGTCGCGACCGCCGCGGCGATCATGGCGGGCGTCATCGTCGCGAGCACGCCGAGCGCGGACTTCGGGCCGACGCCGGTGACGCCGCGCAGCAGGTCGAAGACGGCGAGCTCCTCCCGGCTCTCGAAGCCGCAGAGCGAGAGGTCGTCCTCCCGGACGATGAGCGCGGTGTGCACGAGCGCCTCGTCGCCGGCGCGCAGCCGCATCGCGTGCTGCGGCGTGACGGCGATCGTGTACCCGACCCCGTGCACCTCGAGCTCGAGCCGCGCCTCCGCGCACGCCAGAACGGTGCCGCGCAGAGAGGAGATCATGCCGTCCACCCTAGATCGCACCCCCGACGTGGCGGCGCTCCCGCGCCGCGCACCTCCCGTCCCCCCGGGGTTTCCGACCCAGCTCACCAAACCCCGGGCCGGGTCAGCGGGAGGGGCGGGCGCGGCGCTCCGCCTCGGCCCAGGCGCGCTGCGCCGGGGTGAGCGAGCCGGATCCGGATGCCGCCGGCGTCGGGCCCGCGCGCCAGGCGTGGCAGAGGGCGAGAGCGAGGGCGTCGGCCGCGTCCGCCGGCTTCGGCGGCGCGTCCAGGCGCAGGATGCGGGTGACCATCGCCGTCACCTGCCGCTTGTCGGCGTTGCCGTAACCGGTCACCGCGGCCTTGACCTCGCTCGGGGTGTGCAGCCCGACCGGCAGCCCGCGCGCCGCGGCCCGCTCGAGGGCGATCCCCGAGGCCTGCGCGGTGCCCATGACCGTGCGCACGTTGTGCTGGGCGAACACCCTCTCGACTGCGACCGCCGCCGGCCGGTACTCCTCCAGCAGCGCGTCGATCCCGCGCGCGACGGCGAGCAGCCGCTGCTCGAGCGGCTGCTCCGGATCCGTGCGGATCACGCCGGCGTGCAGGTACACGGCGGTGCGATCGCGCGCGACCTCGACGACGCCGATGCCGCAGCGGGTGAGCCCGGGATCGATCCCGAGCACCCGGAGCGCACCGGAGACCGCGATGGGCCTACTCCTCGTCGAGCTCGGCCTGGACCGCGGCCGGCACCTCGAAGTTCGCGAAGACGTTCTGCACGTCGTCGGAGTCCTCGAGCGCGTCGATGAGGCGGAAGACCTTCTTCGCGGTCTCCCGGTCGACCTCGACCGTGAGGCTCGGCACGAACTCCGCCTCGGCGGAGTCGTAGTCGATCCCGGCGTCCTGCAGCGCCGANNTCGGCGCCCGCCTCGAGGACGGCCTCGAGGATGCCGTCCTCGGTCACGCCGTCGGTCTTCGTGATCGAGATCACGCCCTTGCGGTGGAAGTTGTAGGCGACGCTGCCGGGGTCGGCCAGGGTGCCGCCGTTGCGGGAGAGCGCGGTGCGCACCTCGGCCGCCGCGCGGTTCCTGTTGTCCGTGAGGCACTCCACCATGAAGGCGACGCCCGAGGGGCCGTACGCCTCGTACATGATCGACTCGTAGCTCACCGCGTCGCCGCCGATGCCCGCGCCGCGCTTGATCGCGCGGTCGATGTTGTCGTTGGGGACGGAGGTCTTCTTCGCCTTCTGCACGGCGTCGTAGAGGGTGGGATTGCCGCTGAGGTCGGGGCCGCCGAGCTTCGCGGCGACCTCGATGTTCTTGATGAGCTTGGCGAACGACTTGGCCCGGCGCGCGTCGATGACGGCCTTCTTGTGCTTCGTCGTCGCCCACTTGGAGTGGCCGGACATGCGGAAATCCTAACGGCGCGGGGCGTGCAGACCCGCAACGACCCCCGCACGGCGCAGCTCGAGCTCGGCGAGACGCTCCGCGATGCCGGGCTCCCCGCGCCGCCACGCGCCCGCCGCATCCGGATGCACGGCCGCCAGCTCCGCGAGCGGCCGGGAGGTCAGCGCCCGCAGCGCGAGCACCTCGGACCCCGCGCCCGAGCGCACGAGAGCGGTGAGCTCCCCCGCCCTCGCGGCGAAGCGCAGGCGCGGGATCAGCCAGATCACCAGGATCGCCGCGATCGGCAGCACCGCGACGGCGACGGCCGCGACGATCGAGATCGCCTCGACCGTCCCGCGCACCGCCTGCCCCNNATAGCCGCTGAAGCCGACTCCCGCCTCCTCGAGCCGGGTGCCGAGCTCGCCGAAGGCCGCGATGACCGAGCGCACGGTGACGGCGAGCCAGACCACGAGGACGATGGACAGCACGGCGAGGACGTCGGCGATGATCTGCCTCGTGCGCCGCGGCGCGTCGTCGGCGTAGAGCTTCATGGCACCATCCTGCCCGGCTGCATCGCTCCAGCAGGGCGGGGATGGCACGATCGAGGGATGAAGGTGCTCTCGATCCAGTCCTCGGTCGCCTACGGGCACGTCGGCAACTCCGCCGCGGTGTTCCCGATGCAGCGCATCGGCGTCGAGGTGATCCCCGTCCCCACGGTGATCTTCTCCAACCACCCCGCGCACGGCGGCTGGCGCGGCGCCTACCTGGAGCCCGAGCTCGTCCACGAGGTGATCCTGGGGATCGAGGGACGCGGCGTGCTCGGCGAGGTCGACGTCGTCCTCTCCGGATACCTGGGGTCGGAGGGGATCGCCGACGTCGTCCTCGACGCCGTCGCGCGGGTCGCCGCCGCCAATCCCGCGGCGATCTACGCCTGCGACCCCGTGATCGGCAACGCCGCCCGCGGCTCCTTCGTCGTCGAGGGCCTCCCGGAGCTCATCCGCGACCGCGTCGTGCCGGCCGCCGACATCCTCACCCCGAACCAGTTCGAGCTCGGCTACCTCACCGGCCAGGCCTCCGACTCCGTCGAGACGATCCTCGAGGCGGTCGACGTGCTCCGCGACCGCGGCCCGCGGACGGTGCTCGTCACGAGCGTGGAGCGCGCGGACGCGCCGGACGACGCGATCGAGATGCTCGTCGTCGACGACGCGGGCGGATGGATGGCGCGCACGCCACGGCTGCCGTTCCACGCCAACGGCTCGGGCGACGTCACGGCGGCGCTCTTCACCGCGCACTACCGTGAGTCGGGTGACGCCGCGGACGCCCTCGCGCGGACGACCTCGAGCGTCTTCGACCTGCTCGAGCGGACCCACCTCTCGGGCGCGCGCGAGCTGCAGCTCGTCGAGGCGCAGGAGGCCTATGCGAGCCCGCGGATGCAGTTCGCCGTGGAGCGGCTGCGCTGACCCGACCGGGTGCGCTTCGACTCGCTGCGCTCGCTCAGCGACCGGGAGGAGGCCGCGGGTCGAGTAGCCGCCGAAGGCGGCGTATCGAGACCCACCCGCATCGGCGGGGTCTCGGTACGCCCGCTGCCCGGGCTACTCGACCAGCGGCGGGAGCGTGAGCGCCCCGGGCTCCCCCAGCTCGCGCCAGGCGTCGGCGATCTCCGCGCGCACGTCCCCGAGCAGGCGCGGCAGCGACTTGGTGCCCGCGATGATCGGGAAGAAGTTCGCGTCGAGCGACCACCGGGGCACGATGTGCTGGTGCAGGTGCTCGGCGATGCCCGCGCCGGCGATGCGGCCCTGGTTCATGCCGATGTTGAAGCCCTCATTGCCCGCCGAGTGACGGATCGCCCGCATCGCCGACTGCGTGAGCGAGCCGATCTCGGCGACCTCCTCGTCGGTCGCGAGGTCGTAGGTCGACATGTGGCGGTACGGGCACACGAGCAGGTGCCCGGAGTTGTACGGGAAGAGGTTCAGCAGCACGTACGCGTGCACGCCGCGCGCCACGATGAGCGCCTCCTCGTCCGTCTTCGCCGGGGCGAGGCAGAAGGGGCACTCCTCCTCCGCCGGCATCTGCCCCTGCTGGATGTACGTCATCCGGTGCGGGGTCCACAGCCGCTGGTAGGCGTCCGGCACCGCCGCGAACGACGACGAGGGCTCCGCGTCCGGATACGGCGTCCCGTCGTAGTCGGTGGGCGCGTCGCCGGCCACGGTCAGACCTGCGCCTTCGTCANNTCCTCGACGATCCGGCGGATCGCCTCGTCGATCGGCACGCCGTTGTCCTGGCTGCCGTCGCGGAACCGGAAGCTCACGGTTCCGTTGGCGGCGTCCTCCGCGCCCGCGATGAGCACGTAGGGCACCTTCTGCAGGCTCGCCGTGCGGATCTTCTTCTGCATCCGCTCGTCGGAGGTGTCGAGCTCGGCGCGGACGCCGGCCCGCCGCAGTCGGGCGAACACGTCCGCGAGGTAGCCCTCGTGGTGCTCCGAGACCGGCACGCCGACCACCTGCACCGGTGCGAGCCACACCGGGAAGGCCCCCGCGTAATGCTCGAGCAGGATCGCGAAGAAGCGCTCGGCGGAGCCGAACAGCGCCCGGTGGATCATGATCGGCCGCTGCCTGGTGCCGTCGGCCGCCGTGTACTCGAGGCCGAAGCGCTCCGGCAGGTTGAAGTCGACCTGGACGGTCGAGAGCTGGTGGACACGGCCGATCGCGTCCGTGACCTTGAGGTCGATCTTCGGCCCGTAGAACGCCGCCTCGCCGGCGACCTCGGTGAGCTCGATGCCGGTGGCGCGCGCGACGCGACGCAGCGCCTCCGTCGCCTCGGCCCAGTTCTCCTCCGAGCCGATCCACTTCTCCTTCTCGTCGTCGCGCATCGAGAGCTCGGACGAGAACTCCTCGAGGCCGAAGTCGCGCAGCATCGAGAGGACGAATCCCAGCACCTCGGCGGCCTCGACCTCGAGCTGCTCGCGGGTCACGAAGAGGTGGGCGTCGTCCTGGGTGAAGCCGCGGACGCGGGTGAGGCCGTGCAGCGCGCCGGAGAGCTCGTAGCGGTAGACGGTGCCGTTCTCGTAGAGCCGCAGCGGCAGCTCGCGGTAGCTGCGCGAGCGCTCCTTGTAGATGAGGATGTGCATCGGGCAGTTCATCGGCTTGAGGTAGTAGTCGACCCCCTGCCGGGTGACGTTGCCCTCCGCATCCCGCTCCTCGTCCATGTGGATGGGTGGGAACATGCCCTCCTTGTACGTCACGAGGTGGTTGGACTGGATGAAGAGGTCGGCCTTGGTGATGTGCGGGCTGTACACGTAGGAGTAGCCGCCCTCGCGGTGCCGGCGCAGCGCGTGCTGCTCCATCTCCTGCCGCACGATGCCGCCCTTGGGGTGCCACACGGACAGGCCGGAGCCGATCTCCTCCGGGAAGGAGAACAGGTCGAGGTCCTTGCCGAGCTTGCGGTGGTCGCGCTTCGCCGCCTCCTCGAGGCGCTCGGTGTAGGCGCGCAGCTCATCCTTGCTCGGCCAGGCGGTGCCGTAGATGCGTTGCAGCTGCGGGTTCTTCTCCGAGCCGCGCCAGTAGGCGCCGGCGACGCGCATGAGCTTCCACGCGTTGCCGACCATCCGGGTGCTCGGCAGGTGCGGGCCGCGGCAGAGGTCCTTCCAGACGGTCTCGCCCGTGCGCGGGTCGACGTTGTCGTAGATCGTCAGCTCGCCGGCGCCGACCTCGACGGACTCGCCGTCCTTGCCGCTCTCCGCGCCGCCCTTGAGGCCGATCAGCTCGAGCTTGTAGGGCTCGGCGGCGAGCTCGGCGCGCGCCTCATCGTCGGTGACGACGCGGCGCACGAAGCGCTGACCGGCCTGGACGATGCGGCCCATCTGCTTCTCGATCGCCTTGAGGTCCTCCGGCGTGAAGGGCGCGGCGACGTCGAAGTCGTAGTAGAAGCCGTCCTGGATGGGCGGGCCGATGCCGAGGCGCGCCTCGGGATTGATCGACTGGACGGCCTGCGCGAGCACGTGCGCGGCGGAGTGGCGCAGGATGCTCAGCCCGTCGGGCGAGTCGATCGTCACGGGCTCGACCGCCTGAGTGCCCGTCACCGTCGCCGCGAGATCCGTGAGGACGCCGTCGACGCGCATGGCGACGACGGAGCGGTCGGTGAAGAGGTCGAATCCGGTCTGGCTCACGGGGCTCAATCGTAGTCCGGCGTCGCCGGCGTCCCGCGTTCGCGCGGGACTACTCCTCGCGGAACTCGCGACGCGTGAGGGTCTGCACGTCGCGGTCGATGTCATCGATGCGCTTCTCGAGGCGCCCAAGCCGCTCGTCCATCCGGTCGAGTCGCTCATCCATCCGGTCGAAGCGCTGGTCCATCCGGTCGAGTCGGCGGTCGATGTCGCCGAAGCGGCGGTCGATCTCGCCGAACCGGGTGTCCATGACCTCCCGGATCGCACCGAGTTCGGTGCGCAGCACGCGCGTGAACGAGGTCGAGACGATCGTGATGATCCCCAGCAGCGCCGCAGCGCCGACACCGATGATCGTCCAGATCTGCGGTTCGGTCACGGTCAGCACCCTCCTATCCTGGTCGGCGGATGCTCGCGAGGCTAGAGCGATTCGCGACCGCGGGGATCGGGTCTCGCGCGATCTGGGGATAATCGTGCGCTTCCCGCGGCTGTGGAGGAGCGTCGCTCAGGGCCGGCCCATCCCCCGATACGTCCAGCCCGCCGCGCGCCAGGCCACCGGGTCCAGCACGTTGCGGCCGTCGATGATCGCGGCGGGCGCGCCGACGAGCTCGGTCGCGCGCTGCGGGGAGAGCTCGCGGTACTGCGCCCACTCGGTGACGAGCACGAGCAGCTCCGCACCGCGCAGCGCGGCGGCGAGATCCGGCTCGTAGGACAGGTGCGGATGCCGCAGGCGCGCCGTCGGGATCGCGTGCGGGTCCGTCGCGACGACCTCGGCGCCGAGGCCGTGCAGCTGCACGGCGACGTCGAGCGCCGGCGAGTCCCGCACGTCGTCGGAGTCGGGCTTGAAGGCGAGGCCGAGCACCGCGACGCGGCGGCCGACGACACTGCCGCCGAAGCGCTCCCGCGCGAGCTCGATCACCCGCGCGCGTCGGCGCAGGTTGATCGCGTCGACGTGGGTGAGGAAGGCGACCGAGTCGCCGCGCCCCAGCTCCTCGGCACGGGCGATGAACCCCCGGACGTCCTTCGGCAGGCACCCGCCGCCGAAGCCGACGCCGGCGTTGAGGAAGCGGCGGCCGATCCGCGGATCGTGGCCGAGCGCGTCCGCGAGCACCGTGACGTCGGCCCCCACGGTCTCGGCGATCTCCGCCATCGCGTTGATGAAGCTGATCTTCGTCGCGAGGAACGCGTTCGCGGAGACCTTGACGAGCTCGGCGGTGGCGAGGTCGGTGACGATGCGCGGAGCCCCGGCGTCGATCGCATCGGCGTAGGCGGCGTCGAGCACGGCGACCGCGGCGTCCTGCTGCCCCGAGCGGACGCCGTAGACGATGCGGTCGGGCGCGAGCGTGTCCCGCACGGCGAAGCCCTCGCGCAGGAACTCTGGGTTCCAGGCGAGGTGCGCCTCGGGGGCCCCCGCGGCCATCCGCTCCGCGATCCGCGCGGCGGTGCCGACCGGCACGGTGCTCTTGCCCGCGAGGACCGCCCCGGGCCGCAGCCTGGGCAAGACCGCGTCGATCGCGGACTCCACGGCCCGGAGGTCCGCCGCCCCGGTCGAGGTCGACTGCGGTGTGCCAACGGCGAGGAAGTGCAGCTCGGCGTCGCCGATCGCGTCGGCGTCCGTCGTGAAGACGAGGCGGCCGGAGGCGATACCCGCGGCGAGCAGCTCATCGAGGCCGGGCTCGAAGAACGGCGCCCGGCCCGTCGAGAGCGCCTCGACCTTGGCGTCGTCGACATCGAGGCCGACGACCTCGTGGCCGAGGCTCGCCATCGCGGCGGCGTGGACGGCGCCGAGGTAGCCGCAGCCGATGACGCTGATCCGCATGTGCCCTCCGTGCTGGAGTCGCCTCCGTCGTGGTGACCCTCCGTGCTGGAGTCTAGGCGGGGCGGGCTCAGCGCTCGGCGAGCGCGGCGAGCGCCGCGGTCACCGCTCCCCAGCCGTCGAAGAAGCCCAGCTGCTCGTGGCGGTCCCGCGCCGCCGGATCGGCGTGGCGGACGATCGCCCGGTAGTCGGTTCCCTCCGGGTGCTCGCCGAAGAGGATCTCCGCGGCCATGGCGACGGGCAGGGGATGCGCGGGGCGCCATCCGCTGGAGATCGCGTTCGAGAACACCAGCCGTCGGGCCTCCTCGGCGACGAGCACGATGCCGTCGGTGTGCGGGACGAACTCGGCGCCGTCCTCGCTCATGCTCGTGACGAAGGCGCCGCCGGGCTCCACCTCGAGCGAGTCGATGCGGGCCGTATACGGAGCGGGAACCCACCACTGCGCGAGCAGCGACGGATCCGTCCAGGCGCGCCAGACCTTCTCCCTCGGCGCTCGGATGATGCGCCCGATCGTCAGGTCGAGCGCGGGATCGAACGGGCGTGCGGTCATGGCGTCTCCTTGTTCGTGTCCTGGTCCAGGTGCCGGTCCATGCCCCGGTCCTCCTCCCGGCCGACGAGCTCCTCGAGCCGGTCAGTGCGGGACTCCCAGATGCCCCGCTGCTCGGCGAGCCAGCCGTCGACCAGGGCGAGCCGGTCGCGGTCGAGCGCGCAGGTGCGCACTCGACCGGTCTTCGCCGTGCGGATCAGCCCGGCGGCCTCGAGCATCCGAACGTGCTTCATGAAGGCGGGCAGCGTCATGGCGAACGGGCGCGCGAGGTCGCTCACGCTCCGCGGGCCGCGCCCGAGCCGGCGGATCACCTGCCGGCGGGTGGGGTCGGCGAGGGCGATGAAGAGCTCGTCGAGCCCGGCCGAATACTTAACCACATGGAACACTATTGCACGGGAACGAGAAGCTCCGCTACGCCTTGCAGGAGGAGGACCCTTGGTCGGACCAAGTGAGGTCAAACACTCCCCGACCGTGCCGTTCCCAGTCCCGGAATCGCTCCGGAGCCAGGTGGGCGAGGACCTGCCACGCGTGAGTTCCCGGAGCAACGGGACCGACCAGCAGCTTCGCACCCTCGACATCTCCGCTGACCCGGTATGCGTCAGCGCCGAGCATGCCCAAGAGAGGCGCGTACGGAAAGTTGCCGTACGCTGCTCGCATGGCTGCCGCGCTGAAGAACGACCGGCTCGAGATTCGCCTCACCGCGGATCAGAAGCGAACGATCGAACGGGCGGCTCACCTGTCTGGACGATCTGTCACAGACTTCTCCGTCCCCCTCCTTGTCGAGCAGGCAAACGAGGTCATCCGACAGGACCGTGAGCTGCGCATGTCCGCGGAGGCCTGGGATGCGTTCAACGAGGTCCTCGACCGCCCCGCCGCTCCCATCGCCGAGCTCGTCGCGCTCTTCCGATGCCCCACGGTTTTCAGCGATTGACCTCGTATGCTCGGCCTCGGCCGATCACGAGCAGCGATGACGCCTCCGCGTTCGATTGCGGCGAGCAATCACTGAACAACTGGCTGACGCTCAGGGCGATCAAGAACGAGTCAGACAGCAACTCGCGAACGTTCGTCACGCTCGAGCGATCCACCGGACTCATTGCCGGCTACTACTGTCTGAGCTCCCACTCGATCGCTCACGAGGACGCCCCTGGGACGCTGCGCAGGAACGCCCCAGATCCGATCCCCGTCATCCTCATTGGACGGCTCGCCGTTGACTCCCGCTTCGCGGGGCAGGGAGTCGGCTCCTCGTTGCTCCATGACGCACTCGCCAAAGGCGTCGCTGCTGCCGACCTTGTGGGTTCGCGCGCTTTCCTGGTCGATGCCCTGAACGAATCCGCCGTCGCCTTCTATCGGAGGCACGGATTCACGCTGATGCCGGAGTTCGCGCGCGCGCTGTACGTCACCCTGAAGGACATGCGAGCGTCGATCTGCTCCGCGGCTGATCGCTAGTTGTACTCCATCTGCGGTCGGGACGAGGTGAGTGCATCCGGCACAGAGGCCGACTCTCGTATTGCCCGGATATCGCCCGAAGCAGCCGGAAGAAGAAAAAATCCCCGGTCAGACCGGGGATTCATGGTGGGCGATACTGGGATCGAACCAGTGACCTCTTCCGTGTCAGGGAAGCGCGCTACCGCTGCGCCAATCGCCCATGTTGAGTTGTTCCTCGAGTTGTCCGCCTGCGAGGTGGCGACGGGATTCGAACCCGTGTGCACGGCTTTGCAGGCCGTTGCCTCGCCTCTCGGCCACGCCACCGTGGATGGGCGCGCCTGCGAGGCCGACACTCCCACTCGAGCGGATGACGAGATTCGAACTCGCGACCCTCACCTTGGCAAGGTGATGCGCTACCACTGCGCCACATCCGCGTTGCCCGCTTTCGCGTGCCCCACTACGTTAGCCGATCCTCGCCCCACCGCAAAACCGTGTGACGACCGCGTGTCGCACCGTGCGATCCGGACCCGCGAGCGGCGATCCGGAGATGTGGCAAGATGGACGTCGCGGGCGATTGGCGCAGTTGGTAGCGCGCTTCCTTCACACGGAAGAGGTCATCAGTTCGAGTCTGGTATCGCCCACCAGATCGTCGTTGTTCAAACCGACGACGTTTCCGGTTTGATGTCCAGATTCCGTCGTGGCTTGCTGTCGTGCGAGTGCGGTGCGCTGGACGTCCGGGTTGAACAGGATGTTGAACGGTTCCCCGGGCTGCCCGTTCACGGTGTCGTCGGGCATGACGATCAGCTTGTCGAAGAAGGCTTGGTTGGCCAGGCGTCGCAGTGAGTCGTCAATGCTCATGTAGATCGCGTGGCAGTCACCGGCGAGGGCGAGGCAGTCTTGGAGGTGGGCCTTGGCTTGGTCGTACTCGATGTCTCCGGCGTTGATCTGGGCGTCGAGGAACGCCAGGCGGCGGGCGATGCGTTCTTGTTCCTCGCCGAGCAGGTCGAGCGGGATCATGCCGTCGTAGTGGGCTTGGAGCAGCTTCTTGCGCTCGTCGCGGAGGCCGTCGCGTTCGGCGGTGTAGGCGTGGCGTTCGTGTCGGGCGGTGGCGTGGAGTCGGTCGAACTCTCCGGTGACCAGCTCGCGGAGCGCGGTGATGATGTGGCCGGGTATCTGCACGCGGCGGTAGTAGTCCTCGACGGCGGCTTCGTTGTCGGGCACGAACATGGACTTGCGTTCGCAGGTGGTGCGCTTGGAGTGCCGGCCCGCGCACAGGAAGTAGGGGTAGATCACTCCTTGGCTGCTGCGGGCGTTGGACAGGATCAGCCGTGAGCCGCACTCGCCGCAGAAGATGCTGCCTTTGAGGTAGTGGTCGTGGGCTTGGGTCTTCTCCCCGGAGGTCTGGTGCGCGGTGAGGACGGCCTGCACCCGGTACCAGACTTCGGTGGCGACCAGCGGTTCGTGCAGCCCGTCGTAGGTGGCGCCTCGGAAGCTGACCTGTCCCTTGTAGTACGGGTTGGCGAGC
>MTKZ01067227.1_pt1 | contig 16819 bp, 13 predicted proteins | sample 1042781 | NCBI WGS metagenome assembly MTKZ01 (sample SAMN06212207, study PRJNA360539) | anaerobic digester metagenome | biome: Wastewater treatment plant; material: sludge; isolation source: anaerobic digester fed with sludge from wastewater treatment plant | place: Denmark: WWTP Viborg ... | reverse complement strand
GTGGGCATCATCGCCAACCAGCCGGCTGTGTTTGCCGGTGTGCTGGATATTGACGCCAGCGAGAAGGCCGCGCGATTTGTGCGTTTTTGCGATTCGTTCAACATCCCGCTGATTACGTTTGAGGACGTGCCGGGCTTTTTGCCGGGCGTGGCTCAGGAGCACGGCGGCATTATTCGCAGCGGCGCAAAACTGCTGTATGCCTATTGCGAGGCGACCGTGCCGCGCATCACCGTCATCACCCGCAAGGCGTATGGCGGCGCGTATTGCGTCATGAACCCGCGCACCATTCGCGGCGATTTGGTTCTGGCCTGGCCCAGCGCAGAGCTGGCGGTGATGGGAGCCGATGGCGCGGTGCGCATCATCTTCCGCTATGAGCTGCAACAAGCCGCAGACCCCGATGCCCGCCGCGCGGAACTGGTCAAGNNGCGGAACTGGTCAAGCAATATCAGGACGAGATTCTCAACCCGTATGCGGTGGCCGCGGCCAACGGCGAGATTGACGACATCATTGAGCGGCGCGACACCCGCCCGCGCCTCATCAACGCGCTGGAGATGCTGCGCAACAAGCGCGACTCCAACCCGCCGCGCAAACACGGCAACATTCCGCTTTAGTCGCTGGTGGCTGGTTGCTGGTCTTTTACTAGCAACCAGCCACCAGCGACTAGCAACCAACAATGACCGCCCGCCTGTACCAACCCAACTCATTCGCCCAAACATTCACCACGCATATCGCCCAATCTTTTTTGCACGATGGCAAACCGGCGGTGATACTGAACCAGACCGCGTTTTACCCAGGCGTGGGCGGCCAACCCAACGATGCCGGAACATTGAATGGCGTTGCGCTGCTGGATGTGTTTGAACGCGAAGATGGCGAGATCGTTCACGTGTTGGCCGCGCCGCTGGCTGGTTTGGCCGATGAAGCCGTGACGGGCGAGATCGCCTGGCCGCGCCGGTTTGACGACATGCAGCAGCACTCTGGCCAGCACATTTTGTCTGCGGCGTTTGTCAAAACCTGCGCGCTAGACACCATCGCCGTGCACATGCCCGCCGATGACCCGGATGGCGCGGCGGCGCTGGCGGGCGCGTGTACGCTGGACTTGCCATCGGCCAAAGTGAGCGCGGAGATGGCCCAGCGCGCCGAGGACGCGGCCAACGCGGTGATTTTTGCCGATACGCCAATTGTGGCCTACGAGGTGGGCGATGCCGACCTGAGCGCCATCCCCTTGCGCAAGCCGCCAAAAGTAACTGGGCGCATTCGCATTGTGGAGGTCAAAGATTTTGACTGGTCGGCTTGCGGCGGCACGCACGTGCGCAGCGCCGGGCAAATTGGGCAAATTCGCATTGCCAAGCTGGAAAAGCGCGGCAACGAAACGCGGGTGTATTTTCGGTGCGGCGGGCGGGCGCTGCGAGATTACCGCCGCGCATCGGCCATCACCGCGCAACTGGCAGAGCTGCTCAGCGCCGGGCCGATGGAGCTTGCAAGCGCCATCACCCGCCTGAAAGATGACGCCGCCGCCAGGCACAAAGCCCTGCAAGAAGCGCAAGCCAAATTGCTGGTGTACGAAGCTAAAGAGCTGGCCGAGGCGGCCCCGGCGCGCGGGGATGCCCGCGTGGTCGCGCGGGCGTGGGCGGGCCGGGACGCGGCGCACATTCGCGCGCTCGCGAAAGCCATCACCAGCCAGCCGGGCATGATGGCGCTTTTGGCGGGCGTGGGCGAGAAGACCGCGCTGGTGTTCGCCCGTTCAGGCGACCTGAGCGCAGATATGCGCCCGCTTTTGCAAGATGCGCTGGCCAAACTACAAGAACCGGGCGAACCAGCCCCGCGCGGGGGCGGCACGCCAGACTTGGCGCAGGGTGGGCTGGCAAAACGAGATGCGGACGCCGTGCAGCGGATGTTAGATCAGATGGTGTCTTAATAAAAAAACGGCTGGCAAGTTTCCTCGCCAGCCGTTTTGCTTTCTAAAATCCGTTTTGTGGATTACGCCTTGCTCGCCATGTAGGCGGCCAGGTCGCCAACGCGGCAGGAATAGCCCCACTCGTTGTCGTACCAGCTCACGCACTTGACAAGGTTGCCGCCCACCACGAGGGTGTCCATCGCGCTGAAGATCGAGGAGCGCTCATCGCCCTTGAAGTCCATCGAGACGCCCGGCTCTTCGGTGTAACCGAGGATGCCCTTCATCGCGCCTTCGGAATATTCCTTCATCGCGGCGTTGATCTCTTCCTTGGTCACGCTCTTGCCCAGAATGGCGGTGAAGTCCACCACCGAGACGGTGGAGGTGGGCACGCGGAAGGCCATGCCGCCGAACTTGCCTTGCAGCTCTGGAATCACCAGACCCACCGCGCGGGCTGCGCCGGTCTCGCTGGGGACGATGTTCATGGCCGCGGCGCGGGCATCGCGCAGGTCTTTGGCCGCCAGGTCCAGCAACTTCTGCGAGTTGGTGTAGGCATGCACGGTTGTGAGAATGCCCTTCTCAATGCCGAACTTCTCGAACAGCACTTTTGCCACCGGCGCGAGGCCGTTGGTGGTGCAGCTTGCGTTGCTCACCACGTTGTGCTTGGCGGGGTCATATTTGCCCTCGTTCACACCCATCACAATGGTGATGTCTTCTTTCTTGGCGGGGGCGCTGATGATGACTTTCTTTGCGCCGCCAGCCAGGTGGGCGCGCGCCTTGTCGGCATCGGTGAACAAACCGGTGGATTCAATCACGATGTCCGCGCCGACTTCGCCCCAGGGAATGGCGGCGGGATCTCTCTGCGCAAACACCTTCAGGCGGTCGCCATTGATGATGATGTCTGTGCCATCCACTTCAACCTTGCCATGGAAGCGGCCATAGTTGGAGTCATATTTAAACAGATGCGCATTCGTGGGCGCATCCACGAGGTCGTTGACGGCCACCACGTCGAACTTATCGGCGTGTCGCTCAATCATTGCCTTGAGCACCTGGCGGCCAATGCGGCCAAATCCGTTAATGCCAATCTTTATCTTTGCCATGTTTAAAACTTTTCTCCTGATGGGATATCTGAATCCCAGATTTGTTATCTCTAAAAGTGCAAGTCTACTCCAAAATAAAAACCGAATCCAAAATGCAAAGTAAGAAGTGAAGGGCGAAACCTTTTTTCTTCTTCAGAAAAACTTCAGAATCAGCCTGCCTTTTCTTCAAGTTGCTGGCTTACTGTTTTGTCCGTGAGAACAAACACTCACAACAAAACAGAAGATAAGCAAATAACCAAGAGGCAAATAAAAATGAACAACTTCAAGAAATTCGCAATGGCAGCCGCTGCGGCGGCACTGATATCGGGCGCTGGATTTAGCGCATCGGCATTTGCGCAAACGGCCACCCCTCCGGCGACGCAAGGCAGCGCCCAGCAAAGCGCGGCCCCCCAGAACGGCCAGCAGCAGCGCGGCGGGCCAAACGGCGGGCAAATGGGCGGGCGCGGCGGCAAGGGCGGCGGAATGCAGGCCAGCCAAACCGTGACCGTGACGGGCACGCTCAAGGAGTACACCATCAACCCGATGGGTGACTACGACGGGTTCTCGCTCAACGATGGCACACTGGTTCGCGTTCCGCCAGAGGCCGCGCTGGATGTCAAAGCCAAGTTTGCCGTCGGCGCATCGGTGACGGTGGTGGGCGACCAGCATACCGACCCGAATGGCGTAAATGAAGTGCGGGCGCAGACCATCACCAGCGGCAGCACAAGCTACACGGTGACCCAGCCGACCACGCCGCCAACCTTCACGGCCCCCGTGACCGCAACCGTGAGCGGGGCCATCACCCAGGTGGTGACCGACACACGCGGATTGGATGGCTTCTATTTGGGCGCGACAACCAAGGTGGATGTTCACGCCCCGGCAGATGTAGCCGCCAAGTTTGTGGTGGGCGCGAATGCCNNGCTGGGCAACTCCGGCCTCACCGTCATCCACGCTCAGGAAATCAAGATCAACGGTGTGGTGGTTTACACGGCCCCGGCAGGGCGCGGCGGCAAGGGCGGCCCAGGCGGGCGCGGTGGTCATGGCCCAATGGGCGCGCAAGGCGACCCAAATGCTCAGCCCCCGGCGCAGAATGACAACAGCTCAGCCAACCCAGGAGCGTAAAACCAGCGAAAGAAAAACCCGAATCTTTTCAACCCTTTTGATAAAGAGACCCCGCCAGCCGGGGTCTCTTACTTTTTCTTTTTCAAAATGGCGCGTTGGATGGCGTCTTTGCCGTATTGTTCGCGCAACTCATCCACCACGCGGGCAAGCGCCAGCTTTTGCTCGCGCTCATCCGCGCCAAACATGCCAAGCTGATGGCCCTCGCTCAGGCCAGAGGCGCCCACACCCAACAAACGCACCCGCTCGCCGGTTCTCCACGCGCCCAGCCAAAGCGGCTCCACCGCGCCAAAAATCTCCTCGCCAAGCTGGGTGGGTTCGGCCAGCGTGCTTTGGCGGGTGATTGTGTTGAAATCGTGCCAGCGCAGTTTGAGCTGAATGGTTTTGGCGAACAGGCCGTTTGCGCGCAACCGCGCGGCCACTTCATCGCTAAGTTGCAAAAGCAGGTTCCGCAACGTTGCCCGGTCGGCCACGTCTCGCGCAAAGGTTCTCTCCTCGCTGATGGATTTCACCTCGCGCGCACTCTCCACCGCAGACGCATCTATGCCACGGGCGCGCTCGCTCACCTGCGTTGCAAAACGCCCAAACACGCCCGCCAGCGCGGGCGCGGGGGCGCGCTGCAAATCGCCAATGGTGAGGATGCCCAGCGCGTTGAGCCGCGCGGCGGTGACCTGCCCAACGCCCCAAAGCTCGCCCACCTGCATTGGGGCAAGAAAGATGGCTTCCTCGCCCGGCGCAATCACTTTTACCCCGTTTGGCTTGGCCGCGCCAGAGGCCATCTTTGCCACCAATTTGCTGGTTGCCACGCCAATGCTGGCGGGCAAACTTATTTCGTTTTTGATGCGGCCCTGGATTTCCAGCGCCAGCTCGCGCGGGGAGACGCGCGACTTTTCCAGAAACTCGGTCATGTCCAGAAAAGCCTCATCAATGGAGAGTTGTTGGAGGGTGAGGGTGTACTCGCGCAGAAGCGCCATCACCTGCGCGGAATACTGGCCGTATATGCCGCGTGTGGGCGGCACGATGATGAGGCCCGGGCACAGCCTCATCGCTTGGGCGGTGGGCATGGCATTGCGCGCGCCTTTTGCCCGCGCCGGGTAAGACGCGCTGCTGACCACCCCGCGCTCTTGCGGGTTGCCGCCCACCACAAATGCCTTGCCGCGCAACGCCGGGTTGCGCAATTCCTCCACCGCGCAAAAAAAGGCGTCCAGGTCAAGGTGAAAGATGGTGCGGGGCATGTTTTGGGAGACGGAAGACCGAGGACGGAAGACGGACACTCATCGGCCTCCCGTCTTCCGTCTCCCGTCCTTGTCACATCTTCACAACCAAATCGCGCGGGTAATTGGTCAGGCGTTCAAACTGGCCGGTGGCGGGGTTGTGCCAGTAGTCATCCTCAATGCGCACGCCCCAGCCGCCGCGCGGGTCATCGGGGTAATACAAACCCGGCTCCAGCGTGATGACTGCGCCGGGGCGCAAAATATCTTTGCTCATGTAACTCGCCAGGCGCATCCCCGGCGCTTCATGCACGCTCAGGCCAATTCCATGTCCCAGCCCATGATAGTAACCGTGCGTGAGGCCGGGGCCTTCGGAGCGCACGGTCTTGTGGCCGTGCTTCTCAAAAATATCGCAAGCCAGCTCTTGAAAATCGCTGGCCAGCCGTTGGTCGGTGAAGGCTTTTTCGCAGGCGGCGTGAACTTCCATCACCTGCTGGTAGGCTTGCAAAACATGTTCTGGCGCATAGCCCAGGCACCAGGTGCGGGTGATATCCGCAAAGTAAGCGCCGGGCAGGCGCGGGAAAATATCAAACACGATGGTCTTGCCCAGCATCATCACATCGCTGGGTGTGCCGGTGCTGTGCCCAATCCCCGCATCGCGCCCCTGCGAGAAGATGAATTCGTTTGGCTCAAGCCCTTCATCCACCATGCGCAGGCGAATGTAGCGTTTGACCTCGCCCAGCAAAAGCGGGCTGCCATCGGCTTTCATCAGCGCGTTATCCTTCACCTTGTGGCTTTGCAAGAAGGCTTTTGCGGCGGCGATGACGTTCTCGGTCAAGGCGCACGCCACGCGAATTTGGGCCACCTCGGCCTCATCTTTTGTCTCGCGGGCAACGCTCAACGTGTCGTTGGTGTACTCGCCCACCACCTCGCACACTTCTTCTTGCGCCAATCGGTTGAGCAGCGGCCACGATTGATTTTGATACACCGCGCCATAAAACGCCACGCGCCCGGTCGCGCCTGCATCGGCCAATTGCATTTTTAGCATCTCAAGATCGGCTTCCAGTTGGTTGCCCTTGTGCTTTTTGATGAGTTCCTGACCTTTGTATTTGCCCATGTCCACACACGTGATGGGAATGCTGGAGTTGGCCGCGGCTTTTGCGGCCTCGTCGCGCTCCATGGCCCCATGAAACAGCGTGATGCCTTTCTGGGTGATGACAAAGCGGCCTTTGCTCACATGCACATCGCCCGCAAAATACACAAACTGAGAGTTGGACTCGCTCAGGCCATCGGTGGCTTCAATCACAACCGCGTCTATGCCGCGGTCTTTCATCAGGGAAAGAATGTCGGATTTCATGGGGCCAAGTATCCGACTTTTTGTTTTTATTTCACCGCAGAGGCGCAGAGACACCGAGAAAAACTCGCTCAGTTGGCGCGTTTGCAAATGTAGGCCGCACCAAAACTTTCAATCAGGCTGAGGGGGATCGCGGCGGGCAAAATCGCCATGGGCAGCACGTTCAAATTCCAAATCACCAGCCACATCATGACAAAGCCCAAGACCCACGCCAGCGCAAAAGTTTGTGCGAGGGTGAATTTTTTGGCAATGGCATACACAACGCCCCCAANNACAGCCCGTTCACCGGCGCAGATGGAAACACTTGCCCCATCGCCTGAAAATGCCTGACCCATTCGCCGTTTAGCAAAATTTGGTTGCGCACAAATTCGTTGGCGTTGATCCAAAGACCTGCCAGCAGAAAGACAAGGATGTTGCGTGTTTGTGTTTTCATGTTGAACTGTCCAGCATTTTAGCGGCGTCACTTGATTAACTGAACTTACGCGAAAATTAAGATCGTCATTCCCGCGTGCGCGGGAACGACGGGCATTCTTTTGGTTATTTAACATACATTTTGCGTAAGTCCAAATTAAGCGCCGCGCGGCTGATTTTGATTCGACGAAAATGCGCGGCGGTGGGCATGGTCTGTGCTATATTCGCCGCCAATGCAAGCCTTCGATTATTACGCCCCCTCCACGTTAAGCGCCGCGCTTGACCTTTTGCGCCAGCGCGGCGAGACCGCCCGCCCTATGGCCGGCGGCACCGACCTGATTGTGCAATTGCGCGAGGGCCGCAAAAAAGCGGGCGCGGTGGTGGACCTTAAACACATCCCAGAGCTAAACGCGCTGAGCTACGCGCCGCAAACCGGCCTGGAGATTGGCGCGGCGGTTGCCCTGCGCCGCATTTACACCGATTCAGCCATCGCCAAAGCCTTCCCCGGTTTGATGGATGCCTTCACCCTCGTGGGCGGCACGGCCATTCAAGGGCGGGCCAGCGTGGGCGGAAATTTGTGCACATCCTCGCCCGCCGCAGACACCATTTGCGCCCTCATCGCTCACAGCGCGGTGTGCGTCATCGCGGGCGCAACCGGCTTGCGCGAGGTGGCCGTGGAAGACTTCAACACCGCGCCGGGGCGCACCGTTTTGCAAAATGGCGAGCTGCTGGTGTCCATCAAAATTCCTGCGCCGCCCGCCGGTTTTGGCGCGGCCTATTTGCGCTTCATCCCCCGCAACGAGATGGACATCGCCGAGGCCTCCAGCGGGGCATCGGTGGTGATGGCCGCTGGAAAGATTGTGGCCGCTCGCGTGGCGCTGGGGGCCGTTGCGCCGCGCCCGCTGTTTGTGCCGCAGGCCGGGGCCATGCTGATGGGCCAGCCGCCGAGCGAAAGCGCGATTGAAAGCGCGGCCCGCGCAGCCGAGGCCGCCGCAACACCCATCACCGATATGCGCGGCACAATTGAACACCGCAAACAACTGGCCTATGTGCTGACCAAACGCGCTTTGACTTTGGCAATTGAAAGAAGCCGCTAAGCGCCAGCAACCAGCAACCAGCAACTAATATCCAGCAACTAGAAATGAAACAAATTATTTCCGCCACCATCAACAACGAGCCGGTTGAGTTTTTGTGCGAGCCGCGCCAAAGCCTGCTGGAAGTTTTGCGCGACACCCTGCAAATGACCGGCACAAAAGAAGGTTGTAATAACGGCAACTGCGGCGCGTGCAGCGTTTTGCTGGATGGCGTTCTGGTCAACTCGTGCCTTGTGCTGGCGGTAGAAGCTGCCGGGCGCAGCATCACCACCATCGAGGGCATCGCCGAGAAAGACCGCCTGCACCCCATTCAGCAGGCATTTCTGGAGGGCGCGGCCTTGCAGTGCGGCATTTGCACACCGGGCATCATCGTGGCGACCAAGGCCTTGCTCGACCACAATCCCCATCCCACCGAGGAAGAAGCGCGGCGCTGGCTTGCGGGCAACTTGTGCCGCTGCACCGGGTACGATAAAATCATCCGTGCCGTTTTAGCGGTGGCGGATGGAAGCGCCACTGCATGACATTACAACTAACATGCGTGCGTTTCGCAAGATAATTAAAACGATTGGGCTGATTTTTGCTGCTCTGGTGGTGCTGGCTGGCGCGGGAATCATTGTCAAACTGCTCACCTCTCATCCCGCCACGCCCCATCCCTGGTTTGCCGCGCAACCCGGCCAAAACAAACCGCTGGTGTTTGCGCATCAAGGCGGCGAAGGGTTGTGGCCCAGCAATACCATGCTGGGTTTTGATAATTCTGCCAAGCTGGGCGCGGATGTGCTGGACACCGACATGCACATGACCAAAGATGGCGCGTTGGTGTTGATGCACGACGAGACCGTCAACCGCACCACCAACGGCACGGGCGCCATCCGCGATTTGACGCTGGCCGAGATCAAGAAACTGGACGCGGCGTATTCGTTTAGCACAGATGGCGGCAAAACATTTCCGTATCGCGGGCAGGGTGTGACCGTGCCCACGCTGGAGGAACTCTTTCGCGCGTATCCAGACAAACGCATTGGCATAGAAATAAAACAGACCGAGCCAGAAGCAACGGCCAAAGCCTTTTGCCAGGCCATCCGCAAGGCCAATATGCAAAACAAGGTGCTGGTGAGCAGCTTCCGCCAACAAAACATGCTGGCGTTCCGGCGCGAATGCCCGGAGATCGCCACATCTGCCACCGAAATTGAAGCGCGCGACTTTTTTGTGGCGCAAATGATTGGGCTGCAAGGCATCATCACGCCAGAGTATCAATCGCTGCAAATTCCAGAGCGAAACAGCGGGTTTACCCTGCTCACCGCGCAGTTTATCGCCGCCGCGCACAGCCGGGGCTTGCCCGTTCAGCCGTGGACCATCAACACCGAGGACGATTTGCGGCGCATCATCGCCCTCGGCGTGGACGCCATCAACACCGATTACCCGGATCGGATGTTGAAGATTTTGAACAAATAGAGTTGGGCGCTACCCCCCATGTATTCCGGGTAATTTGTTAAAAGTGCTGATTTTCGCCCGTGGTTCGACCGGCAGCGGATAAAATCCGCCGCCTAAGCTTTAGAAAACCCGCTGGCACGGGTTAAAAACGCCGATATTAACCCGCGGGTGGGTTTCCTAACCAACCCCCAACCCCTATCTTCCAACCCCCAACTCCTCAATCCAATATTTTGATCCAGTCTCGGTGCGGCGCAAATTGCTTTCTTCCACCAACGCGCGGCGCAGCGTGACCGCATCCACCCCAAAGCGGCCCTGACTGGGTTTCACCCAGCGGTCAATCAATTGCGTGGCCTCTTTTTCGGTGTAACTTTTGCCCGTCTCAAATTTGGTGATGAGATATGCGAGGACGAGTTTTTGCTCCTTGAGCTTGGTGGAGAAATGCGCCACGCGGCCCTCCTCATCCAAAAACGGGCGCAGGGCGATGGGATACGCGGCCAGCGCCGTGTTCCGCGCGGTTTGCGCCTTTTGCTGGCTCAGGCTGGCTTGCGCGGTGTTTGCATCCAGCAATTGGCGCAACTTCTCGGTCAGTTCGTTTAAGCCATCCGGGTTCAACCGATACCACTTGTTCGTATCCCCGGCGCGGCGTTCATCCACAAAACCAGCGCCCACAAGCTGTTTAAGATGCCGCGAGACGTTGGGCTGGCTCACGTCCATCTGCGCCAAAATATCCTGGCCGCGCAATTCGCCGCCCGCCGCCAAAATTTGCAAAAGATGCAGGCGGGTGTCATCGGCCAGGGCGGTCAGCGGGCCAAGCGCCTCGGCGCGGGTGATGGGAGACTGGCGCAGCATGGCGGCGTCAAACCGAGCGAACACCCAGGCCGTGTCTGGCGACCCGAAGCGATCTACAAACAGCCGTGCGTGCGGCGAGAGCGCAAGCACAATCTTTTGTGCGCCTTCCAGTTGGGCCAGCGCCCAATCGGGCAGGGGTTGTTTGGTGATGGCTCGCGCCACATCCGCGGCGTTGCCCTCTGGCGCGGCGGCGTGATGCTTCATCGCGCTCACCAGCCCGCTCAGTTGTGTTTGTTTGCGCGCCCATTCCGCTTGCACATGGCTTTGCCACAAGTCGCGCAGGTGCGCCACCAGCATGGCTCGCAATGCGCTGGCATCCTGCTCAAATGGCGCGGCCTCGCGGGCGAGGTCGGCGGGCAGGGCGGGCGGGCAGGCCCGCGCCAGCTCGCGCAGTTGCGCCGGGTGCGCCCGCGCGAGGGCGTCCAGATACGCGGGAAAATCTGGCGCGTCTTTGACCGCCAGCAGCGCGTTGCCAAAGCGCTGAAACACCAATCGGTTGCGCAGTTTTTGCGCCTCGGCAAGTTGCGCGGCGGTTTGAGCCACCCACGCATCTGCGCCGCGCGCCAACGGCCCGCCATTGAGCAATGCCATGCTGAGCAAGGCGTTGCGGGCTGGCTCCAGCGAGAAGGTCACGCTCACAGGCGCGTTATTTGTGGCAGAGAAGGCGAATGATGTCATTGAATATCCTTTTATGCGTATTTGCGAATAAAAGGATAAATCAATTTTCCCCAATTGTCAAGAGGCGGCTGTTTTGTTGCGCGGTTTTAAATACCAATTTCGATCTTTGATTAATAGCGCCAGCGGCACAAGGCTGAGAAGCAGCGAGAAGAAATCCGGCCAGCCAAACTCATCGGTGATGGAGAAGAATGTAAGAAGGCCGATTTCCCTTGCGTTTGGGCTTGGCGCGTTGTGGATTTCCGTTTGCGCGAAAATGACGACCCATTTGTTGGCCTGCTACTCCGCATTTATTCAAAATTTATCAATCGTGATAATCTCCGACATAGAATTCAACTTGAATGTTGTCGGGGTCACGAAAACACACATAATCGCTTTGCCCATCTGGGTCAAATTCAATTCCAGCAGTAGAGATTCCTAACTCTTTCAATGTACCCATTAAATCGTTGAGTTGTTGATGTGACTCAACTGCAAACCCAACGTGGTCAAGCCCCAACCTGTTTTCATCAAAACGGTCATTGGGTAATACTTGCTTTGGCGGACGTTGAAAACACAATAAGAAATTTCCGCAAGAAATCCATCGAACTTGCGGATTTTCACGAGAGGCTTTTACACCGAGAATTTTTTCATAAAACTCGGCGGATTTATTCGGGTCAGAAACTGTCAAAACAATATGGTGAACACCACGAATTTGTAAGGCCATTGAAACACTCTCTTTTTGAGGAAATTACATTGAATAACCCAGAAGCAGCTATAAGAACTCATTGAATTTTTTTTAGACTAAATTAACAACGGTCTTTAGCGAAACAGAAAGGCTTACTATATTTTGCACAAAGCCACCCAACAATTATTACCCTGCACCCACAACACAAGCATCAAAATTCGAGGAGGTTAAACCGCCACCTCAAAAAAAAGCAGGTCTTGCGCACCGCTGCCCAAGACCTGCTTTTTTGCTTCTCTTCTCTTATTTCTTTCAGCCCACAACTTCAATGTTGTCGCGTCCGCCGTAAGCGTCCATCCACGAGCGGGCGCCCTTGGCCAGGGTTTCGTTCAGGCGGGTGATGTTCTTCACGCCGCGATCCTCCAGCCACGCCTCAAGGGCCTTGCCGCCCTCTTTGGCATACACCGGGATGCCATCTTGCCAGGTGGCGCGACCGCACAGTACGCCCGCGAACGGGGCTTTAGCCTCGGCGGCCCACTCCAGCGATTCAACGAACACATCGTCCGTCACGCCCGCGCTCAGGTAAATGAACGGCTTGGTGGTGGCGTCGGCGGCCTCTTTGAACTGGCGCATGGCATCGGCTTTGGTGCCGAGGCTGGTGGTGCCGCCAAACGCGCGGCTGCCAGCGATGTATTTGATGTTGAACGGCACCTCGACCTTGAGCACGTCCACGCCGTAGCGCGACTTGCTGAACTCGGCCATGTAAGCGGTGACGGCGGCGGGTTTCTTCTTCGCCACGCCCACCTCGTCCATGTCGTCATCGTAATAAATAGGCTCCAGGAAGAAGGGGATGTCGTTGGCTGCGCATTCTGCGCCAATGCGCTCAATGAAGGCGTGCTTGATCGTGTTGACATTGCCGCCCTCGTATGGGTTGTAATACAGCAGAATCTTGACCGCGCTCGCGCCAACTTCCTTCAGCCGGCGCACGCTCCACTCTGGCAGCAGGTCCGGTAGGCGGCCTTTCACCGCGGCATCGTAACCGGTCTTTTCGTAGGCCAGCAAAACGCCTGCGCTGGGGTCTTTCTCTTTCAACGCGGGCAAGCCAAATTCGGGGTCCATCAAAATGGCGCTGGCGTGCCTGGTGAGCACCTTGGTGATGATGGTCTTGAACTCGGTGAGTTCTTCTGCGCTGGCAGGGGCGCCACCGCGAGCCTTGCCGATGCTCTTTTGCAGCGAACCACGCTGATCCATGGCCGCCGCGGCGATGATGCCTTTGTCGTTGGCGCAGGCGTTGATGCCATCAAACTTCCCACGCGTAATAAAAACTTTTGACATTGCTTTGCTCCTTAAGTCATAAGGTCTACTGATCTGCCGAAACCCGCGTCGAGGTGGGATTTCAGAAATATATTTACCCAATTATCGCATCTTCGCGCCGCCTGTCTACTCGCCGGGTGACGGGTTTTTGGATCGCCGGAAGACGGAAGACCGTGGACGGCTGATATTTTCGCCCTCTGTCCCCCATCTCTCTTTTTGCGCTATGATTCTCGGTTAAATATCCATGACGATAGATCTATCTCTTCTGCGGGCAGAGCTGGTGGCGCGTTCCTGGCGTCAACGCGATGATTTGTTGCCCGCGCTCCACGCCGCCCAAACGCTGTATGCTCACATTCCGCCGCAAGCCAGCGATGAAATTGCCCGCGCGCTGGGCGTTCCGCTGGCCGATGTGCAGGGCGTGATTGAGTTCTACGATTTGTTTAGCGAGACACCTCGCGCGGCCAAGGTGGTGCAGGTGTGCGCCGACCCCGCCTGCGCCATGCGCGGGGCAGATGAGGTTTTGGCCGCCGCAAAGGCCATCGGCCAAACAGAAAATGTGACCGTGTTGCGCGCGCCGTGCCTGGGCAAATGCAATTGCGGCGTGGCCGTGAGCGTGACCGCCGGGCTGCCCGCGCAAACCCGCGTGTTCGCCAGCGTCACGGCCTCGTCCACCGCAGAGGCCATCCACCAGCAAGCCAGCGAGAGCGAGGATTTTGTGGGTGGCGATGTGCGCCTGATGACCGCGTTGTGCCAGGAAAACCGCCGCGCCAAACTGGCCGAGTACGAGGCCGCGGGCGGGATGCGGGCGTGGCGCAAAGCCATGACCGAGCGAAATCCATCCGCGCTGATTGCCGAGGTGAAAGCCGCCGGGCTGGTGGGCAGCGGCGGCGCGGCCTTCCCCACCGGCGTGAAGTGGGAGGGCGCGGCCAAAGCCCGGGGCGACGAGAAATATTTTGTGGTCAACGCCGATGAATCTGAGCCGGGCACGTTTAAGGACCGCGTTTTGTTAGAGCGCGACCCGTGCCGCGTGCTGGAAGGCGCCATGCTGGGCGCGGTTGCCATTGGCGCGAAGAAAATTTTTGTGTATGTGCGTGGCGAATATCCCGCCGCGATTCGCGCCATTCAAGAGGCCATCCGCGAGATAAAGCTGGCGGGTTATTTGGCCGAAGCCGGGCTGGAGATGGAGTTGCGGGTGGGCGCGGGCGCGTATGTGTGCGGCGAGGAGACCGCCCTGTTTGAGGCGATTGAGGGCAAGCGCGGGATGCCGCGTTTCAAGCCGCCTTTCCCGGTGGAGGTGGGCGTGTTTGGCAAGCCAACGGCCATCAACAACGTGGAAACGCTGGCAAAAGTCCCGCACCTTTTGGCTGATGGGGCCGCGGCGTTTAGACGATTTGGCACGGAGAAAAGCGCGGGCACAAAATTGTTTTGCCTTTCGGGTGATGTGGCCCGCCCCGGGGTGTATGAAGTGCCGTTTGGGGTCACGCTCCGGCATGTGGTGGATGACCTGGCGGGCGGTGTGACCGGCGGCGGGCTAAAGGCCATTTTGATGGGCGGTGCGGCGGGCGCGTTTGCCAAACCCGATGCGCTGGATGTGAAACTTTCGTTTGAGGATTTGCGCGCGGCGGGGCTGCCGCTGGGGTCTGGCGCAATTTTGATTTTGAACGAGACCCGCGATGTGCGCGATGTTCTGGCCCGGCTGGGGCATTTCTTTGCCCACGAATCGTGCGGCAAATGCTACCCGTGCCAGCTTGGCACCCAGCGCCAGCACGAAATTCTGGATCGCGCGGCGCAGGGCCGGGCGCTGCCCGGCGATTTGGAGCGTTTGCAGGATGTGGGCTGGACGATGACAGACGCATCGTTGTGCGGGCTGGGCCAAACCGCCGCCAGCGCCGTTTTGAGCGCGTTGAAGTTGTGGCCGGAACTGTTTAACAGACAGGGATGACAAGGATGAGGGGGATGACTTGGATGATGAATCAGCCCTGTCATCCCTGTCATCCCCTTCACCCTTGTCAGATTTTCTAAAATGACAAACTTACTGGTGAATAACACGCCCATCAGCGTGGAACCCGGCACAACCATCCTTCATGCCGCGCAGCAAGCGGGCGCGGATGTGCCCACGATTTGTTATCACGAGGCCTGCACGGCCAACGCGCTGTGCCGCATGTGCGTGGTAGAGGTGGAGGGCGCGCGCACGCTGGTGCCTGCCTGCGTGGCAAAAGTGAGCGAGGGGATGAAGGTGCAGACCGAAACCCCGCGCGTGGAGCGCAGCCGCCGCACTATTTTGGAGATGTTGTCATCGGCGGTTGATTTGAGCGAAGCGCCGGAGATTCAGGCGCAGATGCAGGCGTTTGGCGCGAACGCGGAGCGCTTCCCCGAAGCCGAACGGCGCGATTACCCGCTGTTTAACGACAACCCCATGTTTGTGCGTGATTACTCCAAGTGCATCATGTGCTGGCGGTGTGTGCAGGTGTGCGGCGAGGACGCGCAATACGCCTTCGCCATCGGCATAGATGGGCGCGGGTATCACAGCCACATCGGCACATTTGCCAACCGCCCCATGCCAGAGAGCACCTGCGTGTTTTGCGGCCAGTGCGTGGGCGTGTGCCCCACCAACGCGCTTCAGCCAGAGCGCGAATTTTTGCTGCAAAAAGGCCACACGCCAGATGAGGTGATTGAGCTGACGTTGGTGGAGCAGCGGCGAAGAAAGAGAATCGAAAGGTGACAAGGATGAAGAGGATGACAAGGATGAAAGGGATGATTCATCTGCCAAGTCATCCGTGTCACCCTTGTCATCCCCTTCATCCGTTTCATTTCAGCAACTAACAACTTAAAATGATAAAGCCCGACCGAATCGTCTCCACCACCTGCCCGTATTGCGGCGTGGGATGCAACCTGCATTTGCACATCAAGGATGACTTTATCTTTCGCGTCACATCGCCGTTTGATGGGCCGGTGAATCATGGGAATTTGTGCGTGAAAGGGCGCTTTGGGTTTGACTTCATGTCTCACCCGTCCCGGATCACATCGCCCATGATACGAAAGACGCCGCAAAGCCCCGGCAAGCGCACGCAGGCGTTTGACCGCAGCGAGTGGCGCGAGGCAAGCTGGGACGAGGCGCTGGATGTGGTGACCGAACGGCTGTGCCAGATTTACGAAGCGCACGGCCAGAAGGCGATGGGCGTGTATTGCTGCGCCAAAGCCACCAACGAAGACAACTATTTGATGCAAAAGCTGTACCGCGCCGTGTTCCGCACCAACAATGTGGATCACTGCACGCGGTTGTGCCACGCCGGGAGCGTGGTGGCGCTGCAAATGAGCGTTGGCTCGGCGGCCATGACCAACACCGCCAGCGAGTGCGTGGATAGCGATGTCATCATCATCACCGGCTCCAACACCGCCGAGACCCACCCGATTATTGCCGCGCAACTCAAGGCGGCGGTGCACAAGCACGGCACAAAACTCATCGTGGTAGACCCGCGCCGCGTGGAAATGTGCAACCACGCCGTGATGTGGCTGCCAGAGCGACCCGGAACGGATGTGCCGGTGTTCTCGGCGATGGCGCACGTGATTTTGAAGGAACGGCTATACAACCAGAAATTTATTGATGAGCGCACCGAGGGCATTGGTGAGTTTGTGGCCTCCATGGAGCCGTTCACGCCCGAATACGCCGAGATGGTGTCTGGGGTGGATCGCAATTTGATTGTTGAGGCGGCGCGGATGTACGCCACCGCCA
>MTKZ01126170.1_pt2 | contig 16820 bp, 14 predicted proteins | sample 1042781 | NCBI WGS metagenome assembly MTKZ01 (sample SAMN06212207, study PRJNA360539) | anaerobic digester metagenome | biome: Wastewater treatment plant; material: sludge; isolation source: anaerobic digester fed with sludge from wastewater treatment plant | place: Denmark: WWTP Viborg ... | reverse complement strand
CGAGCGCGCTCGTTCCCGAGGACCTGTGCTTGAAAGCAGCCACGACGACTACCGCCCCGTCCACCATCGGAGTTCCCGAGGAGTCCTTCTCGACCTGAGGCATGTCCCCGAGCACCTTGAGCTGGTCGAGCGTGACGATGCTCATCATCTCGGCGGTGGAACCCTTCCGGAGGATGATGGCGTTGTCCTTAGAGCCGGATATGACGAGGGTCCTCTTGAAGCCCTGCGCCATCGCCATCACCGCGATGAAGACGCCGACCACGCCCGCGATGCCGAGGACCGCCACTACCGACGACGCCCACCTCGCCCTGATGCTTTTTACGCTGTAGCTGTAGGGGACGGGCATCTCACACCCTCCCCAGCGCTTCGACTATCTTCAGCTTCAGCACTTTGTATGCCGGGTATGCGCCAGCGCAGAACCCCACGACCATCGAGAAAAAGAATCCCGCGGCGAACTTCGTCCCGGATATGAAAAAGACAGGCAGGAATCCGCCCGTAGGGTCGCCCCTCATCGAGAAGAGCTTGGCGCATATCAGCCCGGCCCATCCTCCCGCAATCGAGTAGAAAAGCGATTCGGCTATGGTCAGGAAATAGAGGGACCTGTCGGAGAAGCCTATCGTCTTGAGGACGGCTATCTCCCCGCTCCTTTCCCTTATCGAGATGCCCATCGTGTTCGACGTGACCAGAATGAGAGTGAAGAATACTATCGCCCCGATGCTTAGGATGATCAGCTCTATGTTGCCGATCTGCTTGACGAACCCCACCGCGAAAGCCTTTTCGGTGTCGGTCTTCGTCTCGTAGGGCGAATTGGCGAACTTGGCGTCGATCTCCTTGGAGACTCTCAGCCCGTCGTCGGGGTCGTAGAGCTCCACCCAGTACCATCCTACGTTGCCTTTACCCCACACCCTCCTCTCTTCGAGGTAGGAAGCGTGAAAGAAGAACTGGGTCGTATCGTCGCCTGGGCGCGTGCCGTCGTAGATCCCCCTGACGTTGAACTCCCAGACGCCGCCGAATATGGTCGCTATGATCGGTACCCTGTCTCCCACCCTGAAGCCGTACCTCTCGGCGGTCTGCCTGCCGACGACGACACCCTCGCGATCCCTCGAGAAGTTGTAAAGGTCGTCAGGGCGAACCCTGTACTCTGGGTAGATCTCGAAGAAATTATCCGAGATCGCCATCTGGGCGAAGAAGTTCTTCGGGTCCTGGTAGTAGCCTCCGAACCAGGTGGCGTACGCGACCCTCCTCACTCCGGGGATCTCTCTTATCTTCTCTTCGTAGGAATGGGGCAGAGGCATTATGAGGGATATCTTGTTCGTGACGATGAGCCTGTTAGCTCCCGCCACGTCGACTCCCATGTTGAAGGCTGACTGTATTGCCGCGAGAAGCCCGAAGAGGAAGAACGCTATGAAGTAGGACCCTATCGTCAGGACGGTCCTCAGCTTCCTCCGTTTTATGTTCGAGAAGAATAGGACGAAGTATTTCACTTGCGCGAGGTTCCTTCTATGAGCGTCCCTTTCTCCAGATGAAGTACGCTGTCTGCCCTCTCAGCCGCCCTCGGGTCGTGGGTCACCATCAGGATGGTCATCCCCATCTCCTTCGAAAGGCTCGAGAGGAGTTGGAGGATCTCGTCCCCGCTCTTCCTGTCCAGGTCTCCAGTCGGCTCATCGCACAGCAGGAAAGTGGGGTTCGAGACGATCGCCCTCGCGATGGAGACCCTCTGCTGCTGGCCGCCCGAGAGCTGGGAAGGGTAGTGCTCCATCCTGTCGGGAAGGCCCGTGAGTTCGAGCGCGGCCTCTACATGCTCCTTCCTTTCCTTCTTGGACAGAGAAGTGAGAAGAAGCGGTATCTCGACGTTCTGGAAGGCTGTCAGCACCGGAAGGAGGTTGTACATCTGGAAGACGAAACCAACGTGGCGCGACCTCCAGTAGGCGATCTTGTCGTGGGAAAAGCTGGTGATCTCATCGCCGGCGACGGTGATGCTTCCGCGGGTCGGCAGGTCCAGGCCGCCCAGGAGGTTTAGGAGCGTCGTCTTTCCCGAACCGGAAGGCCCCATGAAGGCGACGAAATCGCCCTTGTCGACGTCGAGGTTCAGTCCCTGAAGGACGTGGATCTCCTCCTCGCCCCTTACGTAGACCTTGTCGAGGTCGCTGACCCTGATCAGCGCGGAACTGCCGCTACCCCCTTCAACGCTTATCATCCTGCGTTCCTTACCTTTATCCGGTCGCCGCCCGCGAGCTTCTCCGGCGGATCGACGATCACCGTGTCCCCCGGCTTGAGGCCGCTTTTCACTTCGAAGGCGTCGCTCCCCTCTTCTCCGAGAACCACATCCCTCTTCTCCGCTTTGCCGCCGTCGGCGAGGAAGACCCAGCTCCTGCCTTCGGCGCTCCTGACGGCGGTCTTGGCTACATAAACCGCGCCAGAGGAGATCTCCTCGTCCCTGAGGAACGCTGTCCTCACGCCCATGTCGGGAAGGATCCTCGGGTCGAGGGAGTCGAAGGCTATGCGGACCTTGACGGTCGCCTTCTGCCTGTCGGCGGAGGGTATTATCGTCAGCACTTTGCACGGGATCTTGAAATCCGGGTAGGCGTCCAGCGTAGCCGTCACTTTCCCGCCTGCCCTGACCTTCGAAAGGTGGGACTCGTTGACGTCGACTTCTATCTCGAGAGACGACATGTCGACGATCGTCACTATGCCCGTGCGGGTGTAGCTGCCGCCAGCCGAGAACGGCGAGACCATCTCGCCGGCCTGCGCGTCCTTGGAGATCACGATGCCGTCGAAGGGGGCCCTCACCTCGCAGTTGACAAGCTCGCGCTCGGCCACTCTCGCCTGCGCCCTGCCTTCATCGATCTGCCTCTTCTGCGTCTTCACTTCCGATTCGAGAAGGAGGTAGTCGGCCTTCAGCTTGTCAAGCGACTGGGTGTCGAGGAACCCGCTCTCAGCGAGTTTCTTCCCCCTCTCGTAAGCGGCGCCGGCCTCATCCTTCTTGGCGGATGTGCCCGCGACTTGCGCTTCGACGACTTTCACGGAGGCATGCGCCTTCGAAAGGGAAGCCTCCGCGTCCTTCTCTTCGAGTGTCGCGAGGAGATCGCCTTCCTTGACGACGGCGCCTTCTTCCACGAGGATCTCCTTCACCCTGCCGGTGATCTTCGCCGCGACCGTGGCTCTTCTTCTCGCGGTGACATAACCGCTGGCGTTCAGGAGGACCACCGGCTCCCCGGCCTTCGACTGGTAAGCTTTCGCCACCCCGACCTCGGTGCTCTTGAAGGCGCTTTTAAACACCATCATTATAACGAGAAAGCAGACGACCCCCCCGATGATGATCCACATCCGGCGGTTCTTCCCGTTGTTCGAGAGCCTTCTCGATTCATCTATCTGGAGTTTTTTAAGTTTTTCTTCGCTCAAGAGCTCATCCTCCTCCCTGCAAGACAATGGATTATCCCACTACTACATCGCAGTTTGCAATTTACGGAAAGCCTCGATGTTTTGTTTTGAAATGAAAAGGGGGTAGCATATTCGTGTAGGAGGAACGAAATGGTCAGGAAGCTCGCTATTGTGGTTGCTCTCGCGCTCATCTCATCGTGCTGTTCCGCTTCGGATGTCGGGACCTGGGCGAAGGTCTTCGGCAAGGCCGGCAACGACGTTTTCACAAACGCGGTCGGCCTAGACGACGGCGGGTTCGTTCTCGTCGGGTACACGACCTCGCGCGGCGATTCGGAGAACACCTGGCTCATCAACATAGACTGCTCGGGCACCATGCGCTGGGAGCAGATCTACGACATGGGAGGCGAGGACCGCGCGGTGGCTGTTGCCAGGCTCGGCGACGGCAGTTTCTACGTGGGCGGAAAAATGGAAGCCTACGGAGGAGATTCGGCATACATAATGAAGATAAAGAGCAGCGGCGCCGATTCGCTGGCGAACCATTTCTCCTTCAATTCGGGCGCCGCGCTGAAGTCACTGCGCATCGACGGATCCACAGCTTATTCGGTGGGGAACGCAGGTTCCGACGGGTATATCGAAAAAGGCGACAACGTGCTGTCTAACAGCGTCATCCAGTCGGTCCAGCTCAACGACTTCGTCCTGGACCCGTCGGGAGGTTTCGTCGCGGCGGGAGAACAGAACGAGGTGCCTCTGGTTCTCAAGACGGATTCCTCGTTCGCGGTGAAAAAAGCCTTCCTCCTGACAGGTGGAGGCTCCCTCGACGGAGGAAGGATAACCGAGATCGTCAGGATGGCCAGCGGAGCCTTTATCCTCGCGGGCGAGTTCGAAATGGCGAACAGTTACAAAAGCATGTTCCTCTGCAAGCTCGACGCGTCGCTCGATCCCGTGTGGATGAACGTTCTCGGACAGCGCCAGGACGCCACGGTCAGGGGCCTTTCCTCTACCGCGGGCGGAGACATCCTGCTCGCGGGAACTTTCAGGCCCTCCGAAGGCGATCCTTTCGACGGCTACGCCTCGCTCTGGTCGCAGGACGGGAGCCTCGTATGGCAGAAGAGGTACGGCGGCGACCTGAGCGACGAAATATGGTCGGCGGCGTCATCCCCCCTCGGAGGCTTCGTGCTCGTCGGCAAGACGAAGTCATACGGATCGACGGGCGAGAACGGCTTCGTCATCAGGACGGACGAACTCGGCGAAGTTGACGACAGTTGTGATTTCGTCAAGGAAACGAGCCTCGAAGTGGATACCCGCGAACCTCAGGTCTACTCGACCTCGGTCAGCCAGTCGACGGTTCCGCCCTCCATGAATCCCGGCAAACCAGCGGACAAGGACCCGCTGGGAGCTGCGGACCTGCTCTGCTACAACGGGCCCCAGCTCTTTTCGGTCTCCAGGAAAGCGGACCCGTTCAGGCTGGTCCTGAACGGCGCGAACCTGAGGAAGGGCTTTTCCGTCTACATAGGCGAAAGCTCGACCCCGTGGGGAAAGACGCTCTTCATGGACGGGACGAAGGTGATGCTGAAGGGCGGATCTTCACTCAAGTCGAACTTCCCCAAGGGCGTCCCGGTCCTCATAAGGTTCTTCAACGATGACGGAAGAGGGACCGAGATAACCTTTACCAGATGATCTCCCCAAGGAGGGAGCGTTGCACTCCCTCCTTAGGCGCTCCACTGGCATGCTCGTTTCGCTGATCCACCCCCGCATGATGAATGTGCCTTAGCGCGAAGTCGCCGTGGGGATGCCGCTCGGGACGGAGTCTCTCACTACTTTGCTGCAAGCTAAGCAGTTAGCTTGAGATGACGCTTGGCACAACATTCTATTCCCTGCGTGCAGGATGGCTGAAGGTTCAATAGGGAATGGAATGTTTTTCGTAGGGGCGAACGGCCGTTCGCCCTCTGTAGGGGCGGGTTCAAAACCGGCCCTTAAAGAAAATACAACATCATTTACTACAGAGGACACAGAGAAAGACAATTACAATTCACTAGGATGAACAGGATTGGCAGGATAAAGAATCCGGTCATCACGAGAAAGGCCCACAGCATTTCAAACGAAGTGATCTACCTTATCCCGCGAGATTCAAGACTAAAGCCCTGACCCCGGGGTTACGATAGACAGAGAGGACATCAGGGGCGGCAAGGGCAAGGCCAGGATGTTCCAGTACCTGACCGAGAACGGCCAGCGCAATATAAAGTTCATAAGCCGCCTCGAGCTCGAGCCTCATACCGTCATCGGCGAGCACCTTCACGACAGCGACGAAGAGTTCTACCTCGTTCTCGAAGGCGACGGCAAAGGCGTCCTCGACGGTGAGAGCTTCGACCTCGAGGCGGGAGACGCCTTCGTCTGCAAGACCGGCCACACCCACGGGATCACGGCGGGGAAAAAAGGGCTGACATTCTTGGCGGTGCTTAGCTGAAGGGGGAAGGCCAAAGCCACGACAAGTGAAGTGAACTACCTTATCCTGCGAGATTCAAGACTAAAGCCCTGACCCCGAGGTTCTATTTCACGATGGCTTCTTTTACTGCATCAACCAATATCTTCAACTCTCTGAATAGGTTATTGTTCTCATCACATTGAAAAGTCATTTGTCTAATTTGGCTAAGTTCAACAGGATCACCATAAAAGTAATCAATAAAATAGGTAAGCAAAAAGCCATCTATTGGGTTCTCGGAGGGGTAGTTGCGAAGCCTTTCATCTACCCATTCACCTACTGATCGAGTGAGCAGATTCTCTGCTTCCTTAAGGGGTGGTTGTTCGAATGTTTTCTTTGGTAAATCCAACAGTTGATTTGTTTCTATAGCCACGATGCCTTGATATCCAACCCTATTAATCTGAAAATATCCATTAGAAACATGATCATGCAATTGCTTTTTGCTAGTCGGATTCTTGCACGCAATTGCCAATTTGTTTTTAAGACCTTTACCTGAAATTATGATATCCGGTTCTTCTAAGGAAACTTCAAATCCTGATTCCTTGAACAAAGCTGCAAGTTGCAGTTCATATAAAACATCATTAGCTTCATTTGTTTTACATGAAAGAACTATATTAAGCTTCTTTCTAAGTTCATTTGGTGGCTGGGATTTTGGCGCATTTATAATTTCTGTAAGTTTTGTAACATATTTTAAAGCCTCCCAGAATTCAGACCTACAGGATGTTATAACTGTTCCATCGTTAGTTGCGCTACGAATTATTGCCAGGTGATGAGATGCAGATGTTTCATCGCTAGCCCTAATTCCTAAATCAGAAATTACTTGATCATAGGCCTGCAAATCAGGCCATTGTTCTGCGTCGAGTACAATCTTAACCTTTGGTTTAATTTTACTCCTCCAATCTACTAATCCGCACTTTCGGTATTATTTCTTCCTGCGTGATCTGCCATTGCCCAACCAATCGCTCCATCCGACCCAACCTTGGTTTCCGTATATTTGGTTTGGTGTGGCTGGAATATCGGCGGGTAATTTCCCACCTTTACAGAAATCCCGCCATTCATATACATTTTNNTTTTTTTAGTCCCTGCTTTCTTGCATAGGTACGGGCTTTAGTAAAAGGCATATATTTTACAATCCGCTTTATTGGCCTAGTGGTTCCTAGCCAATCACCCCATCCAACAAACCCTTTGCCTCTATAAGTTTGCCAAGCATTTACAGGAATGTCCGATGGCAGACCTCCGCTTTTTGCAAAAGCGTTCCACTCTTCTCTATTTCTCAATCCAAGACTTCTGGCATAATTTCTTGCATCCGTAAATGGGCGATATTTGAGTTGTGATTTTGCTATATTTTCCGTTCCCAACCAATCCCCATATCCATCCCATCCATCGTTTCGATATACATGATTAGGAACTGCAGGAATATCATTAGGGAGTTCCCCAGAACGTGCAAAAGCTTGCCATTGTTTTTGATTGCTTAGTTGAAGACTCTTCGCAAATGATCTAGCATTCTCAAACGAAAGATACTGCCTCTTGGCTGATGAGATCGCTCCTGTTCCAAGCCAGTCACCCCAGCTTACCCAGCCACTATTACGATACGCTACCTGTGGAGCGGAAGGAATATCATTCGGTAAGTTTCCATTAGAACAAAACGTCACCCATGTCATGAAATTCTTAAGACCTAGAGATCTTGCAAATTCCCGGGCTTTCAAGAAAGGCCTGCAATGTCCTCTGAAAGTTCTCCCAGTCCCCAACCAGTCACCCATACCACTCCAGCCTTTATTCTTATAAGTACTGTTTGGAGTTGCAGGAATATCGGGAGGAAGATCTTTGCTCTTTGAGAAAATGCGCCAATTTTTCTCATTCTTCAGCCCCAACCCTCTGACCCACTCTCTCGCCTCTTGGAACGGTCTCCAGTTCGCCCTTCCGACTCTTTCCCAGAGCTTGAGCCTCACCTGTTCGCGGAAGGCTTCTAGGTCGATGTGCTGGGCTACGGGGACATCGCCTTTTATCTCGACGATCCTCTCTTCTCTCTCCTTTCCGTTGCCTTTGGCTTTGACTCCGCGGAACTCTTCGGCGATGCGGTCGTCCTGGGTGGATAGTGCCGTCACGACTCTTCCGACCTGCTTGAACTCGGTTGTCTCGGCGAAGTCGGCGAACGCCATGCCTGAAGGGACGACGATGGGGACGACTATGTAACCGAACTTCTTGCCTTTGCAGGGGCGCATGGCGCGTCCCGCCGCCTGGACGATGTCCACGACGCTCTGCTTGGGATCGGCGAAGAGGACGCAGTCGACGGCGGGGATGTCGACGCCTTCCTGGAGGCACCTGGCGTTGGTGATGAGGGCGGTATTGGCTTCCCGGAACTCGCGCAGAAGCTCGGCTCTCTCCCCAGCGGTTTTTCTGCTCGATATGTGCAAAGCCCGCGGCGGTTCGATATCTTTTATCCGGCTCTCGATCTGTTCCTGCTGTTCCCTGAAATCCTCCGCCGAACGGATGCTCCGATGGAAAGAGATGGTGTGCTTCACTCCTTCTTCGCGGAACGCTCGCTGGAGGGCTATCCCTGCCGCCAAGGCCTGCGCCTCGCGCTGGCCCAATTCCTCGTCGCCAGTCTTCAGATAGCTGTTATCCTCGATGAACCGCTTCACGCTTTCGTCGCTCACCGTTATAGTTATTATCTTGTAGTCGGAGATTATGGGCGGGTCGGCTTCGATCGCCTCCTTGAAGGTGAGCTGGTGGAAGCATTTTCCGTAAACCTCGGAGTCGTCCATCGAGAGGACGGTCTCATCCTTCTCCCGCACAACTCTCTCGGTGGCGGTCATGAAGAGCCTCTTCCTGATAGCGACGTTCTTGTCGGTGATCAGATGGCCGAAAGATTTGTCCGGGGAGCCGACCGTCCTATGGGCTTCGTCCATGATACCCAGGTCGAATGAGAATCCCGCGCTTCTCGCGGCGGCCGCCAAGGGTTTCCCGCTCTGGTATGTCGAGAAGACGATCTTTTTCTTCGCGGACTTCTTTGAGAGGAATCTGCCGATCTCATCCCGGTCGGTGGTGGCGTCCACGCCCAGTTCGTAGCTGTCGCTGACGAAATCGTCCTCCAGCTTTCCCGTTGTCTCGTCGCTGCAGACGACAAGCCAGTCGGGGATCTCTCCCCTCGCGAGGAACTCCTTCGTCCAGTCGGCGAGGCTCTGCTTGATGAGGTGGAGGCTCGGCACGGCGACGAGGATAGATCTGGCTTTGAGCGCTTCGGCGATCCAGAAGGCGGTGAGGCTCTTGCCCGTCCCGCAGGGCATGATGAGGCGGCCCCTTGTCTCTTTGGAACTTATAAAATGTTCTTTGGCTGCCGCGATGGCTTTCTGCTGGTGAGGCCTCGGTTCACGCGGCTTCGGCGGGGAGGGAGGTTTCGCGGTCGCTTCGCGGATCTGACGCCAATCCTCGGCTTCGAGTTCCAGCCACCGTTCCAATCCTATCTCTGTGGCTTTCCCGAGGTATTGCTTTTTCTTGACAGGTTTCGCGCAGGTGTGGACCACGACGGCAAGAGAGATGTTGTTGCAGTAGTTGAAGGCGAGGTTCGTGAAGGTCGAAAGCTCTCCGACTGTCAGCGGCGCGCGCGTATCCGTCCTAAACTTGCACTGGATGGCCCAGAGATCTCCATCGAAGGTTTCGGCGACGAGGTCTATCCCCTCGTCCGTCCTCGGGAGGTTGATCCTCGACCTTACCGCGGGGGGAAGCTCCTCCTTGGCTCTCCACACATGCTTCAATTTAGTCCTGTATTCCGAATGGATAGTCAGATAAAGCTGGGTGAGGCGCTCGAAGACGCTGCCCTTGCAGGCTTCCTTGCCGGGCGCGCTCGCGGGCAGGGCACAGGCCCTTGAGAAGAAGACATCCCAGGAACCAGCTTCCGCTATGAAACAGTCTGTCGTCATCGCTTTGCTTTTTGCGGTTTTGGGATCCTTGTCCATCCTCAAGCCAACCCCCAGTTTGTAATTATATCACCCCGCCCATGCCAATCCGTGCAACAGGACGCTTCGCTTCCCGAAAAGGGGGCAATGCCAATGGGGTTGGCGGTATTGTCTTTTTAAATGAAAGAAAAGGGCGCGAGATTTCGCGCCCTTCCATATTGCCCTTCAGCCTTCCGCCTTCAGCTCTTGAGCATTAGTCTGAAGGACAGAAAATGTTGTGCCCTGAGACGAATTCACTTCGCGAAAGGGCATATTCCCTGCCGGGGAGGTGTTCAGCGAGCGAGTCCACGAGCGAAGCGCCTAAGAAATGGCGCTGTAGAATTCAAGGAATAGAAGCTAACGGAAAAGCTTCTGACCGTCGAATTCGAGGCGCCGGAGGATCGCTATCCTCTTCGGGAAGCGGAGCGTCCAGCGAAGCTTGATCATCCCGCGAGGATGCCCGAAAGATATTTCTTCGTGCGTTCGTCCTTCGGGTTGCTGAAGAACTCAGCCGCGGGCGCCGCTTCGATGAGTTCCCCGAGATAGATGAAAGCCACGTAATCCGCGAGCCTCCTCGCCTGCCTCAGGATGTGCGTCACCAGCACGATCGTGTAGTTCTCCCTGAGCGCGAGGAACTGCTTCTCGATGTGCTCGCCCGAGACCGGATCGAGCGCCGACGTCGGCTCGTCGCCGAGGATGATCTCCGGCTCAACCGCGAGCCCCCTCGCCAGGCAGAGCCTCTGCTGTTGCCCGATCGAGAGCCTGTAAGCGGGGGCGCTCAGCCTCTCCCTGACCTCGTCCCAAAGGTTGACCTTTTTCAGTTCCCTCTCGACGAGCCTGTCCACATCCTTCTTTTTCATCTTGTTGTGGAGCTTCGCGCCGAAGGCGACGTTGTCGTAGATCGACATCGGAAGCACCTGCGGCTTCTGCATCAGAAGCCCCATTTTCTTCCTTAGCTCGATGAGGTCCGTCTTGGGGTGGAGGATGTCCTCGCCGTCCAGGAGAAGCTCTCCTTCGACCCTCACGTTCTCCTCCAGTTCTATGATCCTGTTGAAGCACTTCAGGAGCGTCGATTTCCCGCAGCCCGATGGGCCGAGTATGACGGTTATACCCTTGTCCGGAATGGTCAGGTTAATGTTTTTAAGCACCTGCTCTTTTCCGTAGAACAGGTTCAGGTTCTTTATTTCAAGCGGTGATTTCGCGCCCATTTCTCATCCTACCTTACGACATATTTCGACAAGCCCTTGGACATCCACCTTGCCGCGAGGCTCACGAGAAGCATCATTATAGTCAGAACGAAGGCCGCCGCATAGCCCCGCTCCTGTATCTCCCTGAACGGAGTCGATAACTGGAAAAAGACCGCGAGCGGCAGCGTCGCGACCGGAGCGAACGGCGAGGAAGGCAGAGAATCCGTGTAGCTCGCCGTCATCAACACCGAAGCCGCGTCGCCGATTCCCCTTCCGAACGCGAGAAGGGTGGCGGTCAGGAGCCCCGGCAGCGCCTGTTTAAGTATTATCTTCGTCGAGATCTCGAAGCGCGTTGCGCCCAGTGAATACGCCGCCTGCTTCATCTCGAACGGTATCATCCTCAGCGTCTCGTCCATCGTCCTCGCCATGATCGGCAGGACCAGGAACGAAAGTGTTATTATGCCCGCCAGCATGGAGGCGGGAAGCTTGAACATTATCATTATCGCGAAGCCGAAAGCGCCGTAGACGATGGAAGGGATCCCCCAGAGAAGGTCCAGGAAGAACCTTACCGAGCGGCTGAACTTCGACTTCGAGAACCGGTAGATGTTGATGTAGAAGACTATCGGAAGACTGTATACGAGGGACAGGACCGTCGCCGCCAGTCCGATTATCACGGAACCCAGGATCGCGTTGAGTATCCCGCCTTCCTTCCCCATCACGTAGCCGCCTTTGGGAGTCTGCGTAAGCACCTGCCAGCTCAGTGACGGAAGGCCCTTCATGAATACGGTGACCGTTATGGAGAAGAGTCCTACGGCGAGAGCCGCGAAAGACGCGGCCATCAGAAGGACAAAGAAAGTTTCCTCCAATTTTTTCATCCGCTTCACGCTTTCTCCTCCTCTATCCTGACAAGGATCGACCAGCCGATCAGGTTTGAAAGCGCCGTCAATATGAGAAGGACGAACGCCGCGAGGAATATCGCGCTTTTATAAAGGGGAATGGACATCGTTTCGCCAAAGGTGTTCGCTATAAGAGCGGGAAGAGGATACGCGGGGTCGAATATTGAAAAAGGCGTCTGCCGGATGTGGCATCCCGCCACCATCAGGACGGCCATCGTTTCGCCGATCGTCCTCGAGAGGCCGAGAATTATCGCCGCGACGATCCCCGGAGCGGCCTTCCTGAGAATGACCTTCTTGATCATCTCCCACTTCGTAGCTCCCAGCGCCATCGAGGCCTGTCTCATTTCGAACGGAACTGCTTTTATGACCTCTTCGGAAATGGAAACTATAAGGGGGGAGGTCATCAAAGCCAGGACCAGAGCCCCCGATAGAACCGAAAACCCCGACACGTTGTCGGACGAGAACAGCGCGCAGGGAAAATGTTCTGCGCAAAACGGCTGGATGTACTCCCTGACCATGGGCACTATGACTATGATTCCCCAGACGCCGAATATAACCGGCGACACACCGGAAAGGACGTCGAAGACCATTTTCGTGTGCATCGCCATCTTTGTCGGGAGGTATTCGCTGAGGAATATGGCGGTGAGTACGCTGAGAGGCACGGCGATCACCAGGGCTAGCGCCGTCGTGTAAAGGCTTCCGATTATGAACCTGTAAAGGCCGTAATCGCTCCTGTGGGGCATCCAGGCCGTCGAGAAAAGTATGTCCGAAACGCTCTTCTTGAGGATAAGGGGAAAAGATTCCCAGAAGAGCATCAAAAAAATAAGGGCGAACACGGAAAAAACGGTAAGGCTCATGAACCTGGAGACGATCCTCGCACCGCGGTTCAGGAGCCTCCGTTTTTTCAGCTTTCCGGAAAATCCGTCATTCAAAAGGACGCTCCTAGATAACTTCCTTCACGATCTGGTCCCTTTTTTCCCTGGGCAGGGGAAGGCTCGTGCCGACTTCATTGAGTATCTTCGTTCCTTCTTCTCCCAGGCAGAACTGCATGAACTCCTTGAGAACTCCATCAGGCTTGCTCCTGAGGAAAAAAAAGTTCGTCCTTCCGATGGGATATGTCCCTTCCTCGATGAACTTCATGGCATCCGCCCTGGCCTGCACCGACTCTTCGGGGTCGATCTTTCCGTTCTCATTGACGTCTATCGAGACCACCTTGGCGCCGGTGACTATCCTGCCGTCCTTGCCGAAGATGTAGCTGAAGTTGGTGTAGCTGATGCCGCTGGGATCGTTAAGGACCGCGTTGATCATCTGAGGGTCGGAATTGATGCCGATCCCCGTGAGGTCCTCCTGTTTCAGTTTGCCGAGGAACTTGGCGAAAGTGGCCGCGGCTCCGCAGGCGTCGGACCTGGTGTAAACGCTGACGGGGGTCTTCCCTCCGCTCTTTCCGACGACCTCTTCCCAGGTCATTTTTTTCTGTTCCTTGTAGAGCGCGAATAGCTGCGAGCGGGTCATGCCCTTCGCGGCGATCTCCTCAGCGACGGGGTTCATCTCGCTGATGATCGTGAACACCCCGTCGTGGCAGATCGGGACCGCGAGGATTCCCTTATCGAGCTCGGCCTTGTCGGGCTCCCTCGAGACCATTCCTATGTCCACGAGTCCGGCGATGCAGTCGGCCGCGCCCTTGCCCGCTCCTCCCGCCGAAACTTCCACCTTCACTTCGGGATGCAGTCTCTGGAACGCTTCTCCCCATTGAACTGCCGTCGGATAAATGGCGAAAGCGCCGGAGAGCGTGATTGTTTTCTTGTCTACCTTTGCGGGCGAGTTCTGCCGTTGTCCCCCGCCGCATGCCGTGAGCATTGACACACAAACGATCGTGAGAACAAACGCAGAGGGGATAAGGAATTTCTTCATGCAACACCTCCTATAAGACTCCTATAATACTCCTATAAGAGCCTATTGTCAACAAAGAACCGCCGCCGTAAACGACGTTCCAAATTGCCCCGCGCCTGTTTGAAACTGAGCTTTACTTCTTTGACTTTCGCGGCTTCGCGGCCTTCCTCTTTTTGGGGGGTTTCGCCGGAAGTCCCAGTTTTTCGGCTTCAGACTCGCCCTTCGCGGTCAGTGCGAAATAACCCTGCCTGGACCCTTTTTCCGCCNNACCCTTTTTCCGCCTTGCCGTTCTTCTTCATGAGGAAGAGGTTCTGCCTGCTGGTCGGGCTGTAAGGGATATTGAGCGCGTCGTAGCACTCACGCATCAAGCCGGCATTGACCTCGCCGATCCCCTGTTTCTTGAGAAAGAAGGCGAACGCCAGGTAGCGATGGCTGTCGCTTTCCAACCTTCTTCCCTTCGCGAATTCCTGGAGCGCCGCGCGGTCGACCTGGCCGGAAGATTTGAAAGCTTCCTTCTTCCTGCCTCCCGGACGGCGGAGGACCTTTTTCCCTTCGAGCTCGGCCTCTCCAGCGAGAAAAGCGGCCACGTAGCTTTCCACGAAGTTACGGTCTCCCTCGACATCAAGTTCGAACTCTCCCTGACGGATAAAAAAACGGTATGTGTGGTCGTGCATGGTTCCTTCCTCCTTAGACTGTAGACCCAGAGGGCCTGTTCAGAATTTATCAGAACGCATGCCCCCTGTCAAGGCGTTATCGCTTTGTCAACAATGACGCTTTTTGTGGAATCACTGCAGTCGTCATGGAGCAGTGGCGCGCTCTTCTGCCGTCCCGATCATCGTTAGTTCGAGCCGCGATTGAAAAATGATCCGCATGTCTATACAATCTGTGTTTTGGTCCCATAGGGGGTTGATTGGACGATTTCATTTTTCCGCCTTTCGTTTCCATCATTCCGCAGACGGCGCTGCTCGCGGTCGTGGGGACGCTTTTTTCAGCGGCGGCGCACATTGCCGTTGGCGCGTGGTTCATCCTTTACCTCGAAGAGAGAAGGGCGCAGAACGAGGAGGACCTTGAACTTTCGTCGTGGCTCGAGAGATCGTCGAAAAAACTTCTGAGCCTTGCCCTCGTTTTCGGCGTTCCCGCCGGGCTCCTGCTCTGGTTCACTCTTATCGTGACCTCGCCGCTCTCTGTCTCCTACCTGGCATCGAATTTCATGTGGGTGGGATGCATGTCCTGGGCTTTCCTGGTCCTCTATGTCCTCGCGATGCTCGTTCACGCCAACACCTGGCGCTCGGCCTCTCCCAAAACGCACTGGAGGATATGCCTTACCTGCGCGGTCGGCGCCTGGATTTGTCTTTTCTTCATCAACGGCATCATAACTTTCCAGCTGACCCCGAGCAAGATACGGGAACCGATAAACCTCTTCAAGGCCTTTTTCAATCACACTTCGTTCCCCGGGCTTCTCCTTAGGACATCCTTCGCGGTGTGGATAGCCTCCCTTCTTTTCCTTTTCCTGCTTTCGTTCGAAAAAGAAGGCAACCTTAAGAAATCGCTCGCCAGGAGGCTGTCCAGGCAATCCATATACGCCATCGCCCTGATACCTTCCGCGGCCGTATGGTACGGGTTCCAGACCTCGAAGATGAGCCTCGAGAATTTCAGCAGGATCTCATACCTGCAGGGGCTCATGTTCTCGGCGCTCCTCCTGTTCCTTGTCGCCATTTCTCTCACTTTCTTCCTTTCGGTCCTCTTTCCGCAGCTCTTCAAGCCCCTGTCCGCGGCCGTTCCCCTCGCCTTCGCGATCGTCGCCGTCGGCTTCTGTGAATTGACGCGCGAGGACCTGAGGCTCCCCTACTCAATCAGGGGCGCCGTCTACGCGAACGACATCGATGTCAAAAAATGCAAGACATACCAGGATTCGGGATACATCAAACAGGCCCGTTTCCTTTCGCTCGGAGGCGGCCCTTCGCCGGGGGACACCGTGAAAGGAAAGCTCCTGTTCGCGAAGCTGTGCTCTCCGTGTCACGCGATAGGCGGCCCCGGAGGGCTTGAGAACGTATTTTCCAGGATAGACGAAAAATTCGCGTTCTCCCTCGTAAGGAAATCCACCTTCATGAAATCCCCCATGCCTCCGTTCCCCGGGGGAGACGAAGAAGCCGCCCTTATCTCGGGACACATACTTTCTTCCGTCGACAGATCGGAACCTTTCGCGCGCGGCCGCGACATATTTGCCGTCAGGTGCGGCCCCTGCCACGACTGGGAGCGCGGATACAGGACCCTCAGGAGAAGGTTCCGCGGCGCCGACGCGAAGACAGTCCACGACACTCTGGGGAATCTCCGCTCGATCACGGAATCCATGCCCGAATGGACGGGGACCGATGAAGAGCGCTGGGCTCTTTCAGAATGGATCTCATCACAGGCCGGCTCGGGAGCGCCCAGATGAACGCTCCCTACCTGATCCCCGCGCCTCCCCTGCTGATCTCGGTCCTTTCCTACGTTACTCTTTCGGCGCACCTCATTCTAATGAACCTGACACTCGGAGGGTCGCTGCTAGTATCGATCTACCTGTTCAAGCGGAAAGAAAAACACCTCGCGATAGCTGAGGCGATGGCGCGAAGGCTACCTTTCATGATGGCTTTCGCGGTCGTCTTCGGGGCCGCCCCGATGATCTTCGTCCAGGCGCTCTATCCCTCTTTGTTCTTCAGGTCGGCGGTGTTCATGTCGGGATGGTTCCTTATCATCCCCGCAGCGGTCTTCGCCTCTTTCTCGCTGCTTTTCGTCCTCTCGGCAAGGTGGGATGCCCTCGAAAGATGGAGAGCTTACCTGTATCTTTGTGTATCAGCGATGCTGGGAAGCGTCCTTTTCAGCTTCTGCAGGCTCTTCGCGGTGATGGAGAACCTCGGGGAAAAGAAGCTTGTCGGATATGACATCGGAGGAAGCTACTTCATCGATCCGGCTTTCCTGGACATGATCCCCAGGTTCCTCCATTCCTTTTTCGCCTCGGTTGCGGTCGCGGGCCTCTGGGTAGCCATCTGGGGTATCATGAAGCTCAACAGGG
>MTKZ01016406.1_pt1 | contig 16835 bp, 14 predicted proteins | sample 1042781 | NCBI WGS metagenome assembly MTKZ01 (sample SAMN06212207, study PRJNA360539) | anaerobic digester metagenome | biome: Wastewater treatment plant; material: sludge; isolation source: anaerobic digester fed with sludge from wastewater treatment plant | place: Denmark: WWTP Viborg ... | reverse complement strand
TGAAGGAAAAAAGATATCCTCTGTTTCTGCTGAGTAATACCAATGAACTCCACTTTTCCTACATAATGGAGAACTATCCTATTGTTCATTGGTTTGACGAATGGCTTCTTTCCTTTGAAGTGGGTGCAAAGAAACCAAAACAGCGTATTTACGATGCTATCTTTGAAAAAATNNATGGCGTGGTCTTCAGGAGTGCTGCTCAACTGTGGGATTTCATCCAGAAAAATGGTATATAAGTCAGCTGACAGCTCATGGCTCTCAGCTTAAGTAGTTATTTTGCTAGAAGCTTACAGCTTAAAGCTTGCTTCGAGGTGTTGTTGTGCTCCCGTATCCCAACATTGATCCTGTAATATTCAGAATAGGTCCATTTGCAATGCGCTGGTACGGGCTTATGTATGTCTTTGGTTTTGTATCTTCCTATCTACTCTCAGCCTATCAGCTTAAGAAGAAAGCGTTTACTTTAACAAGGGCGCAACTGGATGATCTCTATTTCTATCTGATCCTTGGCTTAATCATAGGTGCCCGCCTCGGGTATGTGATCTTCTATAACCTTAATTTCTACCTTGAAAACCCTTTGGAAGTTTTTGTATTGTGGCATGGGGGCATGTCCTTCCATGGTGGCCTGATAGGATCATTTCTTGCCGGCTATATCTTTATTAAACGAAAAAAGCTCAGGTTTTTTTCTGTTGCTGATCTTATCATTCCAACTTGTCCCCCTGGGCTCATGTTTGGCAGGATTGGGAACTTTATTAATGGCGAGCTTTTTGGAAAACCCTCTGATGTTCCGTGGTCCATGATCTTTCCACAGGGAGGAAATATTCCCCGACACCCATCCCAACTCTACGAGGCTTTTCTGGAGGGTTTTCTTCTGTTCATTATTTTATGGATATATAAGAACCATAAGAAGCGGGAAGGAGATGTTTTTGCAGCGTTTCTTGTACTCTACGGCATCTTCCGAATAATCTGCGAGATTTTTAGGGTGCCAGACCTGCCAGTTGGCTATATTCTTGGTTTCCTCAGCATGGGCCAGGCACTGAGCATTGTTATGATCATTGTCGGGCTCCTGATCAAATTTGTCTATCTACCACGAGCAGGCCAGCATATTGAGAGGCTGAGAAAGTAAGAAGTAGGGCAGCAGGAGCTGTCTATTCTATTATTTTGCACCTATAGCCTGGGTACAGTCAACTAACCAACCACTCAACCTTCTAACAGTTCCACTTCCCCTGTTTCAATATTATAGTATGCGCCTATGACTTGAACATCGCCCTTTTCTATCATTTCGACCATAATAGGCTTCGAAGACTTAATTTTGTTTACCACCAATGATACATTAGCCCGAATAGCATTGTCGACAAGATCTCCTTTCAGCTTGCGGGCTTTTTTTATGGCAGGTTGAATGGCCTTCACAATACTCCCAACATGACCGGGTGCGTCTGCACTTTTAGCTGCTGCGGTGACAGCCCCGCAATTCCCATGGCCGAGCACCACTACGAGCTTGGTGGCAAGGTGTTCAACAGCATACTCGATGCTTCCCATAGCAAGGCTATCCACGATATTGCCTGCAAGGCGAACAACAAAAAGGTCACCAAGTCCCTGGTCAAAAATGAGCTCCGGTGGGATACGGGAGTCCGAACAACCTACTATAACGGCAAAAGGTTTCTGACCCTTCGTTACTTCCTTTCTACGTTTCGCATCCTGCCTTGGGTTCTGTTGTGTGCCAGCAGCACAACGCTTGTTACCATCAAGTAATTTCTTCAGACTTTGTTTAACGTTTAAAGTCTCAGCCATTTTACCTCTCCAGTATAAGTTTTTATTAAGATAAGCTATATTACGAGATTTTGCTGCCGCCTTCAAGATATTTTTCACAAGGATGTTTTTTCGTTTTTGTATACAACTTATTTTTATATTGACAACATCTTCATACCACACTATAATTGTGAAAATATTAACAATATATTATTGACATCACATACCCTTGTGTTTAAAATAGATTGTTTAAAACAAGAAAGTTATAAGCAGTAATATCCCAACATTAAATCAGGAGGTTTAGCATGGCAGAAGTTAAGGAAGAAACCAAATATTTTTATCCCCCAAAGGAATTCGTGGAAGAGGCCTATGTGAGCAGCCGCGAAGAGTATGAAACAATGTGGAAACAGTCAGTTTATGAACCGGAAGAGTTCTGGGGAAACATTGCATCAGAACTGACCTGGTTCAAGAAATGGCTCAAGGTAAACAGGGAAGACTTCTCAAAGGGCCAGATAGAGTGGTTTATCGGCGGCAAGACCAATATTTCCTATAACTGCCTCGACGCACAGATAAAGAAAGGCAGGGGAGACAAGGTAGCTATTCTGTTCCAGGGTGAGCCTGAAGATGATGTTGTGAAACTTACTTACAAAGATATGCTTACATACGTATCCAAGTTTGCCAATGTTCTGAAAAAGAGAGGAGTGAGAAAGGGCGACAGGGTTGCCATCTATCTGCCTATGATATGGCAGCTTCCCGTTGCAATGCTCGCATGTGCAAGAATCGGTGCCATCCACACGATCGTTTTCGGTGGATTCTCTGCTGAGGCACTCCGAGACAGAATCCTCGATGCCGGCGCAAAGGTCCTTATTACAGCGAATGGCTACTGGCGTTCAGGCAAGAATGTGAGCTCAAAGGCAAATGCAGATATCGCATGCGATCTTTGTGCAAAAGAAGGCCACACTGTGGATAAAGTCATCGTAGTCAAGAGGCTTGATAAGTTTGATGTTCCCATGAAGGCCGGAAGGGACACCTGGTTTGAAGAAGAGTTAGCTGCTTCGGATATCAGCGATGTTTGTCCTGCAGAGTGGATGGATGCTGAAGATCCTCTGTTCATTCTTTATACCTCAGGTTCCACTGGCAAGCCCAAGGGCGTTCTTCACACAGTCGGTGGATATATGGTGTATGTGTACATATCATTCAAATATATCTTCGACTATAAGGAAAAAGACGTTTTCTTCTGCACAGCTGATATCGGCTGGGTAACCGGTCACTCTTACATCGTATACGGACCAATGTGTAACGGTGCAACCTCGATTGTTTTCGAGTCTGTTCCTACTTTTCCGAACCCTGACAGGTTCTGGGCAATTGTTGAGAAATTCAAAGTTAATTCCTTCTATACAGCACCTACAGCTATCCGTGCGCTCATGAAAGAAGGGGAAAAATGGCCACAGGGCAGAGATCTTTCCTCACTGCGAGTCCTCGGGTCCGTGGGCGAGCCTATCAACCCTGAAGCATGGCTGTGGTACCACAAGTATATTGGTGGAGAGAGATGCCCCATCACCGATACGTGGTGGCAGACTGAGACAGGTGGTATCCTTATTTGTGCACTTCCTGGAGCATGGCCGACAATACCCGGTTTTGCAACTCTGCCGTTCTTTGGTGTTGACGCAAGAGTACTTCAGGCGAGATCATCTGCAAAAGAGCCAGCAGTGGACTCACCGGTCAACGAGCAGGGCGAGCTCTGCATCGGCCGGTCATGGCCTGGCATGATGAGAGGTGTTTTTGGCGATCCTGAAAGATTCTATACAACCTACTTTGTCCAGCAGCCTGGTTTCTACTTCTCCGGTGACGGCGCAATCAGGAACGAAGACGGCTACTTCAGGCTCATGGGCCGTATTGACGACGTTGTTAACGTATCCGGTCACAGGATGGGAACTGCAGAAGTTGAAGCAGCCCTTAACTCCCTCACTACAGCTGTTGCAGAGTCGGCAGTTGTTGGCTTCCCGCACGAAGTGAAGGGTGAAGACCTCTATGCGTATATTATTCTGAAATCAGGCGTTGAGCCAAGTGATGCTCTGAAGAAAGAACTGGTAGCCCACGTAAGAAAGGAGATCGGTCCTATTGCATCTCCTGGCAAAATCCAGTTTGTTTCTGGTCTGCCAAAAACACGTTCCGGCAAGATCATGAGAAGGATACTGAGAAAGGTTGCCGCAGGCGCGATAGACGAGCTTGGCGATACCACGACACTTGCCGATCCAGCAATTGTTGATGAGATCGTGAAGGGCAGGCAGTAGGATTTATACTACGTAAANNCCAGATAATGATCAAAAGAATATAAACAAGAACAACTCAAAAAGTTGATATTACCCTGGATTTTCTATTAGAATGTTCACCGGTGTCAGCTATCTCCTACAAACACGTTCATTCGCCCCTGTTCGGTTACAGAACTTTTGCTGGCGCAAAAGACCGTGTTTCCCCATCTATCGACGGTTTGCCCAGGATGACCAGATGTTGTGCTTCATGGAGCTGCCTATTGATGAGTTAACGCTATGTTTAGTAGCGCTATGCATTTGCAGGAAGAATGGGCTATGGTTAAAGACTACACACTCAACTCAACGAAATCCTACCACATTGGGGGTCTGAAAAGTCTCGGATGGGAACTTACCATTTGCAATGCCCTCCAACAGGAGGGAACGCCGCTGAGGAAGTTGCTTACCTGCAATGAATCTTTTGGAAGACTTCTCTATGGTTGTCTATGCACATTCCTACCCCTGTGGAATGTGACACACGTTCTTGAAGTCGGTGGAGGTTACGGCTACCTCATGAAAGACTTTCTGGAAAAAGATAGTTCGCTCAAGGCGTGTATGCTTGACATCTCACCGTTTCTTCTTAATAAACAGCGGGAAACCCTCAAGGGATTTTCAGTTGAATATCGAGAAGGTGATTTCTTGGAAGTGTTGCCAAGCGATCTTTCAGCATTCGACCTTGTCATCATGAATGAGAACCTTGGAGATTTTCCATCCCTCATAAATATTAGAACTGAAGTTTTTGACAGCAAGAATGCCAACAATGATCCTGTTCTAAAATGGGTGCAGGGGATTTTTGAAAAGTATGGTCTGGAACGGCCAGAGGGAAAAGTTTTTAATTTAAATATGGGTGCCATTGAGGCGCTTGAAAAACTTTGCTGTGCAAAAGTTCCCTACATATATATAGGAGAGCACAGTTGTGAGGCTTCTGTTTCAGGGGAAATGAGCTGGCTTTTTCAAATCAAATCAACCGGGAACCCGGAACGGATTACCCTTGCTGGTCACGACGAGTACACAATAAAATTCTCCTACCTCCAAAAAATAGCCAGTTTTCATGGTTACGAGTCTATCCGGGGCCCTTTTGCCGATTTTATACCCCTTACCCTGACAGACGAGGCTCGCTTCGCTCTGATGTACGGTGGCCACTATTCTGATGAAGCAGAGGTGATGAGCCAGTTTGTTGAAGATCTCTATAAATATGAATATCTCATACTAAAGGAAAAGGAGGAGCCAATATGAGTGGGTACCATGAACGAAACTGGGAACCCTTTCCCATGGATTCAATAAAGCGGGTTGATCGACCAACAACCGTTATACACGAAGATCAGGTTAAAAGGGTAGATGAAAGGGAGAGCGGATTCAACAGGGCGTTCAGGGGTGATTTCGGCGAACGTCTCTCTCTGGAAGTCCGCCGGTTTGTTCCCAAGCAACCGGTCTCAGGTGCTCTGCTGTGGATGACCAGCAATATGATGAGGATGGTCGATGGCCTTGTGGCAGCCAGGCATGCACCGCTACCGGAAGACCCGGCTGCCATATCCCGACATATCAAGGAGCTTGCCTATTTTCTCAGGGCTGATGCAGTTGGTATCTGCAAACTTCCCCAGTATGCAGTCTATACCCACAAGTTCCCAAAGGGAGATCCAATCGAATTGAATCATACCTATGCCATCGCTGTGCTCGTTGATCAGGACTGGAGAACAGCGAACGCATTTACCGGAAGTGATTGGATCAGTAATGCCATGAGCTTCCTGGCTTATTCAACCACAGGGTTTATCGCATGCATACTGGCAGAGTATATTCGTCGTCTGGGGTACCCTGCCCGTGCACACCATGCACGAAACTATCAGGTTGTTCTCCCCCCCATCCTTCTGTGGGCAGGGCTTGGTGAGATGGCAAGGATGGGAGACTGCGTTATTCATCCCTTCATGGGACCGCGATTCAAAGGGGCTGTGGTGACCACCGATCTTCCCCTCCTGGTTGATAAGCCGATAGATTTTGGCCTTCAGGATTTCTGTTCCAAATGTAAAAAATGCGCCCGCGAATGTCCGTCCGGCGCCATAAGTTCTGGTGACAAGGTTATGGACAAGGGTTACGAGCACTGGCCGCTCAACGCTGAGCGATGTACAAGAATGCGTGTTGGAAACAAGAGGGGGTCAGGCTGTGGTACATGTCTTAAGGTGTGTCCGTGGAACAAGCCATACACGCTCTTTCACCGGGGAGTGAACTGGACAATGCGCCATTCTGCCCTTGCTCGGAGCCTTGCAATCAAATTCGATGATCTCCTCGGATACGGGAAGCCCCACTACGAAGACAAATGGTGGTTTGACCTGGAGGAGGTGGATGGGATCATCGATGTTCCCCGTTACAGTGTCAAGGATCAAAAGGATTTCAAGCAGGACATAGATTATTAGCAAAACTGTATTTTGCATCTGGGTGAATATGGTATCAGGCATTCCGCACAAATGCGTCCATTTGCACCAGCGGCCTTGCTCGCTCGCAGCCAACGGGAAGGGNNGAATTGACATGGAAAGGCATACAGGCTACTATGTAAAACGTTTATGAAGGGCAAAAAGGTAGCATTTTTTGATATTGACAAAACCATCTATGATGGCTATTTGATCTTTCCACTGGCCGAGTACTTCCTTAAAGAGAACGTTGTTGGTAAGGATGTTGTCCATAGTCTGTATAATGACCTGCACCTGTATCGATCACAACAGGTTGATTACGAGACAACCGTCGAGAACTTCAATATTCACTTGGCTAATGGTTTAAAACACCGCGACACTGATTCAATCCTTGCCTTAACAAAGAGCTTTCTCGAGACTGACGAAGGCAATAAGTTTTTTCCCTTTGCAGCCGATCTTATGGAATTGCTGGAACCAACATATGATATCTATTTCGTTACCGGCGAGGTTCAATGCGTCGGGAAAGCAGTTGCAGAGTACTTTGCTGTGCATGGATATGTTTCCACGGAGATGGACATTAAAGATAGTGTGTACACCGGTACCATTCGCAAATCCCTTGCAAGGAAGGAAGGGAAAAGAGATGCTATCAACCACGTCATTCACAAGTACCCCCATGAAGGTTCCCTTGCTTTCGGCGACTCAGAAGGAGATATCGAGATGCTCGATGCAGTAGCGCAGGCCTTTTGCATAAATGCAACAGAAGGTCTCAGGGAAGTTGCACTTTCCAAGGGATGGCATATCGCCAAGCCAGAAACTATTCTTGATGCAGTGAAGAAAACACTGTAATATTTTTATGACAAAATCTGTTAGAATGGGTTAGCAACTTTACCCTCACACATTGCAATCCAAACACCCACACAGAGGGCGATTTAAGGTTGTGCCCTTGTACACGGTGAGGCCAAACCCATCACTGCTGCCAGTCTATTGGGTAAGAATCCCAAGAATGCAAAGTCTGACAAATTGATAGGTTCCTTCAGCAAAACTATTGCTTCAAATACGGAACTGAGGGGTAGCGACTGCGGGCAAAAACATAGAAAATAGTCCTGCACGGGAACAATCCCTCATACATCGCTTTTTCTGACTCCTGATGTCCTCCATGCAGGTGAGATTACACTGTGGCCCTTTTTCTGGTTGACCGTTGAAGCCCAGGTGATCTTGTTCTCGCCGAACTTGTCATTGACTCTGTCCATAGCCTTCAACAGGGCATCTCTGTCTTTACGGTGTGGTTCCTCAAAGAGCGCTAATTGTTCATTCTTTCCGAAGGATGAGAGAGATACCCCAAGGAGCCGTATGCTTGTGGTCAGATGTATTCCGTCAAAGAGGGAAAGTGCTGTCCGGTAAATCTCACCGGTATCGTTGGTACAGTCGGGTATGGTTGTTTGTCTGGTGAATGTCTTGAAGTCAGCATACCTGACTGTGAGGGTAACTTTTTTTCCTTTGTATCCGTAGCGTCTTGCCCTCCTTCCCACCATCTCGCTTAGGCTGAGAAGCTGAGGCTCTATGTCTTCTCTTTTCCACAGGTCCTTTTCAAAGGTCCTGCTGTGGCCTATCGATTTCGGGTCACTGTCAGCAGGTTCCAGAGGTCGATCCAGGATACCGCTGCCCATTGCTTTGAGCTGGCTACCAAAGACACCGAATTTTTTTATAAGAAGGGAAAGGGGTGCCGCACCCAGCTCTCCGCAGGTTTTGATCCCCATGGCACGGAGTTTCTCTTCTGTGTGGGGGCCAATGCCCCACAGCTTTTTCACAGGAAGCGTTTCGAGGACAGAGGCAACCATCTCCTTTTTGATCCATTTGAGGCCATTGGGCTTTGCCAGGTCACTTGCCAGCTTGGCTATGGGGATGTTAGGGCCTATGCCTATGGTACAGTTGATGCCGAGCTCTTCCTTCACTGTCTCCTTGATAGCTCGGGCCATCTCCTCAGGGCCTCCAAAAAGGTGATGCGATCCTGTGATATCGAGGAATATCTCATCAATGGAGTAGGTTTCTCTGTCAGGGGTGAAGCGGTCGCAGATTGTTTCGAGTTTTTCACAGGTCTCGGCATACCTCCTATTGCGCCCGGTGACAAAGATGATATGTGGGCAGAGCTTCTTTGCCTCACGGGGAGTCATTCCTGTTTTGACACCATATTGTCTAGCCTCGTAAGAAGAGGTGGTGATGACTGTTCTTTCACCTGCACCGGTAACTGCTATGGGTTTTCCTTTAAGATCAGGGTTGTCGTGCTGCTCAACAGAGGCGAAAAAGGCATCCATGTCAACGCAAAGGAATATCCTGGACATGATTGAGTATATACTTCTTATGACGCATAGGCAAGAATTTGAGTATATTTGAGGTAATGGCTGGATCAGGAATGCACTGTTTTTTCATCCATCAATACTCACCGGTTTATCGAGGAGAACCTGAAGCTACTACACAACCCGACATTAATAAGACAACGAACAAAGCTACAAGGCAGTCTCTATCTTTGCATCCACAATGATGCATCCTTTACCCTCCTCATAGGCAATGAGGGGGTTGATATCAATGTTTACGATTTCAGGGTGGTCTATTAAAAGTTTCGATATCCTGGAAATGCAGTTGGCAATGGCCTTGAGGTCATATGGTGGATTGCCACGATACCCTCTGAGAATTGCAGATCCCTGCATATCGGTTATCATCCTGAGGGCAGTTTTTTTATTCACCGGCACCATGCGAACAGCAATGTCTTTGAACAGATCTACATAGATGCCACCCATGCCGAAGATAAGAACATGGCCGAAGGCAGGATCCAGCTTTGATCCAATGATCAGTTCAAGCCCCGTCTCAACCATTTTCTGTACCAGGTATGGACCAGGCTCCATGCTATTGAATGCATCCTTAAGGGATGAATCGGAGGCCACACGAAGCCTGACCCCGCCCTTTTCGGTTTTATGCAAAATGCCTGACAGTGCGGTTTTTAGCGCTACTGGGTATCCAAGCCTTTGTGCGGCATTCCTGCACTCTTCAAAATTCCTTGTCACCTCGTAATCGGCCACAGGTAGATCATACTGGCGGATCAATTCAAAAGCCTTTGCAGGAGACAGGAATGAGGTCTTTGTATGAGGCGAAACGTTTGTCGTCATGAGGTACTTCCTTCGTTTTACAGTAGAAGCCCTCAGAGTGGCTGCTGCCCGCCTGAAATGGCTTCGAGACCTGGCAAGCGCCTTCACTGCCTGGTCTGCCTCTGAAAAAACAGGAAAGCTTGCCCCATCTTTCATATTGAACCATTGCTCCTTTTCAGAGAGCATGCAGAATACCACTGGTTTTGGTTGTACCCTTGTAATGGCATTGATTTTTTGAATTAAGGCCAGTGTTGCGTCGCCATCCGTTTGAAGGTCGTAAGAGTGAATGAAGAGTACCCCGTCCACACCGTTCTCTTTCAGGGTTTTTTCCAGTATGGTGTAATGGAAGTTAATATCGAAGATGTCACCAAGATCAACAGGGTTGGTTGCTCTGATTACATCAACCCTCTTTTTTTGTCCCACGAGGTCGAAAATGTCTTGGGAAAGGTGTGCCAACCTGAAACCGTGGCGGTATACAGCATCAGCTGCCATGACCGCGTGTCCTCCGGACCGTGCTATCACTGCAAGCCTTTGACCTCTCATGAGTGGCAGGGAAAAGATTTTGATGGTACTGATCATTTCATCGAGTGTGCGGACCCTGTGGATTCCTGCCTGGCAAAGGATGTTGTCTGCAATAAGATCATCACCAGCAAGGGAGGCGGTGTGAAATTGCGCAATTTGAGAACTACCGGAACTTTCATTGGCCTTGAGGAGGATGACTGGTTTATTGGTAGAAGTTGCAAGGCGAAAAAGGCGCCTTCCGTCTTTAATGTCTTCCAGGTAGAGGCCGATGGTTTTTGTTGCGGGATCAGAAGCAAAGTACTCGAGGAAATCGCACTCGTCCAGCATCAGCTTGTTGCCAGCACTAACGAGTTTGTTGATTCCAAGGTTGTCACAGGACAAAAGGAGGAGTATGTCGTGCAAGAGACCTCCGCTCTGGGAGATAAGCGAGATGCCCCCCTTCTGTAAAAATGTCTCGTGAAAACGAACAAATGGTAAAACCAGGCCATTTTCCAGATTCACGGTGCCGAGGCAGTTTGGTCCTAGGATTCTAATGCCCCATTGTTTTGCTATGGCGAGAACCTCCTTCTCCAATGCTTCTTTTTCCTTTCCAAACTCAGAGAAACCCCCTGACTCAATGATTACATGCCGGATGCCTTTTTTGCCGCATTCTTCAAGTTTGCCAGGGATGCCTTTGGCGGGTATTATAAAAATAGCAAGTTCTGGAATGCCGGGAACCTCTGCAATGCCTTTCAAGATAGTTTTTCCCCTCACCGACCCGCCTTTCTCTCCAATCAGATAAACATCCCCTTTGAAAGAAAAACGCTCCAGATTTTCCAATATCCCAATCCCTAAATTACCAGGCGAAGAAGATATGCCAAATATGGCAATACTGTTTGGAAAGAAAAACTCGTTCATAAATGCTTCCCCTTCAATTTTAAATGTTCTATGCAACTTATGCAGGTAAGGCGATTGTATCACAAAAATTTTGGATAGATTATAAGAAATTTGCTTAGGAATCTTTTGTGCAATAAAAAAAGGCAAACCCCATTGAAGTCTGCCTCTTTTTACCTTCTTTATCGATTGTGGTTTCTATTTTTTTGGCGGTTTCAGGAGAATAAGAGCAATAATGATCCCAAGGATTGCCATNNGAAATGATGCCCCCGATGATTGCACCGAGACCGTATGAGCTAAACACAACACCATATTTCTGTGCATATCCCTCAAGACCAAAGAAACCTGCTGTTGCTGCCGGGCCTATTGCAAGCCAGCCTCCGAGACAGAGCCAGAATATGCAAAAGGCGACTGCATACAGACCAACGGATCCCTGACCGGCTGCAAGCATCAAGGCTGAGGCGACAAAAATGAGAACGAATGACAGGATTGCAGACCACTTGGGGGTTATTTTATCTGTAAGGGCACCAAAGATTGGGCGGCCGATACCGTTGAAAACAGCAAATATCATAACCAGTGTTGCGGCTGCACCTTTTTCAAGGCCTATAACCTCTCTTCCCACTGCAGCAGATATACCGATTGCCATGAGACCGGCTGTGGCACCGAGAATATAACAAAGCCAAAGTCCGTAAAAACTTCCTGTTTTCATCATTTGCCCTGCTGTAAACGATGATGCTGCTCCGCCGGTGGCTGTTGTTGGAGGGTTCCATCCGGCTGGTTTATATCCTGCAGGGGGGAATTTCATGGGCATTGAAAGGATAATAGTTATAAAGAAAAACGCGATACCCAATACTCCAAACGCTCCGAGAGGCCCACATTTGCCTATGAGGGCAGAAGCTATTGGGGCAGTTGCTATGGCTGACCCGCCAAAACCGGCCAATGCTAGGCCAACAGCGAGACCTTTTTTATCGGGAAACCAGCGGGTTGCAACTGAGACAGGTCCGCCATAGACGATGCCAACACCAGCACCGCCGATTATTCCATAGGTGAGTACTACCATCCAGATGCTGGAAGCGAAGTATGTGAGCATCCATCCGATACCGACAATGGCGCCGCCTACCATCATGACTTTCCTGGGGCCGAGTTTGTCGATGAATTTACCTGCCACGAAGGTGAAGAGGGCGAACATGGCAAGAAAGATCATGTATGGTAAACCGCCCTGCGTGGCACTTATGTTGAATAGTTCTTCCAGTGGTTTTTTGAATACACTGTAAGCGTAAACAGCACCTAGGCAGAAATTGACAACCATGCCCAGAATGACAAAGATCCATCTTCCTGCACTTGCAGACATTCCAAAAACTTTTGAATCATCGGACATAATATGAATACCTCCTCTATTCTATAGTGAACCTAATATTCCTAAAAGGGCTAAGATGTATTTGGATGTGACTGAAAATTATTATACTCTTGAAGATGATGTCAAGGTTTTTCTGATATCTATTCCGAAAGAGAACAGAAGCTTTCTTTGGTAGCTATTTATTTTTAATGAGATTTTTCAATACAGCAATCTTTTTGCAGTTCTTATCTCAAAACTAAAACAAAAAACTAAAGAAACGTGGAACTCCATAGAGGCTGATCGATTCTCAATGGTCTATAATTGTTGTCTAAAACTCCGTCGACAAGACCTGCTTAAAAATTGAAAAATCTCTTGACATCATAAGGGAAATCGTTTAATATACCGAAGTTTTTCCGCAGTATTCGTATCCCTTAAAAATCTAAGGGATTATTTTTTTGGAGGTAACAAAGAATGCCTACTATTAACCAATTAGTAAGGCTCGGGAGAGAAGTAGTCAAAAAGAAGAGTTCATCGCCTGCTCTTTTGAACTGCCCACAAAAGAGGGGAGTTTGCGTGAGAGTGTATACTACAACTCCTAAGAAGCCAAACTCGGCTCTGAGGAAAGTTGCCCGTGTAAGACTGACGAACGGTATTGAGGTGACAACATACATTCCGGGAATTGGCCACAATCTTCAGGAGCACTCTGTGGTTCTCATCAGGGGCGGCAGGGTGAAAGACCTTCCAGGTGTTCGGTATCACATCATCAGGGGCTCACTTGACGCGAGCGGTGTTGCCAACAGGAAGAAAAGCAGATCAAAATACGGCGCAAAGAAGCCCAAACAGTAAGGATAGCATTCAAGGAGCAACGATATGCCGAGAAAGGGACATGTTTCAAAAAGAGAAAAATTGCCTGATCCAAAATATAATGATCTGGTCGTGGCAAGGCTTATTAACCGTGTTATGCTCGATGGCAAGAAAAGCACAGCCAGCAGGATTGTCTACGAGGCATTCGATCTCATTGAGAACAAACTGAAAGAAGAAGCCTTGAAGGTGTTTCACAGGGCTATGGATAATATAAAACCTGAATTAGAAGTGAAAGCGCGGAGGGTTGGAGGTGCAACATATCAGGTCCCTGTAGAGGTAAGGCTCAACAGGAAGCTTTCTTTAGCCATCCGGTGGATCATGAGGTATGCCAAGGAAAGGTCAGAAAGAACAATGACTGAGAAGCTTGCAGGGGAGATTATTGACGCATATAACAACAAGGGTGGTTCTGTAAAGAAGCGCGAAGATACCCACAAAATGGCTGAAGCAAACAAGGCTTTTGCCCACTACAGATGGTAACACTTTCATGAATCAAATTGTAAGGAACGTCGGGATTATGGCCCACATTGATGCGGGCAAGACAACAACTACAGAAAGGATGTTGTTCTACACCGGCGTCAATAACAGAATAGGGGAAGTCGATGATGGCAACGCCACCATGGACTGGATGGAGCAAGAGAAGGAGCGGGGTATCACCATTACTGCTGCTGCAACAACCTGTTCCTGGAAAGGACACAGGATCAACATCATCGATACTCCGGGTCATATCGATTTTACGGTTGAAGTCGGAAGATCTCTCCGTGTTCTGGATGGTGCTGTAGCACTTTTTTCTGGTGTTGAAGGGGTAGAACCCCAGTCAGAGACAGTATGGCGTCAGGCTGACCGTTACAGGGTTCCCAGGATAGCCTTTGTGAACAAGATGGACAGACCTGCTGCTGATTTTCACAGGTGTGTACGGATGATCAAGGATATCCTCAAGGCAAATCCGCTGATTCTCCAAATTCCTGTGAAAGATGGAGATGAGCTTCTTGGCAATGTCGACATTATAACGCAAAGGGCAACCTATTATGACAATGCAACAAGGGGTATCGAGTACACTGTTAAAGACATTCCTGCCCACCTGAAAGACGAGGCCCTTGTGTTGAGGGAACGTCTCATGGAATCCCTTGCCGAGATAGATGACGGTTTTATGACTGCTTACCTTGATGGTGCTCTTATAGAAGAAACTGAAATCAAGCGGATTATCAGGAAAGGTACCTTGAGCGGCGCTATTCTTCCGGTTTTGTGCGGAAGCTCGTTCAAAAACAAGGGTGTTCAGCCGCTCCTCGATGCAATTGTAGATTATCTCCCGTCCCCTGCAGATGTATCTCCTTATGAATACTGGACCATAGAGGGGGAAGAGGGATATTTGAAAGGCACCCCTGATGAACCTTTCAGCGGTCTCGTGTTCAAGATAATGAATGACCCGTTTGTGGGCCAGCTGAGCTACATGAGGATATACTCGGGCGAACTGAAAACCGGAGAAACAGTACTTAACAACTCCAAAGGAAGGACAGAGAGAATCGGTCGAATTATCCGGCTCCATGCGAATAAACGGGAAGAAGTTAAGAAAATACAGGCGGGTGATATCTGTGCTATCGTTGGCCTCAAAGGAGTATCAACCGGTGACACCCTTACTGGCCAGGACTTTGAAATCCTCTTTGAGACGATAGAGGTTCCTGCACCGGTCGTATCCATTGCTATTGCTCCGAAGAAAAAGGACGACCTTAAGAAGATGTGGCTTGTTTTTAACCGCTACACCGTTGAAGACCCATCGCTCAATGTCAAGCTCGACAGCGACACAGGAGAGGTCATACTCTCCGGCATGGGCGAACTTCATCTGGATATCATCATGGATCGTGCTAGGAGAGAACATAACCTCGATATGCTGTCCTCTCCTCCCCAGGTAGCGTACCGGGAAACCATTACAAAATCAGTGACAGGCATAGGAAAATATATAAAACAGTCGGGTGGTAAGGGCCAGTATGGCCACGTGGTGCTCCATGTATCTCCCATTGAAGGTGCTGATTTTGTATTCGAAAACAAGATTGTTGGGGGCGTCATCCCAAGGGAATATATTTCCAGCGTCGAAGCCGGGGTAAAGGAGAGAATGGAAAAGGGCGTTCTATTTGGATACCCGCTGGTCAACATTAAAGTGGAACTGATAGATGGCTCATACCACGAAGTAGACTCCTCTGAACTTGCATTCAAACTTGCCGGTTCTCTTGGTCTGAAAGATGGCGTGACAAAGGCCAACCCGGTTATTCTCGAGCCCATTATGAAGGTCGATATCAATGTGCCTGGCGACTGCCTTGGCCCTGTTATCGGTGACCTTTCTTCACGGAGAGGGAGAATAGCCGAACTTGGCGACAGGAATGACTTCAAATACATTGTGGCCCATATCCCGCTGGACGAGATGTTTGGTTATACAACCCATCTCCGGTCAGCTACCCAGGGCCGGGGTTATTATACTATGGAGTTTTTCCACTACACCCCTGTACCCCAGCATATCCTTGAGAATTTAATGAAAAATAGAGAAAAAACAGTAACGGAGGCTCTATATGGCTAAGAAGAAGTTTGAAAGAAAGAAACCCCATGTCAACATAGGAACCATAGGACACATAGATCACGGGAAGACCACCCTGACCTCTGCGATTACCCGGTGTCTGGCGAATAAGGGTATGGCGGACTGGATCCCCTTCGACCAGATCGACAAGGCTCCGGAGGAAAAGGAACGGGGCATCACCATTGCGACCTCTCACGTGGAGTATGAGACGGACAACCGCCACTATGCCCATGTGGACTGCCCTGGTCATGCCGACTACATCAAGAACATGATCACCGGTGCTGCCCAGATGGATGGAGCCATCCTGGTGGTTGGTGCCAATGACGGCCCCATGCCCCAGACCAGAGAGCATATCCTGTTAGCCCGTCAGGTAGGTGTCCCCAGCATCGTGGTCTTTCTCAACAAAGTAGACATGGTGGATGACCCTGAACTTATCGAGCTGGTTGAGCTGGAACTCCGTGAGCTTCTTACCCAGTATGAATTCCCCGGTGACAAGATCCCCATTATCAAGGGGTCTGCATTAAAGGCCTTAGAGCACGGATGCGGCAGCCCTGACTGTCCTGACTGCAAGGCCATCTTTGAGCTCATGGCTGCTGTTGACGCCTATGTCCCCGAGCCGGTCCGTGATACGGACAAGACCTTCCTCATGCCTGTGGAAGACGTCTTCTCCATCTCCGGACGCGGTACAGTTGTCACCGGTCGTGTAGAGAGAGGAGTGATCAAACCTGGAGAGGAAGTAGAGATTATCGGCTTCCGTCCCACAGTCAAGACTGTTGCCACCTCAGTAGAGATGTTCCGCAAGATCTTGGATCAGGGCCAGGCAGGCGACAACGTGGGAGTCCTGCTCCGCGGTGTGAAGAAAGACGAAGTAGAGAGGGGACAGGTACTTGCCAAACCCGGCTCCATTACCCCCCATACCAAGTTTAAGGGAGAAGCCTATATCTTAACCAAGGAAGAGGGTGGACGGCATACCCCGTTCTTCTCCGGCTATCGTCCCCAGTTCTATATCAGAACCACTGACGTAACCGGTGTCACCAAGCTCCCCGAAGGCGTTGAGATGGTTATGCCCGGAGACAATGT
>MTKZ01002885.1_pt1 | contig 16835 bp, 14 predicted proteins | sample 1042781 | NCBI WGS metagenome assembly MTKZ01 (sample SAMN06212207, study PRJNA360539) | anaerobic digester metagenome | biome: Wastewater treatment plant; material: sludge; isolation source: anaerobic digester fed with sludge from wastewater treatment plant | place: Denmark: WWTP Viborg ... | reverse complement strand
CGGCACCGAGGTGCAGGCAGGGTTCTCCTGCGCCGGCGGCAGTGCCTGCATCTCCTGCGGGAATCCGGGGACCGGGGCGCTCGTGGGCCGGTCGTACTAGGATCCGGATTTTTTATTTGAAAATGGCTCCACCATTTTCATTCCGTATGATGGTGATCCGATAGGGAATCATGGGATTTTTTGGGGGGAGGGCAGCCGATCCGGCCCCAACAATTTTTTTCGAACAGGAGAGATAATCCCGTTTCATCGGGGCACTATTTCTCCCTCTTTTGAGAATTTGAGAATATCCCTTCGTTCACCAGGTATTCATGAACCGTCACTGATCAGTCGCCAGGGCGTTCTCAGGGAGCGCATCGCCTGCGGGGGTCTGGGGACGGCTGCCCCCACAATGCATCCTATTCCAGCGGTTTTCCTCCCGGTCTTCAGAATGAGAGACATCTCTTCTTTCACTATATCTCATGTGAACCGTCACTGAGCCGCCGCCGGGGCGCCCTCCGAGGGCGGCGGCGTGCATCGCGTGCGGGGGTCGGGGGGCGGCTGCCCCCATAATGCATCCTGTCCATTTGTTTTTCCTCCCCTCTCTGGTTACCTTCACCCATCACATATCCAGTGAACCGTCACTGAGCCGCCGCCGGGGCGCCCTCCGGGGGCGGCGGCGTGCATCGCGTGCGGGGGTTGGGGGGTGGCTGCCCACAGTAGGGAGGAACCTCTATTCACGATATCCTTCAAAGAAAATGGTCGCGAGATATTCTTCCAGAAAAGAGGGGGGGTTTCAGCACCTGCTGCAGTAGTACCGGTTGGTGAGGCCGGGGGTGGCAAGGTCGCCTGTGGCCATCTTCCTGCCATGGGCAAAGAAAATCTTCCCGCAGGTGGCACACCGCTTCGGCCGGATCCGGTCGAGGAACTGCATCGGGACCTGGAGCTGGAAGGTCGTGTCAGGCTTCCCGTTGCTCCCTGTCAGGTCCTGGTCGTTGAAGGTGGCAACGAACTGCATGATCTGGACCGGGCTTGCCCCGATCTCGAGGAAGCGCTTGAAGAGGAAGTAGTTGAAGACGAGCCAGGGGAGGTCGGACCGCTCGATGAAGTCCTCGATCTCGGTCTCCTGGGTATCGAATTCCTCGAACTCACATCCACAGAGGGGGCAGCGCCCTTTCACGAGCTCTTCCAGGTAGACCTCCTCCCGGCATCCGGGGCAGGTGGTGTGGGGGGCATGCATTCGTGATGTCATGGTATCAGGGGGTGGTAGGTATCGTATTCGGGAGAAAGGGAGCCTTGTTCAACGTGCTATGGTGAGTGGTCCGCATAACGGTACCGATCTTTTCACCGCACGCCCGGGTGGCACGGCAACGCACTTCCGCACCAGGCTGCACCGCCGATAACCCGTGTGCCGTGCAGATTCCGGTGCTGCTCCTCGCTTCACCGTGACCGTTTCCCAGTGTTCGACTGCCTCTTCTATTTGTAGCTCCTGCTCATAAAACTTTATCACGGAGCACCCGGTCCCGACTGGTGAAGGGGAAAAAGGGTTTTTTTTGAAGGATTCAGCGCAGGAGTATCCCAAAGACGCCAGACATGCACCGGAGCGCCTCGGGACTGTTGCCCTGCCGCCAGCTGATGATGCCTTTTTTCACCAGCTCCCTGATATCGTTCTTGTCGATACCGTAGGCGGTCATGAAACAGCGGACCGATTCGTCCAGGTTCCCGAGCATGAAGTGGCAGTTGGAGAGGATGACCCATGCGTCGGCATACCCGGGATCCCGGGCGACGAGGGAGGAGAGGCAGGTGACCGCCTCCGGGTAGTGGCCGATCCGGGAGAGGGCAAGGCCTTTCCAGTACAGGATCCTCCTGTTTCCGGGCGACTCCTGCCCGGCGGTCTCAAAGCACTCTACCGCGGCATGGTACTCGTGGAGCCCGCAGAGGGCGATCCCCTTGTTCACCCAGGCCGCCGCGTAGCGGGGGTAGACCTGGATTGCCCGGTTCAGGGCCTGGACCGCCTCCGGGTAGTTTTTTAAATGGATATGGGCATGGCCGGCGTTCACCCATGCCCCGATGTACCGCGGGCGGAGGTCGGTTGCCCTGGTACAGCAGGCGAGCTCTTCTTCGAACCAGCCAAGCATGCCAAGCGCCTGGCCCTTGCTGTTCCATGCCTCCGCACACGTGGGATCGACTGCAAGGGCCTGGTCACAGCAGGCGATCTTCTCTGCAAACCGGCCCAGTTTTCCGAGTGCATACGCCTTCTCAATGAGGGCGTCCACCGAGCCGGGCTCCTCTGCAAGCACGCGGTCACAGCACCGGATCTCTTCGTCATACCTTCCCATCTTCCCAAGGGCAAACGCCTTGCCGAGGAGGGCTGGGGGATAGTCCGGACGCTTCTGCAGGGCCCGGTCGAACCAGTAGAGTGCCTCCTCCTGCCGGTGCTTCCGGGAGAGGCGGGTGCCTTCGGCAACAAAGGATGCCTCGCTGCCATCCCGGAGGAGATACTGGTACCTCCCGGGGCTGGTCCCGTGCGTCCCGGTCTCCTGCAGGATGCCCGGGGGTTCGTCCATGGTATGAGTATCAGGAATAGGGGGATAAATAGTATCGCTTTATAAAGGGGTGGCTTCGTTCCGGAGAAGGGGGTTTTAAAAACCCTGAAAAATGAGATCGGACCGGTTCACGCGGACGTTGGAATCGTGCCATACTTCAGGCACGGGTGGCATGATACCTGTAGGAAGTGTTTCTTATTTCCGTATTCTTCTGGCTGGTACTCCAGTTCTTCCCGATTTCTCCGTTCTCCTTTCTCTGGTTGATCGGTGGTTCTGGTTTCTCTGCAGGATGTTCACGGGGTGGGCGGTCATCATCCATGACCGTGATCGTGATCTTCGCCCAGTCCAGCTCATCTCCGCTCCCGGAGCTGACCCTGAAGTAGAGAAGGGTGGGTGATCCGACCATGGTTTCATCAGCAATGAACCTCTGGTGGATAACCCTCGCCTCTTTTCTGGTCTGCTCATGGAACGGGAGGGTGCGGAGGGTTTGCCAGGGCTCTGAGGTGGCATCGAAGAGTGTGAAGGTGAGGGCACCTCTCCCCTCCTTCCGTGCCATGCCCGTGATGACCAGCCTGTCACCAGGATGTACTGTAATTTCTCCCTCCTCCTGCTGCTGGTCGAGGACCAGGTGGTTTCCGCCCGGTCCGGCGACCTGTATCCGGAAGATCGATCCGGTTGCCTCTTCTGCCGCTGCGCCCGGAATGACCGCGACAAGCATCAGTGCGGCGAGCACGATGCTGATGATCAGGAATGGTTTCGTGAGTATCGCACCTCCCTTATTTACGCATGACTATACAGGTGGTGGTATAAATTATTGTCAATCCTCCTGGTTCAATCAATCCCGTTTGGAACGTCGCAGGCCAGGAGTCATGGGGGGTGTTTCGGTTTGTCGAAAGCATTTTACTCCCAGACCTTCCCATGTCAGGATATGAGTACCGCTGCATCCCCTGCCGCCTGCACGATCGCCGGGTCTGATTCCGGGGGAGGTGCGGGGATCCAGGCCGACCTGAAGACCTTTGCTGCCCTCGGGATCTGGGGGACCTCGGTGGTGACGGCCATCACCGCCCAGAACACCCGGGAGGTGTTTGGGGTCTCGATGGTCCCGGAAGCGATGGTGACCCTCCAGATCAGGGCTGTCCTCGAGGACTTCCCCGTCCGGGCCATCAAGACCGGGATGCTCGGCTCTGCCGGGATGATCCGGGCGGTCGCCCGTGCCCTCCCTCCCGAAATCCCGCTCGTCCTCGACCCTGTCATGGTGGCAACGAGCGGCAGCCGCCTCCTGGACGAGGATGCGACCGGCATCCTTCTCTGCACCCTTCTCCCCAGGGCAACGGTGGTCACCCCGAACATCCCCGAAGCCCTCGTTCTCTCCGGGATGAAACAGATCTCCACCATTCCCGAGATGAAGGAGGCAGGAAGGACGATCCTCGACCTCGGACCTGATTATGTCGTGGTGACCGGCGGCCATCTTCCCGGTAACGACGCGGTTGACATCCTTGTGGGACCGGATACGGAGATGATGCTGAAGTCCCCGAAGTACGCCTTTGCGGTGCATGGCTCAGGGTGTTGTTTCTCTGCGGCAATGGCAGGGTACCTGGCCCATGACTGCTCGATCGAGCTGGCATTTTCGAAGGCGAAGGGATTTGTGGACGGGGCGATCCAGGGGGCGGTGATGAGCAGGTCAGGGCATTACAGCGTGAGGCCGGGGTGAGCCGGAACTTCCTTCAGGGGGCGTGTTCACCTGAGGTTGTGCCGGATCAGGACGGGGAGCCAATGGAGGTCTGCACGGTGAGGGAGCGTGCAGGCAGTGCCGACCTCTTCCTGATGGCTGTACCAGGCGCAAGCCTTGACGGGGAGGCGATTGAGGATTCCCCCCGTTCATCCTCCCGCAGGTCTTTCTTTTCGTTCCGGGTCGGGACGCGACCAGGATCATGTTTTAATAGTGGTGCCCGGCATGTTCCACTATGAAACAATGGAGGGTATTACTCTTCGTGGTTCTCATCGCAGGATTCCTGGCAGCCGCCCCTGCTGCGGCCTGGGATCTGAGCGGGACGACCATGGAATGGCCGGTGGATCCTGATCTCTTTCCGGAAGCAGCCCCGTACGATATCATCGTCCTTGAAGACGGCTCGGTCTGGTTCACCAGCAATCCGGAATCCGATGACCCGGCCGCTGACCTGTTTCTGTTCGTTCTGCCTGACGAGGTTTTTGTCAAGTACAGTCCCGATGATTTTTCAGCACACTTCCAGACCCTTGCCCCTGCACCTGACGGGACAATCTGGATTTCGGACCAGTTCGGCAGCCTGGTCAGGTTCTCCCCGGCCACCCACGAATTCGAACAGTTTTTACCATCCGTAGATTTCCCTGACGATGTATCGCCGTACGGGGTGACGGTAGCACCCGACGGGAGGGTCTGGTTCACCGGCTGGTCAGCAACCCCCTGCATCGGGGTGTATGACCCTGATACCGCCGAATGGACTGCCTACCTTCTGCCGGCTACTGCCGATCCGCTGGGATACCCGGTCGAGATCGATCTCGCAGATGATGGCACGGTCTGGTTCACGATCCGGAGCTGGGGGCCGGCAAAGCCTGCCCTTGCCCGCCTCGATGACCAGGCAACGGGCGCGATGACTGTCTGGATGGACTGGACCGATACATCCCCCACGGTGACGCTGACCAACGGCCCGCTTCCCCGGTTCCCCAACACTCCCTGGGGGATCATCGCCAACGGCCAGGACCCGGCAGAGGTCTGGTTCACCGACAAGAACGCCGGTCTCCTGATCCGGTTTGTCGAGGGGGAGACGCCCGGGACGGGGGTCGCGACCTGGTATGATGTCTTTGACACCCTGCTCGACACCCATTTCATCGCTGAGGACCCGGAGGGAGATATCTGGCTTGCCTCCCTGATGGGATACTCGATCGGGGTCTTTGACCAGGAGACCGCGACCATCGAGACGATGGCGGTGCCATCCGGGGAGTCTCCGTTGAGCATTGCCATCTCCCCCGAAGGTTCTGTCTGGTGGACTACGGCACGGCGGGAGTCGTATACCGGCGGGGTCGGCAGGCTCATCACCATCGAGGCACCGGTTGCGGACGCCGGGTTGGACCAGACGGTCTTCCGCTGCGGGGCAGTGACCCTTGACGGGAGCGGATCCTCCGATCCCGATGGCAGCATCGTCACCTATGCCTGGGACTTCGGCGACGGGACCACCGGCTCAGGGGTCACCGTGACCCACATTTATCCCTCGGCAGGGGACTTCACGGTCACCCTCACGGTCACCGACGATGACGGTATGACCGGTTCCGACACCGCGACGATCACGGTCCTCACTCCCACCGGTGGCATCACCGAACTGCGGTCCCTGGTCATCGACCTGCCCCTCCCCCTCCAGCGGGAGATGGTGCTCCTGGCCTATCTTGACAATGCCCAGAGCCTGATCGACCGGGGAGCGTGCAGCCGGGCTGCCACCACCCTCCTTGCCTTCAACAAGTTTGTCAACAGAATCCGGGGAGAGGATCTTACCGATGAGCAGGCAGACCTGCTGATCGACTTCGTCAACGGGATCATTGCGTCGATGCAGGACTGTGGCTGCCGCTAATTCTCACCACCCCTTTTTCCCGGTATTTCCAGGTTACCTCTCTCCTTGTTCATTTCGAAAGGAAACACGTGTCTTCCTCGGTAAGATATGAGGAAAAGATTCAGGGAGTTACCTCCTTGTGAAGAGAACATTTGGGGGAGAGGTAAGAGGGATTTGTTTTAAAAACGATTTGAAGGAAATAAAACTCAAATGCATTGCATATTCTCTTGACCGATTCCCCAAAAACCATAGTATTGGTTGATTTGGATGCAAACGGAGCCAAATCCTGCAATCTTGAGCACCTATCCGTCCATGAAGTTTCCGAAGTGAAAAATAATATCACGACTAAAAAGACCGTATGCATATGAGAAGCTGCCATTTCCTCACTATTGCTATCATTATCATCGTACTCACTGCAAGCTGCGGATGTATCCAACCGCAACCGATTACCATGGAAGATGCTGATCCCATTGTGGTGGAACCAACCACTCCAACAAGGGAAATAATGGAGACATCAACCGCAACACCAACCGACTACACGAATGATGACAACCAATTCATCGATGCGGCAGAAGCATGTTACCGGAACACCCCCCAGATCACGAACCTCACCACCCATAATACATTTTTAAAATGCATGCAGAATACATCGGACCCGACCAGTGTTTGCGCGAAGAGCTATAAGCGTGATGCACTAAAATACACAAATGTTGACGATACCACGGCGGGATATCAAAGAGAAACGCATAACGTACACCTGGCCCGTTCCATGTTCTATGAGAATATGGCCTACAATGCCACACGCCAGGAGTTTGAACCGTGCCCTTGATGGTGCGATTGTCATCCAGGTCGAACGGTTCCCCCGGGTGAATAAAATATCCTGAAAATGACCTTTACACAGGGTAACGGCATCACAGGGTACCGGCATCCTCACCTCCTTCTTTATTCCCATCTCCCTACGTTCAGTATTTGCACCTGATTCATCTCGGCTGTGAACTTTCACGAGCCGAATATATGTATAGCAACCAGCACGAGTACTGGTTTGAAGGTGGAACTTCTTATGGCGACATTCCCAATCCAAGACGATACGGTATCGTCCTCATGATCCTGCAATTGATGCCTTATTCGATGTTGCAGCAATCGTGAGCACTCTTTCACCATCATTGTCTACCACCTCTTGTAGCGTGCCCCACGTATCCAATAATATCCTCAAATATTCTTCCAATTCGCAATCAGAGCGTGATTAATCGATATTATGAACCTTCACTGTCCGAACAAATGTATAGAAAAGCGAGAGATTACTGGAATGCACAGTGTTTGCCCGCAACGATGGGCAGTGCTGAAACGTTAAGGTGGTTTCAATTATGAAGGCAATCAGAAACGAGGAAGAGGCAGTATCCCCAGTGATCGGGGTTATCCTCATGGTCGCTATCGTCGTGATCCTCGCGGCAGTCATTGCGGCCTTTGTGTTCGGTATGACAGGGACGGTTCAAGGATCAAAGAGCATTGCTGCAACTGCAAGGTATGTAGGTCCAGACTCCGTTGAAGTGACCTATCAGGGCGGAACTGATCATGTAAAGCTCGAGTATCTAATACTTACAATAAATGGAGTGTCTTATAACTCAACGGCAACCGATCCATTCTACAGTGATACGGAGGCAGGATTGCAACCAGCTGTCGGGACAAAGTTCCTCTTCGCAGATGAAGAACCTGTGACTGAGAATACTGTTGTTGTTGTCGGTAGATTTTCCGATGGTGCAGATCAGGTAATTCTTGATCAGAGAGTCTAAATTTTTTAGGTAAGGTGTCATTTTATCCCCTAAATCCAATAAGGATTTAACGCGGAAAAATGACATTTTTCGATATTTACTCATAATTTAGAATATAATTTATGTTCAGAATAAAGCCTTTCTTCAATCATATGACAATCACCTGGTTCAATATTTCTAAAAAAATTCATCGCCAAATTGATACGGTGAAAGTGTTCGTGAGGGAAGAGAAGTGACGTGAAAAATAGGGATATGATACAGGGTCCCGGCAACCTGGTGGATAGCATCAGGCCACCATATACTAATTGTCACTGTCAAGCATAACCGCACCGGGGATTTATATAAAGGGACTCACGGTACTACCTCGTGCCAAACACTCACCTTTTCCTCATGGTTATACATCTTAAACTGTGCCTTATCACCTGGGAACAGGTTCGACATGGAGGCGTGATGGCCTCCCTCCTTATTCCTTCGTATTATTCGTATCGGTATAGAGGATTTAAATCCACCATTGACTGGATGACACAATTGCTGTCCATCAGAACGAGTTTATTGGTCCTTGTTCCACTTTTAATAACATAAAGCACAGGTCCGGTTTTTGTCTCACCCGGCTGGAGGGCGAGAGGGAAACGGAGATACTGGCGTGCCATCTCCTTTGTCACACGGTCTCCTCCATGCTCCAGTGTTCTCGATTGTTCAGTCTGGATAAACAACTGTTCCCGCTGTATGGTGACATCAGAGCCGGCATAGTTTGTAATACTGACGTTGATGATGGCAATCCTGGCCTCTTGCCGGAGGTTCATACCGGGAATGGTTTTCATCTGGACGGCAGAGTGAACACGCATTCCAAGGGTCTTTTGATTGTCATAATCAGCATCTGGCAGAGAGCCGTTTGAGATCTCGGGGATATACAGTTCTCCTGCTATCGTCCAATCGGGATATTTGACATAGAGGACTCCTGAATGCACCTTTTCAATCAATTGAAAAACCACGGTACCCCGTTGTTCCTGGCCGGGATCAAGGGTTACAGGAATCAGGGGGTTCGTGCTCCCTTCCGGCAGAGTTCCTGTTTCCGGGGAGAAATAGACTTGGTCGAGGCTCCCTCGCGCAACCAGGATAAGGGACGTATTGTCGATTGAAACACTCTCATCTGATCCATCATTTCGCAATGAAATATTGAAGAGTGCAAGCGGCACTTCCCTCCCCGATCCTTGCAGGCGGGATTGCATGGTGATGGAATGAAGGGTAATAGCAATGGTGTCAAATGATGAAGTGTCCTTGTCGGGGATTGGATTCTGCTCTGATTGATTGGTTGCTGGTGGTGTAAATGACGAAGTGTCCTTGTCGGGGATCGGGTTCTGCTCTGATTGATCCGGTGCTGGTGGTATCCCGGTGACGGGGGGTAGTGGGGTGTCTGCAGTTGGAAGTGTGGGGGTTGTGCAACCTGTCACAAAGAGAGCAGTAAACAGAAGTGCGATAAAAAGGGAGGATACATGGTTCTTCATCAATAGAAGAGGAGGTCTCTATCAGCCATATAGTTTATTTTACATGTCTCGATTCTGTTGATCCCTGTCCACAGACAGGCGATATGGTACGGGAGTTAGTCCAAAAGAACGTAAATATGAACGTCTGTAGAAAGCCGTAAAACGAACCCTCATGAAAATAGGGTTGTATCGAACTCGATACTTCAATCAGAGAAGCCTCTAAACAACTGGGATTGGCCCATAATACCGTCTACAACATCCACACCCTTATTAGAGAGGCAATTCTTACCACTGATGCAGATCCTGCCGCATTCTCTGGGGAGATCGAGATAGATGAATCGTATTTTAGTGGGAGGAGAAAGGGGAAGCGGGGCCGGGGTGCTGCAGGAAAAGGTTCCAGTCTTTGGCATCCTGGAACGAGGTGGGAAGGTTACTGTCGAGGTTGTCACCGATGTCCAGAGTGAAACCCTTCTCGAGCTGGCTATCAAGAAAGTGAAACGGGGATGTCTTATTTACACGGATAAATTTCGGAGCTATAAAGAGCCTTGTCGGCTATGGGTTCAAACATCGGAGAATCGACCATGGAAAAAAGTTTGTGAATGGGAATGTGTAAATCAACAGTATCGAGGGTTTCTGGTCCTTTGCCAAAGAACGCTTGTTGAAGTATCACGGCGTTGATACCCAGAAATTTCCTCTCTATTAAAAGAGTTGGAGTTCAGGTATAACCATTGCGACCGAGATCTTTTTGATGATCTCATCCAATTATTAGTTGGATATAGTCCCGTGGTTTATACTGGGTAATCACCTTATGTTTTTTTAATATCTCACAACTTTCCATGAAACATCACGAGGAGAGATTTGTTCTTCGACTAAAATTCCATCTTGAACGGTATTTATTGATATGTTACCTTGAGGTTGATACGTATCATAATAGGGAATAAACGAATTTGAATAATTTCCATCAAATTTACCAATTTTATAAGGATATCTTTCAAAAAAGAGTTTACGTGCATAAAATCCCTGGACATCAGCTTGAGAGATATGATACAAGACCAACTGTTGTTTTCCTTTTTCAGTTTGTATCCATTCGATCAAGGATTGAACAGATTCTACCTTGGTTATAGACCTATATTGAACCCCTTCACTTGGGCCGGGTTTTGGGAAGGATGAAATTGAAAATCTCCAATATTTTACTGCATCATAATCTTCCGAATATTCCCTAATAACTGAAAAAGCTGAGAGGTCTTTACTCATATAAACATCGTTAGCTTTCGGGAGGAGATTTTCAGGTCTTGTACTTTCTTCAATTGGACTTGATCGAGGGATTGGTATCGTAGTAGATATCATTGTTGGATCTTTAGCATAAGTGGGCGTGATGTCGATTGTGGGGACTGACAGGTTCGGCTGGGGAGATTGGGTTGTACAACCTGTAATACTGATTGCGAATACAACAAAAAGCATTCCAGTACAAAAAATCCACATTTTGTTCATATGAACCCCCCATTAGTATCCAAATAGCCCTAAAGGTTGTTATTCGTCGAGTTACAAAATTTTCATCTCAAGCCCGCTTCTCTCACGGTCCTTCATGAGGATCTTTTATGGATCGGTGTCAATCGTTTGCTATGACACTAATATCAAGGCTTGGCTTTTATTGGTGGTCTAACAGTACCGTATAAGAAAAGGAAATTGGAGCTGATGTCGATCGCGCTGCCATTAAACTACAGATAATAACATGGGAGGCTCACCGCCTCTTTTCGTATCATAGCCCGGGTTATGCCTCGGAGGCTAATTCAGCTTATTGGTTCGATCTTGACTTGCGGATGCCCGTTACTTATTTCAATAGGCGAGAGATCTTCCAAGACCCATAATAAAAAACATATTCCAAAAAATTAATTTTTAATCATGAGAACGAACCTCTTGCTTTTGTTCATATTCATATTCTTATTATTTTTAGCAGGGTGTATTCAATCTCAAAATAATTCTTCATTCAATACAAGTGAAAATCAGTCTATAATATCCACCAATGGCACAACAAACTTGATATTTGAGCAGACAACCCCGATTCAAGTCACACCTCAATCTGCTCCCTCGCAGGCCACACAAATGATAACACAGGTAACACCGTCAACCAAACTCAATAGAACTCCTTGTGGAGATAATATATGCCCAGACGGCTGGATGTGTTGCGGTAAAGAGTGTTATTATCCAACGGAAAACATAGGATTCGAATGTGTGAATGATAAATTAGTGAAAAAACAACCAAAGACTTGCAAGGATATTGTTTGTTACGGAGCAACTTCCCAATGTTGCGACGACTATCGTCAAGGACCTGTTTGCTATGATCCTTATACTCATCGATGTGCTCAAACCTTTCTTTTAAAATAAGTATTTTGAGCGGCGGCAACCCTGTAACATTTAAAAGACTTGAATGGCCGAAATCTACGAATTCATGGTCTATTGCGCTTACAAAGTTCAGGCATGCAACCTTCCGACATGGACCTATTACAAGAGAATTACCGCGAAAGGCCTTGATTAATTATCTGGTGGAGCTTGAGCATATCGAGGAAAGCACCCGGGGGGATACATCATAAGTGTGGAGAAGATGACCCGGTCATATCTCACTCATATGGAAATACTGCAAAAACCTGTCTCTCTCTAGTAGTTCCGTTTACTGGTGAAATGCTACCTACCGCGAGCCATCGAGATGGGCTAATAGAACGAATCAAAAAGGATTTTTTAAAGCCATCTGCTGATTTTAAGGTGTGGGTGGAACGTGGGTCAGCGCCATCACGTTATTATTTGCTCGCACTTGATTCACTGCCTGAAGAAGTTCCTGCATTAAAGGAGTTATGTGGGTGCTGGGTCCAGTAATCGAAACTGAGAGCGGATTACCTGATGTGCTTCTTATATCCACCGAAATGGTAACATTAGACATAGTTTTGTTCCTCCAAATTTCCTATCACCATATATTCAAGAAATACCTTTTGCTTGAACGACCGTTGATGTTTTTCCTTTCCAGATGATGTGATCACAAGGAAGTTCTCACGAACTTGTTGGAATATTCTGCCAAAAAAAGGAATTAACTCAATTTCACCGTGCTTTCACTCTTTGTATATCTGCTTTCAAGAGATGTCCTGCTGTCTTTATTCGTTTGATTCAGATCGTACAACCATTGGCCATATTGTTTTAAGGCTTGGGTGTAGGTGTACTGATCGTTTGAATAATCGTATCGCAGAATCAGGACCCCTTCATAGGTATTTTCCTTTTTAGAGACAATCTGCCCTGATTTGTATTTTTCTTTATATTCCCTTTTCATGATGCCAAGGGTGTCGGGATTTTCAACATGGCCACCCTTGAATGGATACTTGGTTTCGAAAATATCCCGCTTGGAACTCTCTGTCCCGCTGCTGTCCAGGTAGAATAATCTCCCGAATTCATCGTAAATGACTGAGGAATATTTGTAGGAGTCGGTCTTTGGATCAAAATCAATAACGACCTTTCCAATCCGATCGTAATCGAATTCTTTCACGACATCCCCACGGGAATAGGTCTGATTCATGGAGTAATTCGCCACACTTGTCCCTGTTGCCTTCAGGGAGGTCCCGGACTGTTTCATAGCTCCCTGGGAGGTGCTGGAGGACTTCGAACCACCGAGCATGGAACAACCGGCAAATGATACAGCAACGATAATTAATATGATAAAAATAATTTCCCGCCGCATAATTGCCTATTATTTTGGAAAGAAGAAGTAACATTGCAGAAATTAATGTATAAGGGCAGCTTTTTTCGCATCTTTTTCCTTTGGAATTATCCCTATCCCGTCAGAGATGCCCCCCAATAATACACTCGTGGGGTGGGCGATCACCTGAACTTGCATGGGTCTTGTTCTTGACAGAATCAATCAGGCCTGAATGAACATCCCGTTCAAAGGTTAACAGAACGTGTTTAAAATTATGGTCCTACGAAAAACGTGACCATTTTAACCGAAATTAATAACGTTCATGGTCAGAACAAATGTATAGATATCCGTTGGATTACTGGACAACGAAGCATTTGCCCGCACCAGGGGCGGTGCTGACACAATAAAGGTGGCCAATCATGACGATAAGCGGAACTGATTACCGGCAGTATGTACCTCCCTCTTTTTCTCATGAGGGCGGTCTCAATCTGACGAAGCGTTTTCTCCGTTGGAAAAAGCAAATGACATTACCTTTCAGAATAGCCATAGGCTACCCGAATCGGGTTGCATTTAATCCTCAAAGCCTTGTTGAGCCATAACATGTTTTATTGAAAGTATCAGAGGGGGATATTTTTGGATCCAAGAGAGGTATTTCTTCAAAAAAAATTGGTCTGTGATTGCGGAACCGGTGATTTTGATACCTATTATGAGGTCGTAAGAGAAGGCCTTTTAGACAATTACGTGTTTTATTGCCGATGTAAGGCCTGCGGTTGTCACTGGCTGTTCGCATCAGCAGTGTCTCATGTGAAACATTCATCCAGGACACCCTATTTTTCAGATCCAAAGGAAATTGCCGGTGTAAAATGGAAGCTGCTTGAGGTGGAGAAGAAGGTACCCCTCTCCAAGTAGTATTCCTTTACAATTTATCTTTGAACATCTCAATAGGGCCCTCCCTTTACTATCCCTCCAAATTGCCAGATTGTGGGATAGATAATTATAGCAGCATTACTATTACAATCGATTGATTAGGAGGGGAACGATGCCAATTGCACATGCCATGTGGATCCATGGCAACAGTGTCCGGATCGAGTATCCGGATCGGATGGAGGGTGACACCCGGAGGGGTGGGGCGTACTACAAGATGATGGGAAGCCGGCTCAGCAAGAACTGGTTCCACGCGGCAATTCCGACTGCATTGATTGTGGAGGGTCGCCGGTTACGGCTCCATTCCGTGATGCTGCGGTTCCGCACGAGGGGGGCTGCGGTGACGAAAGTGCATGTCTATGACGGGGAGAACCAGATTGCATCGCACGAAGGACTGAGCTTGTCATCAACGGACTGGCACTTTGAACGATTCGAGGTGCCGGATCCGAAACCGGAGATATTCTGGGGGGTCGGTATTTCGTTCGAGGGTGAATTCGACCGGAGCCGCGAGAGGCGGATCGATATCAGTGCTGCCGGCGCAGATTTCCTGTAACCCCGGAGCGGACCATGTCAGCCCATCATGCACTCTGGGTTCACGGCCATAGCGCCGAGGTCGAGTATCCGGACCGTGTCGCTTCGCTGGAGTACAAGGGGAACTCCGTGAAAATCGAGGGAACCCCCTCAACTGATAACTGGGTCCATTTTGCGGTGCCTTCCCCGGTCATCATCGATAACCTCCGCATGCGGCCGACAGGGATCCTTTTCCGCTATCGGTCTCCCGACGGCGGCTGTACCGTGGACACCGTACATATCTACGATGGTGAGAACCGGATCGCAGTTGCTGAACGCCCATGGGGATCCGTGACGCTGGAGACCTGCAGGGGAACATCAGAGACAGGGAGTATCAGCGAACGGGATGAAAACGGATGGAAATACCTTATCCTGGGATTCGATGCACTGGTTATCCTCTCTGTCACATATGGTATCGGAATTTCGATCCATATCACCTTCGGTCGCACCGGGGGAATGGTTGAATTCGAAGCCGCAGGCTGCGACTTTGATATCGCCACTCCCCTGGCCCCCCAACGCCTCCCTGTGTACACCAGTAAAACACTGATGGAGTTCCCCTATTACAGCAGTCTTCCCCTCCATGTGCACAATGACGCCATCGAACGGATCCTGGTCCTGCTCCATGGGAGTGGTGCCAGTGCACGCGAGTACCTGTCCAATGGTCTGGCCGCTGCAAAAGCTGCGGTTGACAACGGCGTGGACAGAAACGCCCTCCAGAATACCCTCATCGTTGCCCCGCAGTTCATTGACCAGCGGCATGACCATGATTGTGTCTATGGTGACTACTGGAGAAGGCTTCCTCCCACCATCGTGTACTGGGAAGGCGGTCGTCCGGCAGGAGCCGAATCCAAAGAGCAGGATATCACCGGGAACGGCATTCCCGACAGCGGGACACTCAGCTCATTCACCGTGCTGGATGTACTGCTCGAGCAGCTGTGCCGGAAAAACCTTTTCCCAAACCTGAATAAGGTCATCATCGCAGGCCATTCGCTCGGTGGCCGGTTCATGAGCGCTTATTCGGCTGCCAGCCGGTTCGAGCAGGAGATTGCCACACCCCGGGGGATTCACGTCCGGTATCTGGTGATGGGATCCGGCTCGTATGTCTACATGGATGATGTCCGCTATACCTTCACCGATGACACGTATCTTACTGCCGCTGATAACGATGACTGGCGGGATACTGTCGCAACGCTGTACGATTTTGGGACCGTGTGCACCGAGAATCCGGCCGCATTCAATGACTGGCCATGGGGTCTTTCCATGCCGGTTCGTGATGGAACGCCCGTGTATCCCTATCCGACCATGGTAGGGGCAGCGCAGATCCAAAACCAGTTTGGTGCACGTGATGTGCACTACCTCATCGGCGAAGGTGACCTTCTCGAGAGCTACGAGCAGTGCCCGGAACGGGTTCAGGGGCAGGACACGCTGGCAAAGACACTGCTCTACTTCTGGCACCTGGAACACCACTACGGAACGGCACACCTCAATCACCATTTGCACGTGATACCTGACATCGGCCATAGCGGCCTCCGGGAGATGACCTCCCCAATCGGGCTTGCTGTGATCTTTGGATGGATACCCTGAACTGGAAACGACTCGCACACCCGTGAACGTGTCTCACCCATCCTCAGCCAGAATGCGATCCCAGAACCGGCAAAAACGAGTGCTCCCAACCACACAGCATGAAAAAAGTACCTAATTCCCTTGAGGGACGAATGGCGATGCCGGATTACGGAATTACATCACCTTATTCACGTTAAGGAATACCGAATGAAAATGCACGGGGCTTTTTCATGCAAAAAAAAGAGAGAGTCCGGATTGGATCAGTAGTATATCTCAATCCAGTTCTCGTGGTACTGGTACAGCTCGTCAGCAGATGCATCGCCCATCATATCCATGGCGATCGATCCGGTGTTGGGATACCACCAGTCAATCCAGTTGGACTGGTACTGGTCCGCATAGTCATCCGCCGCAAGGGTCGCAACATTGACCTGGGTCACGTTATACATGCCGGGATCATACCAGTAGTTCTCGGTTAAATCAGCGTAATTGATGAAATACTGGTACGATGCATCACCGCCCATTGCAGCCCCTGTAATCTCCTGACCGACATTGTTGGTGGATTCCGAATAGGCATATTCGTTTTCTGCGTAATTGTCAGCATACTGGTAAACCCCCTCGTCATCGGAAATGGCCGAGAGCGCAACATACTGGGCAATATCTGCAAAATCACCAAAATATGCACTGTTGTCTGCGTTCTGGTACACGTACGCGCCATCACCACTCAACCAGACCTCCTGGCCGAGGTC
>MTKZ01011564.1_pt1 | contig 16842 bp, 20 predicted proteins | sample 1042781 | NCBI WGS metagenome assembly MTKZ01 (sample SAMN06212207, study PRJNA360539) | anaerobic digester metagenome | biome: Wastewater treatment plant; material: sludge; isolation source: anaerobic digester fed with sludge from wastewater treatment plant | place: Denmark: WWTP Viborg ... | reverse complement strand
TTGGAGTTACCGGGTTCCCGTTTTCGTCAAACATCGCGCCTGTCTCCACATCCCTGTACACTTTCTTGATGCCTCGCGCCCTGGCGTACTCTTCTGGACTCAGCCTCTGCCCCTTCGTCTCTGGGTTCATGCCACTTCTTTTCAGGGCACCCATCACGATCTCGAATGGGTTGGACGACTTGGCCTTCGTCGGCAACGGAGCAGCAGGGTGCTTGTACTTCTTCGGGTCGCCTCCTGCCAGCAAATACCTCTCGTACCTCCTGGCCTCGTCTACATCAGCAGCCACGGACAGAAGGCAGTACCAGTCAGGCAACACCGGGATCTCCTGGCTGATGTATGCGTAGTCCAGGTTAAAGTGCTCGCAGATTAACTGCGCCTGACGGTAGTACGAAAGATGATCTACGCCGGTTCCGCCTCCGGCGTACTTGCTGAGTTTCCCAGGGCTGCTTCGACCTCCGGCAACTGGAATCCCTCGACGATGGACGACACCACGACTAACACGGCAGACAGAACTTCTGCATAGTCGATTTCGTCGATGACATCCTTCGACACTCCCAACAGGTGCGGTAAATGCTGGCCCCAGAACTGCTCATCGTCCAGCATGGCCCCAATGAACTCCACGGTGTCCTGCTCGCGCCCACCCTGGAAGTGCTTCATCACAAAGTTCACCGCACGAACGCCGTGCATACCCTTCGGCTTCTTGACAGGATATTCCTGCCCATCGATCTTGAAAGTTGCCATTGCCCTCTCCTTAGTCTGTATTAGACCAACATCCGTTGGCCCATTCTTCTTTCATGTGACACGATTGGCACAGAGTAATCAGATTCTCCATCGAGTTGTCCTGTGTATCCCGCCACGGTACAATGTGGTGGATGCTAAGTGTATGACCACGCTCTCTGGCTTCTTCTTGCCCCATACCGCACTTCACACACTTATAGCCATCTCGCTCAAGAACCAGCTTTCTCAACGGAAGCCAATCTGGGCCACGTTCTTTGCGCCAGCCGCCCTTGTACCAGGAACATCTGCTGCCGCCCCTAATTCCACGCTGCAAGTTAAACTTGCGTAGCCAGTTCGTGATGGTCTTTGGATCTACCTGGCACTCAACGGCCATTTCGGCAATTGTAAGATCTTGTTCGGAAAGCTCCTTAAGGATCTCCTCCACGTCGCCTTCTGGCACAAGTTCGCCACGCAACTTTAGCCTCTTGTATCTCCAGTGAGACTCGCCGTGCTGCATCTTGCCCACCGCATGGCGCTTCGTTAGCGACTCGGATATTCGCTTTCTGCCACCTTCGCTCATGTGCGAATTGCGCCTGACCTGCTTATCTAGCAGACCCCACTTTGCAAGCACGTAACTCATAGATCCATCTGGTATGCCAGCGATCCTGGCAACCTCTGGCCTTGGTAGCCCTTGCTGCAAAAGAGACTCCACAAGCTCCCTCTTATCATCGTGCTTCATGGTATACCTCCTTACAGAAGTATACCACAAAATACACGACAGTCAAGAACATTTATGTGTGTTACCACACATAGACGCTACCAAAGGTACACATTACCCAGCCGATTTCCACGAGCGTGCGCCAGCACGGGCCGTGCCTGGAACTCGATGGTGATCTCGTTCAGGGCCTTGGCATCCATGCTATCCCACGGCAGACCAGAACCGGCGAACACGTCGTAGAGCGTGATCACGCCGCCCGTGATACCAGCGGTGACATTCTCTGACGAGGGGGCGCCACAGGCCACGTTGGCGAACTCGATCACCAGGGGCCGCGTGGTCATGGTGCATTTGCCGCCGAAGGGCATCAGGGCCTCGGTACTGTCATTCAGCATGTACAGGTCGCCCGTGCCCAGAGCCAGCCGCAGGACGTCCACGTCGAACTGACGCAGGCCGACCGTGACCTTGGTTTCCTCGCCGTTCAGCGTCCAGATGGTCGAGTCCTGGATGTTGGCACTTTCCACGGCCTCGAACGTGGGAACGTGCGAGAAACCGAGAGCACTCAACATGCCCAGGTCGATGGCGTGCCCATCAGCAAGGCCGATGCTCGCGGTGTAGGCACCATAGGTCCAGCTTGAAGTCTCCAGAGAACCGTACAGATACGCATCGCCGAGCAGGACACGAGATTCTGCCTGGAGCAGCAGACCCTCAACAACGGTAGGGGCCGAAGCACCCCCTGAATAGTAACTACCAGCCATTAGATTACCTCCTCATTTTCGCTCTTCCGGCCCCTTTTGTGCCGGCGATCTTCTTGTTCTACTTCCATCAGCAGGGGGAGTTGTTCAGCGCCCTGCTGCTCAACGACCTCTTCGTACATCGCGGCTGCCTCTGCCTGCATCTCTTCCTGAAAGTCATATTCCTTCGGCTCAAGGCTGTATAGCCAATCTGGAACCTCCGCCATCTGGCGAATGGTGGCTGTGTGAGGGTAGAACAGCCTCAGCTTGCCACCGAATGGCATCTCCTTGCCGCAGCACGGCTCCGCGAACTCTCCCAGCATGTCAAGGTAGTCGTACTCGCTGACCGGGGTTCCGTGCGGATTGATAATGTACTCCGCGCCAGTTACCGGCCCCGTCCAGGCTACCTCTCCACGATCTCTGTGTGTTGACAAAAACCTTACGCCGCCCATGCTTCCTCCAGCGTGAACTCTATGGTAGAATAGAGCAGCGGTGCCCCCTGCCCCTGTTCATCTGACCACCAATGATCCGAGTTTGTAACGACCACTTTTCTCTCGCCCGATTGCAGCAGCCTGAACTTGTTCGCATCGTCAGGCTTCGGTGCCGTAAAGCACCTTGTCGCCCTCAGCACGGCAACGAACCTGTCGCACATCTTCCTGAAGTCCAGCGTCATCTGCTCGAACATGGCGTCCTCGCCATATTGAGGCATCGCTGCATCGGCGACGTGAACAACCACGTCATACAAGCATTTCTCTGCGGGCTCGCGCACGTTCGCCGCACGAACCGCCTCAGACGTTACTCGCCGCACCTGGATGACGTAAAAGTAGTAGGCAGATGGTGCGACCAGCACGCTGACAGCAACGCTGCTGATGGACCTTGCCTGGCCCTGGTGCATAAACCCCAGGACCAGGCTATCCGCATTATCGATGATAAGGTTCTGTGTTGCCCGAAGGCAAGCAACCTGATTCACTAGCTGTTATCCGACAGCGCAATCTCGTACCAGCTTGCGCCGACGAAGATGAACACCGCCACCGCATCCTGACCCATCGTGACCACGCTGCCGTCACTCGTCAGCACATTGGTATCCGAAACGGTCACGGTATAGGTACTGACGTTGGTAAGGAACAGCAGGTCGCCGGCATTAGCCGAGTTGACGGTCAGTGTTAGCGTCAATGCTTCAGCCGGGTCAAGAGTGTAGAACGAGGCAGCGGGGGTGAGTGACTGGATGCCGCCCAGAACGTAGTCCACCGGCTCCATGTTAAAGATCAAGCTCAGGTTCAAGCCACCGTCAGCGTACACGGGACCGTCAACTTCCAGGCCACCCTCGATGTAAGCATCCTCGCCAGTCATGGCATACGTAGGCGTTTCGTCGCCAACGGTAAAGTTCCCAGTGTCTACAGTGAGAGAGCCAGCCGCCGGCAGGGTGACAACCACGTCGCCATCGGTCGAGTTGCTGATCGTCTCATCGTTTTCCAGGGTAATGTCGTCGCCAACGACAAGTGCCCCAGCGGCGGCAATATCGCCAACGTTGTTGACAGTGAACCGATCGGCGCCACCAGACTCTTCCACGACAAAGATGTTGTTGGTCTGTGCCGTGAACCCCTGGACGGTAAACTGAACGGCATCCGCAGCACCATCTACGAGCACATTGTCGGCAACGGTATAGACCCCGCCGCCGTCTGAAACATCGCCTCTCTGGTCAAGGGTTGAGTCATGGCGAACCGCGCCATCGACCTCCAGCGTTCCCTCGACGTAGGCATCTTCTGCACTCAGCGTCAGGTCCGGCGTTCCATTGCCAACTTTCAGGTTCCCAACCAGCAGGTTGAAAGTGTCAGTCGCGCCGTCACCCGTCCAGGTAGCATTGGCCCCATCAGCAAGGCGAAAAACCTCTGTATTATGGGCCTTGAACACCAAGTCCCTGGCATCCACCGTGCCGATGAAGTGCGTACCGGCGGTAGTCCCAGTATTGCCAACGGTAGCCCAGAAACCCCCGGCATCGGTCAGGTCGCCAAGGGTAGAGTACAGCGCCTCCTGCTGATCCTTGAGAAACCATTGCCGCACCCGGTTCTGGCTCTCCGTAGACACCCAACTGGGCGCCGTGGTAGCGGCAAAGACCGGAAAGGCAAGGCCCGCGATCAGCAGGACGGCGAACACGGCATAAACAAACTTCTTCATTCTATCGCTCCTTTAGTCCAAAATTGGACATCAGACTTCTAACGTAGCCCGCAGTACCCTCTTTCGTGCTCTTTGCCACCGAGTCCTTTTGGTTGCGGGCGGCACGGGCCACGAAGTCGTTGCCCTGCTCGATGCCTGGGTGGTCTACCCACTTGAAGCGCCTCATGCCAGGCGGCCCCTCGTGGCTCTTCTTCGGACCCCAGGTGACATTCTTCCACGGCCTGTTGCCGTACTCGCCCCAGAAGAAGATCAGGTTCCCGGCAGTCAAGCCACCCTTGACAATCAGGTGCGGGTCAGTACCACCAATCACGTACCTGATGTGCTCAGATGCATTGGTAATCGTCAGGCGATGACCGCCCTCGATTTCCTCAACCTTGCTGTCCCAGCCATACGCAATAGGCGTGTGACCGATACGCTGGCTTGGCGTTACTCCGTAGCCGGGCTCAGGCAATCCGTGCGGCGCCCAGACCTCGATCAGCGACATAACATCGTCCATCGCCCTGTCGGCTATGGGCTTCATCACGTTGCTGTATCCGTACAGACTTTCCAGCGATCCGACCAGATGGCGCAAGTATGCAACCGCGCCATCTGACCTGGACAGCCCGGAAAAGATACGGAGATCGTCTACGTTGCTCATATACCGATCAGTTCCCGCCGCCGCAGAGCCATGTGGTCCGTGGGCCACCTGTTCATGCCCACGAAGTATTCCTGCCTTACTCGCTCAATGAGGCCAGTGTACTCAGTGATGGTCTGCCAGTTGCTCTCATCGATGTAGCCCAGCAGGTAGTCCGTGATTGGCCCAGAAGGCGACTCGACCCACTGTTCAGCGGGGCTGCCAACGCGCACCCTGGCGCGGAACCCCAGGCCGTTCTCTTTTACGTTGTTAAGCAAGTCCCTGAACTCGGCAGTATAGGGGTTGTCATCGTAGCCCTTCTTACTGCCGATAGCCGGCGCGGGTTTGACTACCGGCCCAGAGATTGCACCCGCAACAGCAAGCGAGTTCATCAAGAGCAGCATCCCGGTCTGCCAGGCAGGCCAGTCCTCGCTCTCATATTCCTCGAAAGGCACATAGTACCCCTGGGCAGCAAAGGCCATGTCAACCTTTGCTGCCCACCTGCTGATAAGCCCCGTGACCGCGATCTTCGTCGGCGTTGTTGCCGTAGAAAAGTCCTCCTGCCAGTTTATCAGGTTAGGCAGCAGGGCTGCTACGTCAGCCGACGTGCAGTACGGGCTGGTTGGCGCTGTCATTCCTAGCTCGCGGCGTCAAAGATGAAAACCTGATCCGCAGCCTGGAATACAGGGAAACAGACCTCGCCCTCGCCGATCCTGGTTTCCCAGGGCGGCTCCTGGTCCTTGACGACCCAGGTGTACTTGCCGCTGCGGTAGTTGCCATCGGGCGACGGCGCAGAGGCCATGTACCCCAGCTTGACACTGGGCGGGATGATGATCAGGCGGTTGCGTGCCATGAACGGCACGGAGTTGATGGTCGGGCCGCCGTCTGCATCCTCGCCAGTGCGGTAGGTCCAGGTGGCGCTGTATTCCTGAATCTCGTAACCAATCTTGGTCTTGATCAGGTTCTTCATGTCCTCGGGCGCGATGTAGTTGGTGCCGCGCTCGGTGCCCTTGATCCAGGAGATGATCTCGGCGTTGAAGCACAGGCGCGACATCAGCCCGCCGCCCATGATGATCCGAGAGCCGTGGGCGTCAAGCCCGGTCGTCTCGTAGATCAGTTCGGCGATGACTTCCAGGTCCACCAGCGGATTGGAGTTCACGGGATCGGTCCAGGCAACCTGAGTGCCAGTACGGGCCGCAAAGCCCATGAGCGTGGTGGCATCCTGTTTGAAGGTCGAGCGAATGGGGAAGTTGATGACCATCTGGCTATGGCCCCACTGGGGCATCGGGGTGCCAATGGCGTTGCCATCCCCATCGACCGGGGGCCACACGATCTGCCCCTGAACGGCTTTGAGCGCCAGGTACTCCTTCTGGGCATCAACTTCGTCGTCACAGACGGCGATCTTCTCGTTGATGTTGTCCTGGGCGCGACGCTTCAGGTTCCAGGAGGCCGTGCCGACACTGGGCTCGCCGGGCTCGCGCAGATACATCACGTCCTCGGGGTGAACCACCCGAGCCGACATGACGTTCTGCACTTCCTGGAACTTTTCAGCAAAGCGCATATCAGAACCTGGAACGGGCTTGCCGTTGATGGCATAGATGCCCGCCAGGTTGTTCTCGCTCTTGATCACGTCCCAGGCAATACGATAGGCGGGAACTTCCTTGCTAGGAAACAGCGTGGAGCCGATGTACCGCGCCCGCGCTGCTTCCTGATCAGGACGTTCCTTGATAACGCCATCCAGGTAGATCCTGGACAACGGATTGGGATGAAGTTGACTCGGCATTAGATCCTCCTAGTCCCACTGAATAAAGACGCCACTCAGCGACGTGACGCCGCTCTTGGCCTCTTCGGGAATATCGCCCATAGTGCCGCCGTAGACGTAGCAGTAGTGCTCGACAGCGGCGCAACGGCTGGCCGGCGCAACGATCTGATCCTGGTAGGTAAAATCGTACAGGAAGTACAGGATGCCTTCCAGGTACGAACTGTACGAGCCATACGAGCCAGCAGCGGAGAAAGGAACGTACATATCCTTGTCTTCGTTGAAGCTGACCAGCATACCAGGATACAAATACTTGTTACCATAGCTATCTGCCGTGAGATAGCTGGAATCGAACGGCAGCGATCGGTTCACGTCCCAGATGTGGGACACAACGCGGTGGACCGCCTTCTGCTCGATGGTGCTAATCGCATCAAACGTGAGTGGCATTTTTGCCTCCTACTTCCATTCACTGGAGAAGTCGTATTCGTCGCCCTCCTCCTGCGTTTCGTTGCCGCCGCTGCTATGCCTTTCGAGGGGCACGGTGCCGGGCATAGTCTTGACCAGATGCTCGCAAGCACTCAGCAGGTACTCACGCACCGCATTGTCGGGCTTCGCATCATCAGACAGCTTAATGGCCCCATCCTCGCCCACGGCACCGAATTTCAGCACGGCAGCCAACCATTCCAGCAGGGGCTTGGGATGACCATTGCCGTCCTTATCTTTGTGCGCCTGGGCGAGAGTAAGGACCGACTCAACCCTGGCATCAAACGCCTTCTGTTCCAACTCCAGCCGCTCGCGCCGAAGCTGCTCCAGTTCAAGCAGTTGTGCCTTGGCGTCCTGCAACTCCTTCTCAAGCTGCACGACTTTCTCGTTCCCATTCTCGCCTTCCATACCAACCTCCGATTCATCTTCTAGCGGAACGCAATCCAGGCAAATCTCTTCGGCGCGTTCCAGATCCAATTTAACGTCGTCCCTTTTGTAGTCTCGATGGAACTCCATCGAGGAATAACGAAACACCTTGCCGCCAATCATCTCCAGGCCAAGCGGCGTGGGGTCAAACTTGCCAAACAGGCGAGCTTGCTCATCTACCCACAGGTCTTCGAGCCAGCCCAGCGCACCCTCGTTGGGCTTGTGCCTGGCGTCGTAGCACTCCTTCTGCCCGATGACGCCCGCCTTGCTGTTGGCAATCATGTTGTTGAACACGGCCCGGTTGAGCGTAAAGGCCCCCAGCGGGTGGTTGTAGTAGCCTGGGTTCGCCAGGTGGGCGACGATGTACTTCTTGGCGCTCTCACCCTCACCCTCTTCTACAATCTTGACCTCTTCCAACTTGGGGATATAGGGCCGGTTCGTGGCAGCGGCGCCGATGAGCGTCGGACCAAAGCCGTCGCCCAACAGCCACGCTTCCGTGCTTTCCAACGCACCCGTTCTTTTCAGCGACGCGGAACAGATGGCAAAAGCCTGCTCTTCCGGTTTCTGTCCCTTTTCCCTGGGCGCGGGCCTGCTGGCAGGATCTTTCGACCACTTCGCCAGCAAATTACTTTTACACTTTTCCAACGCCTGCGGCATATCGCCCTCCTACGTGTGGCATCTTAACATAGCCATAACTACGTTACAACGCCGATTTGTGAAACAGATTTTTCTAGCGTTCCTCTACGGACACAATAAGCGTCCTTTGGTCCTCACGCCCCTCGGCAGTCACAAAATGACACACACAGCTATACCGGGTGCCAACCGTTCCGCCTGACAGCCAGGCTATGGCCTGCGTCCCGATGCTGCTGTACGATGCCAGGGTGAGGCCATCATCTACGACCCAGTACGACGACTCAAGAGAGTCGCCATCCGCAAGCCAGTCTTCCAGATCAAAGCCGTAGTCCAGCACGGCTGACGGATCTTTTACTACGAACCTTGGGCCATAAAGCATCTTTTATCCCTACCTATCTTTATCACCCTGCTCTCTGGCGGTACTACGAAGCCGATAAACAGGGACGTTATTACAGCAGCGAGTACGACACCNNACACCCAACTTACCCTTCAACATCTTGCACGTCCTTTCCTACTTTACGATTGGCTAGTTTAGCCATCATTTCTGCGCCAAACTTATCTGCGGCAACAACCTTCTCGGCAAAGTAATCTGCCGTGGGTTGCCACTTATACTTGTCAAACTTCGCCTTGCCAGCAGCGCCATAAACGCGGCGCATGTCCTCACTGTCGATCATCTTCATAATGGCGTCTGCCATCTTCTTCGGACTCACCAGCGGCAGAACGGCCCCCGTGTGCCAATACTCACTGGCGGTCGGCGCAAGCATGTGAACCACGTCGCTAAAGATTTCGTGCCTGGCAAACCCGTCGTCCACCATGATGATCGGCACGCCGCATCGCGCTGCCTCGCACGCGGGCAGGTTCCAACCGTGAGCCCCAGCCGGATCGATGTAAATGTCGAACAGGTTCAGGATGTCAATGTACCCCAGCTTCTCCAGGTTCGCTTCCGCTTCCTTTTTATCAGCAGGGAGCGGCAGGGAGAACACGTCTACCTCTGCCTTATTGGGCCTGCCGAAGTACCTGTCCTCGTTCTGGCCCGGCTTGAAGGCGATGTGGTCCTCGACGCCGAACTCCTTGGGCATCCAGTCCAGTTCCCAACCGCCCATGAACCCCTCGCCACGCATCTGGCAATGAAGGTACATCACAAAGTTCTCGACGCCGGAATCCTTAATGACGCGGGCTGTCTCTATGAGCGACGGCTGACGGTTCGTCCTCTTGTTGACACCCACCATACCGATAACCGTCTTTCCCTCCCAGCCCACGATGGCCTTCAGGCGCTCCTTATCTTCCCTGCTGTACTGCCTGAAGTCGGCATGGTCAACGCCGTGCGGCGCAACGCCTACCTCGATACCCTTCTCACGCAACACGTCAGCGCCCCAGTTCGTATAGGTTACAGGCCCGACAACGAACCTGGCCTGCTCGATGATATGCGGGTTCAGCGGGATGCCCTCGATGGGAAAGTACGTGACGGTCGGCATCAGCTTGCCCATACCGGCAAACTTGATGCCCTCGAACCTGTTTCTTAAAGTGCCAGGATCTCCAATGAGAAACAGCACGTCAGGGTTGACGCGCTGGATAAACGTCACCGACGCCCTGAAGCCCATCGGATCGTTGTGCGGCACAGGCTCGTAAGTCTCATACGGAGCCGTGTCCCTTGGGATGTAATGGTGCATAGTGCCCAGTACGTGAACCTCGAACCTGTCCATATCCCACCTGGACATAATCCCGTTGGCTACGTTGCCAAAGCCCGTGTGCAGAAACGGGCTGTCTCCAATATATGCTACCCTGATCTTCTTCATCTTATTTGCCCTCTCTCTTTTTAGTTACCACAGAAACTCGGGCATGTCTGCCCTGAGTTGTGACACGTAATCCTCTCCCTCGAACCTCAACCCATTCCAGAAAGCCACCCCTACCTGGCTCACCCCCACATCATATATCTCCGCATCGCTGTCGTCGTAGCACACGACCCCAAAGCTGTTCTGCCAGTTCAGGTCATGGCCCTGTGCCGGAATTGGGCCATCGAGATCAGCAAGGGTGCCAACGGCAACGGCCTCACCCATTACCCTGCCGTCGCGCCTCCTGCGAGTCTGGTTAGCGCGCTCGCGGCGATGGATATGCCCGAAGACCGTCTTCACGTCCTCGTACTTCTCAAGCACCTTCCTTGCCGTTCCACCGGGAACATTGCTCACCACGTCGCCGTGATAGACCATCGCGTGATCTGCAAGCCATAACTGGTTGTCTGGGTAGCCGTCCATCCACTCGATGCCCAAACCGGGAAGGTCCAGCAGGGCCGCCCAGGACAGGGCCGCAACCTCACAGTTAGCCGCCCTCAACCCATAGACAGACGGCGCCCTGGCGACCAAGTATTTCCTCAGCCTGTCTTCGTGGTTGCCGCACATCTCGTAAATCTTGGACGACGGGCACAACAGCCTTAGCTGATGCCTGATCCAATGCCCCTCTGCAATTGCGGGCTGCAAAACACCCACCATATCTGGATCGCGCAGGTACTTGTCGCTCAACTCCGGCGCGTCTGTCCAATCCCCAGCAAGGACGATTTGGTCGGGCTGTATGAAGGCCGCCACCTGCAAGAAGGCGTGAACGGCCCGCCTGTTGTGAAACGGCACGAGGCTGCCATTCTTCCTGTAGCCAACGTGCCCATCGGCGCCGACCAGGCAGGTCTGCAATCCATCGCCCACTGGCTTACTACAGACCACGGGGGCAATAGCAGAAACCACCGGGCGTATCTCCGGCACAACAGGCACCGGGACGATCCTGACAAACTTGGCCCACACGGACCACAGGGGCGTGACACTCACCCCATTGTAGCTCAGGTGCCCATCTACGATCTTGCCATCTTCCCAGTTTAGCTGCCCCTGCTTGTCCTTGGCTCCCACGGCCCATTGCTTGACACCCCAGTCCAGAACCCTCCACGTACTAAGGTCAACTCTGCACAATTCTAGCAGGGTGTCCAGGTCATGGATGTTGCCGGGATCAGCAAGGGTAGCACGCAGCGTGGCTACGTTGCCACACTCCTCGAACGAAAGCCCCTCTACGTTGTTAAAGTCCAAATTTGGACTGATGCCGCCACAGACCGGGCATTCATTGCTTGCTTCGACGCCTGCGCCACACGCCCTGCTGTGTCTTTTTCTTACAGCATCGGCGCTCATGCCAAGCGACGATCCGATCTGGTCCCAGGCGTGCCCCCTCGGACACCTGCGACCGGCGATTATCCTATTTATGGTATCGGGCATTTTAATCTAGCCCAGATTCCTTGAGTGCCTTCTGTGCCCACATGGGGCCGTTCTCCAGGATTTCCTTGTACTTTGCCACGGCTGCCTTGAGCGAGGCAATCTGGTAATCCTGTTCCCTTAGACGGTTCTCATAGCCAGCACGAACTTGCTCTAGCTCGGCCTCAAACTTCTTTCGCTGACCATCCAATTCGCACGTAAACCAGGACCGCTGATCCTTAAGCTCCTCACGCTGGATTTTAAGCTCTTCTCTCAACTTTCCAATATCGGCGTTCTGCCTGTCTATGTACTCCAGGGCGTTCTTGAATATTGCCCCAGACTCAGCAGTTTCCTGCTGTCGCTCCTTGAGCTTGTAATCCATCCGATCCCTGATGGCATTGGTCACGAGCCCGAAGAACTTTATCCCAGCAGCAAGGGCTAGGCCGAACGCGCCGCCACCTACTGCTACGGTTTCTAAAACATTGTCAAGTGCGATCTGGCCCATTACGTCCACGGTGATGCTCCTTCTTTGTATTTTGAACGCCAGAAAGGACTGCTTACTGCGATCCTAGATGCTTCACGAAAAAGTCCAGCAGGGTTGGTGCCACGTCAGGCCACAGTTCCCCGTGACCGTAGCCACCCATAATCAGCAATTTCCCGTCTTAGTAATTAGCCGATTGCTGTAACCGTGTCCGCGGCATTGTCACTGCAGCGTATTGGTCGCTACAATCAGCGCCTCGTCTGCCGACGCGCCATAGTCATATGTTGTTGCCCCCGCCGGTCGGGTCTGCTGCATTCGCCAGTGTGACGCCGACATAGGCTCCATTTTGCGTCGCATTTACTAGGCAGGTTGCAACCGCGCCGCTTTCCTCGCTGAGCGGCCAGTAAGCGACAGGATTATAGGACAGAATTTTAGCGCGGTATGCAGCCGCGGCATTCTGCCCCTTTCGCTGGACCGCAGCCACGAATGGTGCAACAGGAACAGGCATCGCCTATGCCTCGCTGTGGTACAACGCCAGAACCGAGACGTTGCCCGCCGCCGACGTCTGGCACATCAGTTTCTTGTCCGCCGTGTCGAGCTTCAGCTTCGCCCGGGGCGTGACCTGCTGCGCACTCTTGGCCGCCATGTACAGCGGCCCCAGGATCACCGTCCCCGAGGTCTCCTCCGTCAGCGTGAACGACAGATCCGCTTCGGTGCTCAGGTACAGGTCATCGACGACGAGGCTCTGGCCCTCTGTCGGCGCATCCGTGACCGCCACCGCCGCCCCGCTCATGTTCGCCGAGGTCACCGGCTCGCCGCTCACCCCCCGGACCGTGGTCCAGGCCGGCCCGGCGTCCAGGCTCTCGACCTGCTCACTGCCCAGGCTCACCGGCCAGGCCCCCACCCCTGCTGTTCCCTGATTAGCGGTGACGGTGCCATCTGCCGTGACCAGGATCTTCGTACCCGAGACAGCCCCGGCGAGAGTCTTGAGGTAGTTCTTGATACCCTTGAGCAGCGACACGAAACTGCGTGCCGTCGCGCCTTCTACAACATCCGCCGGTGTATCTGTAGCAGCACCCAGTATTCCAGCAACATCATTTTCCACCAAAGTAACAAGATCCTGCCTGATCTTGTTGAGCGAACCTTCAGCGGTCGTATAGTCATTACCAGCCACGGTTAAACTCCTTTATTAGCCCGTTCCTGATTTGCAGAAAGTCACGGGCCGAAATTGCAGCAGAGGACCAGGGCAACGAGTGAATCTCCGCCGTGTCGTCTGCGTAAAAGTCCCTGAACCCAGTTCCAGTTACCTCGAAGCCAAAGTGATCGTACTTGTTCTCCCAGGCCGCCGTGCCAGGGTACGGTATGAATGTCTCAGCCCTGACAGGCAGGCCCACGGATCTTAGCCAGCGGGCAGTTTCGTCCAGCGATTCCACAGTCTCGCCGGGAAGCCCGAGAACGACATTCAGCGTAAGTCCAAATTTGGACAATGGCCCAATGACAGACATCACCTTGCCAGGCCCAGGCAAATCGTGCTCGGCGGCAAGCCTCTCCGATGCAGTTCCAATGAACAACTCCACATGGTCACACCCAGAACCGGCAAGGCGCTGATCCAGCTTCGACGACAGAGCATCCTCCACGTTCGTCCGGCATGACCAGGCACCTACCTTATCCAATGACCTGACAATCATCTTCGTCCGGTCCCAGCCACCACAGAACGACTCGTCGGTCACAACCACCCTGCTGATACCTTTTTTCAGCAGGCGGCAAATTGCCGTGTCCACCCTATTGGATTCCAGCCTCGAACCACCGTTCCTGTTCCACATAATACCATCAAACGACCACTCTTTGGCCTTGCAGACGTTTACAGATTTTCCGGTCACGTCCAACAGATGGTAGGCGGGGGTTTTCATATCCTTGGAGAGAACGCGCCTGGGGGGGTTGACGAAGATACAGTCGCTTTCCTTGTACACCAGGCCGGGGATCTGTCTGCGGTCAACGCCGGACACCAGGGACAGCATAGCAAGCTCACCGTCACCTACTATACCATAATCTAGAACGGGAGACTTGACAGCAGAGGGGTTCGTAGTGACATACGGGCCACCGATGACCTTAACTCTGGCATTAATACCAATTGCAGCCCGTATGGCATCTGGGTAGCGGTGCATTACCGCTGAGATGCCAAGGAAGTCGCACGGCGGGGTATCCATGCCAACGTGGATGCTCACGTTGTGCCCAGCCGCTTCCAGGGTAGCGGCTATGGACAGCAGGCCGGTTGGGGCATACTGGAAGTCTAGATTATCCGGTTTAGGCTCAAGAAGACAGACTCGTGCCACCGTACAGCTTCCTTACAGCGAAGTAAAGGTATATGCTGGACGGCTTACCGCTTACGTCGAACCCAGGCTTGCCAGGTATGCCGCAATGCAACTTTACCTTCTTTGGTACGAAATAGATGCCGGGCAGGTGAGACAGGGAAAGCATCTCCACGCTCCCACCGGCCTTCTTCATAGCGATGTCCAGGGCAGAGTTCAGTTCTTCCTGGGCAACCACCTGCCCGCCAGTTTCGAGCATCGCTGCCCTGATCTGATCAGCAGGGAAGGAAATGCCACGAACAACTACCGAATTACCCCTTACCGGCAGCATCTTCGCTTATTTGCCTCCAGTGCAATTCACCATCTTCGCCCAGGAAAAGCTGCAACAAAACACCCTCACAGGGCATGAATGTCTGCACTTCTCCATTGAGCGCGGCGTCTATCAGCCTTTCGTAAAGTCCGAGATACCTACTCTTTAGGCTCTCCGCCCTTTTTCTGTCCATTGCCTTCCTCGGCTGGTTGGTTGTCGAACGGCTCTAACTTGCCAGGCGGAACCTTGAGCGTTTTCACGAACTCCACGCTCTTANNNNTCTACCATATTTACCTCTTCCACGGCTCCACGTACACCGGCATGTCCTTCCTTGAGGGATCGTGGTACGGCGGCTGGTTGTTGAGCCAGGCCAGCGACCAGTAGCCATCTGCCTCACAGGTAGCCATCATCGACTGTATGTAGGCATAAACACTGTTCTCATCCCAGTCAGCAGCGGATGTACCAGTGATCTTTGCGAATGTCTCAAAAATGAACTGGCTGTCATTCATGTGAAGCTGCAACTGATCCACGAACTTCCAGGCGCAATCCCAGTTGCCATTGCAGTACATATAGGCCAGCATGGATATGGCGCCCTTATACCTGCCGTAAGCGCCGTCGAATGCCCAGCCCGAGCTTTCGCCGGTCAACCTGTCAGCAAGCAAGCCCGTGCTGCCCTCTTCCATGATTAGATAGCCTTTGTTTGGCAGATTTATGCCATGATCCACATCGCCGTTGAGCCTTGGCCTGGCGTGGAATTGCTCATGGACTATGGTATTGATAATAGAACGACCGCCATCTACCTCAGACGACTTGAGGGCATCGACCGATGTACAAATAATTGAATCGCGATAGGTAGTGCCAGGCATGTATATGCCCAGGATGTTACCAGGTCCATTTTGCCTGAACCACTCTTCCTTGGCGCTAACGTCGCCATCGAGCCTGCCGCTCCTTATTTGCTCGATGGCGTAGTCCCGCATCCCATTCCAGCTATCGAACCACTTGATCGGAACGTGCTCTGCGCCTGGAACAATAGGCGCAGACCTGACCAGGCCCTCGATCGTAGACCTCTCCGCATCCGTGAAGTTGCCCACAAGCTCAACCCTGGAATACTCGCGCTCGACCCTCCTGGCAGCGTCGTATCCGGCAGCGCCGGGTGAGGCGGCGTGCTGCTTGCCGGTAAACCTGCCAACCTTGTCGTGCCAGGGGTTGAAGAGGACGATCGGCTGCCCATCGTCGTACAGGCCAAGCTCCTTAAGCTGCTCGACCTGATCTTCGCCGAGTGCCACAACGGGGATGCTCGTCGCCTGGCCTACCATCTCGATGGCGGTCTTCATCTCCCAGGCAAGCTCTTCTAACTTCTCGGGCTTGCCCTCTTTGTCTCGCTGACTGGCCCACCGGCCCTCACCGCCACGCTGCCCCTTCGCATCTTCCTTATTGGGCGGTTGTCCAAATTTGGACTGCTGGGCAGAGGACTTGGCCTCGATGAGATCCTTTTCCTTCTGCGCATGGGCCTGGCGCAATTCCTCAACCTCGTCCTCGTTGAGAACCGGGACACCGCCCTTGGTAAACAGATCGCGCCAGTTCACGTTTTGAAGTGCATCGCCCGCCGAGTTGCCCGCCACGGCCATCAGCTTGAACAGCAGGGGGAGTATGCGCGAGTTGGCGCCCTGGAACTCAAGCCACAGCTTCGCCGCCCTGCTGCCATTGTACTTGAGCGCCTTACGCATCACGTAGCGGTTCATGTGCGTGGCAATCTGGCTCAACATGCGCTCGGTGTCGAGCATAATGGTAAACTCGCCGCCGTCCTTGCCCTCCGCGTCGCCCGTGAGCAAGAAGCGCACGATGTTCTTGGACAGCATTTCCAGCGCATCGGTGAAGTGCCTGCCGGCCTGCTCGTCGCCCGTCTTTACCAATTCCACGTTCCACAGAGGCGTATTTGTCTCGCGGAACGTATCGCTGGGGATGACGCCCTGGTTCGTCTTGCGAAGGCTGGCAGCTACCTGCATGGCCCAGTCGATAGCATCCACGGCCCTACCATTGACGAACACCTTGCCACGCGATGGCGCCCGAACGATGACCACGCCATCTCCCACGCGCTGCAAGTAGCGCAGCAAGGCCCGCCACACAAGCTCGTACCAGAACCACCAGACGTACACGGCCTCAAGGACGCTCCTGCCCTCCAGGTTGCCGAAGGTTCCCTGGTTGGAAATGATCAGCGCCCTGTCGAGCCCGATGGTAACGGGCTCGGGCCGCCACGACACCT
>MTKZ01126828.1_pt1 | contig 16846 bp, 16 predicted proteins | sample 1042781 | NCBI WGS metagenome assembly MTKZ01 (sample SAMN06212207, study PRJNA360539) | anaerobic digester metagenome | biome: Wastewater treatment plant; material: sludge; isolation source: anaerobic digester fed with sludge from wastewater treatment plant | place: Denmark: WWTP Viborg ... | reverse complement strand
TGCGTCTCACATCCCCTTCCAAACCGCAAGCATATTGTTCCGATTATTATAAAGAAGTGGTATAACACCCCGCTTCAGCGGGGTGTTAATGAGAACCGGAACCGGCGCTGCCGCGAGGGCCTGGTATTCGCCCCCGAGGCGGGGCTATGCGGCGCAGCCTGCCCTTTGACTTGGCGGCTCAGCCCTTTAGCTTGCGCTCCAGGATTTCGCCGGCGAGGGCGGGGTTGGCTTTGCCTTTGCTGAGCTTCATGACCTGGCCTTTGAGGAAGTTCAGGGCGGCGGCCTTGCCGGCTTTGAAATCGGCGGCGGGGCCGGGGTTGGCGGCGATGGCCTGGTCGCAGAACTGCTCGATGGCGCCGGCATCGCTCACCTGCGCCAGGCCCTTCTTCTGCACGATGCTGCCAGGGGCTTCGCCGGTGGCGAACATCTCCACGAAGACCTCCTGGGCGATGCGGCTGCTGATTTTGCCGCTGTCCACGAGGTCAATCAGCTCCAGAATGCTTGCGGGCTTGAATTTCAGGTCGGCCAGCGCGGTGCCTGACTCGGTCAGCTTCGCCCGCAGGTTGTTGATGACCCAGTTGGCGGCGCTCTTGGGGTTCTTCGCTTGCTTCGCGATGCCCTCGAAGTAATTGCCCAGGGGCACGTCCCACACGAAGGTCTGGGCGTCGGAGGCGGGCAATTGGTAGTCGCGCATGAATCGCTGCTTGCGGGCCAGCGGCAGTTCCACCACCCGGCTTTTGACCTCGGCCAGCCACGCGTCGCTCGGTTGGAAGGGCATCAGGTCGGGCTCGGGGAAGTAGCGGTAGTCGTGCGCGTGCTCCTTGGTGCGCATTTCCTCGGTGATGCCGGCCACGTCGTCCCAGCGGCGCGTGGACTGGATGAGTTTGCCGCCCTTCTGGAGGACTTCGATCTGGCGGGGGATTTCATACTCCAGCGCCTTGCGGACGCCGCTGAAGCTGTTCATGTTCTTGATCTCGATCTTGGCGCCGAGCTCCTGCTGCCCCTTGGGCCGCACGCTCACGTTCACGTCGCAGCGCACCATGCCTTTCTCCATGTCGCAATCGCTTACCCCGCCATAGACCAGGATGTCCTTGAGGGCGTTGAGATACTCGTAGGCCATGTCCGCGCTGGTGAGGTCCGGCTCGGACACGATTTCCATGAGGGGCACGCCGGCACGGTTGAAGTCCACGCCGCTGTTGCGCTCGAAGTGGAAGTTCTTGCCGACGTCCTCCTCGAGGTGCGCCCGGGTGATGCGCACCTTCGCCATGCCGCCCTGGAACTCGAACTGGACGGAGCCGTTGACGGTCGAGGGCTTGTCGTATTGCGTGATCTGGTAGTTCTTGGGCATGTCCGGGTAGAAGTAGTTCTTCCGGTCGAACTTGGCGTAGCGGGTGACGGTGCAGTTGAGCAGATAACCGGTCAGCGCGGTCAGGCGCAACGCCTCCTCGTTGGCGACGGGCAGCACGCCGGGCAGGCCAAGACACACCGGGCAGAGGTGAGTATTGGGCGGCGCGCCGAACTCATTGGCGCAGCCGCACCACATCTTTGACTTCGTCTTGAGCTGGACGTGGGTTTCCAGCCCGATGACCGCTTCGTAGTCCATAACGCGGGGATTGTTACCACAGATGGCCCCGGATGAGCACGGATAATCCTCTGGTCCAAACGCCACCGGCTCCCGTGCTGCGTCCGCGGGCGCATCTCGTCAGTACCACTGTCGCCGAATCGCACAGGGCCGGAGCGCCGACTTGCAGTCGGCTTAGAATGTCTGCCGGCACAAGCGGGCTCCACGGGTCTTCAGTCACGCAAAGCCGACTGCAAGTCGGCGCTCCGGTGGCTGTGTCGAGATGCGCGCTGCACCCTCGGGGCGGCAAAAAAAACTACTTGCGCACCGGCGGCGGCCCTGCTAGATTGGGCGCGTGAATGGCAATCTAAACCTGCTGCTTTCGAGCGCGCTGCTGCTGTGCCGCGCGGCAGTAGGGTTGTAGCCTTTCACGAAAGATTACTAAACCCCACTGCCGCAGCCGGTGGTGGGGTTTTTCATTTCCCTGACCGCCCGGCGGTGTTAACAAGAAAGCGAGACAACTATGCTTAAAGATCCATCCGCCAAGTACCGGCCGTTCCCGGCGGTCCAACTGCCCGACCGCCAGTGGCCCAACCGCACCCTCACCCGCGCGCCCATGTGGTGCAGCGTGGACCTGCGAGATGGGAACCAGGCGCTGGCCATCCCGATGAACGTCGGCCAGAAGCTGGAGCTGTTCCAGTTGCTCGTGAAGTGTGGTTTCAAGGAAATCGAGGTGGGTTTCCCCTCGGCCTCGAACACCGAGTTCACTTTCAACCGCCGGCTGATCGAGGAGCGCCGGGTGCCGGATGACGTGTGCCTCCAAGTGCTGGTGCAGGCGCGCGAGGATTTGATCGAGCGCACCTTCGAGTCGCTGGTCGGCGCGAAGAAGGCCATCATCCATCTCTATAACTCGACCTCCCCCGCCCAGCGCCGGATTGTGTTCGGCATGTCCAAGGAGGAAATCCTCCGCGTCGCCGTGCGCGGCGCCCAGTGGGTCCACGAGCGCCTGCCGCGGCTCAAGGGCACCGAAGTCCGCCTGCAATACTCGCCGGAGAGCTTCAGCGCCACCGAAGTCGAGTTCGCCAGGGAGGCCGTCGAAGCGGTGATGGAGGTGTGGAAGCCCACGCCCCAAAACAGGATGATCCTCAACCTGCCCGACACGGTGGAGGTGGCCACACCCAACGTCTATGCGGACCAGGTCGAGTGGATGTGCCGCAACATCAAGAACCGCGAGTCGCTCATCGTGAGCCTTCACACCCATAACGACCGGGCGACCGGCGTGGCGGCCACCGAGCTTGGGTTGCTGGCCGGCGCCGACCGCGTCGAAGGCACGCTCTTTGGCAATGGCGAGCGCACCGGCAACCTCGACATCGTGACGGTCGCCTTGAACCTCTACATGCAGGGCATTGACCCGAAGCTCGACTTCACCGACCTCAACGCCATTTGCGACGTGTACGAGCGCAGCACGGGCATGACCATCCCGCCGCGCCATCCCTATGCCGGTGAACTGGTCTTCACGGCCTTCAGCGGCTCGCACCAGGATGCGATCAAGAAGGGCCTGGCCGAATGGGCCACTGGCCGCCAGAAGTACTGGGAGGTGCCCTATCTCACCATTGATCCCGCCGACATCAGCCGCCAGTACCGCGAGGTCATTCGCGTCAACAGCCAGTCCGGCAAAGGCGGCGTCGCCTACCTGCTGGAGAGCGAATTCGGCGTCGAGCTGCCCAAGGACATGCAGCGCGAGTTCGGCCCCATCGCCAATGAGGAAGTGGACCGTTTGGGCCGCGAGGTCACCGGCGCCGAGCTCAAGGGCATGTTCTGGCGCGAGTATATCGAACGCACCTCGCCGTGGCAGCTCCAGGGATTCGAGACCGAAAGCCGAAACGGCTTGGTGCGGTGCCGCGCCCGCCTGCTCCGCGACGGCGAACCGGTCGAGTTCGCCGGCCAAGGCAACGGCCCGCTGGCGGCGCTGGTCCACGGTTTCAGCACCACCGGCCTGCCGCGCTTCGAGATCGTGAGCTACAGCGAACACGCTTTGAGCGCCGGCGAAGAAGCCGCCGCCATCGCCTACATCCAGATCAAGCACGCCGACGGCCGCACCCGCTGGGGCGCCGGCGTGGACACCAACATCGAGCTGGCCTCAGTCCGCGCTGTCCTCAGCGCCCTGAACCGCTCGCAGACCGGCAAGTAAGGGCTCGGAGACAGCGCAGGATTTGTTTGTGGGCGCTGGCCAATGCCAGTTGCCGCAGCCGGCTTCGGCTCAGCCACCGGCCACCAGCCGTGGTGACCCGGCCCGCGCGAATGACTGCGACGCGATAGGCTTCCAGCGTGATGCGGTAGCGAGTGATGGAATGGTTGATGGTGGCGAGCGGCTCAAGCCTCGCGGGGCGCACGCCCAGCACCTGGCGAGCCGCGCGCTCCAAGTCGGAGTCGGCAGGCGCGAGTTCGATATTGGGGAATTCCCAGAGGTGCGCGTTCACGCCCCCCGCAGGCCGTTGGCGGACGAGGTAGCGGTCTCCCCGCGTCACCACGAACGCAACGAAACGGCGGGGCGTGACCCGCGCGCGCGGGCCAAGGGCAGGCAATTGGTCCACGCGGCCCTGTGCATAGGCGATGCAACACCTGGCGACAGGACATTCCGGGCAACGGGGCAGGCGCGGCGTGCAAATGACCGCGCCCAACTCCATGAGCGACTGGTTAAGCCGGGAGCAGGGGCGTGAAACGCGGCGCGCCAAACGTGAGGCGTGAAGGGAGATCAATCCGCGAGCGCCAGCTTCAGCCGCCTGCCGCACCAGCGCCTCGGCAAGCTGCCACAGGCGGGCGTTGGTCGCGCGCGCGCGGGGATTGCCGGGAATGCCGTAGAGCCTGGTCAGGACGCGCATGACGTTTCCATCCAGGATCGGCTTAGGCTGGTCGAACGCGATACTGCAAATCGCCCCGGCGGGGTAGCGTCCGATGCCCGGCAGCGCCAGCACCTGGTCGAAGTCCCGCGGGAACCTGCCGCCGTGCCGCTCCCGGATGATGAGCGCGGCGCGTTGAAGGTTGCGCACGCGGGTATAGTAGCCGAGCCCCTCCCACAGCTTGTGGAGCTTCTGTGGCCTGGCGCCGGCCAGGGCCTCGAGGTTCGGCAGCGTCCGCATCCAGCGCCTCCAATAGGGCAGGACGGTCTTGACCTGGGTTTGTTGGAGCATGACTTCCGAAACCCAGATGGCGTAAGGGTCGCGCGTGCGGCGCCAGGGCAGGACGCGCGCATTTCGCGCGAACCACGCCAGCAGGTTCCGGACGATGTCGCCGTTCTTCATCTGAACGCCGAGAGCGTAAATCCACAGGCCGGAATCCGAAATGCGAAAGAAGCCCGGACTCCGGAACAAGAGGCCCGCGCCAAGCGCCTCATTTGACTCACGCCTCACTTGCCCTCCCGCCGCCCTCGCTCTACGATGCCGCCGTTCGTGTGAAACCACTGACCTCCTATACCTGCAAACTCACTGACCCGCAGGCGGCAGCCCTGCGGGGCTGGCTGCAGGCGCATTTCTACCAGTTTCGTCAGGTGCCTTACGCGCGCTTCGCAGCCGAAAAGGAGACGACCAACGTGGTGTTTTACGAAAGCGGCAAGCTGGTGGTGCAGGGCAAGGGCGCGCAGGAGTTCGTCGAGTTCGTGCTTGAGCCGGAGATTCTCAAGGAAGCGCGGCTCGGTTACGAGGCTGTGCTGAACCCTGACTTGCTGCTGCCCCGGCTGGGCGTGGACGAAAGCGGCAAGGGGGATTTCTTCGGGCCGCTCTGCATCGCGGGCGCGTATGTTAATGAAAGCGTGGCCAAGGCGTGGGCGGATGTCGGCATCCGCGACTCCAAGAACATCTCCAGCGACAAGCGCATCAAGGACCTGGCGGAGTTGATCCGCAAGACCCCCGGCTGTGTAACCACGGTGGTCCCCATCGGCAACGAAGCCTACAACCGCCTCTACGCCAAAATGCAGGGCGTCAATTCCATCCTCGCCTGGGGCCATGCGCGCGTGATTGAGAACCTGATGCTGCAACGTCATCGCATGAATCCCCAGCCGGTGCGGGCCATCAGCGACCAGTTCGCCCATAACAAGGCGACGGTGGCCAAGGCGCTGATGAGTCTGGGCCGGGAGATTGAACTGGTGCAGAAACACCGGGCCGAGGAAGACCTCGCCGTGGCGGCCGCCTCGATTCTGGCCCGGCACGAATTCGTCACCCGGTTGGCCGCCTTGGAGAAGCAGTGCGGCATGAAACTGCCCAAGGGCGCCTCGGCGGCGGTGGACGCGGCTGCAAAGGAACTCGCCAGCCGGCATGGCGCCGAGGGCCTGGCCAAAGTCGCGAAGATGCACTTCCGCACCGCCCTCCGTGCCCAGGGCTTGCCCGAACCGCCCAAAGTTGAATGGCAGCGGCGCAAGTAGGGTCTGCGGCTGAGCGCGCCTCCTCCCTCCCACAAATGCGCAACCTCTGCGCAGCGCCGCGGCGCAAGCGAGCAATGCTTGCGCAGCAGGACAGCTAAAGTCGGGGAAATCAGGCTCTTTTCGGGTTGGCACGTCATCTGCGTGAGGACCAGACACCTTGCAGCCTGTGGCAGCGCGGATGCGCGCCTTTGCGCTGCATACAACCAACAACCGCAGCATAAGATAAGTATGAAAATGAACCAATGGGTAGCGATGGCGGGTATTGCCGCCATGATGAGCCTAGGAGCCAATCAAGTCGTGGCGCAGCCGAGCGACGCCCCCCCGGGAGGTCCTCGCGGGCCAGAGGGACGTCCGGGGCGCGGCAACTTTGATCCGGCGCAGTTCCAGCAGCGTATGATGGAGCGCACCAAGGAAATGTTGGAGGTAACCAACGATGATGAGTGGAAGGCAATTGAGCCGCGCGTGCAAAAGGTGAGGGATCTGCAGCGGGAAGCCCTCGGCGGCATGGGCCGCGGGATGTTCGGGCGCGGGCCTCGCCCGGGCGACAATGCCCCGCCGAGCGACCAGGGTCCGCAGCGGCGCGGCGGTCTCTTCGGCGCGCCCAGCCCGGAAGCCGAAGCGCTGCAGAAGGCCATTGATTCAAAGGCGTCGAAGTCAGAAATAAAGGCCGCGTTGGAGAAATTCGTTGCGTCCCGCAAAGCCAGGCAGGCAGAGATGGAAAAGGCTCAAGCGGCTCTGCGCGAGCTTCTGACGCCGCGGCAGGAAGCAATCGCGGCGCTCAACGGCTTGCTGTAAGCGGACGCGAGGCGTGAAAGGCGGCGCGCGGGGCACCTCGCCCGCCAGCCGCTGCCAGTCACCCATCACCCGTTGCGAATGATCATTCATGAGTGAGACGGTTGCCCAGGATGCGGCCTGGAAGCAGTTGCTTGACAGGATGGTAGCAGCCAGGCAACTGGCTTCCACCGACGCGACCACGTTGCTGCGCCAAAGCCAGTCGGGAGCACAGACGCCGATGCGGGAAGAGGCGGACGTGCTCCGCTGGCTGGCGCGGGAATACGATCTTACCTATACGACCCTCGAGGATGTCGAGCCGGATCGCCAGCTTCTATCGTTGTTCCCCGCGCGGATTCTGCTGAAGGAGGAATTGCTGCCGTTACGGCGCAGCAATGGCAGCGTGGAAGTGGCCACCAGCCGGCTATTCGCGACGCAGGGGCTGGATGCGCTCAAGACCCTGACCGGCTTGACCCTTAAACCGGTGCTGGCTTCCAGCGAAGCGATCCAGCGGGAAATGAAGAAGCGGCTGGGAGTGGGCGCGGACACGCTGGGCACACTGAACGAGGATGCGTCCTTCACGGTGGTGGATGAACACCCCGAGGAGGACACCGACCTGGATGCCGCCGCCGAGGAGGCGTCCATCATCCGCTTCGTAAACCAGGTTCTGCGGGATGCGATTGAACTGCGGGCATCGGATATTCACCTGGAGCCGTTTGAGGAGGAGTTCCGCATCCGCTACCGGATAGACGGCGTGCTGCAGGACGTGCCGGTGCCGGCACAGATCAAGCGATTCCAGCCGGCCATCGTCTCGCGGGTTAAGATCCTCAGTCACCTGAACATTGCCGAAAAGCGGCTGCCGCAGGACGGGCGCATCAAGATTCGGATTGAGGACGCGGAAGTGGATATCCGCGTGTCGGTGATCCCGATGCTGCACGGCGAGGCGCTGGTGCTGCGCCTGCTGCGGCAGAACGCGACGTTGCGCGGGATGGGCGAGCTGGGCATGGCGGAGCGCGAGTTGAGCTGCTTCCGGCGCGTGCTGCAATTGCCGCACGGCATCATCCTGGTGACCGGCCCCACCGGCAGCGGCAAGACCTCGACGCTTTACACGGCGCTCAATGAGATCAATGATTCGGACAGGAAGATCATCACCATTGAGGACCCGGTGGAATATCAACTGCGGGGCGTCAACCAGATTCAGGTTTCGGAGAAGGCGGGTTTGACTTTTGCGCGAGGGTTGCGCTCGATTCTGCGCCACGACCCGGATGTGATTCTGATTGGCGAAATCCGCGACCAGGAGACGGCGCAGATCGCGGTGCAGGCGTCGCTGACGGGGCACTTGGTGTTTTCAACACTGCACACGAATGATGCCCCCGGGGCCTTGACGCGGCTGGTGGACATGGGCGTAGAGCCTTACCTGGTGGCCTCGTCGCTCGAAGCGGTGCTGGCGCAGCGGTTGGTACGCGTGCTTTGCGAACGGTGCAAGCAGCCCGATGATTCACCGGCGGCCCAGGCGTTCAGGGGCCAGGTCGGCATTCCTCCCCGAACGACGATTTACCGCTCCGTCGGCTGCGCGGCGTGCCGCCAAACCGGCTTCTTCGGCCGGCACGCCATTTTTGAGTGGATGGACAGCGACAATGAGATCCGACAGTTGATTCTCAAGAATGCCTCGAGCGACGTGATCCGGGACGCTGCCCGCCGCGCGGGCATGCAAACGCTGGCTCAGGACGGCTGGCGCCTGGTCCGCCTGGGCATTACGACCGTCGAGGAGGTGCTTAGCGTGACCACCGCCAAAGAGGTTGAGCGCACCACGCTGAAGGGGGCGCCGGAGGGTGCGGGCAAGGAATCCGCAGCGCGACCAGCCTAACAAGCCGGCACCAAGATGCCTCTCTTCCAATACAAGGCGTTGCAGGCAAATGGCGCGATGGCCCAGGGCGAGCTCGAAGCGGCGGGCCGGGCGGAAGCCTTTGCGCAAATGGCCGGGCTGGGGCTGCGCCCCGTCAGCCTTTCGGAAAAGGCGGGAGCTGGCGCGGGAACGGGTTTCGGGCTGCCAGCCTCATTGGCATCGTTGTCGTTCCGCAACCGGTCAGCCAGGGTCTCGGGCCGCGAGCTGGAGAACTTCACGAGGCTGCTGTCGAGCTTACTGGCCGCAGGGGTGCCGCTGAGCCGCGCGCTGGTGATTCTCTACAAGGAATCCTCCTCCCCCGCCGCCAGCGCGAAGTGGAAGGAGATCCACGACTTGGTGGTGGACGGCATGTCCTTGGCGGATGCGATGGCGAAGTCGCCGGAGACATTTCCGCGGGTCTACATCGCGATGGTGCAGGCGGGCGAGACGGGCGGGTTTCTGGACCTGGTGCTGGCGCAGATAGCCGACTTTCAGGCGCGCGAGAAGGAGCTGCGCTCCAAGGTGGTGTCGGCAATGCTCTATCCGAGCATCCTGTTCGTGCTCGCGATCGGGGTGCTGATCTTCCTGCTCACCTTCTTCATTCCGCGGTTTCAGGGCATCTTCAAAGGGTTTGGCGCGACACTGCCCCTGGCGACACAGATTGTTATCGGGGTAAGCGACCTGGTGAGAGGTTACGGGGCGTTTGTGGCTGTGGGTCTGGTGGTTGCGGCGTTCTTGCTGCGGACCTGGTTTGCATCGGAGAAGGGCCGGCGCACCTGGGAGGGGCTGGTGCTGCGGACGCCAGTGGTGGGGCCGCTGGTGGCCGAGTTTGCCATGGCGCGGTTTTGCCGGATGCTGGGCACGCTGCTGGGCGCAGGCGTGCCGCTGGTGCAAGGGCTGAACGTGGCGCGCAAGTCCATTGGCAACCAGATTCTGGTGGACGCGGTCTCGCAGTCCATCGAGCGCGTGCAACAGGGCGGGGAGCTCGGCACGAGCCTGGCGGAGACGCGCGGCCTGTTCCCCGGCTCCGTCGTGGAAATGATTTCGGTGGCCGAAGAGAGCGGCCGGCTCGACCAGGAGCTGGTCCGGATAGCCAACGTTACCGAGGGCGACCTGGATCGGGAACTGAAGACCGCCGTGGCGCTGATGGAGCCAATGATGCTGTTTTTCATCGCCGCGTTCATCGGCACGATCTTCATCAGCATGGTGCTTCCGATCTTCACCCTGCAAGACTACATCAAATGACAAATCACGATCCTGAATTATGAAAGTCAACAACCCGAAGAAGAATCAAGAAACCGGCTCGCGGTCGCAGGGCTTCACGCTGGTGGAACTGCTGCTGGTGCTGGTGATCCTGGGCATCCTGGCGGCCATTGTGCTGCCCCGGTTCACGAGTCGAACCAAGCAGGCACAGATCGCGGCGACGCAAACGCAAATCGCGACGTTCAAGACGGCCCTGGACGCTTACGAGGTGGACAACGGCTACTATCCCAAAGGCAAGAACGGGCTGGTGGATTTGATTGAGCAGCCGCGCGATGCCCAGAATTGGCGCGGGCCGTATCTCCAGGCCGACGCCATCCCCAAGGATCCGTGGGGCAATGACTATATCTACGAATGCCCGGGCCGGCACAATCCAACCTCGTATGATCTGAGCTCCCTGGGGCCACCGGGGGAGAACATGGTGATCGGCAATTGGACCGTCAAACGGTGAGAGAGAAACCAGACAGATCGGGGCTCCCGCATGCCGGCGGAGACGTCGGCGGAAATGGGCGCCAGCGAGGAAGCGGGTTCACGCTCATCGAGCTGATTTTGGTGATGGCCCTGCTGACGGTGGTGGTCTCGTTGACCGCGCCGAAGCTCTCGAGCTTCTTCCATGGCCGAACGCTGGATTCGGAAGCGCGCCGGTTGCTGGCNNCGCGCCGGTTGCTGGCGCTGACACGTAGCGGCCAGAGTCGAGCGGTATCCGAGGGCGTACCGATGGATCTGTGGGTGGATGTCGAGAAGGGGGAATTCGGCCTGGAAGCGGAACCTTGCTACGAACCCAGCGACCCCAAAGCGGTGGAGTTCATACTCGACAGCGGCCTGCAAATTGAGGTGGTCGGCGAGACGCCCGCCGCAACTCCTGTCAGCACGTTTAATCGGGGCCGGGAGGTCAGCCGGGCCAGTGCGCCGCGCGTGGTGCCCGCCCGGGCCAACCTGCCGACGATTCGCTTCCTGCCGGATGGCTCAATCAGCGAAACCAGCCCGTCGAGGCTGCAACTGACCAGCAGCGACGGCGGCTCGCTCTGGCTCGCGCAGTGGAAGGACGGACTGAACTACGAGATTCGCAGCGCCGATGAATAGAAGAAGGCGGCAATCCAACGCACGAAGCCAATCCGAGGCGGGGTTTACGCTGGCGGAGATGCTGGCGGCGCTGCTGTTCATGGCGATCGTCATCCCCGCCGCCCTCGAGGGGTTGCACATCGCCAGCCTGGCCGGGACGGTGGCTGAGCGCAAAGGCGAAGCTGCCCGCGTCGCACAACGGCTGCTGACCGAGAGCATGCTCACGACGAATTGGAGCCAGTCGGTCCAGAGCGGCACCTTGACGGAGGCTCAGCGCCAATTCCGGTGGACGATACGCAACGACCCCTGGAATCAGGACCCCAATCAGAATGCGATGCGCCAGCTTACCGTGGAGGTGATTTACACCGCGCGAAACCGCGACTACGCGGTGCGCATGAGCACGCTGGCGGACAGCACGCAGCAGTGAGAATTCCGATGGCAGCAACCCGAAATCCGAATCGGTTGATCACCCAGCCCAGGGGATGCATCTCCGCGGTTCGGTCTCCGGAAGCTGCCCCTCGTTGCGGTGCGCGGGCCTTTACGCTCATTGAGATGCTGCTGGCACTGGCCATTTGCGCCATCGTGCTGGTGGCCATCAATGGAGTATTTGCCACCGCCCTGCGCCTGCGGGACAAGACCGCCGGTGCCGTCGAGGGATCGCTGCCGATCAACCGGGCGCTGGCCAGGCTGCATCAGGATTTGAAGGGGACAGTCAGCCCGGGCAGGTATCTGGCCGGCGACTTCAGGTGTGGGGTGCCGGCGGTGGGAGCCACAATGGGGTTGAGCGGCGAAGCCGGCAGCGCGGGGCTGGATTTCTACACAACGACCGGCTCCATTACCGACAAGGCACCCTGGGGCGACCTGCAGGAGGTCTTCTACGAGTTGAAAGCCCCCGCTGACCGGGACCAGGACGGCATGGACCTGGTGCGGTGCGTGCACCGCAATTTGTTGGCAACCGCCATTCAACCACCGGACATTCAATGGCTGATGAGCGGGGTGCAGACGCTGGAGTTTGAATGCTACGACGGCACGCAATGGCGCAACACCTGGGACACCAGCACCACCGACACCAACCTGCCGGTTGCCGTGCGCATCCGTATCCAGCTTGTGGCCAAACCGGGGCAGGAGGCGGGCATGATGCAGCCCATTGAGATGGTCGTCCCCCTGGCGTCGCAAGTCCGCGCCAGCCTGATCGCGGGAGGGACGGAATGAAGTTAAGACAAAGACCTCAGCCTTGCGGGCCTGCCCGGCTCCGACGATCGCGTTCTCGGCCCTGCGGATCGGTGCTGGTAATCGTGCTGTGGATCGCATTCGGCCTGGTAAGCCTGGCGCTGTATTTTGCCAACGCCATGAGCTTTGAGCTGCGCGCCTCCGACAACCGGGTGTCCGCTCAAGCGGCCGATCAGGCGATTGAGGGCGCGGTCCGCTACCTGAACTACCTGCTGACGACTCAAATCGCCAATGGTTCCAACGGTGTGCTGCCGAACCTGGAGGATCCACTGTGCCACGCAGTCCCGGTCGGCGACGCCCACTACTGGCTGATCGGCCGCGACACCAACAACCCGGTTGGGCCAAGCCGCCTGTGCTTTGGGCTGGTGGACGAAGCCTCGAAGCTCAACCTCAACGCCGTCGCCAGCAACACCGTGATCTGGCTGCCCCGCATGACCGTGGACCTGACCCAGGCCATCCTGGATTGGCGAGACACCAACGGTAATGGCCCCACCGTTACCTACTACGCCATGCAACAGCCCTCTTACCAGTGCAAGTGCGATTCCTTCGAGACGGTGGATGAGGTGCGCCTGCTCTACGGCGCAGACATGGACACCCTGCTGGGCGAGGACGCGAACCGCAACGGGGTGTTGGATGCCAGCGAAAACGACGACAACCAGGATAATATGCTGGATCCCGGGGTGCTGGAGTACTTCACCGTCTATAGCCGCGAGCCGAATACAAACAGCGACGGCTCCGCCCGCATCAACGTGGCCAACCTCAGCGGTTCATCCGCGCAGTTGAGCTCGCTCCTGCTCACGAACTTCGGCACGACGCGAACTGATCAAATCCTCGCGAGTCTAGGCCTTGCCGGCAGCGGTCCGGGGCGCTCGCGCGGCGGCGTCCCAAGCGCGGTTGGCTTCGCCAGCNNCTCCAGTTTTATGTGCGCAGCGGCATGACGGCGGCGGAGTTTGCGCTTATTAGCACCAATCTGACCGCGACCGAGGGCAGTTACGTCGAGGGCCGGGTCAATGTGAACACCGCCAGCGCGGCGGTGCTGGCTTGCTTGCTGGGGGAGGATACCGATGTGGCGGAGCAACTGGTCAACTATCGCCAGTCTAATCCGGACAACCTCACCTCGGTTGCCTGGGTGGTGGACGCGCTGGGGCAAACTTATCCGGACGCCCTGCAAACCCTTGCCGCCCGTGATGTCCTAACAACGCAGAGTTACCAGTTCACCGCCGATGTTGCCGCCCTGGGGCCCTATGGCCGTGGATACCGGCGCGTCAAGTTCGTCTTCGACACCAGCAGCGGCAGCCCTACGATAGTCTATCGGCAGGACCTGACCCACCTCGGATGGGCGTTGGGCCAGGAGGTGCGTCAGAACTGGCTCTTAGCGAAGGCAGCACAATGACTAGATTGACCAGGCTGGACTTGTTCAGGCGCAAACAGCTCTCCGGAGTGTTGGGGCTTGCCTTGGATGGCAGCCGCCTGGACGGCGTCGTCCTGCGGCGCGTCAATGGAGTGCTGCACGTTGAGGGGACCTTCTCCGTGTCGCTTTCGCTTGATCCATTGACGAATGATCCCGAACTGGTTGGGAGGGAAATTCGCAATCACCTCGATGCCCAGGGGATTCGGGAGCGCCAATGTGTGGTTGGCCTGCCGCTCAAATGGACGCTCACCACCCAGGTCGAAGTGCCCGAGTTGCCTGAGGCAGACCTTGCCAGCCTCCTGCAGATCGAGGCCGAACGAGGCTTTCCTTGTGATGTCCAGACGCTGCATATTGCGACGTCGCGGTTCAAGTCGCCGGGCGGCAAACACCACGCCATGCTGGTCGGCATTCCGAAGAACCACCTGGCTGCCCTGGAACAGGTGCTGCGAGCGGCGAAATTGAAGCCGGCAAGCTTCTCGCTGGGTGTCATGGCCCTGCAATCTCCCGGGGCGATTGCTTCGGACGGCGTGATGGCTCTGGCCATCGGCGAAAGCCATGTGGGGTTGCAGGTTACGGCGGGCGGCGGGGTGGCGGCGCTTCGGGCGCTGGAAGGAGCGCTCGAAGCCGAAGGGAGCCAGCGAATGCTCCAGGCCGATCTTGTCGCGCGCGAGGCGCGCATCACCCTGGGGCAATTGCCGCCGGGCCTGCGGGAAACCGTGCGGCGAATCCGGGTGTTCGGCCCGACCANNGGACCAACCTGGGTCGTCAATTGGCGGACGAATTGGAGCTGCGGCTCGAGCCCACAGGTTTGGAAGTGGAGTCGGTGGACCGCTATGCCGCTAACGAATTCGGATGCCAGCTTTCGCCGGACACCGCGGTTTCGCCGGCATTCAGTCTGGCAGCGGGGCGGCTGGCTGGACGTGACGCGCCGTTTGAGTTCCTGCTGCCAACGCCCACACCCATGCAGCAACTGGCGGCACGTTACTCCTCGGGCAAGCTTCGCACGGCCATCTCGGCGGCGGCAGCAGCGGCGCTGGTTGTGGGCGGGCTGTTCGCTTACCAGCAATACCGGCTCTGGCGTCTGGAATCGCAGTGGGCCAAAATGCAGTCAACCGTCCGCCAACTGGAAGTTTTGCAGGAGCAGATCCGGCATTACCGACCTTGGCACGACGGCTCGGTGCGCAACCTGACTATCCTCCGGCACCTCACCGAGGCTTTCCCCGAGGACGGGGGCGTGACGGCTAAGACTGTGGAGATTCGGGACTTGAACAACGTTACCTGCACCGGTATCGCGCGCAACTACCAGGTGCTGCTGAAGACGGTTGAGAACTTGCGCAAGTTCCGGCAATTCCGCGAAGTGGCACTCGGGCCGACCCGGGGCCAATCGCCCGCGCTGCAATTCACGTTCAACTTCCAATGGAATGAGGGAGGCAGAAATGCAGATTAAGAACCGGCAGCAATTCCTCATCATCGCGGCGGTCGCCGCCGTTGCCCTCCTGGCAGGCGACCGGCTGGTGCTGTCCCCGCTCATGAAGGCATGGAGCAAGCGCGCGACGCGCATCAGCGAGCTGCAGAAGCAGATTACCGGGGGCAGGTTGCTCTTGCAGCGCGAGCAGAGCATCCGGAGCCGCTGGCAACAAATGTCGGACAATGCCCTGCCCGCCAACACCTCCACAGCGGAGCAGCAGGTCTTCAAGGCGATTGACCTCTGGGCGCAGGACAGCGGCGTTACGATTTCGGCCATCACGCCCCAATGGAAACACGACAGCGACGATTACATGACCTTCGACTGCCGCGTGGATGCCGCCGGCGACCTTGGCAAGCTCAGCCGCTTCCTCTATAGCGTCGAGCGGGATCCCATGGCACTGAAACTCGAGTCGGTGGAACTGGGGGCGCGTGATAAGGAAGGCCAGCAACTATCGCTCGGCCTGCAACTCAGCGCCCTGGTTCTTACCCCGCAGAAGCAATGAATCCAATGCCAGGAACGAGCTTGAGAGTTAAGCAGATGCTCATTAAGGGCTGCCAGTTGTGGCGGTCCGCCGGCTCTGTGGCCCGCTTGACAATCCTGGGGCTCGGATTGGCGGGTGGCTTGCCGATTGCCGCGCAGGAACCGGACGCGGAGGGTCACACGAATGACCTCGCTGCGGCAGAGCTGCTTGCCCGCATCAGCGAACTGGTCGAAGCCGCTGAATCGGGCCAGGTTGACGACATGGCTCAACCCGAGGACCTGACTGCGACCAATGGTGCGCCTCAAACCAGCGCTGCGGTGATGGGCGACAATCGTGTCGCACAGGGAGCCTTGTCCGCCGACGGCACGAACCGTTCCCAAATCTCCAGCCGGTCGCCGAAAGACGACCGCCGCTCCCGCGGGCGACGCTCATCGAGGCCAGGTTATGACTCGCGCNNCCAACAGTGCCCCGCCCAGCCTCGAATACTCCGCCTTCAAAGTCATTGTGGACCGGAATATCTTTGATCCCAACCGCTATCCGCGCCGGGCGGGAGAGCCTCGTGCGCGTCCTGTGCCGAAGACCGTTGATTCGGTGACGCTGGTCGGCACCATGAGTTACGAGAAGGGTTGGTTCGCCTTTTTCGACGGGAGCAGCTCTGAGTTTAAGAAAGCCTTGAAACTGACCGACACGATTGCCGGCTACAAGGTCGCCGCAATTGCTCCCACCAGCGTGAACTTGGCTGCCGGAACCAACCGGCTCGAGTTGAAAGTGGGCATGCAGATGCGCCGCGAAGAAGACGGCCCCTGGATGCTGTCCGCTCAATCCGGACCCCACATCCCCGCGCCGCCCTCAACCTCGACCAATGCCGCGGCCATGACGACCGTTACTGGCTCGAATGCCGTAGCTGGCGACACCGAGAGCGACATAATCAAGAGACTGATGCAAAAACGCCTGCAGGAATAATTGCCAATGAAGACGATCAATCACCTCCTTTTGTTCACCTGCCTATCCGCTGGCACCTGCTGCGCTGCCCTGGCAGCGCAAGCGGCGGCGGACGCTCCGACAAACGAGGCGCCGGCCGCGCTGGCTGCCACCAACCCGGCGACCGCTGGAGAACAACAAGCCGTGCCGCCTCCGGCCACAGAGGGCGTTAGTGGCGCGGTTGCTCCTGTCCCGGCGGCAGCCCAGGCGCCGAACTTTGCCACCGACGCTGCTGCCGGGGCAAATTCCACCCCCGACACAAACGCGCCGACCGTGGCCGTCGCGAAGGAGCCTCCGGTAATTGTCGAAGATGGCACCA
>MTKZ01011321.1_pt1 | contig 16847 bp, 13 predicted proteins | sample 1042781 | NCBI WGS metagenome assembly MTKZ01 (sample SAMN06212207, study PRJNA360539) | anaerobic digester metagenome | biome: Wastewater treatment plant; material: sludge; isolation source: anaerobic digester fed with sludge from wastewater treatment plant | place: Denmark: WWTP Viborg ... | reverse complement strand
TTCACGAACCATTTGAGTGAACAACAAGACATCCCTGTCCAATACGGCACGGATAGGCTGGCCGTCGAATGTACGGATAATATCGCCAGACAACAGACCGGCAGCGGCTGCGGGAGAATCGGGCAACACCGTGCTGACAATCAACCCGCCTGCGGAGTCTACCCCCCAATACTCGGCATAATCCTCCGCCAGCGGTTGCGTCAACACGCCCAGCCACGCCTCCTCCGTTTCTTCCATCTCAGTCCTTTTTTCCGGCGGACGGTCCACATAGTGCACAAATAAATCGCTCTGGAATACCATTGGGTGGCCGCTTCTGGTATATAAATCACCGCCTTCACTCACGCTTAATTCAAAACCGGTAATTCCGACCACTTCCCCCTGCGCATTGATAACCGGCCCGGTAACATATCCCAAACGAAGAGCATTATCAAGGCAATATGCGGTTCTCGGTTCCTCGATAATTGCGGAAATGCGTGCGACGATTAAACTATGATGGAAATCCATGGTTTCGCCCATGAGCCCCAGGACAGCCACTTCCTGCCCAATCTCCAATCTGGCTCCCCGTGTGAACCGAACAAAGGGAAGATTCAAAGGCTCTTCCGCGCTTATCTTCAAAAAAGCGACATTGATGTCTTTCGGTTTCTCAAGCAGTGTTGCTTTGTATTCCACTTCGCGGTCATCCCGTTGCATGACTGCACGGAAATTGGAGGTCTTTATATTCTCCCGTTGCAGGTGGCCATTGGAAAGCAGTAGGCCTTCCGGCGAAACCACCAGCGCAAGAGCATTGCCATTCTGCTGCTGCAGTTCGCCTGTGCGCGGATCGGCAACTTCCTGGGTGAATTTCAGGATGCACAGCGATGGGGCCCAATGCGCATAAGCACGCTGCAGGATTTCCTGAGTAAAGACCGTTGCGCCCGCAGTGGACGTCAACAATAAAGCGATGGCAACGCCATATCCGGTGTATCTACTCCGCATGCTCAAGGATCTCCTTGTCTATGGTGGTCTCAGCCATGCCTTTGCTGTTTATCAGTACATACCGGGTAAGCGCCCCGCGTTGAACAAACAACATGACAAGTTCTTTCTTCTGTTCAACACACGCAGCATACAATTGGGAGAACTGAGAGAGTGAGCCGATGGCGGTCTTATCCAATTCGAGGATGATATCGCCAGGCGTTAAACCGGAAACGGATGCAATACCACCCGGGAGGCAGCCCGAAACCAATACGCCTGTTTCCCCTGCCAATTGTGCACGCCTGGCAAGTTCAGGGGTCAATTCAGCCACCGTAAAGCCCCATTCCAGAAATTCCGCCTGCATGCCTTTGGAAGACAATTGTTCCTCCGTAATGGCGGCAACCTCAAGTTGCTTATCGCCCCGAAGCAGTGTTAAAACGGTTTTTTCCCCGACAGGAAGGTCCGCAATTGTTTTACGCACCAAGGACAGGTCTTCTTCAAACCGGGCATTTACGGGTTTTCCGTTGACCGCGGTAAGAACATCCCCCGGGCGGATATCCGCCTCCTGGCCCGAAGAAAGCGGCACCACATCAGCAATGACCACACCTCGAAGGGAGGGATCATCGGTTTTCGCCTTCATTTCCTGAAGCCGGAGCCCCAATGAACTTCTCCGTACGCGCCCGTCCCTGACAATAGCGTCAATAACTTCACGGGCGTTGTCCATGGGGATGGCAAAGCCAAGATTTTCCGCGCCCATCAGGGTCAACGTATTGATGCCTACAACTGCTCCTTCCAAGTTCACAAGGGGACCGCCGCTGTTGCCCCGGTTGATGGCGGCATCTGTTTGAATCCAGTTATTATATTGTCCGACCGCCCCTGTAGAATCACCCAAATACCTGTTTGTGACACTAACAATACCGAGTGAAACGCTGCGGGCAAGGCCATGTGGACTGCCCATAGCTAAAACCATCTGTCCTGATTCGAGTGCGGCGGACTTCCCCAACTTGACACTGGGCAATGCGCCGGCCGACTCCAGTTTCAGAACGGCAATATCCGTATCCGGGTCGGTGCCGACAACCTTGGCTTCCATTTCCGTATTATCACTCAGTACACAAAGTACCTGGCTGCTTTCGCCGGCTACGTGCTCGTTGGTAACAACATACCCGTCCGGGGAAAAGATAAACCCACTTCCCACAGCCAATACCTCATGGCGCTGACCTTGTGCAAAAACCTCTTTCACCGGGCGGATGTGAACTAAAGCGGGTTCCACGGCATTTTTTGCGGATAGTACTTTCTCTTGAACACCACTCATTGGAATCGTGCTACATCCATGCAGCAGCAAGAAAAATGAAATCAAGCAAACGCGCGGTCCATGACAGTGACATTCCGTGAGCCTTGCATATACAAATGCTTTCATTTCGGCACATCCTCTTCATGTTTAATGTCAAATGCCATCTCTTTCCCAGTGTATAAAAATTCAGACTCAGGGCAGAAGATATCAAGAAACAAGACAAAAGAATCAGACCCAAAGTGCGATATAAATCAGTTTTGATACCGGTAACATTGAATAGATGCAGTTTACACTTTTAAAGACATCGTTCTCCTTCTCAGGCTCTGGTCTAAAGCCTTCACAGGAGTTTTAATGCCCCGGGAACATACTGGCGTGTGCGGAGTACTAGACCCTTATAATCGGGAGGGACATCCGGTCATCCTGGCGTAAAACATGCGACAACACTACCTGTTAATGTGTCATCTTCCCAAACTGGAGTCACTAACTGCAGGCTCACCACAATCTTTTTTGACGGGGATAAAAATAAATGTACCGCAGTCACATACGTTCCACATACTCACCGGTTCTTGTGTCCACTTTTACTTTATCGCCTTCACCCAGGAACAGGGGAACCTGAATCGTTGCGCCCGTTTCCAAAGTAGCAGGTTTCTTGGCTCCACTTGTGCGATCCCCCTGAACGCCCGGGTCTGACTTTGTAATGGTAAGCACTACATGGGACGGTACTTTCACGCTTATGGCTTTGCCATCATAAAACATAATGGAAATATCAGAATTTTCTTTTATCCATAGGGCACTGTCACCCACGACATCCGCATTGACCGCCAGCTGCTCATAGGTTTCATGTTCCATGAAGTGAAATTGAGTGCCATCATTGTACAGAAACTGCCAGCGCTGTTCCTCAATACGCGCCTCTTCAAATTTTTCTCCGGATCGAAAGGTCTTTTCCAGTACCCGTCCGGTCAGAAAGTTCTTGAACTTTGTGCGAACAAATGCGCCTCCCTTGCCCGGTTTTACGTGTTGGAATTCAACAATTTCCATTAAGTCACCATCAAGTTCAATTACCATTCCATTTCTAAAATCTGCTGTTGAAATCATACTTAAAGTATCCGTAATTCTTTTGATGTTAAGGTTAACACTTCACTGCCATCATCGGTAACCGAGACCAAATCCTCTATGCGCACGCCGCCTTGTCCCGGTATATAAATGCCCGGTTCCACAGTTATTACCATTCCTGAAGCCAATCGACTATCCGATTCCGCATTCAATCTGGGATTTTCATGGACTTCAAGGCCAACCGCGTGTCCTGTCCCATGTCCGAACTGCAGGCCATAGCCTGCGGACTCAATCACTACACGGGCGGCTCTATCCACATCACGGGCATTCGCCCCGGAGCATACCGAATTTAAGGCGTTTGACTGTGCACGGTATACGTACGCATAGATATCCGAAAACCAACTACCGGGTATCCTACCGAAAACAAAAGTCCGGGTCAAGTCCGAGCAGTATCCTTCCAGAACGCATCCACAGTCAACCAATACTATGTCCCCGATTTCCAAAGACTTAGGTCCCGGCTTGCCATGGGGAAGTGAACTTCGGGCACCGAACAGAACAATAGTATCAAAGGAAGGGCCTTGCGCGCCACGTTTCCGAAACTCAAACTCCAGCGCCGCGGCAAATTCATTTTCACGCATACCGCATTTTACCGTTCCAAGCACACATTCCAAAGATTCCTCCGCAAGGCGGCTCGCTGCCCGTATACAGTTCACCTCGGCGGGTTCCTTTATTTCCCGCAACTTTCTGCACAATTCCGGAACGGGTTTTAATGAACCGGGGAAAGCTGATTTTATCGTATCATACTTGGAAACAGTGATACATCCGGGATCAAAGGCCGCCTGCTTGACGCCAGCATGCATGAGGTGTTCCCCAAGTCGATGGTCAAAACTTCCTTTGCAGATTACCGGAGTGGCCCCTGAGGTTAATAAACTCGCCTGTTCCGCATATCGGAAATCACATAAGAGCAGGGCTTCTTCTCTGGTAATCAACACTCCCGATGTGCTTCCAAAAAATCCGGTCAGATACGCATTATCCGGCGGGGAAACGCTGAAGAATGCGTCACATTCGTGTTCAGCCAGTTGTTGCCTGAGTAAATCAATGCGAACGTTATAATTGAAAGCATCCATACAATGTTCCTTTGGAGTGATGCATCGTTCACAGCAAATACTATTCTGTCTTTCTTAATCAACAGTCACAGGGCGCCCACCTTTTGCCGCGGATTTCCAAGCGGCTTCCGTGACTTCGATTACGCGCAATCCACATACGGCCGGGGTTTCAGGCTGAGCCTTGCCTTGAATAGCTTCGACAAAATTGGAATCAGGATTACCGGCATATTTTGGAGCCTTAACGGATACACAACGTCCCCGCGCATCCTGTTGTGTCAATCCAATGCCTTGCCTTAAATAAAAAGCGCCTTTGCTGCCCACAATGGTATGGTCTTCATACCATGCGGGGGCATTGCCAATTATGGACAGATTCCCTATGGCGCCGTTTTCAAAGCGGAGGGTCAGGGCCGCATTGATATCCACGTCGGTATCGAAATTCATCTGTAACGCGGAAACTTCACGGACCTTCATGGCGGTAACCCACATCAAAATATCCACAAGATGGCTTCCGGAATCGTTCAACTGTCCGCCACCGGAAAGGGATGGTACCTGGCGCCAGGTATTTCGAGTAAGTCGAAGCCACTCCTGACAGAGTACAGCCTGCACAAATTGAACTTCACCAATGGCGCCTTTTCCTATTTGCGAACGCATATAGCGAAACATGGGATCATAGTGACGCTGGTAGGATATCATCAATACGCGACCGCATTTTTCCGCTTTTCTGATCAGCGCTTTTGCATGCTGTATGGTACAAACCATTGGCTTCTCTGTTAGTACATGAATCCCCGATTCCAGCGCGTCATTTATCTGACTGTAATGCACCGTGTGGGGGGAAAGAATAACAACTCCGTCCAATGGTTCTCGTTTCAACATCTCCTTGTAGTCCCGATATGACGGCAGATTTTCAGCACCTTCGCAATTCCTGCAAAAACGTCTTAACGATACCCGACTGGGTTCGGTAAGTGCCGCCACTTTTGCCTTTCCGGTCGCCATGAGACGCTGATAGTGTCCTTGAGCTATACCACCTGCACCGATAAAACCAATCCTTAGATTTTCTTTCATTGCGGGAATACTCCATATCGGTAATGATTCAGCGATTCATACCTGTCTGGTTTATGATTTTGTAAATGCGGTGTTCTCTTCTATTCTGTCCGTTGCTTTGACAGTAATTCCCGATAGGTTTCCAGGGTGGAAGCAACCATGCGTTCCACGGAAAAGTTTTTCCTGGCAAGCGCCTTGCCCCTTTCGGCCATCTGTAAGGCTTTGTCACGATTGCCCAGAGAAAACAGTATCGCCGCGGCCAGGGCACCCGGATCTTTTGATGGAGAGAGCATACCTGTAACCTCAGGAATAACCATCTCCCGTGCTCCACCCGCTTCCGTGGCCACTACCGGCGTACCCGCATACAAAGCTTCCAGAATGGAGGTGCCCAGTCCTTCAGACCAGCTGGATGAAACATAGAGATCGGCACTGCGGCAGATACCGGGAGCATCATCACGGTGACCAAGAAAAGAGACCGCCGGAGCGATGCCCAAGGAAGAACTGCGTTCTTTTAAAGTCTGCATCAGGGGACCCTCTCCTGCGATACACAAACGCGCCTCCGGGACTGACGTCCGTACCAGGGCAAAGGCTTGCAGAAGATTATCATGGTCCTTATGTTCAACAAGGGACCCGGCAGAAAATAAGAAGGGAACCTTCTCCGGTATTCCCAAAGAGCCCCTGGGAACGGCTGTCATAAGCGCTCGCTCCGGATCTACGGCACTATGAACGGTTTTCAATTGTGACGAACCAAGTCCGAAAATGCGCAGGGTATCATGTACGGTCTGAGAAACACATAAAATACGGTCGGCCGTGTTGTATTTATAACGGTTCAGAAAACCATGGCGCGGCATGAAATTTACCCGCCGTGAAACCACAAGAAAGCTCGGCGAACCTAGGAACTTAGCCAGAACGGCAATGCCATGAGCATGACTCGAATGGGTATGAATGATATCCACGCCGAACTCAGTCGTAATACGGGCGAGGCGAAACGCGGAGTACAAATCAAATTCTCCGCGTAGTGGCAATGTAATCCGGCGCAGTGTTTCCATCCCGGGGAGAATGGATACGAAAGGTTGAGACGGCTTGCCGATAAGAATATTGTTTACTCCATGCGCCGAAAGTCCGCGCACCAGCCATGAGGCCTGCTGTTCGCCGCCACGGAACCCGCGTTGTTCATCCAGGTGCGCTACTGTAATCATTCACCCCGTCCATTACTGCTATTTTTTTTAAACGACTCCAACATCGCCATGTATACCTCTACCGTACGCCGGACGAAAGTGGTGCTGCTAAACTCTCTGCATACCCGTTCACGCGCATTTTCACCCATTTCCCGGCACAGTTCAGGAGATTGTGCCAGTGTTTTAATTGCCTTCGCCAGCGGTTCAACCGTACCATGGGGAACCAAAAACCCCTCCTTGCCGTCATCGATAATTTCGTGAAGTCCGCCGTAATCCGAAGCTACAACTGGAATGCATACAGCCATTTGTTCTTTCATGCTGAAGGACGACGTATCGCAGTCTATGGACGGTTGCGTTCCGATATCAAACGCCTGTACGCAATATTGCATATCCGTTCGGAAGCCATGGAAACGCACTCTAGATGAAATCCCCAAATCTTCGGCCATTTGCCGTAGTTCCTTTTCCAATACCCCCTGTCCAAACACCAGTATGATTAGATTCGGAATTTCTTCTTTCAAAAGGGCAGCCGCTTCAAACAGGAAACTGTGACCCTTTGCCGAAACCAACCGCGCCACAATACCGCATACAAAGTCTGTAGGTTTACAGTTGAATTCCTGTCTCGCCCTGAAACGTGCGGATTCATCCCGTTGGTACAGGTCCGTATCCACACCGTTGTGAATGGAACAAAGTCTTTCCGCTCTAAAGGCCGGATGCTGCGCAAGGGTTTTACGGACGGTGTCGCACACTACAATCTGAAAATCCGTCAGCCGGCGGTTTAGGAGGATGTTAGCCGGATTCGGGCTGACGGCATAGGTATTATGCCGTGTCCGCAGCAGGGGGATGGTGTGCCCTGAAATCTGGTTGGCAAGGGCCATGGTCCAATGGTCCTGAGACCCATTCACATGAATAATATCAGGATGATATCGGCGTAAAAACGTTCCCGCCGCACGTAAGTCATTTATCCATGCGCCGGGCCGCACGCCTCCTTTGAAAAGAAAACGGTCATAGGTAAAGGCATCATGGCAGGTTTGTTCAATGAGAACACTTCCGGGGCGGCACCCAATGGTAACGCGGTGTCCCAATGCATGCAAACCGGCGGCCAGTGTCGATATATACCGCACTTGGCCACCGCCCTGTAAGTGAGGGTCAGCGACGAAGATATGTAAAGACGAAGCCTTCATATTACAAGGTTCTGCTCGTACCATTTCCCCCCGTATTCATTATCCCCTGTGAAATGGCTATAAATATGACGACCGCAAAGTATCTAATACCTATACACGCGGACTGAAGTAACCCACACGGTTCTTTCGGGGTGAAAAAAGCGGTGGGCCTAACCATCTTGTCTGTTTGTGGCAGCCTTATCCTGTGAGGTATTCTCTTCCTCTGTGGGCATAGCAGGTTTTTCCGCTTCTTCTGCCGAGGTCAGCGCGTGTTCACGGAGCATTGTCGCAATGCGCTGATTGGTTTCATCAAGATATTCCATGGCATCAGAAAGTTCTGTCTCTATTTCAGAAAAATCTTCTGCACGGGTTATAGTGATTTTGCTCTTTTTTGACATTAACTATCCCTTTGCCGCATATAAACCGATGAAGGTAAAATTTACCGAACCAGCAACACAGGGCAAGGTGCGTGGTTAATGGTGTAAGAGGTGGTGCTGCCGAGCATCAATTCACGCAATTTGCTGTGTCCAAAGGCACCCATGAGAATGATGCCTGCCAGAATGTCTTTTGCAAAGGCCACAATTTCCACGCCCGGTTCACCGGTCTTACGCTCATAGGATACGTTGATGGTGTGGCTTTGTAAATATTCCTGGACCTCTTGCTGCAGATAGTCGGAAGAAGCCTCTCCCACAATTAGCACGTGCATTTCCCTGTCTGTCTTTTCTGCCAGAGCGGCACCGAAACGGAGAGCCTTTTTCGCGTGAGAGGAGCCATCATAGGCCAAGACAAAATGCTGGGCGCTGGGCTCGTCACGCCCAGTAATGAGAACGGGAACAGAGGCGCGCCTTACCACGGCTTCCGTGGTGGACCCAATAAGTCCATCCAAGAACTGATTATGTTCGCCCGCCCTTCCCATAATGATCATATCCACCAGTTCAGATTTTTCACAGATCATGCGCGGAACGATGCCTGTTTGCAAGCACGTTTCACAAGGTATCCCTTTTTTCTCACATAACTTGCCGGCATAGGCCAGGGCCGTCTTGCCCCGTTCTTCAAGCAACATGGAAATACTTCCCTGGTAATTTACATAAGGAGCGGTGCCCAGGGAAGAAGCCAGGTCACGAAGTAGGGGCCCCTCCAGCAATTTGATGTCTACCACATGCAACGCGAGCAGGGACGCGCCTTGTTCTTCAGCCAGTGCCACCGCATAACGCACACCGATTTCCGCGGCGCTGCTGCCATCAGTCGTAACCATAATTCGTTTAATCATGGAACCGTCCTTTTTACAGCACATTTGCGACATGCTGTGCAAGACACCGTTTTACCGCGTCAATTCTCCAAAATTATGCAGCATGGTGATACCGTCCCATTGGCTCTTTTCAGGATGAAACTGAACAGCATAGAGATTACCCTGTCCTACCATGGCCGGGAAGTCCAGGCCATAATTGCACCGAGCCAGTATAACACGTTCATCCTCTGGAACCGCATAATAACTGTGAACAAAATAGGCGTAAGGTTTATCACTGACACCGTTGAGCAGACAAACATTTTGTCCAGGCGTGGGCTGGAGCAAATTCCAACCCATATGCGGTACTTTTAGCCCTGAAAGGCGGGCATCCGGAAACCGACGCACACGACCTTTTAAAATGCCCAATCCTGGTGAACCAGCGCCTTCATCACTGTATTCGAAAAGGAGCTGCAATCCTACGCAAATTCCCAGGAAGGGACGCCCGCTTACCGCCACGTCCTTTACCAACCCATCGAGTCCTCGTGCGACCAGGCCGTCATAACAATCTTTAAAAGCACCTACCCCGGGCAAAACAACCCCAGAAGCCTGTGCAATGACTTCTGCATTGTCGGTAATTTCAGCGACTATACCGACCTTTTCAAAGGCTTTTTGAACACTTCTCAAATTGCCCATTCCATAATCTACAATAGCTATCATAATTCAAGCATTCCCTTGGTGGACGGTACTTCTTTAACGCGGGGGTCTAGGGTCATGGATTGTCGTGCAGCACGGCCGAAGGCTTTGAACAGTCCTTCGAGGCAATGATGAAGATTACCGCCATATCTGAGTTCCAGATGCAGGGAGATACGGGCGTTCATAGCCAGGGCCCTGAAAAATTCTTCCGCCAGCTCGGCGTCGAATCCTCCCGGACTGCCTGCCGGCAGTTCAGCCCGGAATACAAGAAAAGGCCTGCCGGAAATATCAATGGCCGCTTCAGCAAGGGTTTCATCCATCGGGATAACCGCGTGCCCGTATCGTGTTACACCTTTACCGTCGCCGATGGCCTGGCGAAAAGCCTGTCCCAGGCATATACCTGTGTCTTCCACCGTATGGTGGGGGTCTGTCTCCAAATCTCCCGTTGCGTGAACCGAAAGGTCAAACAACCCGTGTCGTGCGATATGGTCAAGCATATGATCAAAAAAGCCCACACCTGTTTGTATATCGGACTTCCCGCTCCCATCTAGGGTAATACGCAAATCCACACAAGTTTCATTGGTTTGACGGGTAATATGTGCTTCACGGGAACGATATTTTGTCATTACATGTCTCGCTTTATCTACCTATACGCAGGCGGTCAGAAAGGAGTTTCGGCAGGTGGGCCTCCCTGACGCGTTGGCTGGCGCGTTCCACATCATAGGAAGTCCGTATCAATTCAAAGGTGCGCGTTTCCGTATCATACAATCCGAAAGACGCATCCGGATTATTATCCCGGGGTTGGCCAACGGACCCGGGATTAATGAAATATATTTTTTCTGGATCCAAGACGATAGGGCCGTCGATGTTGGCAGCATCCTTTCCATCGGCGGTGAATACGGCGGGNNACAGACATTACAGTTTTGTTCATCCATGAAGTCCAAATGCATTGCGGCATCACGCCAAGAAAAAAGATATATGTTGTGATTTTTAGGCGCGCCATGCACAGCGACAAACTCACCATAGTTCAATGCATCGGGCAAACCGTTCAGCCACTCCGATGTCTCTTCCGTGATGTGTTCCCGGGTCCAGAGTACTGCATCGAGAGCATATTTATTAAACCCCCACGGCTCTTCAATACCACACGCCACGGCATCGTGGTTGCCCAACACCGTTTGAATGTTCCGTTCCGTAATCATGGCGACACATTCATTAGGCATCGCGTTGTAACCGACGACATCGCCGAGGCATGCAATTTGGTCCACTCCCGACTTGTCCGCCTGTTTCAGCACGGCCTCCAAGGCGTCTATGTTCGCATGTACATCCGAAAGTATCGCGTATAACAAAATTTTCAGGCTCCCAGTTGGATTCCAAATCCGCCCGAATACATGACAAACGCACCATAAACATCGGGAGAACTTATATAACTCCGCTGCCCTGTCCCATACCTTGATGGGGAGGCTGACGCTTTCTATCCTGAACCGTACGGTATCCGTTTGCGAATATGTCCGTCCGTATTCTCAGGGAAATATTTTCGCTTAAAAGCGGGGGCACGCGTACGCAGCGAAATCACACTCATATTTTGCACATTGAAGGATACCTATATCAAGTGACAGTATTCGTACTGAAGCACAAGATCTGTCGTTGTTCTTGCTGCGAACACAAAGGGAAGTACAACACCGTTCCTCGCTCAAGTAAATCAGTATCAGGGCAAGATAAATCAACTGTGTTCACGGGGCCTATTGGCCAGATGTTTGAGATGGTAAAGAAGAGTCTGTGCCTCCCGGGGCGTAAGAGCGTCCGGTTCCACCTGTTCTAATTCCTTTTCCACCTGGCTGGGTTCTTGAGCAGAAGGCGGTGCGAAGAGATACATCTGCATCGGTACAGAGTCCGGGCCTGTGGCACCGCCGCCAGACTCAAGGGACTGGAGTATTTCGCGGGCGCGTTTGAGCACCGCCGGGGGCAATCCTGCCAGTTTGGCTACTTGAATGCCGTAACTGTGATCGGCCCCTCCGTCAATTACACGGTACAGGAACACAATGGTATCCTGCCAGTCACGAACTGCCACATTAACGTTTTTTGCGTGTTCCAGTTTCTCCCCGAGTTCTGTTAGTTCGTGATAATGCGTGGCAAATAATGTACGGGCACGAACGGTGTCGTGAATATGTTCAGCCACGGACCAGGCAATACTGATGCCGTCATAGGTGGAGGTGCCGCGCCCTATTTCATCCAATACCAACAGGCTGTTTTCGCTGGCAGTGTTCAATATGGCGGCTGTTTCTATCATTTCCACCATAAATGTACTTTCTCCACGCACCAAATTGTCCGAAGCGCCCACCCGTGTAAAAATACGGTCCACCACACCAATCGCAGCAGCGGAGGCTGGAACATAACTTCCCATTTGCGCCATAAGACAGATAAGGGCGACCTGGCGCAAATACGTAGACTTCCCGGCCATGTTTGGCCCTGTCATAATCAGCATTCTTGCGCCCTTGGTTTCGACATGGGTGTCATTTGGCACAAATTCCCCCTGCCGAGTCAAGACTTCAACAACCGGGTGTCTGCCGTCCTTGATATGGATTTCGCCGGAGACGTTAATTTCCGGACGGCAATAGTTATTCGTAACGGCTGTTTCCGCTAATGATGCCAGGACATCCAGTACCGCTAGAGCATCCGCTGTTTGCCGGATACGGCGTGCTTCAGACGCCACTTTCCGCCGCAGGTCGTTAAATAATTCGTATTCGATGGACTCCATCTTTTCCCGGGCGTTAAGTATTTCTTCTTCGCGCTGTTTCAATGCCGGCGTAATAAACCGTTCCGCATTTGCCAGGGTTTGTTTACGTTCATAGTCGGCAGGCGCCAGGTGGGCTTGTCCTCGGCTTATTTCAATGTAATAGCCGAACACTCGGTTATAGCCAACCTTCAGCTTGGCGATGCCGGTACGGTTCCGTTCCTCCTGTTGCAGCGCCGCTATCCAGTTTACGCCACCCCGAACGAGATCTCGCAGATGATCCAGCGAGAGGTCGTATCCGTCCCGAATAAGATTTCCCTCATTCAGGGTGGCCGGGGGCTCTTCCATCAGTGCCTTGTCAATTTCGGCGGCGATATCCTCCAAAGGATCAATCTGCTGAAGCACTGTTTTCAACAAAGTGCTTTGGACCTCCGCAATGGCGGCACGAATACCGGGGATTTGTCTCAGGGCCGTTCCAAGTGCCTTCACTTCCCGCGCATTGCCCGTATTGACCGTAATGCGTCCCTGCAGTCGCTCGATATCGGGCATACCTTTGAGCCGTTCCCGAAGCGCAAGGCGCATGGAAACATCTTCAAAAAGGTCCGTAACGGCATCCAGTCTCGCTGTAATGTTATCCGGCCCGACCAGAGGATGCAGAATCCACTGTCGTAATTTGCGTTCCCCCATACCGGTCTGCGTTTTATCAAGAACACCCAGCAGCGAGCCCCGTTTTGATTTGTCGCCCATGGTCGCGACTAATTCAAGATTACGTTGGGTATTCATGTCCAGCGCCACATATGCGGAAGGCTGATAATGCCTTGGCAGTGCAAGATGCGGTACGGCGTCTCGCTGTGTTTCGCGAATATAGGCCAGCGTTGCGCCCACACAGGAAAGGGCCATCTCGGACTCTTCAAGCGCGCCCAACCCTTTCAACGTACTCAGTTTAAAGGTGTCCAGAATAAGGTCACACGCCAAATCCCGGGAGAAATCTTCTTCGGGCCGGATCGTAAGCACCAAATCAGGAAAGCGCTTTTTAAGACTTGCGGCAAACACGCTGTCGCCTTTATCCATGACAAGCGCTTCCACGGGCGAAAGTCGGGATATCTCATCCCATAACATACCGTTATTGGAGGAACAGGATAACGTCAGAAATTCTCCAGTGGTCATATCCACAAACGCAGCGCCCCCGGAATCACCGGAGACAAGAAATGCCGCCAAGTAGTTGTTCCTGCCGTTTTCCAGCAGCTCAGGTTCTGTAACCGTGCCCGGGGTTACCGTACGTACCACCTGCCGTTTTACGATACCCTTGGCCTCACGGGGATCTTCCATCTGTTCACAAATGGTCACCGAACGACCCATGCGCACCAGTTTTGCGATATAGCCGTCAACGGCGCGCACCGGAACCCCGCACATGGGAACACGCTTTTCCTTGTCCGTTCCATCCCGTGAAGTTAATGCAAGATTCAACAAACCAGCCACTTCAAGGGCGTCATCTAAAAACACCTCGTAAAAATCGCCCATCCTGAAAAACAAAAGGGAATCGCCACATTCCGACTTTGCCTGAAGCAATTGTCGCATCATGGGAGTGGTGTGGTGTGGGGATATATCCGAAATATGCAGCCATTTGTCTGTCATAGGGCTATTATACCGGTAAGCGATACAGCAGGTCACATCGCCAGAAGAGAAGCAGGACAACAAGCCGAATAGTTGCCCCTCAACAATGAAGGGAGCCCAGATGATTGTTTACTGGTGTTAATAAAACTCCTGCCGCATTGGTCAAGGCGTTTTGAATGCATATAACCTTGACAGCGTTGAAACATATAGAATGCCATTAGCCGCTGTTGGCGTTCCATGGATCGCATCCGGGAAACGTGTGGAGAACAGTACTTGTTTCTGCTTGCCCGCCGCCAGTATAGCGAAATCCCCGTTTCGCGCCCCGACATAAATGCATTCGTCAGCGCCCAAGACTGAGCTCCAGATACTTCGGCCCACTTTATGAACCCAATAGCCATCGCCTGTTTCCGCATCCACACAATGAACGCCGCCTGCATCGTCGGTCACGAAAACCAATCCATTTAAAATGGCAGGGGTGGCACATGACTGGCGGGGAATGGCATAGGACCAAAGTCCGCCTGTCCTAGTAATATCGCCTTTTAGGGTCGCGTCAATACACTTCAGCCAGGATTGTCTTTTTCCCCACCAAATGTCTCCCCCCGCGACTATATAAATACGGTTTTTGTAAAACACCGGCATGCCCATGATTTCACTGGGACTTTCCTTGGTGTTACCGACATAGTCATGAATGTTTGATTTCGGAGCCTCTGGATCGCAATCAAAGCGCCACACACAATCAAAAGAAACAACCTGTTCTGAAAACGGGGCCACAAGAGTCTTGAAGGCATAACAAATACCATCTGGGCCGCCGAAGAAAAACAGGCGTTGGCCGTCGATCTCACCAAGAGAAGGGGAGGACCAACTTTCATGAAACGTCCGTGGGCCTATGCCCTCATTTTCTTTGGCAAGAAGTCGTCCCGTGTTTTTATCCAAAGCGATACAACTGGGCGCTTCAGGATTGCCAATTTTTTTATGTGTATTATCCACACCATTACCTGTGTTAAGATAAAGGCAATCCCCATTAAGTAGAATACTCATGTGGGGTGAATCATGGGGGTATTGACCGACTTCCGAACGCAAATCAAAGAGCCACAGGATATCCGCATCCGGCGGGACTGCTGTAATCACCGGCGAATCCATGGGTACACAGTGCTTTCCCTCATCAAGGTAAGGACCGTCGTTACCGTTCACTAACCCGTGCATGTCAAGACAAACGACCTCTGACCGGGTGGTTACTGTGTAAATCCGATCGCCTTCCACTGTGGGTTCTGAACAGATTCCGACTCCGGGCCAATCCAGAAAATCATCTCCCCCGATACGTGGAACGACCAATTGCCAGACAAGGCTTCCGTCTTGCGCATCAAAGCATAGCAAAACACCCCGGTCCCCATGGTGACGTTCATCGAAAGGTTCTGAGTTGTTTGCTCCGATGAATACACGGCCTTGAGCGACAATCGGCGAGCCATAGGAACCTCCGCCCAATTCAACTGACCACAACACACCCTCTCCCGTTTCTAAGTTAAAGTGTTTTGGCAAGCCTGTTTCACGGGAAAACATGTTTCGTGAATGACGCTCCCCCCATTGGGAATGATCTTCGCTATAACCAGGTAATGCAAGAACCACAAAAACGATAAGTAGAAAAGTAGCAGCAGATATAGGGAAGGGAATATATTTCATTGCCTTGTCGTTCTCCACTTGCCACCATAAACACAGTTCATAAGCATGTTTAAACCTCATGAAAGAATTTACTAGACATAAACACTATGCTGGTCTGAACATACATTAGAAAACAGAATACATTTAAATATAATGTCTCTCAATTGCATATGTCACGTACTCCATAATTATTGGGACAGCCGGTTTTTTTTCCAAAAAAATATATAAAACGATATAATTCACGTTATACAACTATAAATTTATCATTAAATTATTCTATATGTGTTATAATGTAATTTTCATTATTAAAAATATTTTAAAAGACATTTATAAATAGAACATTTATTTATTATACATTTAACGAGATGCAGGAAGAAGCATTACCTCATCGAATTATTTTTGACTTTTCTCCATACTTTACGCTATAATTTGCAAGTTACTTAGTTGCAATTTTATGCTGTACCACAACTATTAGAAATAAAAAACGTTGCCAAAAATTCACCATTACAAAAAAAATTATTTTATGTTTTTATTATTTTTATCTTTCGCTATTGCATCATTTTCATTGGTACCAGATACCGATGCCAGAATGACACCTAATCTAGCAGAACACAAGAAGGATAAATTAATTTCCCCTGCAAAAACAAACCAACTGTTAGATGTTACTGATTCTGGCGAGGAGGAAATTTTCATTCCAGACCTCATAGGAATGACCCAAGAGACTGCAGAATCTCTAATATCAAATTCGGGTTTTGTTATGGGAACACCTGTTTTCGACTTTTCGGAAACAGTTCGTGAAGGGATAGTGTTGTATCAGTATCCAGACACCGGCACACAAGGATGCAATGGTGACATTATAAACCTTACCATTTCCACAAATCAGCAACCGGCAAAAGAGTTTGTTCACGTAATGACCTCCATGACAGGTGGTCGAAAACTGCAAGAAGCCTTCCAACAAGCCGCAGTGCGAAAGGCCGAGGTGCTTCCTTTCGTTCTCGAAATTCTTCGTGACGGAGTTTGGTTTGAAAAGCATGTAGTGACAAAACTACTTCGGTGCTGTCCCTGGCCTGAAGCGGGTCCGGACTTGGTGCGTAGCGCATCCACTGAGTCTGAACACTGGCTTGTGCGTGAAGGTGCACTTTACG
>MTKZ01008629.1_pt1 | contig 16847 bp, 11 predicted proteins | sample 1042781 | NCBI WGS metagenome assembly MTKZ01 (sample SAMN06212207, study PRJNA360539) | anaerobic digester metagenome | biome: Wastewater treatment plant; material: sludge; isolation source: anaerobic digester fed with sludge from wastewater treatment plant | place: Denmark: WWTP Viborg ... | reverse complement strand
TAGGCGCTTAATTCGATTCAATTGACAAAACATTATGAGTTCCGTTCGTTACCTTGAGGAGCGATATGCTCTGGTTTGGTTCAAGCATCCACAAACCACGCGTCATTCCGGTTTTTCGCGGTGGAAAAAGGACGTGTAGCGGAGCGGGTGCCAGGCCGCGAAAAGACCGGAATCCAGTTCCTGAGGCCGTGGATGCGGGATTGGACGCATTTGTTGTGATCCTCGAGAAGGGAACTGCAGACTTCCTGACCTCATTGGGGTTATTCAATGATTACTCGGAATCCGGTTTGGCACTTTTTTGATGCCATGTTCGCATAGGACCGCAAGAAAGGGACAGACCACGAAATAGCCAATAGCAGTAAAGGGCATTCATGCTTCGTTACTGACGGCTATTTCGTCGTCAGTCCCTTTTTGCTCCGCTTTTTTGTTTGCTTTCTAGTGCCATGGGCATTTCCGACGAGACCAGGATATCTGAACTGGGTATTCATTGCAGCANNCCGGAATGACGGTGTTTACGGCTGTTTATAAGGGAAGGCGAAATAGGTTGATACAGGCGTTTTTTACGCTCCCTTTATTTTTCTTTGTCTATAGCGTTGTAACTTGCTGCGCCGCAGGCGACACTTCTTCCGGGCGAAGTCCCGGACGAAGCATCGGCACTTAGGGCCATTTCGCTGACAATTAATTATGAGTTCTGTTTGTTACCAAGAGGAGCGTTATGTCCTGGTTTAGTTCAAGAATCCAAAAACAACACGTCATTCCGGTTTTTCGCGGTGGAAAAAGGATGTATAGCGGAGCGGGTGCCAGGCCGCGAAAAGACCGGAATCCAGTTCCTGAAACCGAGGATGCGGGACTGCCCGCAGTCGCATTATTTTTTAAGACTGGGGGCATGGTATTCATTGCAGCGGGCCGAATCTGGATTCCGGTGTTTGTAGCGTTGTCCAGTACCGTGCTTCGACCCAAGTCGACCTTCGCGAAAAAAACCGGAATGACAGTGGTTAGCGTTGTTTGTAATGAAAGACGATGCTACATTTTTGTTGCGCCGCAGGCGCCTCTTCTTCCGGGCGAAGTCCCGGACGAAGTGCAGGCCCTTTCCGTCCTTTCAGCAACCCGCTGCCAGCCACCGCTGAATCCCTCTTCGCAGGCCAAAAGCGCTTTTGTGCCATTTATCCCGGAGTGCTATAATCGCCAGCGTCTGGTTGACTGGCAGGATTCCGGAACTTGAAAGGGACATGGGCATGAAGAAAACGACGATACCGGTTGTTGCGATGGTGGTCATGGTGATGGTGATTGCGGGATGCAGTCCCAAGCAGGCCGCACCCGCCGGGGAGGCGGCGCCGCAGTCGCAAAAGAACCCTGAAAGCGGAGGAGGGCGACTTTTTGGGGTGTCCTTTCAGACCATGAACAACCCGTTCTTTGTGGAATTGAACGCGGGCCTGCTGGAGGTTGTTGAAGCCCACGGCGACCGTTTGGTGACGCTGGACGCCCAGTTTAACAGTCTGAAACAGAAGAACGACTGTTCCGACCTGGTGCTGCAGGGCGCGGCGGGCATTTTTCTGAACCCGGTGAACTGGGAGGGCATCACGGGCACGTTGGTGCAGGCAAAACAAAAGAACATTCCCGTGGTGGTGGTGGATGCTCCGGTCAAGGATGCGGACTTGGTGTTGTGCCAGGTGGCGTCGGATAACGTGGAAGCGGGCCGCCTGGCCGCGCGGGCGCTGAACGAAGTGCGGCCGGACGCGAGGGTGGTGATTCTGCACCAGTCGGTCAACAAGGCGTGTATTGACCGCGTGGAAGGATTCAAGGAAGAGATGGCCAAGTTCCCGGGCATGGCGCTTTTGGACACCCAGGAAGGCAAGGGTACCACCGAAGGTGCGCGGCCCGTCATGCGCGATCTGCTGAGCCGTTTCCCGGAGGTGAATGCCGTATTTCCCATCAACGATCCCAGCGCGCTGGGTGCGATTTCCGCCATCGAATCGGCGGGCAAACTCGGGGAGGTGACGGTGGTGACCGTGGATGGGTCCAAGGAAGCCATTGCCGCCATCCGGGCGGGCAAGATGCACTCCACGTCCGCCCAGTTCCCCCGTGAAATCGGCCGGGTGTCCGCGCAGAAACTGTACGAGCATCTCGAAGGCAAGCCGGTGGAAAAAGACGTCAAAATACCCGTCAAACTGATTACCAAAGAGAATGCTGACGCCTTCGAAACCGCCCCGGAACCGGCCGCGTGAGTGTCGCCCCTGATAGGGTGTCCGCGCCGATGCTGGTGTTGGAGGAGATTACCAAGCGTTTCGGCGGCGTTACGGCGTTGGACCGCGTAAGTTTTGACCTGCACCCCGGCGAAATCCACGCGCTGCTGGGCGAAAACGGCGCCGGCAAGTCCACGCTCATCAAGGTGCTCGGCGGCATCCACCAGGCCGATGAAGGTGCCATCCTTTTCGAAGGCATGCCCGTGGACGTGAACGGCGTGGCCGCCGCGGACCGGCTGGGCGTCCGCATCATTCACCAGGAACTGTCCCTCGCGCCGAACATGACGGTTGCGGAGAACATTTTCCTGGGACGGGAGCCCCATGCCTTCGGTTTCGTGCGCCACGGGGCTATGGCCGAGGCCGCCAGGGATCTGGTGGAACGCCTCGGCCTTCATGAGATTCGTGACGTGCGGAAATCCGTCTCCAGTCTCAGTGTGGCCCACCGCCAGCTGGTGGAGATTGCCCGTGCCCTGGCAACCCGCGCCCGCATTCTGGTGCTGGACGAACCGACTTCGGCCCTGTCCGACGCCGAAACGGTGGCGTTGTTTACCACGCTGCGCCGCCTGCGCGCGCAGGGGGTGGGCATTATCTATATCTCCCACCGGCTCGAGGAAATCATGCAGCTGGCCGACAGGATAACCGTGTTGCGTGATGGCCGCACCGTGGGCACACGTCCCGTCAGCGAGGTGGACCAGCGCGAACTTGTGCGCTGGATGGTGGGCCGGGACGTGGTGGACTATTTTCACCGCCCGCCCCGTGTTGCCGGTCCGATCGCGCTGCAGGTGACCGGGTTAAGCAACGACCGGGTCCACGAGGTCAGCTTCAGCCTCCATGAAGGGGAAGTGTTGGGCATTGCCGGACTGGTGGGTTCCGGCAGGACCGAACTGGCCCGGGCCCTCTTCGGCATTGACCCTGTCAGGAGTGGGGAAATCGCCCTGGCGGGCGAGACCGTGGACATTCGCAGCCCCCGTGACGCGCTGCGCGCGGGCATGGTATTGATTCCGGAGGACCGCCAGGGACAGGGCCTGGTCATGATCCAGACCGTGGCCTTCAACCTCGCCCTGCCCTGGGTCCGGGAATGGAATCCGGGGTGTGCTCCCGATAGGAACCTGCGGCGCGCCATCGTAAACCGCGCCATTGAAGGTTTCGCCATCAAGGTGGCGGATCCTGAACAGCCCATTACGGGCTTGTCCGGCGGTAACCAGCAGAAGGTGCTGGTATCCCGGTGGATGGAACACCGCCCCCGGGTGCTCATTCTCGATGAACCGACGCGGGGGGTGGATGTGGGCGCGCGCGAGGAAATGTTCCGCCTCCTTGCGGGCCTCGTCCGTGAGGGAATGGCCGTAGTGCTCATTTCCTCGGACCTCAATGAGGTGCTGAACATGTCGCACCGGGTGGCGGTGTATCGCGACGGGCGCATTTTGAAAACCCTGGACGCCGCGGACACCGGCATGGAGGAAATCATGACACTGCTTACGGGAGTTAAAACGGCATGAACACGGCGAAACGGCTTATTCCTCTTGTCGGCGCTTCCATCGCCCTGATGGCGCTATTCCGGATACTGGTGCCCGGTTTCCTCAATCCTGAGAACCTGGTGGACCTGGTGCAGCAGATATCCGTGAACGCCATCATCGCCTTTGGTATGACCTTTTGCATTCTTATCGGCGGCATCGACCTGTCCGTCGGGGCAGTACTCGCCGTGGTTGGGACCACCGCCGTGTATGTGCTGGGCTATGGCGAAGCGGAAACACAAAGCCTGTTCCGTTTTTTCCTGGCCGTGGGCGCCGGGCTGGTGGTGGCCGCGCTCTTCGGCGCCTTCAACGGCGTCTGCGCCGCACGCACCAAGATGCCGCCCTTCATCATCACCCTGGCCACCATGATGGTCGCCCGGGGCGCCGCGCTGCGTTTCAACCAGGGGCGGCCCATTTCCATCCCCGCCCACGAAACGCTGTTCCTGGGTCTGGGCAACGGCCGCATCGCCGGCGTGCTGCCCGTGCCCGTGCTCGTCATGCTGGTCATTCTCGTCATCAGCGCCGTGCTGCTGCACCGCACCCGCTTCGGACAGCACCTCTATGGCATCGGTGGTAACCGGGAAGCCGCCCGTTTCACCGGCATCGCCGTGGGACGCGCCGAAATCACCGTATATATCCTCTGCGCCCTGTTTACGGGCATTGCGGGAATTATCGCCACCTCGCAACTCTACAGTGCGGAACCCGCCTCGGGCGCCGGCTTCGAATTGAATGCCATCGCCGCCGCCGTAGTCGGCGGCACCAGCTTCACTGGCGGCATCGGTTCCATCCCGGGCACCTTCATCGGCGCCGTCATCATCGGCACCCTGGACAAAGGCCTCAACCAGGCGGGCGTCCACTTTTCCTATCAGTACATCCTCAAGGGACTCGTCATCCTCACCGCCGTCTACTTCGACGTTAGGCGGAAGAAAACCTGATCGCGTTTTTTGTCCTGCATTTCAGCATTCGAAAGTGTTGGGGGGGNNTTTCTCGTTCCAAAATTGCATTTTGGAACGCACTTGTCCGCGAAATTGTATTTCGCAACCGACGGACCGCTGCCTCTGGGTATAAAATGATCATAGTGAGGGTGAGGAAATGCAATTTCGTAACGAGCCGCGAAGGGAACTGACCCTCCCGCGAATAAATACAAAGAGGCAATCAATCCAGCGTAAAAATTCACCGTTGGCGGGGGGGGGGATTTTGTAATATGTTAAACTCGCTTGTGGTAAAATTGCGGCGAGTAAAACATGGATACAAGGTTAATTGTTGCAGGAAACCCAGGCGAGGATTCTGTATGAAGCACAAGGGATTTACGCTGATTGAACTGCTGGTGGTGATTGCCATTATCGGTATTCTGGCCGCGATTCTGCTGCCCGCCCTGGCGCGCGCCCGGGAAGCGGCACGGCGCAAGTCCTGCCAGAACAACCTGAAGCAGTGGGGCACTATTTTCAAACTTTACGCGGATGAGCAGAAGGACTATTGGCCCCCGTTGCAGGTGGCGGACATCACCGAGCCCGGCTGGCCTGCGGGTTCTCTGCAGGAGAAACTGGAACTGGTGGCCGCGCCGCTGGTGTCCGCGTGGTATCCGAACTACAACACGGACTTTGCCATTTGCGTGTGCCCGTCCGATGCGGTTGATGATGTTGATTCCCTTAAAAACGAGAGCGGCGACTGGGATGTCGTCTCCGAGCCCTGGAAAGCCGCCTTCAGTTATGCCTATTTCAGCTGGATCCTTGACTTGCTTCAGCACCCCGACCTGCCGCCAGTGGATATCAACAGTTTCGTCAATCTCTTTGCGGTGTCAGCGGCGCTGGAAATCAATGTGCCGCAAGAGGGCCTGGTCACCCGGCAGTTCGGCGAAATGTCTGACGGTCTTCTGCGCAACATTGTGGAAAGGATTGCCGATACGCCGGGGGGCATAGTCTTGCTGGAACTGGCTGCCATGGACGTGAAGGTGACCCCAGGCCTCGGCAACGGCGGCGGCGACACCATCTACCGCATCAAGGAAGGCAACGAACGGTTCCTGATCACGGACGTGAACAATCCGCAGACCTCGGCCATGGCGCAAAGCACCCTCTTTGCCATGATGGACACCTTCGGGAACGCGAGCGGGATTCATTACTTTAACCATGTCCCCGGCGGGTGCAATGTCCTTTTTATGGACGGCCATGTGGCCTGGGTCCCCTATGTGGCGCCGACGCCTGGCATGAACAATACCCCAAGCATGGACTTGGGCGCCACGCAACCCGTGCTGCCGAGCCTGGCGAACATGATTGGCATATTCAGCGCCGAAAACACCTTCTAACAGTGAACGCCCTCTTACGGCAAATTCTGGGACTCAGGTCTTTACGCACACGAATGTCCGTGTTTAAAGAAGCCGAAAACAGGGGATGAAGACAATAGCGCAAACCGGGGCATGGCCCTGTCCCCAAGCCAATTATTTAATTCCCAACGTGACCGCTTCTCCGTTTTATTTACACGAAATCGCGTACTTCCAATACAATCTTTCGAGAAGGCGGATATTCTTCATGAATGGCGCGTCTCACTCGCTCCACCGTTTCACGATCAAAAATTTTTTCGCCGCACCGTTCACAGATCAACGCAGGAACATGCTCCACCATAACCAGTTGCTTTTCCACCCGGAATACTTCATCAACGGATTCCGGGCGAAATCTGGTATTTCCACAAACATCACACCTTCTCACGGCGGCTTCCTTTCGCGAAACCCCACCCATAATTCAGGGTCCGGTTCGTACAACGTGATAATCTTTATCAATATAATTGGAGGTGCAGCGGGCGGTTGTTATCGGTAAACCCAAGCACAAGGCAACTTGGCAGAAATTTATCATCTGAATAGCTTTCAATGATAGTGGCACAACGGCCCGCCCGTCTGATTTCCAGGTCGGAAATATTGCGTTCAACAGCCCGGATGAGCGCGTGAACACTGAATTCAAATTGGCCGTCCGACAATTTTCTCTGATATCCGAAATATCCAACTTGTAATGGCCCTTGGTTAAAACCGTTGCTATAACGGCATGTGTTTAAAGCGGTTCGGTATTTGATGGGCCAGGTTTTGAACTGCAGGAATGTCTACATGTGAAAAGGTTAATGACCGTGTGATGGGCATAAGCGTGTAGATCAAGAGTGTTCCCTGCGCTTTTATCCCAAAATATTACCCTTTACCCTGTGTAACGTTTTCAGGGGTTTCACGGAGTACCACGGGCATATCCACTGCGTCATCATAAGAAAATAATTCAGACTGCACCGGCGTTTTGGCTACCGGTACTTCCGTATGTAAGATGGAGACGAGATCCTCTGTTTCGTTTGGATTGGGCCAGGGGAGGGCGCCTTTCTTGCGCAAGGCGTCCAGGCCGGCGGAGGGCGCGCCGGTTGACCGGACGTATACAGGCGTCAATTTAAGTTTGTCGAGTTGCTCGACCGCACCTGCCCATGTTCCACCTTTATTGATATCGGTATTCACTACCAGTGCGGCGCTGGACAGGGCATAGATGAGTTTATTGCGCTGCATGGCATTGCCGACGTTAAATCCGGCATTGGGGTCGTAAGGGGAGACCAGCGTCAACTGTCCGTCAAGTATCCGATCGCGGTGTTCCCGGTTCATGGCTGTTTTCAGCAGGCTGTCCGCGAGCACCCCGGCAACCCGGCCGCCCGCTTCGAGCGCGCCCCGCATGGCGGCTTGATCAATGCCCCTGGCGCCACCGGATACAATGGTACATCCTGCCTGTGCGGCAAGTCGGCCGATGCCCATGGTATACGCAATCAACGACTCATCCACATGCCGGGAACCGACCACTGCCAGACCGCCGGTTTCCAATAACGGGATATCGCCGCATCCATAGAGAACAGCGGGGGCATTATCCTGCAATCGTGTCTTGATAGGATCGGGATAGTGGTCGTCTGACAAACTGACGACCCAGAGGGCACGGGTCTGCCAGGATTCCACTGCCTGACTTAGCAGAAACCCGCGTTCCAACAGGCGCCGCAGGCGGCCGCCGTCAAGTACCGGTTCACAGTTGTTAATAATATTGGGTGCGTCGGGACCCAGCAGGTCGGAGAGTTGATAGTGCATCTCGCAAAGCCGATGATACAGACACTTGTATTCACCCGGCGTCAGCGTTTCCGCCGGGGATGCACCACTTCCCATAAGCAAGGGAGCTGTCAGTAACAAGGCGGCTTGTGTGTCGGGTGAAAGTTCCGTTGTCATACCTTATATCCCGTCTTTGCCAGAGCCAGCGGCCACACCTCACCACTACCGTTCATGCGCAGCAACCATGAGGATACGGTAAATGTCCAACGGGAATCCACCATGTCGTCTATCAGGAGCGCAGGCCCCGAAGGAATGGGCTGTGTGTTGATGCAAAGGGAACCGTCAATATTGCGTGCCTGCTGGATGCTGTTTGCCATTCTTTTCTGTTCGGGTCTGTCGTCTGTTCTTGTAAGAACCATAAAGAAGGGCAACCCCAGGGCGTCCGCCAGCCGCTGTGCAAACTGCGGCATAAGCCCGGGATGACGCAAGGAAGGCACGGCAGTAACCCATGCAGGCGCAGGGTGCGGGTTCCATTCGACGGTCATCTTTACACAGGCCTTCACCAGTTCATCGGAAAAATGGCCATCGTGGTATTTGCCTCGTTTCACCAGGCCGCCCCATCCGGCATCCCCCCAGATACAGAGCGCCTTGCCGGGCTGCGCCTGAAATTCGACCGGGATATTCCCTTTGACGCCATAACACGGCATGCCGCCTGAGGGCCATTTGATGCGGGGCTCGAGGGTTATACTGGTCCGCTGGAGAAAGGATATGGCTTCTTGTACCAGAGCGCTGTCCACAGTATCGGGAAGGGGCGGCAACGGCGGCGGGGTCACGCTCTCAAGGTTGCCGTCAAGCGCCTGGATGAGAAAACCCATGTGCCTCCCAAAAGGCAGGGACACATACTCGCGCATCTGCCGGTGCTCCTCTTGACGCAAGGCAGTCAGCCTTTCCGCCCGCTCCCAGAAACTGTTGGCGAGTTTCGCTGCCGTTAGTTGCCATTTAGCACCTTCTTTGGCGATGGGCGCAGGCGCCTCAAGGGAAAGAAGCGCGAGAGTTTTTTCAACACGGCCATAACTTATGTTTACACGGCTGAGGATACCGGGGATGGACAATCCATCGGCTTCCGCCTCGAGCGCGTGGAGCACCGCCGCAACCTCCTCCCGGGTTGGAAAAGCGCTCTGAATAAAATAATCGTTGATTTCTGTTTCTTCCTGACCGCTTAACAGAATGCCGTAGGCGGCATCCAGTGCCCGCCCGGCACGTCCTACCTGTTGATAGTAGCCCACCACGGAGCCGGGCATCTGGTAATGAATCACAAAGGCAAGGTCAGGCTTGTCATACCCCATACCCAACGCCGTTGTGGCGACAAGGGCCTTCACCCGATTGTCGAGCAGCGCTTGTTCAAGTTCCGCACGGCGTTCCCCTGTCTCGCCGGTGTAGGCCTCTACAGTGTGGCCCTTTGTCTGTAGCCAGGCCGCAACCTGATTGGCGTCACGCACGGTCAGGGTGTAAATGATGCCCGAGCCTTGAAGCGTCATAAGTCGTTCCGCCAGCCACGCCAAACGTTCCGCCTGACTCGGCATACAAATGGTTTGCAGGGTTAGTGAGGGACGGTTCAGGTCGCCGCGAGACACAGTCAAATGGGGTCCCAAAACGGTGCATAAATCTTCCATGACACGGTTGTTTGCCGTGGCCGTAGTCGCCAGCAGGCGAAGGTTTGGCGGCAGGGTCTTCACAACACGCTCAATAAGCCTGTAATGGGGGCGAAAATCATGCCCCCAATCCGAAATGCAATGGCATTCATCAATCACCAGCAGCGCTATCTTGTCGGCAATGACGGCCATGACCTGGGTTCGGAACCGCTCATTTGCCAGCCTCTCGGGCGAAATTAAAAGAATATCAATCTCATTGCGGTTAATCGTGGCTTCAACTTCGTCCCACTGAGCCTGATTATCCGAATTAATGGTAACAGCGTGAACGCCCATCCGTCGGGCGGCCTCGATTTGATTGCGCATTAATGCCAGCAAGGGCGATACCAGTACGGCAGGGCCATGACCGGCCTCACGAAGTATTTTGGTGGCAATAAAGTATACAAAACTTTTTCCCCATCCCGTTTTTTGTACGATGAGCAAGCGACTTCGGGGGTCTTCAACAAGATGTCGGATGGCCTCTTCCTGACCATCTCGAAAAATGGCATCAGCGATACCCGTGCCCGCACGGAGGAGTTCAAGCATTCTATGGCCACAATCCTCAATGACAACCATCGTCTATTTGCCTTTTAGTCTACCGTACCAATGTTACTTCCTTGGCAGTTTAGTGACCCTGTCTGTTCGATGAACCAATTCGCTTTCTGAATGATAAGCCTATTGCGTGAAACAGTTCAAAGAATACAAAAAGCCTAACGCGGGGCTATGAAAAAAAAGCGCCAGATATGTAGAATTGATAGGTTGTATAACGTATTTAATATTGGCGTCAATGCTGCTTGAGATTGTACACGATGTACGCGATCAGAGGAAAAAATTCATTTTCCGCGATAGAGAAAACTATGTTATAATTTTGATGAGGTAGGAGCGAATGTCTCTTTGCTTCGAGTACTGAATTATAGGTGTCAGGGTGGTTTGTTATTGGAGTGAACCACTTAAAAAATTGCACTAAAATTAATTTAGGAGGGAATGTAGAATGAATCGTAAGGGATTTACACTGATTGAACTGCTGGTGGTCATCGCTATTATCGGGATTCTGGCGGCCATACTGTTGCCGGCATTGGCGCGGGCGCGTGAGGCGGCGCGCCGTAAATCCTGCCAAAACAACCTGAAACAGTGGGGTACCATTTTCAAGTTGTACGCGGATGAACAAAAAGACTATTGGCCTCCGTTGCAAGCAGTGGACAAAACGGAAGATAATTGGCCGGTGGGTTCTGTTCCGGACAAATTAGAGCTGGCTGCGGCACCCTTGGTTTCCGCATGGTATCCCAATTATAACAGTGATCCGTCCATTTGTATCTGCCCGTCCGATGCGGTGGACAGCATTGATTCTCTGAAAGATGACGAGGGTGACTGGGAATTCTGGTATCGGCCGTGGGAAGCGGGCCTGAGTTACATGTATATCGGTTGGATGTTTGATCTGCTTCAAAAGCCCTATTTACCCCCAATTGATATTACTACACTCGCGAACTTGTCTGCCGTTTCAACGGCTCTGAACCTGAACGTTCCGAGCGGTGGCATGGTTCCCCAGCAATTCGGCCACATGGCCAACAGCCTGCTTGGCAGCATTGTCAGTCGAATAGGCGAGACGCCCGGCGGGATTGTTTTACTCGAGTTGGCCAGTCTGGATGTTGAAGTGCCTGCCGGGCTGGGCAACGGCGGGGGGGACACCGTTTACCGTCTCAAGGAAGGCAATGAACGCTTCATGATAACGGATGTGAACAACCCGCAGACCTCCGCCATGGCACAGAGTTCCTTGTTCGCCATGATGGATACCCTAGGCAACTCGGGGGGCATCCAGTTTTTTAACCATGTACCCGGCGGCTGCAACGTGTTGTTCATGGACGGCCACGTGGACTGGATTCCCTATGTAGCGCCCGCGCCCGGCCAGGACAATACCGAGAGCATGGACCTGGGGGCCACACAGCCTGTGCTGCCCAGCATGGCGAATCTTATCGGTGTATTTACCAGCGAAAACGATATGTAGCGAAATTGGGAATCACGATTCGCGGCGGGGCTTGTCCGCGCCCCAAAGGCATCTCTAAACTTTAGTAGGCGTACCTTCCCGGGTGCGCCATCGTGCGGTACCCTGGTTCAGGGTAGTGTTCCACGGCGCACCCGGGAAGGTACGCCTACTTGACAAATAGTAGGTTGTTCGCGCTTTAGCGTGTTATATTGCTTGTAATCCTTGGGGTTGCGCACACGCTGAAGCGTGAACAACATACATGGAAAAATTTTATTTAGGCCGGTTGCATTACCCATGTCTTTTTTTCTAGGGGTGTCATTTTCAACAAGGAGATGGTCATGGCGAAATTTTCGTTCCGTGCCGCGGGAAGTTTCATGCTCGCTGGGATAGTGTTTACCCTTTGCGCGGGTACCTTTGCACAGCTGCCTGTCAGGTTGGAGCACCCGAATCCCCAACTGATGCGGGAGGACTGGCTGAACCTGAACGGAACATGGGAGTTTGCGGAGACGGATGAAGAGGTCGCGTTTCTCGGAGACGCGGTGTACCCGGATCACATTGTGGTACCTTTTTGCCGAGAGAGTACGTTGTCCGGCCTGGGAAGAACGGGCTTTATCAAAAATGTCTGGTACCGCCGTAGGATTGAACTCCCCGAGACATGGACGGGCAAAAAAGTACTGCTTCATGTGGGCGCTTGTGACTGGAAGACCGCTGTGTATATCAATGACGCGTTGATTGGGGAACATACCGGGGGCAGCGTGGCCTTCGCATTCGATAGTACCGCGGCGCTCAAGCCCGGCGGGAACACGGTCATCATTCACGCTTTCGACGATACGCGCAGCGGCGTACAGGCTTGCGGCAAACAGTCCCAGAAACGGGAAAGTTACGGGTGTTTGTACACGCGCACCACGGGTATCTGGCAGACGGTGTGGCTGGAGGCCGTGGGGCAAACGAGCGTAAAACGTTTTGAAGCGGCGCCGGATATAAGCAACGAAATGCTTCATCTCAACGTCCATGTGGACAACCCCGGTGAAGGAATGACCCTGTCCGCCGTCGCGAAAGCAGACGGGGTTGAAGTGGGCCGCATGGGTGTTACCGGGCTGGGAACCGCTGTCGGGCTCGACCTGCCTGTGCCGCAACCACGTCTCTGGAGTGTGAAAGACCCCTTCCTGTACGAACTTGAGTTGATCGTGCTGGCCGGGGACACCGTTCTGGACCGGGTGTCCTCCTATTTCGGCATGCGCGAGGTCGAAATCCAAGGACGGGCCATCCTGCTTAATGGCGAGCCGGTGTTCCAACGGCTGGTCCTGGACCAGGGTTTTTACCCGGACGGCATCTGGACCGCACCCAGGGAAGAAGCCCTGAAAAAGGATATCCTGTTAGCGCAGGCCGCCGGTTTCAACGGCGCGCGGCTGCATCAGAAGGTGTTCGAACCGCGTTTCTTGTATTGGGCGGACAAACTGGGCTATCTGGTCTGGGGCGAGTTCCCTAACTGGGGTATGGACTACGAAAAGGAAGCGGCGCAGAAACCGGTTATCGCCGAGTGGGAGGAAATCGTCTATCGGGACTATAACCATCCTTCCATCATCGGCTGGTGTCCCTTCAATGAAACGCCGCCGTCCGCAGCCCCGCTGCAGAAAGAAGTCGTGGACCTGACCCAGCGCATTGACTTTTCCCGACCGGTCCTGGAGTCCAGCGGCTATGCGCATGCGTATCCGGAACCGATGCTGCTCGACGCCCACGACTACGACCAGAATCCCGAATCCTTTGGCAAACGCTGGGCGCCGTCCGCTTTTGAAACGACTTTGCCTGCCCGCTATGGTTCCGGCCCGGCGGCCCTGCCGGTTCCCTTTTTTGTCAGCGAATACGGTGGCATCGGCTGGAACTTGAATCCGGAAGCGTGGGGCTACGGTAATACGCCGGAATCGCTGGACGCCTTCTATGCGCGTTATGACGGGCTTACCAAAGTCTTACTTGACAATCGCTATATGTTCGGGTTCTGTTACACCCAATTGACCAATGTCGAGCAGGAACAGAACGGCATTTATAATTACGACCGGACGCCCAAGTTTGATGTCAAGCGCATCCATGCGAGCAATACCCGGCCCGCCGCCTATGAGCAGAACCCGCCCGTAGAGGAGGCCTCGGTTACTCTGACGTGGACCATACTGGTCGGCGCGCAGCCTGACGGTGACCAGGCCGCCACGTGGCGCTATACGGAAGCGGAGGCGCCGGACGGATGGGAACAACCGGGCTTTGAAGATGCGAACTGGAAGGAAGGCAAAGGCGCTTTTGGGCACAAGGACGGTTTTGAAAAGTTCATCACCACCCCCTGGAAGGGGAGGGACATTCGGCTGCGAAGCACCTTCACTTATGAGGGCGGTTCCTTCGACAAGGCCATGCTGGTCATCCATTACGACAATGATACCACGGTGTATCTGAATGGCAAACCGCTGTTCGCGGCGGATAAATGGAACGACGCCTATAGGGGTGTGGATGTGACCGATACGGTACGTACGCTGTTGCAGGACGGAGAAAATACCATCGCGGTGCACACGCGGCAGGATACGGGCGGCCAATTCATTGACTTGGCCCTGCTGATTGGGGCCGAGGCTGAATAGCAGCCAGAAATGCAGAGGCCTTTTTCCCTGCACCTCGACATCTATATACCGGGAAATGCACGCTGTTTTCTCTGCTTCGAAAATTGGTCCCCATTTTCGTGGTTTCAGGGTGAGCCATAGGCTCATGGCAACTCGTTCCCAAATTCCATTTGGGAACGCCCAAATCCGCACGTAAGAAACCGAGTTGTTGGCGTAAAGCCAATAAGGACAAGGAATGTAGAAGCGGCATCCTGCCGCTTTGCATCAAGACGGACATACGGGCCGCAGTCACAATAGAAGCGGCAGGATGCCGCTTCTACGATCTTCGCTGTTCCTTACGTGCGGATTTAGGGAACGCGCTCTCTCTTGAAATTCTATTTCCGTTTTTGCATTGGTCCGGCCGGTGTATTCCGGTGCACGACTAGGATTGCGAAGTGGAACTTCGCGAAAAAATTCTATTCTTGTCATTACCCACATCTTTAAACCAATGTTGGCAGGAACAAGATACACTCTTGTTTTGTATTCAATCCCAACGGGATTGTATAACATAGCCCGGGGTTGCGGTACTCCGCTACCCTGGGTTGGAAATTGCCCCCAATTCCCGTTTACCCCAACGGGGTTGCGTCACATTGGGGCACGAATGCCATATGGTAAAACCGACGTAACTCCGTTGGAGTAGAGAAGAGATAGAGAAGAGAGAAGGAGAGATATCGCTTACCCAGGGTAGCGGGGTACCGCGACCCTGGGCTATGATATGGAATCCCGTTAGGATTCTGAATACACACGTCGGCATCTTAATACCATATCCTTAACGGAAAGATGTGGGCAATGACAAGAGCGCAACTTAGGAACGAGCGTAAACGGACGCAAGCCGAATAAGGAGCAAATTCATGCTTTCTCTTCCCAAAAGTCTGGGTGTTGCTGTGGCCGTCTCCCTGGCGGCGGTTGTCTGTGCGAACGCGGAACTCACGGACCATTGGGGTGTGTGTCCCGCATCGCCGGCTGTGGTACATGCTGTGACCGTTTCACCGCTGCAGCAACTCATTTCCTTAGGTGGTGAGTGGGAGTTTGTCACCGATTCCAGGCTGATGGGGCGGCACCGCATGGGTAAGGGCCCCGGCTGGAACGAACCCGACTGGAGCGGCAGCCGGACTATTACCGTACCGGGCTGCTGGGAGGCGCAAGGGGTCGGCGAACCCGGCATGAGCCAGCCTTGGGATCCGCTCTTCGACCGCATTCCCCGTCCGATCAATCACCTGTATATGGGAACCGCGCGGTACCGCCGTTCCGTGGATATCCCGGCCGACTGGCAGGGGAAACGCATCTGGTTGAAAGTAGGGGGCGTGCGCACGGAGGCGTGGTTCTGGGTGAACAAACAGCGCGTCGCTCATCTGAATACCTATTGCGGCGCCTACAAGTATGACATTACCGATCTGGTGACGCCGGGCGAAACGGCGAAGCTGGTCGCCACGGTGCGCAATGACTCGCCCAGCCGCAAGGGATGCATGAACGCTTATCATCGCTTCGGAGGCTTTTACCGGGATATCGAACTTGAAGCCACGCCGCCCGTGCGGATAGACGATGTGTGGGTGCGCGGCGACCTGGACAAACCTGCCGCACTGGTAAACATCAGTCTGCGAGGCGGGGGCGAAGGCACCCCGGCAAATGCGGCGGTGGACATTCAGGTGAAATCCGCTGACGGTACAGTCGTGGGAACCTTGCACCAGGGAGTCACCCTGGACGAAACCGGCGGCGCCGACCTCGCCTGTGAAGTGCCGCTGCCCGGGGCGCAACGCTGGACCCCTGAGTCGCCGGTCCTGTATGTGGCCGAGGTCACCTTGCTGGATGGGGAAACACCCCTTCATGGCTGGAATGAACGCTTCGGCCTGCGCAAACTCGAGGTGCGGGGCAACCGATTCTATCTGAACGGCGCGCCCTTCTTCGCACGCGGTTTTGGTGACGACTATATCTATCCCCTGACGCTGATCTCGCCGCCGGACCGTGAAGCGCATTTAAAGCACCTGTTGGCTGCAAAGCAGGCGGGCTTCAATTATGTGCGCCTCCACACCCATTGTGAAATCCCCGAGTATTTTGAAGCCGCCGATGAAGTCGGCATTCTCATCCAACCCGAATTGCCCTACTATCACGACATCACCACTGAGGCCTTTGAATTCGACCCCATGCGCGACTTGCAGGAGCTGTACCGCCATTATCGCCGATACGTGTCCTTCGCCTCCTATTCCCTGGGCAATGAAGGCCATATCGGCGCGCCCCTCGACCGGGAACTATACCAATGGGCGAAACAGAATGACCCGGACCGCATTTTCCAGCACCAGGACGGCGGCTGCAACATGCCGGGTAACACCGATTATTACACGCCGAACGGGTACGGCCTGGCCTCGTCTATCAATCCCTGGGCGCAGGGCGCCTTTGATGCCCTCGAAGCGCCTTTCATCGCCCACGAGTATCTGAACCTCGGCATCAAGATGGATCCCCGCAGTGCCCCGAAATTTACGGGCGCCATTCCTTCGCCCCGTTCTTTGGAAGACTATGAGGCCTCCCTGAAGGCAGCGGGACTGGACCGCGCCTGGGGCGACGCCTGTCTCGATGCCGCCCATGCACTGCAGGGCTATTATCAGAAACGGGGCCTTGAATCCGCCCGCCTCGATCCCGCTTGTGATGGCTATTCGTATTGGACTATTGTGGATGTTATGGTGGAACAGGCGGGCACCTATACGGGCCAGGGCTTCCTGAACGCCTTCTGGGAAGAGAAGCGGGGGGG
>MTKZ01005629.1_pt1 | contig 16848 bp, 15 predicted proteins | sample 1042781 | NCBI WGS metagenome assembly MTKZ01 (sample SAMN06212207, study PRJNA360539) | anaerobic digester metagenome | biome: Wastewater treatment plant; material: sludge; isolation source: anaerobic digester fed with sludge from wastewater treatment plant | place: Denmark: WWTP Viborg ... | reverse complement strand
GAGTTTGGAGTTTGGAGTTTGGAGTTTGGAGTTCTACCCGTTCATTTCTGCTGATTTATCTGCTGCAAATATCACTTCGTGAGTTTTCAGGGCATCATCAATGCTTGTAAGTGGCATTTCGGTGTTCGCCTCAATGGCATTAAAGAAAGCTTCAAACTGAGCCTGATAAGGATGATCGGAAACATCGCCGGAATCAAGCAGCTTCATCGAAAGTTCATTCCATTTGTTTTTGTTAAGACCTTTTATCCTGGTTGAATAAAATTTATTATCAAGCAGGCTTCCCTCGCTTCCCACGAGATGAAAATGAAAATAATATGGCTGGAAACAATCGATCACAGAAGCGACCTTGCCGACTGTTCCATTCCGGAATTTAATAATCGTTACTGAAGNNAACTTGTCGGGTACTCATATTTTGAAAAATCAGCATTTTCAGACCTGGCGGAATAGCTGCTTACAGACTCAAAATCACTTCCCATACAAAGCAGAAGGGCATCAAGGGCATGGCAACCTGCAGAAAGCAGGCTGCTCCCTGCAGTATCCTTCCTTATATTCCACCTGAACTGCCCGTACCACGGCCCAACACCATGGTAATAATCTACCTCTCCATAATGTATTTTACCCAGTAGTCCCTGATCAATAACCGATTTGATCACCGTGAGCTGACTTGAAAAGCGGCATTCGAAACATATACAGGTACGCACACCTGCTTTCTTTACAGCGGAATTCACGGCCAGACAATCCTCCCATGATAAAGCCAGTGGTTTTTCAATGATAATGTGCTTTCCCGCTCCTGCAGCAGCAATAGCCTGTTTTGCATGGTCGGAGGGATAGCTGCATATCGATACAACATTTATTGTTTTATCTGCAAGCATCTTATTAAGATCAGTGTAAAGATTGATCGTTCCCCCATGCCTGGCCTTGATCTCCTGAGGATCCAGATTCCGTGAGGAGCAAATAGCAGTTACCTGCCCCAGGGAAGTCTTGTTGATAGCTTCAATATGAGCTCCTGCAGCCCAACTGTATCCGATAATACCTACATTAAATTTTTTCATGCTTTTCAAATATAAAGGTTAGCTTATAAGTGCCTANNTAAAGTGCCTAAAGTGCCTAAAGTGCCTAAAGTGCCTAAAGTGCCTAAAGTGCCTAAAGTTATGAATCTAATCTTCGGGTAACTTTAAGAACATATCAAGTACTGCCGGGGTAATTTACTAAGAAAAAGAGATTATCTTTCCCTGTTGAATGAAATAATTCGTTAATTGTAAAATATTTCCTTTTTATCAGGGGTTGAATGAACCATCCGGACTATTTCAGGATTCTTGATTTACAGACCGATGCCTCAATAGCAGATATTAAAAAGGCATACAGGATCAAAGCCCGTATGTACCATCCGGATCTGAACCCTGATCCTGAGGCCAGGGATAAATTCATTCTGGCAACAGAAGCATATGAATTCCTCATTTCAAATTTCAATAATATCAGGACCGATGAGCAGGAATTTGAACGTATTATGGAAGAGTGGAGAAAATACCGACAATTCCGTTCTAGACAAAAGGCCAATGCTTATGCACGAGCTTCCTATATACGGTTCAAGAATTCAAAACTTTACAAGACCACAAGGCTTTTTGACCTGACGAGAATAGTCTTCGGACTTGCAATTTCGGTAATCATAATCGTTTATACAATCTTCGGATTTATCGTAAAAATGAGATTTCCTGAGGATGGATACGGCAATCCTGTCATTGTTTTCATTTTGATGATCTTCCTGGGTCTCATCTTTCTCGGCACCAGCCTCATCTACCTGAAAGCCTACATTGAAGAGTCACGGAAACACAAAAAAAGAAAAAAATGACAAAACTTGCCAAAGAACTGACTCTTTATGGGTTGATAATGGTCGCTATCGGCTCCTGCATCGGCTCCGGCATCTTTGTTACTCCCTCCCAGATAGCAGGATTAATTCCTTCCCCTACCCTTATTCTTATAGTCTGGGCCCTCGGCGGGATCATTGCACTGACCGGCGCCCTTACATTTTCTGAACTTGGTGGTCTGTTCCCTTATGCCGGAGGAATTTATGTATTTCTGCGCGAAGCATATGGCGGCTGGATGGGATTCCTTTACGGCTGGGCTTATCTTCTTATAATTACTTCAGGATCAATAGCTGTCCTGGCTCTCGCTTTTTCACATTATCTCAGTTTCCTGATACCGATGAATGAAACCCTGAAAATCATCACCAGTATATCAGCCATATGCCTGCTTACAACACTTAATATACTGAGAGCGAAATTCGGAGAGATTTTCTCAAATATTTTTACCGGATTGAAAATTGCCGGGATATTAATTATAATCGGAGCAGGAATTATTCTGGGGTCATCTGAATTTTCATTCCGCGACTTCCCTTCCCTTTCTTCAAACGGAGTGACCCTTTCGGCATTTGGTGTTGCATTCACCGGTGTTTTGTTTTCGTACGGAGGATGGCAGCATGCTTCATTTCTGGCAGGTGAAACGAGGGATCCTGCAAGGAACGTTCCGATTGCAATGATTACAGGCGCCCTGGCGGTAACTCTTATCTACCTTCTTGTAAATGTGGGGTATATGCTCCTTCTTCCGGTGGAGAAAATAGTCAGTTCCACAAGAGTCGCCGCAGAAGCTGTAAGTACGGTCATTCCCTTCGGCGGGATCCTTGTCGCAGCGATAATAGCAATAAGCACATTTGGTACAATCGGGATTTATACCCTCTCGGCACCCCGTATTTATTATGCAATGGCTTCTGACGGACTGTTCTTCAAAGGCATCGCCAGAGTCCATCCGAAATTCAGAACTCCTGTAAATGCAATTCTTGCACAATCAGCATGGGCTATCATACTGCTTCTTTTCTGGGGAACCTTTGAAAACCTGATAACCTATACTGTTGCCATCGAGTTCATTTTCTATATACTTGCAGCATCAGGTATATATATTTTCAGGAAAAAACTGAAAAACACCGAAAGACCTTACAGAACATTGGGATATCCGGTCACACCCTTTATTTTTATTGCTATTAATACATGGTTTGTAATAAATATTTCAATAAACAAACCCCTGCATATGGGTATCGGATTAATTTTTCTGGCAATAGGAGTCCCGGTTTATTACTTCTTCAGGAAGAAGAACAATTTATCGCGGAATGGATCAGCCGATCCTGTAAAAGTTGAAAGGAATGTCGAGGATTGACGAAAAATACTCACCGCGTTCGAGAATATCCTCATCACCAACCTCATAGTACCAGTTTACAACGTATTTTTTATTCTTCAGACTTACATGTCGGATCTTTTCGAGAAGATGAATAAAAACTTTTGCACTTGCACTGTTGAAATATTCAAGGTTCATATCGACACAGGTAACATCGGCGGGGTTCAGAATATATTCACTCACCCATTTCTCCACCGGTGAATAAAATTCCGCAACGTTCTCATGAATAGAGCGCCCCTTTATCTTAACCATTCCATCCGGCGACAGCTGGATCTCAGGTGAAGCTTTTGTCGGTGCTATTTTCAGCTCCTTCATAAATAATTATTTATGACGAAATCCACATGTAGTGTATACCCAAAAAAGCAGTAAATAATTCCCGGTCATGTGGATTCCATCCGAACTTTAAAATTAATATAATTTCCGGATGAATTTATTAAATATATCGATACCTTCAGTCACTAAATCTGTCAAATAACGGATCATTGAAATTTACAGGTGATATTTTCCTTCTGTTTTGTTCAATTTCATGGACCATCCTGACGATTGTTGAATTAACAGGGACAGGGACACTGTAAACTGCTGCATTTCTGACTATATACCCGTTCAGATAATCGATTTCAGAAAGTCTTCCTCTTTCGAGTGATTGCAGGGTTGATGATTTCAGTCTCCTGTATTTGAAACCTATTATCCTTATCATGAGATGACGCCGCAGATCGGCCGGGAAGTTGTCGCCTTTTATGAATTCCCTGAAATTCAGCCTTCCTCCGAATATTTCTATCTTAAGGTCCATTTTTTCTGCTACAGCAACGGCTTCGCGGATCACCTCGATGAAAATATTCCTTATCTTCTTTACCGCCAGCATTTTCCCAAGGTATAATCCGCAGATAGCTCCCAGGGATGAGATGCATGAATTGATTATCAGTTTGGAATAAAGATGTCCGATAATATTATCAGTTATCCTTACCGGCACGACTGATGAAAGAACATCTGCCACATTCCTGAGGTAATCATCAGGTTTACCGGCCGGATAACCAAGAATAAAATCACCTTTTGAGGTCATTACAAGTTTTCCATAGGAATCCATCGTTGCTCCGAAACCTGTTACGCAGCCGATGATCCTCTCAATGCCAAGCACCCTGGCCAGCTCATCCTCACAAATGCCGTTCTGAAGAGAAACCACATGACTGTTTTCTTTCAGAAGAGGTTTTACTGCTTCTGCGGCTTCAACCATCTCTGTTGCTTTTGTGGCATGAAGTATCAGGTCCTTTTTTCCCTTAACCTCATTTACCGATGCATATGCAGGCATTTTTATCGTGAAGTTCCCGCAAAATCCACTTACTTCAAGTCCTTCATTACGGATCAGGGACGCATAATCATCATATTTACAGATTATCTCAACATCAAATCCGTTCTTTCGAAGCAACGCGGCGGTAATCCCCCCGACAGCCCCTGCTCCGATAACAAGAATCGAAAAATTTTCTCTTTCCATCAGTTTAAAATTATTCTTTTCACAAGCGGGCCAGGGGAGTAATATCCTGGCCTGAAAAATCATTCGCAAGATACTTATAGTATCCTGTGATGCCTATCATTGCGGCATTATCGGTAGTCAGGCTTATTTCAGGGATAAAAACATTCCAGTTTCTTTTCTTACCTTCCCTGGTCACCTCATTCCTGAGCCCCGAGTTGGCGGATACTCCTCCGGCTATTCCAATTTCCTTCACACCAGTCGACAAAGAAGCTTTTATCAGCTTATCAATCAAGATATTAATTATAGTATGCTGAAGTGAGGCACATAGATCCGACTTGTTCTTTTCAATAAAATCAGGATCTTCCCTGAGCCTGTCGCGCAGGAAATAAAGAAAACTGGTCTTGAGTCCGCTGAAGCTGAAATCCAGTCCCGAAACAACAGGTTTTGAAAACTTAAAAACATTTTTCGAACCTTCTGATGCCAGTTTATTGATCGCCGGACCGGCAGGATAAGGTAATCCCATCAGTTTCCCGCACTTGTCAAATGCTTCTCCCGCTGCATCATCTATTGTATTGCCTATTGTTTCCATCTCAAGATAACTTTTCATAAGGATTATCCTTGTATGACCGCCCGAGACCAGCAGACAGAGAAAGGGGAAGCGGGGAATATCTGAGCCCTCTTCATTCTTTTTAATAAAATGGGCAAGAACATGAGCCTGAAGATGGTTAACCTCAATGAGCGGAATATTCCGTGCGAGTGCAAATCCTTTTGAAAATGATGTTCCGACAAGGAGTGATCCAAGAAGACCGGGTCCGCGGGTAAAAGCAACTGCATTTATATCTTCGGGCTTTATACCGGCATTCTTAATTGCCCGGTCCACAACAGGAACAATATTGGCCTGATGAGCCCGTGAGGCAAGCTCCGGAACCACCCCTCCATAGGATCTGTGAACCTCCTGACCGGCTATCAGGTTGGAAAGTACATATCCATCCCTGATCACTGCAGCAGAAGTATCGTCACACGAAGATTCTATGGCCAGTATTGTTACGCTCATCAATAAAGAATACAAAGGAAGAAAATCTTCCGGAAACGAAGAAATTAAACGTGGCCTTCAGTTTACTCAGAGGTCCAGTCGCGGATTATTATTCTGTCCTGGAAACACTTGACCTCCAGTTTCTGCCTGGCTTTCCATTTAAGCTTGCGTATATATTCCATTGGAATTGTCACGGCATAGCTTGTGCCTCCTGAAATCTTTGTAAGGCTACGGATGTGATTTTCTTCGTTCTTCCTGCGTGTCATGATTAATAAGTTAACAGAAAAATAATATGTATTAAAAAACGTATTAAGATACGTATTTTAATACGTAGTTACAATACCTTTACTGAAAAAAGATGCAATAATAATGTTTTGTGAAATAACTAAACGGTACAATCTTTGAACTACAATTTAGTAAAATATTATTTTATTGTTGTCTTTACTATCTTTATGCAATAATAGACTGAGCTACTTTTAATTGAATTTTGAGGATATAGGGTGATGCTGAAGGGTATAAAAAGATCTGTTAAGTATTTTCTGATCTTCATCGGGATACTGATAATGATCCCGATGATAATGTATCCTCTTTTACGGCAGCCTGAAATTCAGACCCTGATAATCCGGAGAATAACGAGGTATTTTTCCCAGGAGCTTAAATCTACTGTTTCAGTTGGAAAAACAGAACTGGTCATGTTCAACAAGCTTAGCCTGGACGATGTACTTATAAAGGATAAAAACGATGATACCCTGATCTATGTAAAGAAAGTTGCAGCCACCATAAGGAAGATTAATCCTGACAGCAGGCAGTTCACTCTTGGAAGAGTTACATTGCTGAATCCGGTGTTTTCGCTTGTGACCGATACAACAGGATTGCTGAACCTGAACTGGTATCTCAGCCTGCTCAGGAGCCAGGAAAAAGAAAACAAAAATACTCCTGTCACAGTACAAATAAATCATACTGATATAAGAAATGGCTCATTCACACTAATCAACAGATCTGCAACTGCAAGGGCCGAAGGGATCGATTTCAACAATATGCGTATCCGTGATATCAATGGAATTATGGAAGATTTCAGAATAATGAATGATACGACGTCATTCAGTATATACAATCTTTCGTTCAGGGAATCAGGAGGTTTCATTGTCCGCAAAATGAACAGCGACTTCTCTCTGGCAGACCAGGATATTTCATTCACATCGGCCTTCATTAATTGTGACAGCAGTATACTTAATATACCTCATGTTGAGCTTCATCCTGATTCTACAGGATCATATAGTGATTTCACAAGTAAAGTACATCTCGATATCCGGATGGATAATTCCCGGGTATATACTTCCGATCTCCGGCACTTCGTTCCGGTGGTCGGACAGATGAGCGAGTCGGTCAATTTTACAGGTAAGGTATCCGGGACAGTTGCTGAAATGAGAGGCCGGGATATTACTATATCCTATGGAAATGAAACAAAGATCGATTGCGATTTCGACCTGTCGGGTCTTCCGGATCTCAGTAATTCATTTATATACCTTGGCATCAATCAGCTGACAACCAGGGCTTCAGACCTCAGCAGATTAAAACTTCCAGGAACAGGATCCGTCAGGTTACCGGATTACATCGAAAAAATGGGAACTATTGCATTCACGGGCAGCTTTACCGGATTTACAACCGATTTTGTCGCCTATGGAAAGCTCACATCTGAAGCAGGAAATATTAATACCGACATTTCACTAAGGCCTGAGGGGAACAACCGGTTCAAGATCAATGGACTTGTTACAGGCAACAGCATAGCCCTCGGAGAGATCACAGGTAAAAAAGATCTGCTGGGTGATCTGAGCATGAACGCAGATGTTGATCTTTATGCATATTCATTCAAAAAATTCTCAGGTGAGATAAATGGTCTTATCGACAGTGTTGAAATAAACAAATACAAGTACAGGAAGATCTCCCTGAATGGTATTATCAACGATAAGACCTGGGATGGCAGTATCAAGGTGGCAGACGATAATATCAGACTCGACCTGCTGGGTATGCTGAACTTCAACAGCGAACTGCCGGAATTTGATTTCACACTTAACCTGGCAAAGGCCGATCTGTATAAACTTCATCTTGACAAATCAGATACGACAGCATCGGCCTCTATGCTCATTACTGCAAATTTCAAAGGTAACAGTACTGAAAATCTGGCCGGGGAAGTAAAGCTTCTTAATTCAAATATAATTAAATACGGAAATACCCTCGACCTGTATGATTTCTCGGTAAGAGCCTGGTCCAGGGAAGGAGTGCCTGTCATCAGCCTGCGGACAGACTATGCTGATGCAGACATAACCGGTTATTTCAATCTTCGCGGGATCAGGTCTTTCATCGGGTCTTCTCTAAGCAACCTTATGCCTTCATACAACCGGATACCCGGAGAAACTGTTTCATTTGCAAAGGGAAAACTCGGATTCAGTGTGAATTTCCGTAATACTGATAAAATAAATGATTTCTTCCGGACAGGGCTGTTACTGGCAGATAAAAGCTCAATCCACGGCGAGATAACTGCCGACACCACAGGAGTTCTGAAAATGATGTCGAAGAACCTTACAATCCGGGGCAACACCTTCAATGACCTCGTTATTGACGCCAGTCTGAACACAAAAGCTCTTACTGCCGACCTGAGAAGTTCATCACTGAATTTCCTGGGGCAATCATTACTGAAGGGATTTTCAGCGGACTTTGATGTCAGACCAGATAATTTCATATTCAATTTATCATGGGGAAACAATGATCCTGCGATCGCAAATCGCGGAAGTTTTACTGCAAGAGGGATGTCAATTGAGGGGCCGGAGAACATATCCGGCCCGGTTTTGATGGTTGACATTGCCTCATCCGACATTTACAGCCGTAATAATTTATGGAAGATCGCTCACTCCACTGTTTTCCTTGATTCTAACAGGGTAAATATAAACAAGCTTCTGATAAGCAATGAAAACAGTTATTATCTGGTTGATGGAACATTGTCAGAAAACAAAGAGGACACCCTTCATTTAGAATTTAAAAGCATTGATATCTCTCCCCTGAACAGTATTATTACAAGGAAAGCGGACACAGATGCCTTATCTCCTGATATCAAAGGAGAACTGAACGGTAAAGTACTGATTACAGATTTCTATCATAGTCCCCTGATAGAAGGCTTTCTTAAGATCAATGGTTTTTCAATTCTTGGAAGTGAGTACGGAACTCTTTCACTTAATTCTGCATGGAACAATGAACGGAAACTTGCTGTAATAAGGGCAGATAATAATCTGAATGGTAAGAAAATGATCAGTGTTGACGGATATTACAACCCTGAGCTGCGTAAACTGGATCTGACAGCTCTTGCTGAAAAGCTGCCAGTTGAAGCCCTGAATCCTTTATTGAGTTCTTTCGCATCAGGTATAACAGGACTCGCATCAGGTAAAGTAAGACTTTCAGGGGAAATAAATAAGCTTGGTCTGAAAGGTTCACTGCTGGCCGAAAACGTTTTCATGAAAATTGATTATCTCCAGACAAGGTACAGTGTGAATGATTCGGTAAGGTTTGACAAAAACGATATAATCTTCAGAAATTTAAAGCTTGCGGACGAAAGAGGAAATCCTGCGATACTTAACGGGAAGGTCACACATAATCATTTCAAGGATTTCAATGCCGATCTTACAATTAACTTTACTGATTGTATGGTTTTAAATACAAAACCCAAAGACAATGAGGATTTCTACGGAACCGCCTTTGGGACAGGTATTGCTACATTGAAAACAGGTCCGAACCTGCTCTCATTTGATATTTCAGCAAAAACCGGCAGAAATACAAGGTTTTACATGCCGCTTAACACGAGTGAGACAGTCTCTGATTATTCGTTTGTGACATTTGTACAACCCGACACATCAGCAATATCTCAGTCACAGAATGTAAAAAAAATCCATTTCCAACCGGCATCAACGGGTATAGAACTGAATTTTGATCTGGAAGTTACACCGGATGCCGAAATTCAGCTTATTTTCGACGAGAAGGTGGGCGATGTGATGAAGGGAAGAGGATCAGGCAATCTAAATATTAATCTTGACAGGAAAGGTAATCTCGGCATTTCAGGAGATTATATAATTGAGAACGGAGATTATCTCTTTACCCTCGGCAACGTGCTGAACAAACCATTCAGCGTTGAAAATGGCGGGAAGGTGACCTTCAGCGGTGATGTTGATAATGCGGAGATCGATATAAAGGCAATATACAGGCTTAAAGCATCTCTTTATGAAGTACTTCAGGATGAACGCTTTAATGAAAGAATTCCTGTCGAGTGCCAGATCCTTCTCACTGGCAAGCTGTTCAATCCACTCGTAGGTTTCAATATTGAACTTCCGTCAGCCGATGAAGAAAGGAAAGCTTATCTTAACAATGTTATTACTACCGAAGAAGAACTCAGCCGCCAGTTTCTTTACCTGCTTGTAATGAACAGCTTTTATTCCGACCCTAACCGGATCTCCCTTACAGGAGGTTCTCCGGGTGCTGCTCCTGCCGGTACGACCGGAACATCGGCAATGGCGGTGACCACTACTGAAATGCTATCGCACCAGTTAAGCAACTGGCTGTCGCAGATAAGTAACGATTTTGACATAGGCTTCGTTTACCGTCCCGGTTATAAGGACATTAATGCACAGGAAGTGGAAGTTGCACTTTCCACACAGCTGCTTAATGACAGGGTAACTATAAATGGCAACTTCGATGTAAGAGGAGCAGAAGATAGAACAGGTACTTCTGATAAAATCACAGGAGATTTTGATATCGAATATAAACTGACTGAGAAGATAAGATTTAAATTCTTTAACCGCTTCAATAATCCATATACAGGAAAGGGTGCACCTTATACACAAGGATTTGGCCTGTTCTTTAAAGAGGATTTCGACAAATTCTCCGATCTGTTCAGGAAGAATAATAAATCGGAAATGAAAAAGGAGGAAAAACCTGCCATATCCGGGCTTCAGCAGTAAATGTTCGGAAATCCTCAGATATAGCCGCGGTTAATAAAAAGAATATCTTTGTTATAAACCAAATATAATACAATCGGGTATAAATACGTTTTTTAATATATTCGCACGTTAAAATAAAGTTGTTAAACAATAATATTAAACGGAACTAAATAAATTAAGATGGGATTTTTACAGTTTATCATGCAGGATGTCAATCTTCCTGCCGAGCCGGTAGCCGCTGATACTCATATGACACTTCTGGATTTTGCTTTTAAAGGCGGATGGGTGATGATACCCATTGTGTTATTATCCTTTGTGGCTGCTTATATTTTCATAGAGAGATATTATGTAATAAGGAAAGCAACCAGGCAGGATCAGAATTTTATGAACAGGATCAAGGATTACATACACGACGGCAGGATAGATGCTGCACTGGCACTTTGCAGATCAACAGACGGTCCGTCAGCCCGCATGATAGAAAAGGGCATAAACAGGCTCGGAAGACCTTTACAGGATATAAGCACAGCCATAGAGAATGCAGGTAAACTCGAAATTTCAAAGCTTGAAAAGAGCTTTCCTACACTGGCAACAATAACAGGTGCTGAACCGATGCTCGGATTCCTTGGGACAGTTATAGGTATGGTACAGTCGTTTTATGCTATGGCTCAGGCCGGAAATAATATCGAGGTTTCCCTCCTCTCCGACGGTATTTACACAGCCCTCATCACAACCGTTGCAGGTCTTATTGTCGGTATACTGGGGTTCTTTGCATATAACACCCTTGTAGTTAAGGTCGAGAGGGTTGTCTTTAATATGGAAGCTGCCGTTACGGAATTCATGGATATTTTAAACGAACCCGTTAAATAAGAAAAAAATGGCTTTTTCTCAAAGGAATAAGATAAGCGTCAACTTTTCATCAACAGGGATGACAGATGTGGTTTTCAATCTGCTTATATTTTTTATGCTTACTTCCACACTTGTTCATCCTACGGCTCTGAAACTGCTGCTGCCAAAGGGTTCCACCCAGACATCAGCCAAGCCCCAGACCACCGTGTCAATTACAGCCGATCAAAGGTTTTATGTTGAACAACAAGCCGTTACTCTTGACCAGCTCGAAGCGGTTCTGAAGCAGAAGCTTGGTAGCAATCCCGATACCTATATCTCTCTTCATGCTGATAAGACAGTACCGTTCGAAAGTGTTGTGCAGGTTTTAAATATTGCCCAGGCAAATAATTATAAATTGATAATTGCAACTACACCCAAATAACGATCTGTACAATATTCCTTCGGAGAAAGAAAAAGGAATAATTGGCACAATAGTAATACATGCTGTTATACTTGTATTACTTATTGTACTGGGATTTTCGGTTCCCCCGCCTCCGGAGACTGAGGAAGGGATCCTTGTAAATTTCGGCACAGATGAAACAGGGTTTGGCATGATAGAGCCGTCTCCTCCCCCGAGCCGTGAAGAGGCTTCCGTACCTCTTCCTTCAGAGTCGACCGTAACTGCCAGAGAAGAGCCTCTTCTTACCCAGGATACTGAAGAAGCCCCGGAAGTAAAGAAAGTCGATCCCGAAGCTGAAAAAAGACGGATTGAACAGGCCGAAGCAGAAAAGCGGCGACGTGCGGAACTGGAAGCAGAACGTATAAGAAAGGAACAGGAAGAAATAGAAAGAAAAAGGATTGAAGCCGAACAGAAACGGCAGGCCGATATAATGAACCGTACAAAAGATGCATTGGCCGGATCAAAAAATTCAGGTACATCTTCCACAAGCGAAGGTGTGGCAGGCGGACCAGGTAATCAGGGATCCCCGGGCGGTTCACTGGACTCAAAGAACAGAGGCGAGGGAAGCGGACTCGGTAACAAAGGAATATCTTACGATCTTGCGGGCAGAGGAGTACAACGTCTTCCCCTCCCCGAATATAACTACCAGGGCGAGGGAAGAGTAGTTGTGGAGGTAAGTGTTGACCGGTCAGGAAAGGTAACCCACGCTGTTGCCGGGGTGAAAGGATCTAACACACTTGATGAATACCTTCTGAAAGTCGCTAAAGAGGCCGCTCTTAAAGCCCAGTTTGATGTTAAAAATGACGCCCCTTTCATCCAGAAAGGAACGATTACCTATAATTTTATACTGAAGTAAAGATCAAACCTGTCTGCTGAATACCTCCTTCACCGCAACAGACAAATTATCAAGAAGGTTAACATCTTTTACAATGTAATCGAATACACCCTTGCGTGCAAATTCCAGAACCAATTCTCCTTTTTCCTGACCCGACAGCAAAATAACAGGAATCTGTGGCTTTATCTCCCTGATCTTTTCAAATATCTGCATCCCGTTTTCAAACATCAGGCTCTGTCCTGTAAACAAATAGTCAAGGATAATAAGACCCGGATTTTTATCAAGGGCATCCAGACAATCTTCACCTGTTTCAAAGGCCTCAACAATATAATCCTCTGTCTTAAACCTGTTTATGACCAGGGTGTTTATGAATGGATCATCATCAACAACAAAAATCAGCTTCTTTTTATCCATCTACGATTCAGTAACTAAGAATGGCAATAAAGATAGATAAAATATTCCTTAATCTGTTTAATTCATAAAGGTTCATTAAAGCTAAAAAGGCCTACCAGGCAAAGAGAGGGAATGGTTTCATCATTTCGATAACCTTCTCACCTGTTTTGGCTATTACTGTTTCGTTTTCAATATCTGATATCACCTCATCGATGAGATCAACAATCACAGGCATATGTTCTTCAGTCAGTCCTCTTGTGGTAATTGCCGGTGTTCCGACTCTCAGTCCGGAAGTAAGGAAAGGAGATCTGGTATCGAACGGCACCATGTTCTTGTTAACAGTAATATGAGCTCTGACCAGTGTATTTTCTGCTTTCTTTCCCGATATTTCAGGGAACTTGGTTCTGAGGTCGATCAACAGCAGGTGGTTATCGGTACCGCCCGAGATTACTTTATAACCCCTGTTGATGAATGCTTCTGCCATGACGGCTGCATTCTGCTTAACTCTTTTCTGGTATTCTTTGAATTTCGGTTCGAGGGCTTCGCTGAAAGAAACGGCTTTGGATGCAATTACATGCTCCAGCGGTCCTCCCTGAACTCCCGGAAATACGGCTGAGTTTAAGAGCGAGGACATCATCCTGACCTCTCCTTTGGGAGTAGTAATTCCCCATGGATTGACAAAATCCCTGCCCATAAGGATTATCCCTCCTCTTGGACCTCTGAGGGTTTTATGTGTTGTTGAAGTGACGATGTGAGCATATTTAAGGGGATTCTTCAGAAGTCCGGCAGCGATAAGTCCTGCCGGATGTGCCATATCTATCATCAGTATTGCCCCGGTCTGATCGGCGATCTTCCTCATTCTTTCATAATCCCATTCCCGGGAATAGGCCGAAGCGCCTCCTATGATCATTTTTGGCCTTTCTTTCAGGGCAATCTCTTCCATCATATCATAATCGACAATTCCCGTATCTTCCTTTACCCCGTAGGCTACCGGCCTGTACAGAATGCCCGATGAATTTACCGGGGATCCGTGTGAAAGATGTCCTCCATGTGCAAGGTTAAGGCCCATAAATGTATCTCCCGGTTTGAGAACGGTCATAAAAACAGCCATATTGGCCTGAGCTCCTGAATGAGGCTGCACATTTGCATATTCCGCATCAAAGAGCTGTTTGACCCTGTCTATGGCAATCTGTTCAGACTCATCAACAATTTCACATCCTCCGTAATATCTGTACCCCGGATAACCTTCTGCATATTTATTTGTAAGTACAGATCCCATGGATTCCAGAACCTGCTGACTTACAAAATTCTCCGATGCAATTAGCTCAATACCATTCAGCTGACGCTGGCGCTCTCTTTCAATAATGTCAAAAATCAATGTATCCCTGTTCATATTATAATGATTTAATGTCTATTCTCCTGAAAACTGAACCAGTAACTCCCTGTAAGTTGTTAATATCCGGGATTTTGATATGAATCCCACATAATATCCGTTATCCAGTACCGGGAGATTCCATGCCCCGGTCTTCCTGAAGGTTTCCATAACTGTCTCAATATTCTCCTCTTTATCTATATATGACGGAGGAATTGTCATTAGATCCTTTACAAAAGTAGTCTGGTACAGATCGGTATTGAACATAATCTCCCTCACATCATCGAGTGAGACTACTCCTTCAAGAATATTGTAATTATCAACAACAGGGAAAAGGTTACGTCTGGACTTTGAAATAGCCTGTACAAGATCACCCAGTGTGTCACCGGGCTTCACCTTGACAAGATCAAGTTCAATATCTTTCTTCCAGTCCATCATAGTCATCACCGCCTTATCCTTGTCGTGGGTTATCAGCTCTCCCCTTTCCGCAAGCTGGACATGGTAAATTGAGTGTGGTTCGAAGCTCCTGACCGTAATATACGAAACTGTGGATGTAATTATAAGAGGTATCAGGAGGTCATAACCTCCTGTAATTTCAGCTATAAGAAATATTGATGTAAGCGGAGCATGCATCACACCGGCCATCATACCTGCCATTCCCACCAGAACGAACCTGTTGTCAGCAAGGTCAACCTTAAAGAGCTTGTTCAGAATGTCGGAAATAAGGTACCCGTTTATACCCCCGATGAATAATGTCGGAGCAAAAATCCCCCCTACCCCGCCTCCGCCATTTGTAACACTCGAAGCGACGACCTTTAATAAAACCAGGCCTGCCATGAACAGGGCTATAATAAGATAATTATCCTGAAACGAGCTGATAATTGTATTACCAAACACTGCCCCGGTATCTCCGTTCAGGAAAAGCATTATTGTATCATAACCTTCTCCGTAAAACGGGGGGAAGATGAATATGAGTATCCCAAGTATTGCCCCTCCTATTATCATCCGGATGTAAATATTCCTGATCTTTTCGAATTTACTTTCAATAAACAGGGTCGTTCTTGAGAAGTAAAGGGATAAGATTCCTGACCCGACTCCCAGAAAAAGATACCAGGGGATATTTCTTATATTAAACGCCTCCGTTATTGTAAATGAAAATAAAACCTCATCTCCCATCAGAAAATATGTGGTAGTGGCTGCAGTTACCGAGGAAATCAGAAGGGGTACGATAGATGACATTGTAAGATCGAGCATCAGAATCTCGATCGTAAAAACTATCCCTGCAATCGGCGCATTGAAGATCCCTGCAATTGCTCCTGCAGCCCCGCATCCGATAAGAAGTGTAATGCTTTTGTAATTCAGTTTGAAGAATTTCCCGATCGCCGAACCTATTGAAGAGCCGGTAAGTACGACAGGTGCCTCTGCACCCACCGATCCGCCGAAACCGATGGTGATCGTTGAAGCTATTACAGATGTCCAGGTGTTATGAGGCTTTAGCAGACTTTTCTTCTTTGAAATTGCATATAGAACCCTGCTCACTCCATGTCCGATGTTATCTTTTACTATATATTTTACAAACAGGACGGTCAGGAACATTCCTGCCAGGGGAAGAGCCAGATAGAGATAACTCCCGGATTCCATATTAATACCTTTTGAAAGGAAGCGATGGAGGTAATGGATCCCGTTCTTAAGTATAATGGCAGCGACAGCACTCAGCAGACCTGTTGCCAGACTGAGTACGTAAATAAGATTTACCTGTTCTGTATCCTCGGCTTCAGGTTGAAATATCTTTCTTAAAAACCTGCTTCTTCCCATAATTATGCAAATATAAAAACATTACCAAAGCTTTTCCGTTTTCAGTCATAAAACTCACAGGCTTTGAGAGGGTGAAAAAGGATAGACAGTAAATTTCTTACTGCAGCTCTGAAAGAGCTTAATGTGAATAACCCCCAGTTTCGCTGGGGGTTATTCATATTCAACCGCTAAAGCGGTTTACTGCTATAAAAATCTTGCCTATGAAAGTACTGTGCTCCGAAATGTATCAAAACAGAAAACATTACAAATGCTTCTCCGTTTTTTAAGTAAGTTTGTCTTCGAAGGTAAATACTTTTGCAGGTAAAGTTTTATGACCCTTGCCCTGAATATGACAAAACACTTTTATATATTAATCTTACTTCTTCTACTTTTTCAAGGTAATTTATTTGGCCAAGATGACCACAATTTGCCTGATCCTCCATTATTTAATCTCCTAGATA
>MTKZ01050218.1_pt1 | contig 16850 bp, 22 predicted proteins | sample 1042781 | NCBI WGS metagenome assembly MTKZ01 (sample SAMN06212207, study PRJNA360539) | anaerobic digester metagenome | biome: Wastewater treatment plant; material: sludge; isolation source: anaerobic digester fed with sludge from wastewater treatment plant | place: Denmark: WWTP Viborg ... | reverse complement strand
CCAGGTCGACGAATTCGCGGACGGGGACGGAGCGCTTCTCGGTCCGCTTGCCAAGGCGGATGCTTCGCGGTCGCCGACCGCCTGGACATCGTCATCGCCATCCTGATCTGCGTCCCGGCCCTCAACATCCCCTACCGGTTCGTCCGCCACTGGCTGATCGAGCGGCCGGCCGAGCCTTCCCGGTAGCCGAACGCCGCGGCGCGCAAGGAGTCTCCCATGTCCGACATCCTCAGAGGTGAAGATATCGCCCCGGCACGGGGCAAGCTCGGCGTGCTCATGCCCGGCATCGGGGCCGTGTCGTCGACGCTTCTGGCCGGCGTCTTCGCGACCCGTAAGGGACTGGCCCGCCCCGTCGGCTCGGTCGCCGAGATGGGCCGCATCCGCCTTGGCAAGCGGACCGAGAAGCGCTCCGTCCCCGTCCGCGAATTCGTCGACCTGGCTCGTCTCGACGACCTGGTCTTCGGCGGCTGGGACTGTTTCCCCGACACGGCCTACGAAGCGGCCCGCAAGGCCCGGGTCCTGACGGACGCCCACATCGACGCCGTCCGCGACGAGCTCGAGTCCGTGGCTCCCATGCGAGCCGTCTTCGACCGGGCCTACGTCCGCAACCTCGACGGCCGCCACGTCAAGAAAGCCCGGTCCAAGATGGCCCTGGCCGAGGCTCTCATGAGGGACATCGCCGATTTCCGGAGCCGCCACAAGACCTCGCGCCTGGTCATGATCTGGATGGCCTCGACCGAAGCCTACCGTCCCGCGGGCAAGGTCCATGCCTCCCTCGGGTCCTTCGTGGCCGGCCTCAAAAAGAGCTCGCCCGACATCAGTCCCAGCCAGATCTACGCCTATGCGGCGCTGAAGTCGGGCCTGCCCTACATCAACGGCGCCCCCCACCTAACGACCGACTGCCCGGCCCTCCTCGAACTCGCCGCCGAGACCCGGCGCCCCGTCTGCGGCAAGGACTTCAAGACCGGCCAGACACTGATGAAGACCATCCTGGCGCCCGGGCTGGCGGCCCGCCTGCTCGGCGTTTCGGGCTGGTTCTCCTCCAACATCCTCGGCAACCGCGACGGCGAAGTCCTCGACGATCCCGACTCCTTCCGCTCCAAGGAGATCACTAAGCTGGGCGTCCTCGACACCATCCTGCGGCCCGATCTCCATCCCGGGCTCTACGGCGACCTCTACCACAAGATCCGCATCAACTACTACCCGCCGCGCGGCGACAACAAGGAATCCTGGGACGCCGTCGACATCTTCGGCTGGATGGACTATCCCATGCAGATCAAGGTCAACTTCCTCTGCCGGGACTCCATCCTGGCCGCCCCGGTGGCCCTCGACCTGGTCCTGTTCACCGACCTGGCCGCCCGGGCCGGCATGCGCGGCATCCAAGAGTGGCTGTCCTTCTACTTCAAGAGCCCCATGGTCCGCGAGGGCCTCGATCCCGAGAACGACCTGTTCGTCCAGCGCAGCAAGTTCTTCAACACCCTGCGCTACCTCATGCGCGAGGAGCTCATCCACCACACCGGCCTGGATTACTACTACGATCTCGAGACGGAAGGGCCCGGAAAGAAGCAGGGAGCGGCGGCGAGGAAGAGAAGGAAAGCGCGCCCGGGGTGACTCGAACACCCGACCTGCTGATTCGTAGTCAAAGGGCATCCCGTCCTAATTGCGTGATACCTCTGCAGTTGCGGTCTCCGCGCGCTCGGCCTGTGCCACATTTGTGCCAGTCTTTTCTTGGCCCGGTGACTTCCCCGGGTCCTGGAAGAGCGCGGCCAGGGCGTTGACGGCCTTGCGGCGGTTCTCGTCATTCGGGTTGATGTAGCGCGACGTCGTCCGGATGTCCCGATGGCCGAGGATCTGCTGCACCGTCGTGAGGGGGATCCCGGCCGTGGCCATGTAGGTACCGGCACAGTGGCGGAGATCGTGGAAGTGGAGCTCGGGCAGTCCGGCCTTCTCCCTGGCGTCCTCGAAGGCCTTCTTGCAATCGGCCAGGTGCCCTCTCCCCCACCGGCCCGGGAAGACGTAATCGCCGCGCTTCTCGATCGACGTGAGGACGCCGGCGACGATCGAGTTCATCGGCACGCGGTGGAACTTCACGCTCTTGGTCCGGGCGAAGGAAATAATCCCGTCCTCGAAGCTCACCTGGGCCCAGCGCAGGCTGAGGATCTCGCCGCGGCGCAGGCCGGTGTTGAGGGCGATGAGGACGATCTGCCTCAGTTCTTCGTCCGCGGCCTCGAGAAGCCTCCCGACCTCTTCCTGGTTCAGGACGTAGTCCCGGGCCTGCTCCGGATAGAACGAGACGCCGCGGACGGGGTTCTCACCTCGGAAGCGCCGTTGTGTAAGGGCGACGCTGAAGATGTTCTTTAGGACCGCGAGCTCCCGATTGACGCTCGAGCCCTTCCTGTCCCGGCTCTTGGGCTTGCCGTCGGCCCGGGCCTTGCAGACGATCCGCTGCTTCATCCGCTTTTGCTTGTAGGCCTCGACCATTTCGGGTGTGACCTTCGAAAGCGGGGTCTCCCCGAAGAAGCCGGCCAGGTGCTTGATGTAGCCCCGGATCGAACGGAGCGACCGCGCGCCGGACTTGATCTTAATATACTCCTCGGAGAAGTCCGAAAAGTGGAGGGTCTGCTTCTTCTCAAAGCCCAGGGCGCCGCGCTCGATGTCGGTCCGCTTCGCGGCCAGGCTCCTGAGCGCCTCATCCTTCGAACCGCTGGCCTTTTCCCGCTTCCTCCGGCCGTCGACCCAGTAGTCAATGTACCAGACCCGGCCGCGACGATAGATCCGGCCCTGTCCGGGCACACGAATGAAAGCGCTCACTCCCTGCCCCCGAACTTCCGTGATTCGAGGAAGGCGGCCAAGTCGGCCGGATCGAACCGCCGACGGCCGCCGACGACGATGAAGGGGAGCTGCCGCCGCGCCACGATCCGGTCCACAGTGGAGGTCGAGACGTTGAAATAGGCAGAAACCTGCTTCTTCGTCCAGAGACGATCATCTTTGCCGGGTACCTTCATGGTCGCTCCCTTCACGCGTACACCTGCGGAGACTTCTTGCCCTGCCCGGACCCCACGGCCCGGGACCGGCGGCGGGCCCACTCAGCGAGTTCCTGAGGCGAGAAGGTCACCGTCGAGATCGGCCCGCATACGGGACACCTATAGGTCACGACGAGCCATCCGCCTTCCTGCCGCTCCTCGAGCTTGAGCGGGACGAGGCAGTGCCCGCAACGCCGCTCGACGAGGTATGGCCGATCGCTCAAGGTCAGTCGGTCCTCATGAGGAAGCGTTCGCTCATTTTGTCCCCGCGGGGCCGGAAGCAGGCTGGCAATGAGAGAAGGAGCGAGAGGCCGCGTAGTAGAGAACGTCGGCCTCCCGGTACTTCTTGCGGCGGCCGTCCTGGAAGAACGCGAGCTTCCGGTCCGCGACGAGCCGGCGAACGCGGCGGACGGAGCATCGAAGGTAGGCGGCCACGTCGGCCGTGGTCCAGAGCGGCGCGGTGTTCCGATTGATTTTCATGATGACCTCGCCTGAGTGATCATCGTGGAAGACCACCTCTTCGCCACGTGCCAGACGCTCGATGGTGTCCGGGCCCGAGAGGGTGAAGGTCCCGCTCATCACCATCCGCCTTGCCGTGCCGTTCTCCTTCATGTCGTCCTCAGCAGGGCGAGCTGCTTCGCAGCCAAGTTCCGGGCGGCTCGCCTGAGGATCCGCGTCGCCATGTTTTCGTCGACCAGGGGCAGGGCCGCCTCGATTGCCTCTTCCCCTTTCGTGAGCTCGGCCATGAAGAAGCGAGCGAAGTCATTGGTCTTCTTGGTACGGTCCGCCGCCACGATGATCATTGCCGATGCGTCCAAGGCGGCCCCGCCGCAGAGGGCCGTGATCTCCCGGATCGAAAGCGGCCGTTCCTTCTGTTCACTGAGTGCCATGAACGAACCTCCTCATTTGTGAGATTTCGCCCGTCTCCGGACGAACCGTAACAGGTCCTTTTCCCAGACCCGTGTCAGGCGTTTACCGCCGAGGTGGAAAGCCCGGAGCTGCTTCTTGGCGATCCAATAATGAACGGATCGCCGAGAAACACTCAGCCTTTCACATATTTCATTGATACTATTTATCCGGTCCATTTATCATATCTCCTCATTGTTACTCATAGTATTGCACCTCGTTGCGCTTTTTGTCAAGCTCTTTATCCGCGTGAACTTCCACGCTATAATCACCCTATGCCTGCCCGAGAGAATCTGAATAAAGAAGAAGCTGCCGATTATCTAAGGATAAGCCGGGCCACATTAGATCGCCTCGTAAAAAAACGTGATATTCAATGCGCTAAGGTAGGCGTGAGGGTCATCTTCCGGAAGGCGGACCTCGACGCTTTTCTGAAAAAGCGGCTTGTTAAGTGATTCTGCTGAATTGATCTTCGCCTGGTAATCCTGAGCGATAAAGGGGGAAGTTATGGACATACTTGAGACGATTAGGTCTATCAAAATGAATCCGCGTTGGAAAATCGTCCAGACTAAATTAGAAGGTAAGGATGCTACAGAATACAACCAGGAGGAAATTCTGATTTTGACTTCCGTCATCCAGCTCGAAGCCCAGGAAACTAGCCGGGAGCAGGGCCAGGCTATGTTAGATCTTTCTAAGCAGATGGCTGCTACAGCCTCCAAATCGGCAGAAATGGCAAAGGAATTAGCCAAGTGGACGATGTTACTTGCGGTAGCTACATTCACCTTGGCCGTCATCGCCTTACTGGGCATACTTATAAAACGATAGCGGAGGGATTTGCTCAAGCATCGCCCATTCTCAGCTGGGAATTTGATCCTTCTCATGGGACCGTCGCCATCGAGCCCGCGGGGCCCAGGCATGGCGCCCGGGCCCCTTCTATTCGATCCCCAAGCGTTACTCACCGACCTCATCCCCGCAGTCGCGGATACGGCGGACGGTTCTGGGGCCACTCGTCGCTCGGCTGAGAGGTATCGAGATCCCGTCTGTCCACCACCCCTCTCCTATCCTCGTTCTTTTGTTCCCTTCCCGGGACTGCGGCGGCCCGGATCTCAGCCAGCTCGTTCCGGGCAATCTCGGCGAACGACGACGCCGCGTTCTCGCATAGGCCCTCGAGCTCGTTCGGGGCCCAATCTTTGTACCGGCCGCGCTTTCGCTCGCGCTCGAACCAGACATGATGGGCCTCGTGAGCCGCCGCGAACAGGATCTCGGCGTTCGACCGACTCGCCAACAGATAGATGGTCGGCTTGCTGCCCAATGTGACGAAGGCCCGGCAGGGCGTTTTCCCGAGGGCGCGGGCGCCAGGGATTGAAGCCGGCGCTAAGGCATACCACGACAGATAGAGTTCCTTGATCTGCAGCTTGCGCATGCAGTAATCGAGCATCTGCGTGGCCGCCATGATCTTGCTATAGTCGACGTCCCGTTCGGCGAGCAGCCTGTAGTAATAGACATTGCCGCTCTGTCCCGAGCCGGCGAGGCGTCGGACCTGCCTATCCGACTGGGCCCACCTCGCCTGGGTGAGACCGTCGCGCCGTAGGGCCTCTTGAAGAACATAACCCGATCTGCTTATCATGGCATCCTCTTTCGGTTTAGTAGAGACCGCGGGCCTTCATGAGATCGACGAAGTCGCTCATGGAGACCTTGAGCTGGGAATCGGACAGTGCCCGGAGCAGCACCGGCTCCCAGCTATCGATCGGGGCGCGGGATCCAATCGAATCGTACTCTTCCCGGACCTGATTCCAAATCACGACCAGGTCCGCCTCGGCCTTCCGGGCCTCCTCGAGCTTTCTGAGAAAGTCCCGGATGCCCTGGGCGAAGCGTTTTCTGGCCGGATCGGACATCTCCTCCTCGGCTTTGTGTCGGATCTCCTCGAGCACTGCCTGCATCATACGAGCCCGGTCCTTCCCGTCCTCGTACTCCACGGTCATGCTCCGAATCCGCTCGCGTCGTTCATCGAGGGCCTTCTTCTGCGGACGTACGTCATCCTCGAGGAGCTCCTTCCGGATGGCTTCCTCCTCAAGGCTCTTGGCGGCCACCTTCTCTTGGGTGATCGCCTGGGGGAGTCCCGCGATGCGGCTCGCCAGCGCTTCGCGCTCCTGCCAGACCTTCAAATACCTCTCTCTGTGTGTCATCGTTTCCTCCTGGTATGATTTCAGCCGTTTCATATGCCGGCCTTTAGACACGCGTTCACCATCCGTTCGGCGGGGCTCAGGGGCTGGGGCGGGGTATCAGCATCGTCATCGTCTTCGAGATGGCCTGAATCGAAGCCGATCACACAGTGAGCCCGGACCGCCGACACGCACGCGCCGGCCGCGGCCGCCGCGACGTCGTCATGGCCGCCCTGGTAGTGGTCGACCGAGTCCTTCCCCCCGCTTCTGGCCCGGCGCTCGAGTCCCGTGAGCTGCGCCACGAGCCGCTTATTATCGAGGAGCTCCACCGTGCCGTTGGCCACCTGCGGCAGGAAGTCCAGGTAGATCTCTGAGGCTGAGCGGTCGGAGTTCTCGACCGTGATCCCCTGCCGGCCGAAGGCATCTTTCACGTAGCCGATCGCGTACCTGTCGGCCCGGACCGAGCTGACGCCATAGTCCTTGAGCGTGAGGGCGAATTCGGCGATCACGGCCTCCGGCTGGAACGGCGGCCGCCGTTCCCGGACGACGTCGAGGATGACCTTCCTCGACGTCTCGTCCAGGTGGGCGATCGCGAGCGTCATCGAATCCTGCCGGCCGGAGCTTGGATCGCACCAGGCCAGGTAACGAGCGCCCTCGATCTTCGGGAGCTCGAAGCGCCCGGGGACGACGACGGCCTCGACCAGGTCCGCCGGCATGAAGGCGGAGACGTCATCGCGCCACTCCGCCTCCCACTCGGCCTTGGCCGCGGCCCGGTCCGAGCTCAGGGCGTCTTCGATCCGCTTCTCCTCGATCGTCGGATTCATGAGCCGCGTCGGGGCCCGCCACACGAGGGGCCCGCCGGACTTCCCGTAGTGCTGCCGGAACTGGTCCCAGAGGACGCCCTGGCGGCTGTACGGCGTCGAGATCCCTATGAGCAGTGAATCCGCCACGGTGGCCAGGGCCGGCCGGAGCGCGGCCAGGACCTCCTTGTCGGGATTCGCGCCGGTCTCCTCAGAGCGCCAGAAAGCCATCTCCTCGAGGATCGCGCAGAGCACCGTGTAGCCCCGGATCGTCCGGAAGCTGCAAGTCTTCACGGCGATCGAGACGCCGTTTCGGAGCTCGAGCGATTCCTTCGACTCCTGGGCGATCATCGCCTTCAGGGTCGGATTGCCGTTGAAGATCCCGCTGATATAGCTCTTGATGATGCCGGCCTGGGCCTTGTCGACGGCGATGATGAAGATCCATCCCCGCTCGCCCGGGCTCAGGAACGGCCGCCAGTCCTTGAAAGCGGCCAGGAACGAGGCGATCACGGCCGACATGTAGCTCTTCCCGCTCCGGCGCCCCGCGATGACGAATGACTCCCGGACGCCTTCGCTGGCTGGCGCCTCGAGCCCGGTGCAGCTCCGGAAGAGCTCGAGGTCATCGGGCGACTCGATCCCGAGTCCGAAGAGACCGCGCAGATAGACCTCCCAGGCATGCCATGAGCCGAGGTCACGAAAGAGCGGCCGGAAGACCTTAGGGCTATGGATCGCCTGGATGATGTTCATGGCTTATTCTCACAGATCTCCGTGATCGATCATCTCGAGCAAGATCGGCCGAGCCTGCTGCCGAAGGAACCGCTCGACCCCGGCCGCGTCGATGGCATCGACATGGATGTGGATGTTGATGTCGCCGCCGCGGCCGGCCCTGGAGCCGTACCCGGCCGAGCCCGGAAGGGGCGAGACATCCACCTGCTCCGGGCCCGCCTCGCCGATGAGGGCGATCGTCGGCCGGGAGATCACGCCGTGGAATCCCTTCTGCATCCCGATGGACCCGGCCTCGGCCGGGAAGAATCCCGAGCCGGCCGTCACGACATTCATCAGCGTCTTTACGAAGGCCATCGTGATCCAGCGGGCAAGGATATCGGCCAGGATCTGGAAGAAGGCCTGCTTGATGGTCTCCCAGGTCGAGATGAAGAAATCCTTGAACCCGGCCGTGGTGAGCCGGAACGCCAGGAAGGCGTTCGTAAAGCCCATGACCAGGTTGTTATAGAACTCATCGCTGTAGTCCTTCTGCTTGTCGAGTTCGTCCTTCCAGGTCCCGGTCATCTCCTCGGCGAAGTCCCGCTGCTGGCGCATCCAGCGCTCGTAGGGATTTTCTTTGCCGGTCTTGATGAGGGGCGTCTCGATCACCTTCTCGGACATGGGGAGGGGCATCTTCCACTGGCCGCGCAGCTTCAGGATCTCCAGGGTCATGGCGATGAACGGGTCGGTCGCCTTCTTTACGGCCTCGCCCGTTTCCGTGAAACCCTGCCGGGCCCTGGCCAGGTCGGCGGCCTCTTCCTTGAGGACCACATTGAGAGCGGCGGCCGCCTTCGTCCCGAATTGATTATTCTGGACCCAGTCGACGAGCTCCACGCTCGAGAGGTCGTACTGGACCCGGAGAAGCGCGAGGTCGCGCTTGTTCCACCCCAGCCGCTCCGCCATCTCCTCGAGCGACTTGTTCGCCTGATTGTTGGCCTCGATGGACTGGCGGAGCGATTCGTTGTACTCCCGCTTCGTCGCCCCAGAAACGCTATTGAGGATCGCCGTGAATCCGGCCATAGTATCCTGCAGGAAGCCCGTCTGGAGGACCGCATCGCCGAGCTCCTGTCTGGCGCTCTTCCATTCGCGCCCGAGCTTATCAACCTGGCCGGCATAGGTCTCGGTGTCGGCGATGGCCCGGGAGTACAGATCCTCAAAGGCCTTCATCGCCGCGGCCCTCTTGCCTTCCTCCGTCGTGGCGTTGCGTACCGCAGGAAGGAGCCGTTGGAGGGCCATGAAGTTCCCCTCCTCGGCCTTGGCCACGGATTCGACCGCGCTCTGAAGATCCATCCCGAAGACCGAGGCCATGCCGATCGCGCCGCGGGTCGCCCTTTTCACTCCCTCCTCGTCGAGGTTCGTGATCTGCAGGAGCAGCGACTCGGCCCGGAGGATTGCATCATCCTCGGCCAGGCCGAGCTTTTCGAGTTCCGAAGCGTACCGCTTGAGGTTCGCCGCCATGCCAGGCATGGTGCGCCCGGAAATCGCGAAAGCGGCGTCGAGACCCTTCAGCGCCTTCTCGTAGTCAGCCGCCTCCCGGATGGAGGCCACGAGCTCGGCCCTGATGGTTCCGAGGCCCCGCTGGACGAGGTTCGCGACGGTGAATCCGGCGGCCATCTGGGCCCAGGTCGATTGAAAGACAGAAGCCGTCTTCGGCGCCTGCTTCTGCAGCCCGTCGAAAGCCTGGTCGAGCTGCTGGATCTTCTTGATCGCCCCCTGGGCATCGATTTCGACGACATACTTAACATCAGCGCTCATGGTACTTCTCCCCATTGACAAAGAGATTGGCGCCCTTCGAAGCCGCGTAATCGCGGGCCGCGCGGATCTGAAGGGGTCTGATCAGGCATACGGCGATCCATTTTCTGCACTGCCAGATCACAGGCCGCGAGAAGAACCGGGCCAGGATGGATTCGAGGCCCTCGACAGTCAGGTCCGGATCGTCATCGACCAGGGCCAGCCAGAGCGTCATCGCGACCTGCCTTCGACCGTCAGAGGTATTGCGGGTCTTCTCGTACCACTCGTCATTCGTCGCGTGGTACCTATCCTGGAGCTGCTCGAGCGAGGCGTCGGTATACCGGAGCCAGCGGAGGCGGTCCAGGATGATCGGATATCCTTTCCTCACGGCCGGCCCCCGCTCTCCACCATTCGGCTGGCAACCTCGAGGACGGTTCTGCGCTCCATCATCTGCTCGAGCTCGGGCTTCCTGGCCTCGATGACGTTCGTGAACCAGCCGGACTTCGGGATGTCGACGGAGAACTTGAGGACGAAGAGCGGCTTGATGCCGACCTTGTAGCCGCTCCCCATCCAGCCCGTCTTCTTCCCGCGGACCTTCGACCACCGCGGCTGGACGACGAGCAGACTCCCCTTCTTCGACCGGATGACGAAGGAGCCCGGGTAGTCCTTCATCCGGCCCTTGACGCCCTTGAGCGGCACCGTCAGGTACGGCCCCAGGTGGGGCTTCCCGACGATGTTCTGGATGGTGAACGAAGCGTTCTTCGCCCGGACCGTCCCGCCCTCGTCCTGGATCTTCGCGTACTTGATGGGGTTGGGCGCGTGGATCCCCGTGCCGACGGCGATCGTGTAGGCCTTGCCGGGGGCCTCGCCGACCCTCATGCCGATGGCCCGGGCCAGCTGCCCGCTCTTCCCGTGGCCCATCTTGTGGCCCTTCTGCATGGCCGCGGCCGAGCGCTTCAGCGCCTTCACCGTCTCGGCAGCCCAGCGGGTCGCCTGGAAGCGCATGGCCCGGTTCAGGTTCAGGAGGCCCCGCGTCTTCCGGATGGCCCCGGAGAAGTCCGCCCTCACGCCCTCCATGTCAGCACCCTCCCTCACCGCTCATCGACCTCGACCCCCTGCGCCCAGCCGCGGCCCCAGATCTCCCGGGCTTCCCGCTCTTGCCAGCTCGCCGGCCCGCTCCGAGCCCACGCGCCCAGAGCCTGGTCCGAAACTTCGAACCGGTTCCGGCTGCCGGCCGAGACGAGCTCGAACTGCGCCAGGGCCCACGGTTCCACGACCGACCAGGGCCAGAAGACCCAGCAGCGGCGGATGATCGCCATGAAGGCCGCACGCCGCCGCCCCAATTCGCGTTCATCCAAGCCGCCTCCCGATCTCGCAGATCCTCTCTCGGAGCCCGTCAGCCCGGCCCCTCGTCAAGGCTTCGACCAGCATGCGGACCGACCAGGCCAGCCGGCGACAGCTTGCGGAGCAGAAGCGCTTCGTTTCGCCCCGGCTCCCGGGCTTCATCTCCGACAGGCATGTCTCGCAGATCCCGGCCCGGAGGCCACCACCCCCGCTTCCTAAACCGTTGACGGTTTTCTGTGCGCACGGCGAGGGTTTCCTGGGGGTCATTCGAGACTTCATCCGCGGCCTCCGGTGAGCTCTGCCGCCCGCTCCTGAGCCTCGGACAGCAGCGGGATCAGCTCGAGGACCAGCTCCGGGCTGAGACAGAGCCCTTTCTTCGTCGCCGTCTCTGCCGGCGGGCTCGCCGAGTCGTCCCGCACGTAGACCCGAGCGTCGACGTAGATCTTGCCCTTGAAGCGGGTGACGCTCACCCGCACGGTCTCGAGGGTGTTCTTGTCGAACTCCCCGATGAGCACCCTGTCGTCGTCCATCACGCGCTCCCTTCCGGGCCGCCCGGGCCGGCTGTGGCCAGGCCCTCGGCCTCCACGCCCGATTCACCACCAGGTGCGCTTCCAAGGCCGCCCTCGGCCAGGTCCTCGGGGCTCGCTTCCCGTGCCGGCGACGCCTCGCCCTGGCCGTTCCCGTTCCCCGGGGCCGCCTTGGCCGCTGCCTCGTCGTGCTCCCTGATGATCTCGGCGATCGTCGGCGCAGGCCCCTCGGGCGGCTTCTGCGCGGCTAGCCGGGCCGCGGACTCGAGGTTCAACCTGACCAGGTTCGCGTAGCTGATGAACTGCCCACTGAGGATCGAGTGCAGCTCGAAGTTCCCCTTGGCCAGGCTGTCGGCCCGGAGGATTCCCGCCTTCTTGATGTAGAGCCCAGACAGGCGCTGAATCATCAGGCCCTCGATGGCCGAGTCGATCAGGGCAAGGACCGCCGGCTGGATCTTGTCGGCCCCGCCGTACTGCTCGATGAGTGCCAGCCGGATCCTGCCAACCTCCCGCTGCACCCGCTTCCAAGACCGGCCCGAGGGTAGCCGGCCCGAGTTCATGTAGCCGAGGATGCCGGGCTTCACCTTGCCGGGCTTCCCGCCCCGGGGCCCCTGGCCCTCGATCTTCCTCAGGCTCACATTGCCCATATGGGGAGACCTCCCAAAAGCGCACAGAAAGCGCCTCGGATTAACTCGTTTATGGTCAGTAGTTTAGACTTTCCGGTCCTCCCTGAGGACCCCGAAACACTGGCACAGGACTGGCACAAGGTGTCGTGCCCAGGTCCGTTTTCCCCGAGAGAATGAATCCGGGCCCGCTGATGCCAAGTCAACAGGTCGAGGAGCGAGGGCCGGGGAGCATGGCCGGCGTTGAGGAGCGGGCCCGTCGGGTGGAATTCTCGTGTCCCCATAGATTGGCACCTTCTCCCGAGCCCTCCCAGAGCATCCCCGGGGCCAATCAATGCCGACCTATACCAATATCTGTATTGATTGGCATAGATTGGTTTAGATTGGCTTAGATTGGCTTTTGGGGGGATATAGGGACTCATGTCTCTTCCCTTCCGCGCTGATTCGGATAGTACCACTGAGATGGCCCCCCGAACGTCTCGCGCCCATCCTCAATGCCCTCTTTGCGCTTTGCCTCCCATAGCCGATCCTTGTTGATCCCCAGGGCCTCAGCCGCCCCGTAGAGTTCCCGGGCCATCCTAGGCCCCTGGGCAAGGCGCTCCCGAAGGAAGGTGACGGCGGCGCTGACCTTCGACTTGAGCTCGAACGCGCCGGGCGAAAGAGCACCTTGGAGGTCGAATTCCTCCGGCCCGTTCCAGACGATTCGGGGGACCAGGGCGTCCGAGCCGTCATGGAGCCGGACAGTCGTCTCCTCGATCTCGAACGACAGGCTCTTGCGGTAGGGGCTGATGTTCGATTTAACAGCGCCGAAAAAGCGGCGGTTCTCATTCTCGTCGTCGGGCTTTCGGACAACGGCCCAGGCCGACTTCACGGCGGCCATGATTTGCGCGCTGCCGGCAGCTCTGTGCACGGCGGACATCTTGTCGCTCTTGTTCAAGTGCATAACCGTGACGACGGCAACGCTCGTCTCTTCGGCTAAGGCGTTGATCTTGTCAAAGGCCTGGCGCATCTCGAGGGAGGAGTTCATATTGAGCTTCGGATCGAGGTGCGAGGCGATCGGGTCGACGACAATTAGCTTGATGGCGGGGTTCGCTTTGATCCGTGCTGCCAGGGCTGGACAATGCGTGTTCACGTCGAGGATTCCGGCCCCGTCTTTGCCATAGACGCCGGTGATAATCTCGACCGCTTCGAGGTCCGCGCCGGCGGCCATGAGGCGCGGCACGAGGATCCTGTCCGGGACGCCTTCCGTCGTGATATAGAGGACATCCCCGCGGACCGGAGAGAATCCGTCGACGTGCAGATAGTCGGGGAAGGCCGAGCCGCGCGTGGTGCGGGCAACGGAGTCGGCGAGGACGAGGCTTTTTCCTGCGCCCGGGTCACCTTCGATTGCGTTTTGAAGGCCCAGGAACAGGACGCCGGGCCAGAGGGGCATGAGGCGCCGCGTCTGGACCCTTGCGGCGATCGTCGAGACGAGCCGGTCGCCGACTCCGCCTCCGTTGTCGGCCTCAAGCGCCTCTCGCCGATGGAGGTCCTCATGGAGCGCCTGGAGGTCGGGCCGTGGCTCCAGCGCGCGGAGTCTGATCCGGTCTTCGACCAGCTTCTGACGGTAGATCCTGACGCGTGCCCTGAACGAATCCGGGGTGCCGGCATAGTTCCCGGAGACGAGGCCGGAAATGAAGCTGCCGGCACCGTTGCCGCCGAGAGAAGTGGCTAAAAGCGCCGTGTCGATCGGCTGGCCATCCCGGACCTCTTCGTGGATCCGCGTGATCGAGGCGAAGGCCTCCCGCTCGTGGCCGGCCGGAAAGTCCGAATCGGCCAGGTCGACGGCGTCGAGAAGCGAAGGCTTCAGAATGAGGGCACCGAGGAGCTCCTGGCCGGGTGTCATCGCGTGACCTTCTCGTCCCCGGAGGTTGCCCAGCCCCGCGGAAACACCTGGCGCCGGCCGATCCACCTGTCGAGGGCGGACCGGTCGAAACGTACCAGCCGGCCGATCTTGAGGAAGGGGATCTTCCTTCGGCTGACGAGCTTCGAGAGGTACGAGGTGGAGATCGACAGGTAGCCCGCGGCTCCGGCGACATCGAGGTACCGCGGCGCGTCCATCAGCCGCGGGTCTCTATCAACTCTGGAAATAGGAATTCAGCGGGGAGCGCGTAGAGGGAAGCCAGCGCACGGATTTCGCGCTTTTCAGGCTTTGCGATCCCCCGTTCGAGCCGCGACAACCGGGAGGGATAGATAAAGGCCTGTCTATAAACCTCGTGGAGAGTCAGGCCCTGCAGCAGGCGAGCCCTGCGGAGCGGGGTGAGTGCATTCTTCTTTTCCACGCCACGAGTTTACGCAAAGCATTTCTGTCCTGTCACAAAGTTACAGAAATCATTGAAACTTTGAAGCCTATTTAGGCCCATAGAAAAATCGAATCGCTTCTGGGTCTGACGCTGCTGTTAACCCATCGATCGCTTGCTGGAGCCGCTTAACAGCATCGCGCACGAGCTGAGGGACCTGGTAGTCGATCGCAATCTCGGCGGGTCGCTGTTCGTCCGCTGGCTCGTCCCCGATTGCGGTCCTTACATATGCCCAGAGGTCCTTCGGCCGCCGCTCGGCCCATCTTTGGGAAATCTCTGCATACTTGAGCCCGAGGGCGTAGAGATCGTACCAACACAAGTCACGTGAGAGATTGGGATTAATTCTCTGCTTGATCCCAAGCTGGCAGCGCCGCGCGGCTTCGGTGATTTGCTTCTTGGTCGTCCATTGGTCGATTTCGATAAAGCGTCTGACCAGAGGCTTCCTCGGAATTCCGCATCCCGGAGGAATACTCCAAACGCGTACGCCGGCACTGATATGCTCGGAAAGCGAATCCTCCTTGCCATCCCATCCATGAGCGATATCCCAGTTCTTAAAAAACAGAGTGGCGTTGGCCGGCGCCATCGTTCGAGGTAGCTTCTTGTGCTCAAGGACGGCCTGGGTAAAAGCCTCCCGGGCCCTCGCTTTATGCTTGAAATAGGTACTGAGCTGCGCGAGGTCATTCCGAAACGGCCTGCTCCGCCATAGAAGTGCAGCTTTTAGTTCCCGATTTGAATACCGGCGATCAATATAACTGAGGATCCGGTCGACTTCGGCGATAACGCTACTGTTGAGTCGACGAACAGTCGTTGGCAAGATATCTGCCTCCCGTTCGCAGATGCCCTGAGACGAATATCCGGGCCAGGCGGCAGGGATTCCGCTTTTCGGGAGCTACCCTAGGCCCAGATTCCTTCATCACTTCGTTTCCGCCTTGTTCATTCCCACAACTATGATCTTCTGTGGCATCAGCTCAACAAGCTCATCCGCATCCAAGAAGGTCTGCCTGGTTTTATTGAATCGTAGCGGGATGGACATCCAGCATACTTCCTCGAGGTCCTTCGGCTCCAGAGCTTTGGCCGTTTTACGGACCGATCGCGGCAGCCCGCCGTGCTGAAGACAATGACGCAGTTCGATTACGAGCCTGAAAGATCTGATCATCGTATCGAGTCGGACAGCCCCGATGCCCTTATTTTCGGCTACAACGCGGACCTTCTCAGGAATCACAGTGGTGAGCTCTTCAAACCGGTAATCGGCCGGCCCGTCAATGAAGATATCGTAGCGAGATAGCTTGGCCATTGCCTTATTACAGATCATTTCCGCGTATAGCCGAATCCACGCACTATAATTGTGACATGCCCGAGACGCCTCCATTCCGATGGCCGCTTCCGCATCCGGCCGCCCCTCGAAGCGGGCGATTTCATCCGGGATGTTCTTTTCGAAATGTTTAATATGGCTAAAAATATCATCGATGTTCGCCATGCCCGCCAAATACTCAAGGGCGTTATCGAGAATCGCCTTGCTTTTGCCCGCCTTATTGACTCGCCGGTCTCTCATTCTTTCTATTCTGCGAAGACGACTGCCGATGTCAAGTGCCGCACGTGGGGCCGTTTCTTTTGTGCCACATTTGTGCCACATTGGAGGGTGTTTCGGTGCTATTCGGTGCAAGCGCAGGCTAATTGAATGGGACTCCGATTCAGGGCCTAAGCAGCTGATATCCCGGCTTATATGGGGGAAAAGGAAAGCGCGCCCGGGGTGACTCGAACACCCGACCTGCTGATTCGTAGTCAGACGCTCTATCCAACTGAGCTACGGGCGCGCAGGGCGGAAAAGCGGGGTTACTATAACCTATTCGCGGCCGATTTTCAAGACGGCGGCGCCGTCGATCCCCCCGGCCTTGAGCAGGGCCAGCGCCTCGTTGGCCGCCTCCAGGGGGAACACGCGGACGGTCGTCCGGACGGGGATCTCGGCCGCGAGCTTCAGGAGCTCCTCGCCGTCCCGGCGCGTGGCGTTGGCCACGCTGACCATGCGGCGCTCGTGGTAGAGGAGCCGGTCGTAATCCAGCTCCGGAACGGGGCTCATGTGGATGCCGGCCGAAGCCACCGTCCCGCCCCGGTCGAGGACGCGGAGGGCGTCCGGGAAAAGCGCTCCGACAGGCGCGAAGATGACCGCGCTCGTCAGCTTCTCCGGCGGATCGTCACCGGCCGTCCCCGCCCAGTCGGCGCCCAATTCCAGGGCCAGCCGCCTGTGCGCCTCGCCGCGGGAGAAGACGAACACTTTGGCCCCGCGGTGCTTGGCGATCTGCAGGGCGATGTGGGCCGAGGCGCCGAAGCCGTAGAGGCCGAGCGTCCCGCCCTTCTCGAAGCCGCTCATCGCCAGGGCCCGGTAGCCGACGACCCCCGCGCAGAGGAGCGGCGCGGCTTCCTCGTCCGAGAACCGGCCGGGCAGGGCGTAGGCGAACTTCTCGGGCAAGGCCATGAACTCGGCGTAGCCGCCGTCGGCGTGGTAGCCGTTGAAGCGGGCCGACTCGCAGAGGTTCTCGCGGCCGCTCCGGCAGAAGCGGCAGGCGCCGCAGGCCGAGCGCAGCCAAGCCGCGCCGACCCGGTCGCCGGCCTTGAAGCGCCCCGCCCGCTCCCCCGCT
>MTKZ01125501.1_pt2 | contig 16860 bp, 17 predicted proteins | sample 1042781 | NCBI WGS metagenome assembly MTKZ01 (sample SAMN06212207, study PRJNA360539) | anaerobic digester metagenome | biome: Wastewater treatment plant; material: sludge; isolation source: anaerobic digester fed with sludge from wastewater treatment plant | place: Denmark: WWTP Viborg ... | reverse complement strand
TTGAGATCGAACTTCGACGCCTCGACTTCCAGCGGGTCCTCCTCGGTGATGTCCCTGAGAGCGGCGATGTCCGGATGCCTGAAGAGCGCGTTGTCGTCGAAGTTCATCTTCGCGTCGAGCGCTATGACCTTCCCGTCGGGCGTCGTGATAAGCGGGTTGATCTCGGTAAGCGTCGAGTCGCTTGCCTCGTGTGCCGCGTAGAGCTTCTCGATCAGGCCGCCGAAGCTCTTCATGGTATCTCCTTCGAACCCCAGCGCGAAGCCGAGCTCCCGCACCTGGAACTTCTGGAGGCCGAGCATCGGATCGACCCAGACCTTGACGATCTTTTCAGGCGTCTCGGCCGCGACCTTCTCGATCTCCACCCCTCCCTCGGTCGAGGCCATGATCACGTTGCACTCCCTCGCGCGGTCGAGCACGATTCCAAGGTAGTACTCCTTTTTGATGTCGCTCGCCTCGGTGATGTAAAGCTTCTCGACCTTCTTTCCTTCTGGGCCGGTCTGGTGGGTCACGAGGATGTTGCCAACCATTTTTGAGGCAAGCTCCTTCGCCTCTTCCGGTGTCTTGGCGAGCTTCACGCCGCCTTGGAAACCGCTGGTGAACTTTCCCTTTCCCCTTCCTCCCGCGTGGATCTGGGACTTCACGACGACCGTCCCTCCGATCTCCTTCGCGATCGAAAAAGCTTCATCAGCTGAAAAAGCGACCCTTCCCTTCGGGACCGGGACGCCGAACTTCGACAAGACTTCCTTTGCCTGATACTCGTGAACTTTCACTTTTCTCCCCCCTTTTTCTGAAAGGTTAGCAGGGACAACAGGTTATTAAGTATGCCAAATAGAGCCTTTTCTTGTCAAATAGTTAGATGACTCTAAAGGCCGCGTGCCGCCCATGTCGAAAAAGTCCCGGGGGATCGTCCCTGAAATAGTGTCATGAAATCGATTTTTTGATAGAATCCCTGTCGGAGGAAGAGATGAAAAAACTATCATTGATAACGATTTTTATCCTTTTGCTCGCTTGCGGAAGAGGAGGAGAGGACAAGAAGGCCCCTCCCCCCGCAGAATCGACCGTAATAAAAGACGGCAGGCTCTATACAAGAGGTTTCGAAGAAAGGGAACCCGAGAACGGCGGGGTCTTCCGAAGGTCCCTCCCGTCAGAACCGGTCACCCTGAATCCCGTGGTCGCGGCCGACATGACCAGCTACCTGGCCTACAAGTGGATCTTCGACCCGCTCCTCGACATGGACAAGGACATGAAGCTCACGGGGGTCCTCGCCGAATCGTGGGAGATGTCTCCCGACGGGCTGACCCTGACATTCAACCTCAGGAAGAACGCGAAGTGGCACGACGGCAGGCCTTTCACTTCCGACGATGTCATCTTCACTCTTGACGCCATTAGGGACCGTTCGGTCGAAGCTATCAACAAGAGGGCTTCTCTCGAGAGGGTGGCCTCCTACAGTAAGCTTGACGACTTCACCGTGGAAATCAAGTTCAGGGAGAAATACGCTCCTTCGATCTTCGATTTCGTTCTTTACATCGTCCCGAAACATGTTTACGGCTATCCGAAAGGCGAGGGAAAGAAGTTCAACAGCCACGAAAGGAACGCGTCCCCGGTGGGCAGCGGACCCTTCAGATTCGTTTCCTGGAAGAGAGGAGAATCCATAGAGCTCTCGGCGAACCCCGACTATTTCAGGGGACGGCCCCGGGTGGACAGCCTTGTCCTAAGGATTATGCCTCTGCTGGAGACGGAACACTCGGCATTCCTGACGGATACTCTGGACCTGACGAGACTCTCACCAGAAATGTGGGAGAAAACCTCGGCCGACCCGGCCTTCAAACAGAAGGCCCATCTTCTCGAGTATCCTTCGCGCAACTATTTCTACATCGGCTGGAACCAGGACGGGAGCAACCCGTTCTTTGCGGACAGGATCGTCCGTAAGGCGATGACACTGGCGATAAACAGGGAGGCGTTCATCAGCAAGATACTCAAAGGGCACGCTCTGCCATGCACCGGCCCCTTCTTCCCGGGAAGCGGCGATTCCGACCCGTCAGTATCTCCCCTGCCCTGCGACCCTGCTGAAGCTTCCCGCCTTCTTGACGAGGCGGGCTGGAAGGACACCAACGGGAACGGCATTAGGGACAAGGCGGGAGTGGAGTTCGAGTTCGAATGCATCTATGCCCAGGAGGCGAGGGATTACCAGCGGTTCCTGGAGTTCTTCCAGCAGGACCTGAAGAAAGCCGGCGTTTCCATGAAGCTGAGGCCGGTGGAGTGGTCGGTCTTCCTGAAGCGGACCCACACGCACAAGTTCGACGCTTTCCTTTCGGGATACTCCTTCGGCGACGACCCGAACCCCTACTCGATGTACCACTCGTCGATGGCGGAACTTCTTCCCTCCGGAGAAGGAAAGGGCGAGAACGACGTGAGCTACGTGAACCCCGACCTTGACAGGCTCCTTGATGAACAGCTTCTGGAAACCGACCCGGGAAAAAGGCAGAAGATACTCTGGAAGATCCACGGGATCATACACGAAGACCAGCCGTACACATTCCTCGTAGTCCCGAAGAGTCTTGCCGCCGTCAACAACAGGTTCCAGGGAGTGGACCTCAGCGAGAAAGGTTACGGGCTCTTTACTTTTTATCCTGCGCTGCTCGACTGGTGGGTCCCGAAGGAAAAGAGGAGCAGGTAGGGACGGTCAGTTCCGCTCCCGCACCACGAACCTGTCGTAGACGTAAAGAAGAAGAGCGATGACCGCCGCGAAAACTCCGAAAGCCGGCCAGAGAAGAGCCGGCGCTTCGAGCCTCTCCAGTAAGTTTTTCAGAAGAGTCCCGAGGGTCGGTCCCGCTCCGAGGCCTATGGCCAGAGGCAGAAACCCGTAGCCGATGTAGAGCGCCAGTTTCTCCTTCGGGGCTATCATCGACACGTATTCTACGGACCGCGGAGAGAACATCATCTCCCCCACAGCCCAGAAGGCCAGGGCGAACGCAATCGAGGGCGCCCCGAAGTTCGTCCCCAGGAAGCCCACCGAGGAAACCGCCGCCATTGAAATGATTATGCCGGTTATCATCGACGGTATCGGCCTGTACCTCGACGGCAGCTTGCCTATCGGAACCTGGAGCAGGATTATGAGGATCGGGTCAACGGCCTGGAACCATTCGATCCTTTGGGTCATCGACGGGTCGAGCTGAGTTATGAACAGCGGTATGTTGCTCCAGATCTGGCTGTAGAGCGCCCACACCCCGGAAAATATGAAGATGAAGAGCATGAGGCGGCGGTCCCCGAGAACCGAAAGTATGTCTGCGAGCGTCCTGCCCAGGGAAAAATCCTTCCGCTCCGCCATCTCCGGGTTCGTGTAAAGAAGAAGGGAGAGAAGGAAAGCGGAGGCTTCTATCACGGCACAGCCCACGAAGATGTATTCCGGATGTCCGCTCGCGGTCCTTATGAAGTTCGCGAGGAACGGCGCGGCGAACGACCCCACGTTGATCATCATGTAGTAGATCGAGAACCCCACGGTGCGCGTCTCGTCGGTCGAAGTCAACTTGACCGTGCCGGCGATCACGGGCTTCATCACCGCCCCGCCGAGGGAGAGCGACAGCAGCGCGATCAATATGGTCCAGAAACTGTCGGCTTTGGAAGCGTAGAAGTAGCCCGCCGACATGAACAGGAGCGAGACGGTCATCGTCTCCTTGAACCCCTTCCTGTCAGCCACGGCGCCGATGAAGATCGGCAGGCAGTACCCCATGAAGAACATCATGCCCATAAGGAAACCGGCCCGCGCCTCTCCGAGGCCCAGGTCCTTCGCCAGGTAGATGACGAGGTAGGCCATCATCGAGTAGGACGCAAGGCAGTGGAGCAGCTCGATCACGATCGCCCACCAGAACGACCTTGGGAAAAGACGCAGGGTTTTGAGCAGCCTGTCCATCCAACCTCCCCCGGAAACATTCATTATAGAACAACTCTCCCCCGGTCCCGCACATGTTGACACGGATCGTTTTAGGATATAGTCTCGGAATTGAAGGGCGGAGGTCCCGGCGTCGCCCGCGGAAGGAACGGTCGATGGCAGGTCACATACGACTAGTCAAGGAAAAAAGCGGAATAGCGAGGCTTATCCTTTCGCGGCCCGAGAACAGGAACGCCCTCACCGGGGAAATGATAAGAGAGCTGATCGGCCACCTTGAATCCCTCCAGTGGGAGCCCCCGGAAAAGCTTCGTTTTCTGGTCGTCGAGGGTGAAGGCGATTACTTCTGCTCGGGATCGGATACGGGAGAATTGAGGAGGGCCGGAGAGCTTCCTGGCGACGACAGCATCCGGGAGGCTTTCCTTTTCGCCAGGCTTTTCAGGGAATTCTCGGCTCTCCCTTTCCCGAGTGCGGCAGCTGTAAGAGGAGGAGCCATGGGAGCCGGCGCCGGCCTTATCGCCTCGATGGATTATGTCCTGGCCGAGGAAAACTCGTCATTCGGCACTCCTGAAGCCCGCTCGGGACTNNTCGGGACTGGTGCCTGCCGTAGCCAGCCTTTACCTGGGCAGAAAGATCGGCCTCGCCGGGCTTTCGGCGATGGCTCTGAGGGGCGGAAGCCTGTCGGCCGGCGAAGCCCTGAGAATGGGCCTCATCCATAGGGTGTCGCCCGGAGGCAGCTTCCGCGAGGAAACGGCTGCCCTCGAGAGAGACCTCCTCTCGTGCGGCCCCGAGTCCCTGAGGAAGATAAAACTGCTTCTCCTGAAGATGTTCCCGCTTCCCGAAAACGGGATCGAAGAGTTCGCAGCGATGCAGAATGCCGAAGCCCCGGCTTCGAAGGAGGGCCGGGAAGGAATGGACTCCGCCGACCAGGGCCGCCAGCCGGAATGGATGCCGGAAAAGGGAAAAGGGGACGGCGGGAAATGACATGCGGATGACCNNGAGGACCCCACGGTCAACCTCCTCCAGGAAAAGGCCGCGAAGCTGATGGGAAAGGAGAGAGCCATATTCCTGCCCTCGGGGACTATGGGCAACCAGGTGGCTATCAAGTGCCATACTCAGCCGGGCGATGAGGTCATCGTTGAAGCCTCTTCCCACATATTCTACTACGAGCTCGGCGCGATGTCCGCGATCTCAGGCGTCCTTCCAAGATCCGTGCCCGGCAGGGACGGCATGATGGAGGCATCGCAGGTCAGGGAAGCCGTCCGACCGGACATCTATTATCTTTCCAGAACGACCCTTCTCTGCCTCGAGAACACCCACAACATGGCAGGAGGAAGATGCATGCCTGTCGGGCTCTCGCGGGAGCTCTGCAGCGCCGCTCGCGGGCTGGGGCTGAAATGCCACCTCGACGGAGCGAGGATTTTCAACGCCGCAGCCGCGCTGGATGTCGAAGCGCGGGAGATCGCCGAACCTTTCGATTCGGTGATGTTCTGCCTTTCGAAGGGGCTCTCCGCTCCGGTAGGTTCCCTGCTTGCAGGTTCGGAAGAACTGATCGTGCTGGCGAGGCGATTCAGAAAAATGCTCGGGGGCGGCATGCGTCAGGCGGGGATCCTTGCCGCTGCGGGACTCGTGGCTCTCGAAGATGTGGTCCCGCTGCTCGCCGACGACCATCGAAGGGCGAGGGAGCTAGCGGAGGCCGCCGCTCAGAACGACAGGCTCGAGGCCGACCCGGATAAAGTGGATACCAACATCTTCATGGTAAGGGTGAATCCGCCCCTGGACGCCCGCGGATTCGCACTAGGGCTGCGCGAAAAAGGTGTGCTCGTTTCCCCCATTTCCGATTCCGTTGCCCGTTTCGTGACTCACAGGGAAATAAGCGATGAGGACGTCGGGAGGGTCTCGTCCATCCTGAAAAGTTACAGCTGAGAGTTCCGTATGAGTATTTCTGAAGAGGGCGGGATCAGCCCTCCAGCATCACCCTGCGTTCCAGTTCCGCGGGGTTTGTGGCCGCCAGCTTCGCGACTTCGATATCCACGAGATTCTCTTTCACCAGCCTCATGAGGTCCTGGTCGAACACTTTCATCCCGTACATGTCTCCGCCCTTTTCGATGTGGTCCGGAATGTCGGATGTCTTCGAGCCGTCCCTGATGCACTCCTGGATCGTCCTCGTCACCCTCAGAATCTCCGTGGCCGGCACCCTGCCGTGCACGCCTTTCCTCGGAAGGAGCCGCTGGGACACGATCGCCATGAGGCTCTCGGCGATCCTCGACCTTACGATCTGCTCCTTGTCCGGGGGGTACATCCCGACAAGGCGGTTGATCGTCCTCAGAGCGTCGGGCGTGTGGAGCGACGAAAGTACGAGATGCCCGGTCTCGGCCGCCTTCAGGGCTATCTCGACCGTTTCCATGTTCCTCATCTCGCCTATGAAGATCACGTCCGGGTCCTCCCTGAGAGCCGACTGAAGTGCGGTGCTGAAGCTGGGGGTGTCGCAACCTATTTCCCGCTGACTTATCACCGACATTTTGTGCTTGAAAAGGAACTCTATAGGGTCCTCGATGGTAAGTATGTGGTCTCTCCGGGTATTGTTGATGTATTCTACCATCGAAGCCAGGGTGGTCGACTTGCCCTGGCCGGTGGCACCGGTAACGAGGATGAGGCCCCGCCTCAGCATGCATATCTGTTCAAGAACCTTCGGAAGGCCCAAATCCTCCATCTTCTTGATCTCTATAGGTATGACCCTGAACACGATGCTGAAAGCTCCCCGCTGCCTGTATATGTTGACTCGGAAACGACCAACTCCTTCCAACNNACTCCTTCCAACCCGTACGAGACGTCAAGTTCCGATATCTCCTGGGCCTTCGGCCGCTGGTAGGTGTGGGCGAGGATCTCCGCGACGATCGTTTCCGTTTCGTCCATTTCCAGCGGGTGGTACTTTATCTCGACGAGCTCCCCGTTGATCCTGAAGAGGGGCGGGTAGCCCACCTGGAGGTGGATGTCGGAAGCGTTCTTCTGAATGGCGCTCATGAGAAGTTTCTGGAATACTGCTATATCCATCGGCACTCCTCGTTTTTTCTACAGGTTTTATCATAACAGCCCGCGGTCAAAATATCAAGACGCTTGCCATTAATCCAAAAATCGGCTAAAATTCCCGTTTTGTTCAATTTGGAGGTAAGCTTATGAACGTTCTCAAGTTTATGCGCAGTTCGGCGATCCTGAAATNNTCGTTCATCATCTGGATCTTCGCCTTTTACGGCGGAGGCGGCCAGACGTCCGACAAAGGGCTCGGCCCGGATTACATAGTAAAGGTCAGGAACAAGACGCTTCCTCCACAGGCCCTTACTCTGGCAATGCAGTTCCAGAGAGAGAAGATCCGCAACCTCCTCGGCCAGGAGTATGTCGAACAGCTGATGAAGGACGCTCCCAAAACGATAACCAACAGCCTCGTCGACGCCCTCATTTTCTCTTATCTCGCTGAAGAGTACGGAATCGGCGTCAGCGACGCGGAAGTCGCCGACTCGATAATGAAGGCTTTCAGGTTCACGGAACCCGCCTCCCAGTACGAGATGATGCTGAAGACGCGCGGAGTGTCCGCCATGGAATTCGAAGCTCTATGGAAAACCGACCTCACGAGGAGAAAGCTGCTCAGTTTCATTGCCGCGGGCTTCGTTTTCGGGGACGCGGACCTCGAGACCCGTTTCAAGGACGCCAACAACAAGTTCAAAGCCAAGATCGTCGCGGTCAACGCCAGGAACTTCGCCATGGACGCTGGTGAAGTGAGCGACGCGGAAGCCATGGCGGTCTTCGAAAGGGAGAAGGCCACGCTCGCGGTCCCGGAGAAAAGGGACGTCAAGTACTACCTGATCTCGGCGCCCGCCATGAGGAGTACCCTCGAAGTGCCCGAGGGGGAGATGAGGGAGTATTACGAAGCTCACAAGGACAGGTTCGGGAACAAGCCGTACGAGCAGATGAAGACCCAGATCAAGAACGTGGTCCTCTTCAGCGAGAAGAAATACCAGGATAAGGCCAAGCAGGCCTTCGAGGCGGCTTCCGCCGAGTTCGACAAGGCCGGCAACGAGACGGAACTCTCCGCTTTCGCTGCAAAATACAACCTCCAGGTATCCCACGCAGAAGGGCTCGACAAGAACAAACCGGTCCCTCCGTTCGTGACCGAACCGGAACTCCTCGACCTGGTATTCAGCGCCAAGACGAACGAGTGGAGCCGGGTCTACCAGATGCCGATGTCCACGATCCGTTTCTGCGTCACGAACGTCACCGCCCCCCACCCTGCGACATTCGACGAGGTGAAAGAGGATATCAAGAAGAGGCTCAAGGACGAGAGGGTTTCGATGCTGGTCAGGAAAGCCTCGTCGGAGCTTAAAGCTATGTCCAAGGATCTCCAGACCTTCGAAGACGAGGCCAAGAAAAAGTCATTTCAGGTGCAGGACACCGCCGAACTCAAGATGGAAGACGCTCTTCCCTTTGTCGGAAAAGACAAGGCCCTCTGCCGGAAGATATTCGAAGGCGAAGTGGGACAGGTCACGGGGCCCTTCGAGACCAAGGACGGTTGCATCCTGGCTTTCATGATGGAAAAGAAGCCCGCGGAAATGGATAAATTCCGGGCCGACAAGTTCCAGTTTGCCGAGAGCGAAGCCCAGAAGGAAGCTCAGAACTATCTCGATGATTACGTTACGAGGAAAAAGCTCGAGCTCGAGGCGAAGGGACTGATAAGCGTCAACCAGGAAATCCTGAAGAGATATGAACCCCAGACAGGGAGCTGAGAGACTACTTTTCGCCCTGATCCTGATCATCTTCGGAGCCGCGGTCCGCGGCGGGGAAAAGAAATTCCCGCTGGAGATCGCGGTTTCATTTTCTCCGGTGATATGCGGGGACAGAGTGCATCTTTTCGCTGCGGGAGGAAGGAACCAGACCCTCGATCCGGCCGAAGACGCTCCGTCGTGCAACCTGATGTCTCTCAAACCGGCGGTCCAACCCGTGTGTGTCAATGGCAAGGTTTTCGTGGCGGACTCTTCCGGGGCCCTTTACCAGATGGCGGACGGGATTCCTGAAGAAACTGCAAGGATGGAAGGAAAACCGGTCGGCATCTTCGAACTTGACGGCCAAGCCGCGGTGGTTGAAGAGAACCGCATGCTCTTCCCCGGATCGGGTCATTTTCCGCTTCCTTTTCATGCAGTTTCAGCCTTCCGAACCGGGCCCGGCCTGCTTGTCTTCGGAGAAATGGAAGCGCTCCTCTTCTCCGGAGGGAGGATCGTCCTCAGGTTTCCCTTCAAAGGCAAAACAGTCGTTGCCGCGTGCGTGGCGGGGGATCGAATCGCCGTCGGAACGGACGACGCGTTGGTTCTCCTGGACTCCGCGACAGGGAAGGCAAAAAAACGCTTTATCACGAGATCGAAGGTGGTTTCAATAATCGACTCGGGGGAAGGATTCGCTTTCGCGTCCACGGATCACATGATTAGACTTATGAACCTGAAGGGAAGGATCCTCTGGCAGACGAGGATCCAGGGAAGGCCCCTCGGATTGTGGACGCATTCCAATGGGCTCCTGACCGCCACTGCAGGCGGGAGCCACCTTGTTTTTTTAGAAGAATCGAAGGGGACGGAGCTCTGGGATTACCGGCTGGAGCGAGGAGAGATGATAACAGCCCCAGGGTTCTCCCCGACGAAAGCGGCCATATTATCCTTCGACTCCCTCCCCGAGCCTTCTCTCATACTGGTCGACCTGCCATGATTCCGTGCGGCCGGCTCCCCATATGGGTCACGATCGACGGATATTCACCGGATGAAAAACTCGAACGGTTCCTCCGGGAGACCGTCCCTTTTGGCGTAATCCTCTTCGCGCGCCACATCAAGTCTCAAAAGCAGGTCTCCGAACTGACCGAAGCGATAAGAAGCTGGTCGCCCGGAACGGTCCGCATCGCCCTGGACCAGGAGGGCGGCAGGGTGAGCAGGCTGAGGGAGCTCGGATACGAGTTCCGCAGCGCCGAGTCATGCGCAGGCGATCCATGGAAAGCGCGCTCTACGGCCTCCGAGATGGCGGCGGCGCTCTCCGAACTGGGATTCGACGTGGATTTCGCGCCGGTGGTCGACCTTGGGCCGGCGGAACCCGGCACCGGCCTCGAGACCAGGCTCTACTCCCGGGACGAAACCGTCGTGACGGAATGCGCGCGGGCGTTCCTGGAAGCTCTTGCTGAAAAGAAAATAGCTGGGTGCCTGAAGCATTTCCCCGGGCTGGGCGGCTCAACGGTCGACAGCCACAGGAAACTGCCGGTCATCAGCGGAGACCCCTCAGAGAGGGAGGCTCACCTCCTGCCCTACAGGGTCCTCGGTGCCGAATTCGTGATGGTCGCCCACGCGAGCTACCGGTTCCTGGAAGACCCGGCTCCTTCGACGCTGACGCCAAAAACTTACGAATTGCTGAGAGACATCGGGTTTAGTGGTACAATAGTCACAGACGACCTGACCATGGGTGCCCTGTCAGAGTTCGNNGTCAGAGTTCGGGGCCCTCGCGGACCTGGTCGGGAAATCCCTGGAATGCGGAGCCGACATAGCGCTGTTCGTCAGCTCCGAAGATGAGACGAGAAGGGCGGCGGACCACTTGAGGAACCATCATGGCGGCTTCTAGAAAAGACAGGATACTCATCGTCGACGATTCAAAATCCCTCAGGCAGGAGATAAGGGAGGTCCTCGAGAATGCCGGCATAGAAGCCGACTTCTTCGAAGCCGGCAACGGCCTTGAAGGATTCAAGATCCTCCTCGACCATCCCGTAGACCTTGTTTTCTGCGACCTGGTGATGCCCCAGATAGACGGGGCGAAGTTCCTGCAGATGAGGGCAAGCAGGCCCTATCTGCTCGAGATCCCCGTGCTGATGCTTACGGCTATAGGGGATATAGACCAGAAGATAAAGGTGCTCTCACAGGGAGCGAACGATTACATAACAAAGCCGTTCCATCCGGGAGAACTGGTCGCTAGGGCGCAGGTGCATCTCAAGATCAAGCATCTCCAGGACGAACTGAGGCAGAAAAACGCGCTCCTGGTGGAACTCTCCACTACAGACAGCCTCACTAAGATCTACAACAGGAGGCACTTCCTTGAACTCGCCAGGAAGGAGTTCGAGAGGTCATCGAGGATGGGGCTTCAGCTGACGATGCTGATACTCGACGTGGACCATTTCAAAACCATAAACGACACATACGGGCACCAGGCCGGCGACGAGGTCCTTCTCGCGGTATGCAAGGTGGTCGACAATTCGCTCAGGGATTACGATATCTTCGGAAGATACGGAGGCGACGAGTTCACCATCATCTTCCCTCAGACCGAACTGATCCAGTCGATGAAGGTGGCCGAGCGTCTCGAGAACAGCGTCCAAGAACTCAGGATCGACTGCGTCAGGAACCACAAGCTCTCGCTGAGCGGAGGCCTCGCCGCTAAGACCTCCACGCACAAGGACCTCGAATCGCTCATCAAGGACGCGGACGAGGCCCTCTACAGGGCCAAACAGACAGGGCGCGCAAGGATCGTGGCGTTTTAGTCAGAGCCTATGCCCCGTTTCCCCTAAGTTTTTCCCTTTCTTTAAGTTAACCCTTCCTTTTTTTCTTGTTTTGCGTTATCCTTGAATCTGTCTTTCGATCACCGCAGTGAAAGGCAAAAATTAGATGAAAAGGGGGTAACAATGTCAAAAGTGAAACCTTTCAGGGCGTACCGCCCTCCCAAGAACCTCGCCGAGAAGATCGCCTTCCCGCCCTACGACGTGATCAACTCGGAAGAAGCCCGGGAAATGGCGAAGGGCAATCCTTACTCTTTTCTTCATGTCGCCAAGCCGGAAATCGACCTTCCGCGGGAGATCAACCTTTACGACGACTCCGTCTACTCCAAAGGGGCCGAGAACCTCAGGCTTTTCATCAAGAACGGCTGGCTCGAGAAGGACGCAAAACCCGCGTACTACATCTACCGTCAGGTGATGGACGGCCGCGGGCAGGACGGCATCGTCTGCCTTTCCTCGGTGAAGGAGTACGAGGAGAAGAAGATCAAGATCCACGAATTTACCAGGAAGGACAAGGAGGACGACATGACCAGGCACGTCATGACCCAGAGGGCCAACGGGGAACCTGTCTTCCTTACCTACAGGTCGGTCGGGGCGATAGACGAACTGGTGAACGCCGCGAAGAAGAACCCCCCCGTTTACGATATCAGGACGAACGACGGCATTATCCATCAGCTGTGGGTGATGGACGACGAAAACAATGTGAAAAAGCTTCAGGGCCTCTTCGCCGGGATCCCGGCTCTCTACGTGGCAGACGGGCACCACAGGACAGCTTCCGCCGTAAGGATGGGGCAGCACATCAGGAAAGAAACGGGGAGTAACGACCCCGAAGCGGTCCACGAATATTTCATGGCGGTCCTTTTCCCGCACGACCAGCTCAGGATCATGGACTACAACAGGGTCGTCAGGGACCTGAACGGGCTTTCAAAGGAAGAGTTCCTTAAGAAGGTCTCCGGAAAATTCGACATCTCAGACATGAAATCAGAAAAACCGGAAGCGGCCCACACCTTCGGCATGTACTTCGACGGGACATGGCAGAAGCTTACGGCTAAGAAGGGGACTTTCGACGAGAAGGACCCCATCGGCTCCCTCGACGTGTCTATCCTTCAGGAAAACCTGCTCTCGCCGATCCTCGGGATCAAGGACCCCAGGACCGACAAGAGGATAGACTTCGTGGGCGGAATAAGAGGAATGAAGGAACTGGAAAGAAGGGTCTCCGAAGGGTGCGCGGTAGCATTCTCCCTCTATCCCACGACCCTAGACCAGCTCCTGAACGTGGCGGACGCCGAAAAGGTCATGCCGCCCAAATCGACATGGTTCGAACCAAAGCTCCATTCGGGGCTTTTTGTCAGACTCCTGGAGGAGTAGATCGGAGGAGAAGATGAAGATCCTTATGGCAGATTCATTCGACAAATCTCTACCCGGAAGGCTCTCCAAGTATGGAGAGGTTTTCACCGAAATGGAAAAGATCGGCGAAGCCGATGTGATTCTTGTCAGGTCCAAGACGAAGGTGACCGAGGAACTGGTCCAGAAAGCGCCCAACCTCAAGCTGGTCATCCGTGGCGGCGTCGGCCTCGACAACGTGGACAAGAAGGCCTGCGAAGCGAAGAAGATCAAGGTGATGAACACCCCTGAAGCTTCCTCCGTCGCGGTGGCCGAACTGGCCTTCTGCCTCATGCTCTCGGTTCCGAACAGGATAGTCGAGGCTCACAACTCGATGAGAGAGGGCAAGTGGATGAAGAAGGAGCTCAAGAGGACCGAGCTCTTCAAGAAAACCCTCGGCCTCATCGGCATCGGCAGGATCGGCAACGAAGTGGCCAAGAGGGCGAAAGCCTTTGACATGACGGTCATCGCGTTCGACCCGTTCGTGAAGGAACACCCGATCGCGAAGATGGTGACGCTGGACGAACTGCTTGCGCAGGCCGATTACATCAGCCTGCACACCCCCCTGACAGACGAGACGCGCGGGATGCTGAACGGAGAGAAGTTCGCGAAAATGAAGAACGGCGTCGTAATCGTCAACACCGGACGCGCGAAGGTCCTCGACGAGGATGCTCTCCTCGAGGCGCTGAAGTCGGGAAAGATCGGATGCTACGCCACCGACGTCTGGCCGTCCGACCCCCCGCCGGAAGGATACGCTCTGCTCTCCGCACCCAATGTCCTGATGGCCCCCCACATCGGAGCCAACTCCAACGAGAACCTGCTCAGGATAGGCGACAAGATCTGCGAAATTCTTTCAAAAGGAGTGTGAAATGGCTAGAAAGATCAATTTTTACGCAGGACCGGCAGGACTTCCCCTCCCCGCCCTCGAAAGGGCGCAGAAGGAGCTTCTGGACTTCGAGAACACGGGAATGTCCGTCATGGAGATCTCCCACAGGTCGAAGGAATACGACAAGGTCCACAACGAGGCCATCGAGCTGACCAGGGAGCTCCTCGGAGTCCCCGACAACTACAAGATCATGCTCCTGCAGGGCGGAGGCAACCTCCAGTTCGCCATGCTTCCCATGAACATACTTCACGGCGGGAAAAAGGCCGACTACATCGTGACGGGCCAGTGGGCGAAGAAGGCGTTCAAGGAAGCGAAGATCGTGGCCGGAGACAACGCCAGGTGCGTCTGCAACATGGAAGGCGAGAAGTTCAACCGCCTGCCCAGGCCCGAAGAGATCAAGATCAATCCCGACGCGGCCTATGTCCACATCTGCTCCAACAACACCATCTTCGGCACCCAGTGGAAGAATTGGCCCGACACCAAGGGGATCCCGCTCTGCGCCGACATGTCCTCTGACATAATGTGGCGGCCGATCGACGTCAAGGACTTCGCCTTCATCTACGCGGGCGCCCAGAAGAACCTCGGCCCCTCGGGACTGGTCGTGGCAATCATGAGGAACGATTTCCTCGAGATGTGCTCCGACAAGCTCCCGAGCATGCTCCAGTACAGGATCCACGCCGACAAGAACAGCCTCTACAACACGCCTCCCTGCTTCTCGATCTACATCCTGAGGAACGTCCTCGCCTACAACAAGTCGATCGGCGGGCTCGGCGCCATCTACAAGAACAACCTGAAAAAGGGCGAACTCCTCTACGGATGCATCGACAAACACGCGGACTTCTACAAGCCATTCGTCGCCGTCAAGGAAGACCGCTCCTACATGAACATCAACTTCTTCCTCCCCACCGAAGAGCTCACGACGAAGTTCATCGACGAGGCGAAGAAGAACAACATGGTCGGCGTCAAGGGCTACCGCGACGTGGGCGGCATAAGGATCTCGGCCTACAACGCCGTCTCCGTCTCCGATATCGAGGCTCTGGTTTCGTTCATGGAAGACTTCGTCAAAAAGAGCGGCTGAAAAAACCTGATTCGCTGTTTCACAAGCCCTCCCGGCCAAAACCGGGAGGGTTTTTTATGCTGAATATTCCTTATTGGGCGTGCGGTTCACGGCGACCGGTGCGCCCTGCCGACTGAGCTCCCCTTCCCTCCGGGGAGAATGCCGTTCTCTCCGCACCCTTCGGATTCCGGCTCAAGCGTGATGTGCGAGATGTCCCATCTTTTTTCGAGGTGATCCCTGACCCCGGCGATCCTGGATTCGATTTCCGCGATCCCCGCTTTTTCCCTGAAGTGAAGATGAGCGGTCAGGAGCCTGTCTCCCGGGCCGTTCTGCCAGATGTGGATGTGATGGATCGAAACATCTCCGAACTCTTTTTCCACTCCTTCCACCAGATCCTTTATGTCGATGTCCGCGGGAACCCCTTCCAGAAGCGTCATGAAGGTCTCCCACAAGATCGATATGGCGCTTCTGAGCACGAAAAGGGAGATCAGGATGGTGGCCACGGGATCGACGAAGCGGCCGAAACTTGTCTTGTAGAACAATGCCGAGATCATCACCACCAGCGATGCCAGGGCGTCCTGGAGCATGTGAAGGAAGGCGCTCTTCGTGTTGAGGTCCTCCTTCCCGTGTTTTCTCAGTAGCATTACCGAGAAAGAGTTGGCGAGCAGGGCGAAGAAGGCGACGATGACGATGACCGCCTGGCCTGGAGGTTCCACCGGCGAGATGAGCCTGGCGACGGACTCTTTCAGGAGTATCGCCATGAGGGCCACGAGGGTCAGGGCGTTGACGAGCGCCGCTATCACCTCGAGCCTCCTGAAGCCGTACGTGTGTCTCAATGTGGGCGGTTTCCTCCCCGCGATCCTCGCGATAAGGGCGATGAGCACCGCGAAGAAGTCGGATATGTTGTGAGCCGAGTCGGAAATGAGAGCGAGGCTGTTGGTCATCACTCCCGCGGCGAACTCGACGACCGAGATAAGCCCGTTCAGGATGACGGTGAAGTAAAGCCCTTTTTCCGCGCCGTGTTGGTGGTTCACTCATGCTCTCCGGTTATCCGACGTCGGCGTATTCCAAGAGCCAATCCGCGGCATCTTTTTCGCTGTTGAAGACCTTGTTGTCGACTCCCCTGTTGGTTATTATCTTCGCCCCGGCGACCACCTTGTCGAATTCCTTCTCGTACGGGTCCACGTTAGCGATGACCTTTCCCCTGGCCATCCCGGCAGCTTCGTAAAGGTTCAGGCTCCGTACTGGCTCGGCCACGACCAGGAACCGTTTCATGTCTTTGAACTCGCTTTCCAGCAGCAGCTTCTCCCAGAAACGATGGACGTCCTCATATGATTCCTGCCCCCGGGATCTCACGAGAACATATCCGTCCTTCAGCTCGCATTCGACAGAACAGCCATGAACGACCCTTCCCGCGCCGGTTCTTTTATCTCCGCCTTGTGCGCATTCCGATTTTAGATTACCTGGATTTGCCGGTCAAGGAAAATATCATCGCCTCGCCGCCAGGGCCTGCCGGAGGGAACCGTTCATCAGCCCGCGCAGGAAGGGATGCAGGAGAAAAAACCAGCCTCTTCAGCCCGGCTGGTTCTCCCTGTGCAGCTCCAGCCATTCCTTCGCGTCTTTTTCGCTCGTGAAGACCTGGGTGTTCATGCCCCGGTTAACCGCAACCTTCTCCCCGGCCATGTTCGCCCCGTAATCTTCCCTGTGGGGATCGACATAGGCTATCGTCTTTCCTTTCCCCATCCTGGCGATCTCCAGGCAGAGCATCTGCACTTCATAAGGGGTAAGGGGCTTTTTTGGCTCGCCCACGACAAGAAAATATTTTTCATCCCTTACTTCGCTCTCCTGCAGAAGTTCCTTCCAGAAGCAAAGTGCGTCTTCGTACGATTCCTGCCCTTCGAACCTGACGAAAGCGTAGCCGTCTCTCAGCTCCCGGTCGATCTTGACTGCCATGGGTAACCCTCCTGCCATGCCCGGACGCCATTTCCCTTGATTGCAAGGCATTATCTTATGCCGCCACAAACTGCTTGTCAAGACATGACTGTTTCGAACTAGCTGAACGGCGATGAAGAGCCTATCCGTAAATAGGG
>MTKZ01011165.1_pt1 | contig 16866 bp, 15 predicted proteins | sample 1042781 | NCBI WGS metagenome assembly MTKZ01 (sample SAMN06212207, study PRJNA360539) | anaerobic digester metagenome | biome: Wastewater treatment plant; material: sludge; isolation source: anaerobic digester fed with sludge from wastewater treatment plant | place: Denmark: WWTP Viborg ... | reverse complement strand
CTCCAGCGGAGCTTCTTTACCATTACCCGTGTCAGTCACTTTCTTCTTAGAAGAACCGCAAGCACAGAAAATCAATACGATAAATGCAAAAAACAGCTTTTTCATCTATAATTTTTTCCAAAGAAACCCTTTCAGGGTCGGCTCGCAAAAACTTTTTTTCCCAATGTCTTTTACAGTTAATTTTGATATTGAAAGTTGCATAAACAACTTTTATTTATTTTATGCAGGAAGCATACATAATCGGCGGTTACAGAACCGCAGTAGGTAAAGCAAAAAGAGGTGGGTTCCGTTTTTACCGGCCTGATGACCTGGCTGTAGAAGTTATCAAAGGATTGATGGCTACCGTACCTCAATTGGAAGCAAAGTTGGTGGACGATGTGATAGTAGGAAATGCCGTGCCGGAAGCGGAACAGGGTTTGCAGTTTGGCCGCATAATTTCCGCAAGGGCATTAGGAATAGAAGTACCCGGTATAACCATCAATCGTTATTGCGCATCCGGCCTCGAATCGATTGCAATGGCTACTGCCAAAATAAGAATGGGAATGGCTGATTGCATCATAGCCGGAGGTACAGAAAGTATGAGTTTGGTACCTACCGCAGGATGGAAAACTGTTCCATCGTATAAAATTGCCAAGGACGAACCTGATTATTATTTAAGTATGGGATTAACTGCTGAAGCCGTGGCAAAAGAGTATAATATCGGTCGTGAGGCACAGGATGAATTTTCTTATAACTCACACCAGAAAGCCATTGCAGCTATACAGCAAGGGAATTTCAAACCCGGTATACTGCCTATTTCTGTAGAAGAAGTGTATCTGGATGCAAAAGGTAAGAAACAAACGAAAAATTATACAATGGATACTGATGAGGGACCAAGGGCAGATACTTCCATTGAAGCATTAGCAAAATTAAAACCTGCTTTTGCTGCGGGTGGTGTGGTAACTGCGGGTAATTCATCCCAGACATCCGATGGAGCAGCTTTTGTAATAGTGATGGGAGAGAAGATGATGAACCAGCTTGGATTAAAACCTATTGGAAGATTAGTGAACAGTGCGGTAGCTGGTGTTCATCCCCGCATAATGGGTATTGGGCCGGTAGCTGCTATACCCAAAGTACTGAAGCAGGCAGGTATGAATCTATCAGATATAGATTTAATAGAATTGAATGAAGCCTTCGCCTCCCAGGCTTTGGCTGTAATAAGAGAAGCTGGTTTGGATCCTGCCAAAGTAAATATTAACGGCGGAGCTATTGCCCTCGGTCATCCATTGGGATGTACGGGTGCCAAACTTACTATTCAGAATCTTGGTGATATGAAGCGGCTGAATAAAAAGTATGGTATGATAACCGCTTGTGTAGGAGGAGGTCAGGGTATTGCCGGTATTATTGAGAATTTATAAATACCGGGTATTTAAAAAGACATATTGATAGAGCTGGCCTTTTGTGCCAGCTCTTTTTATTCCCATATAGTATTTCTACTAGACTTTAAAACGGGATAAAAGCACGGCATTTGTTAAAATTTGAGTAAACCTTTGAGTACCTTCAAAGTCAGTATTCATCGCTGAACCCAAAATCATTGCTATGGACAGAAGAGACTTTCTGACAGCTAAACGTAAAAAAACGCCAGCCGCATCTCAGCAGGCATCCCGTAATATTACTTCTGGTATCAATCCCTATTCCGGTCCCTGGACGGAGAATGAGATTGTTCACCTGCTCAAACGAACAATGTTCGGTGCCAAAAAAGCCGATGTTGATTATTTCAGGAGCCGGACAATGAGCCAATCTGTAGATGAGCTGTTAAATCCTATAGCCCCACAACCAGCTCCTCCAATTAAGGAATATGTTACTTCAACCCAACCCGGTACTCCTGATGCTAATATTGCACAGGGAACTACCTGGGTGAATGATATTAATAATGACGGCACGGTTCAATCACAAAGAAGAGGTTCTTATAAGAAATGGTGGACAGGCGCTATGATAAACCAGGACCGAAGTATCCGGGAAAAGATAGTAATGTTCTGGGTTGACCATTTTGGAAATGAAACAGCCGATATTGGTAACGGTAACTGGGCTTATACGCAACAAAATCTTATCCGTCAATATGCGTTGAGCAATTTCAAACAAATGGTTGATGCTATTACAAAAGATGTAATGATGCTACGTTACCTGAACGGGTATCTCAATATTGCATCGGCGCCTGATGAGAACTATGCAAGGGAATTAATGGAGTTATTTACATTGGGTAAAGGCCCTGGTTCACAATACACCGAAAACGATGTAAGAGAAGCGGCTAAAGTATTAACGGGATGGCAAATTAATGGCACTACATATACATCTGTATTTAACCCGGCCCGGCATTCAACTGTCAATAAAACATTTTCTTCTTTTTTTAATAATACTGTTATAACGGGAAGAACCGGTGCAACTGCGGGCCAGCTCGAGCTAACGGATTTGCTTAATATGATTTTTGCCACACAGGAAGCAGCAAAGTTTATCGTCCGTAAGTTCTATCGTTTCTTTGTTTATTATACTATTGATTCAGCCACAGAAAATAATGTAATTACTCCACTGGCAGATATTTTCCGTTCCAATAATTATGATATTAAGCCAGTGCTTTCTGCCCTGTTTAAAAGTGAACATTTCTTTGATGTATTGAACCAGAATTGTTATATCAAAAATCCGGCGGATCATGTGATAGGCTCCTTGCGGGAAATGAATACTGTATTTCCTGCCCTATCAGACTGGGATACCAACTACGGTATGTGGAATTTCTTTTATTCTACCATGGTAAATACCGGGTTGAACTTACATGATCCACCCAACGTAGCAGGTATGCCGGCGTACTACCAGGAACCATTGTACCATGAAATATGGATCAATTCTGACTCCCTGCCAAAGAGAAATCAGTTTACTGATGCTATGTCTAATAACGGCTTTACAAGAAATGGTATACGGGTTAATTTCAATTTTGTCAACTATGTTCAGCAATTCAGCAATCCTGGTAATCCTAACGACCTGATTGATGATGCACTGAAATTTATATTCCGTAACCAATTGTCGTATGAATCAAAGAAAACGATCAAGACACAAATACTGTTAAGTAATCAGCAATGGGATTATTACTGGACCAATGCCTGGGCTGCTTATATGTCTAGCCCTACTACAGCAAATTTCAACATTGTGAATAACAGGCTGAAATCATTGTTTCAATATTTCTTTAACCTGGCAGAATATCAATTATCATAAATCCTTTTTCCCGTCCGAACGGTTCATNNGCTTTTGCAGCCGACTCACCCTTGGTGCAGGCTCTGCTACAAAGCACTACTGATACAGATCATGTGCTTGTTATTATTCAGCTGTCCGGTGGTAATGATGGGTTGAATACTGTTATTCCAATTTCTACTTATTCCAACTATTTTAATGCAAGATCAAATGTGGCGATTCCACAAAACAGGATACTTGCTTTGGGCAGCAGTGGGGCAGGCATACATCCTTCCATGACAGGTTTACATACGCTGCATAATAATGGAATGATGAAAGTGATACAGGCCGTAGGTTATCCCCAGCCCAATTTTTCCCATTTCCGTGCCACTGATATCTGGATGAGCGGATCTAACAGCAACCAGGAAGTATTTAGCGGATGGGCAGGCCGTTACCTGAATTATGAATATCCTAATTTTCCAACGGGTTATCCGAATGTAAATACACCGGATCCATTAGCTATACAGATTGGTTCTACTACTACACTAACTACACAAGGACCTGCTGTAAATATGGCTATGAGTATTACCAATCCCACTTCTTTTTATAATCTTTTAAATGGAACCACCGATCCTGTCCCTGATACACCCGCCGGGAAAGAACTGAAATATGTTCGCTTGGTTTCCCAGCAAACACAAAAATATTCCACTGTTATCCGCAATGCAGCTAACGCAGTAACACAACAAGCAACCTATCCTGCTAATAATAGCCTTGCTGATCAATTAAAGATTGTGGCCCGGTTAGTAAAAGGGGGATTAAAGACAAGAGTATATATGGTGAGTTTTGGTGGCTTTGATACCCACTCTGTTCAGGTTAATGCTGCCGATACAACTACCGGTGCTCATGCTACTTTGCTGCAAAGAGTTTCTGATGCCTGCAAAGCATTCCAGGATGATTTACAATTCCTGGGAGTACAGGACAGGGTAATAGGCATGACATACAGCGAATTTGGTCGTCGTATTAAATCTAACTCCAGCGTAGGCACTGACCATGGTGCTGCTGCACCCATGTTCCTTTTCGGAAGTAAAATAGAGGCCGGTGTTTTAGGTGATAATCCAGCTATACCAGCTAACGCTTCGGTGAATGATAATATTCCCATGCAGTATGATTTCAGAAGTATTTATTCCACCATCCTGGAAAAATGGTTCTGTTTAGATAAAACAGTGGTGGATGGTTTATATCCTCCGGGTATCAATACACAATTACAATCATTGCCTTTGTTTAAGAGTAGTATCACTTGTAATGGGGTTACTCCACCACCTGACCCTGCATTTGATGCAATTATCACTAACTATCCAAATCCATTCACTACCAGTACAACGATTAAGTTTCATACTGAAGGTGGCCACACATTGATACAAATTATTGATACACTGGGCAGGGTTATTAAGACGTTGCTGGAAAGAGACTATACAACAGCAGGTACAAACACTGTTTCTTTTGATGCCGAGGGATTGCCTACAGGAATATATTATGCCCGTTTACAAAATGGAGTGATACAGAAAGTGAGGCCGATGCTGAAAGTGAGATAATTAAAATAGGATATAAAACAGAAAATTCCTTGTAGAAAATTTACAAGGGATTTTTAATTCTTTTATCTGATTCGCTAATCGGTCTGCCGGTGCCCGGCATTTACCCAATCTGTAATTTTTTGTTTATCTACTGTTGTTAACGGTGCATTGGGTATCTCCGGCATTTGCGAAGGATTGCTGTCAACCGCCCGGGCTTTTATTCTATCCCAACTATTGATGATGCTGGCATCCGTATCAAAATTTTTGCCGCCATTTATAGCACCGTTCNNTCACCGTTCAGATGACAAGGGCCACAATAACCCAATATGATTTGTTTAACGGCCGCATACTTAGGCCCATAATTTAGTATAGTAATCTGGGCAGTATCAGTACAGCCCTTTTGATTTTTTACAGTAATTACATAATTGCCGGGAGCCAGGTTGGTAAAGTACCAGGATGGCTGGTAAGCACCGCTACCAATTTTATAGGAAATAGTATCGCCTCTTGGTTCCGATATTGTAATCGTTCCATTGTTTAAAGCACCGATTGCTTCTGTTTTTGTGGATGTAACATTGTAGCTGACACCAGTACAAGGGTCGGCGGGTGCCGGAGTATCCTTTTTACTACAGGAGGCAATGAATAACAAAGGGCCGGCCAACAGGCAGTAAGAAATCAGTTTTAGTTTCATAGCTGGCTTTGAATAAGTAATCTTCACCGGGTTTAAACAGGTGAAGGGTTTGTTTTAACAAGATAAAAATTTGTAGGTGAATTGCAGACCTTTTACAGGTATTTATATTGCCAATGCTTTAACGAAATTCACTGGTTATTATATTTTTTTTGCAACTACGATACATTTAGTTTTATATTTGCAACAATGTATCAAAATAAAAATATGAAAAAAGCTGCTTTTTTTATTGTTTTCATAGGTATTGTTCCTTTTGCCGGCATTACACAAACCAATATTGATATCCGATCGGAAAATCGTACTGCGATAAAAGAACCGGTAATAAAAGTTATTTTATCTGGTAAGATCACCGATGAAAAAACCGGTGAACCGCTTCCGGGTGCCTCAGTTTATTTTGCCGATGATAAAATCGGTACATCGGCTGATGGAAATGGTAATTACATCCTGGCGAATATTCCGCCCGGTCACCATGTTATTGAAATTTCACATGCCGGTTATGCCACATTAGTTGAGCATCTGGAGCTTAACAGTGACCTGCAAAAAGATTTTAAACTTTCATCCGTGGTTGTGGAGAACCGGGGAGTCATTATCACCGGGGTATCCGGGGCCACCAGCATCCGTAAAACACCTGTGCCAGTTACATCAATCCGGAAAGCAGCCTTATTACAATCTTCATCAACAAATATTATAGACGCTTTGAGCCATGTTCCCGGCGTATCACAACTTTCAACAGGCCCTGCCATTTCAAAACCTTTTATCCGGGGGCTTGGTTATAACCGGGTAGTGGTGGTAAACGAAGGTATACGGCAAGAAGGACAACAGTGGGGTGATGAACATGGAGTGGAAATAGATGAGCTCAGTGTGGGAAGGGTAGAGGTATTGTAAGGCCCAGCCTCTTTAATGTATGGAAGTGATGCACTGGCCGGTGTTATCAATTTTATTACCAATACACCTGTTGCCGAAGGAACAACGAAAGGAAATATTCTGACAAATTATCAAAGTAATAATGGTTTGTTTGCTTTAAACGGTAGCCTTGCAGCCAATAAGAATGGATTCAACTGGAACGTATACGGCACCTTCAAATCTGCAGGTGATTATAAAAATAAATATGATGGCAAAGTGCTGAACTCACGGTTCAATGAGAAAAATTTTGGTGGATATATTGGTATCAATAAAAGCTGGGGCTATACACATTTAATATTCAGTCGTTTTAATCAGCATCTTGGCCTGGTGGAAGGTGACCGGGATGATGCTACCGGAAAATTTATTTTGTATGCCGGTTCTCCATTAGAAAGAATTGCTGCAACAGCCGATTTGGATTCGAGAGCATTATTAGTTCCGCAGCAAAGGGTGCAGCACAATAAACTTATTCTTGACAATAATTTTGCAATTAAAAAAAGCCGGTTGAAGATTAATCTTGGTTACCAGAATAATCAGCGACAGGAATTTGGTAATCCTGAAAGCCCGGAAGAAAAAAGTTTATTCTTTGATCTGAAAACCATCAATTATAATGTGCAATGGCAATTACCCGAAATGAAAGAGTGGCATACTACTATTGGCGTTAATGGTATGCGGCAGCGTAATGAGAACAAAGGTGTGGAGGTATTGATACCAGAGTATAGCATTTTCGATATTGGAGGATTTGTATATGTGCAACGCATATTTAAAAAAGCAACCTTCAGCGGTGGTTTTCGGTTTGATAACCGGTCGGTTGATTCGAAAGAATTTTTTGAAGGAGCCGACCAAAAATTTACTGCTTTCAAACGATCCTTTTCAAATTTTTCCGGAAGTGCTGGTATCAGCATCGAGCCAACAGAAGCTCTTACTTTTAAAGCTAATATTGCGAGAGGTTTCCGGGCACCCAGCTTAGCCGAGCTGGCAAGTAATGGAGCCCATGAAGGTACCAACCGCTATGAGTATGGCGGTCAAAACCTGAAATCTGAAACCAGTTTGCAACTGGATGGAGGAATAGATATAGACAACGAGCATTTTAGTTTAGGCCTCAGTGCTTTTTATAACCGCATGAACGATTTTATTTTTTACCGGAAACTGGAATCGGCTTTTGGTGGCGATTCATTGGTAAATGTAGATGGCGATTATATCACCGCTTTTCAGTTTGACCAGCAACATGCAAAGTTGGCCGGAGTTGAAGCTTCCATTGATATTCATCCGCATCCCATACACTGGTTACATTTTGAGAATACTGTTTCATTTGTTCGGGGAAAATTTGATAATGCAATTGACGGCAGTAGTAATTTACCATTGATTCCTGCTGCCCGATGGATAAGTGAATTGAGAGGAGATTTTAAACAAGCCGGGAAGGCCTTCATTAATCTCTATGCTAAAGTAGAGGCAGATAGAACTTTTTCCCAGAATAACCCTTTTACCGGCTGTGATACTGAAACCGCTACACTAGGCTACACTGTGCTGAATGCCGGTATTGGTTCAGATATTATCCGGAGGGATAAAAAAATACTTTTCAGCTTGCATTTTGCAGTCACCAATATTGCTAACACCGCATATCAAAACCACCTGAGCCGCTTGTAGTATGCTGCTGAGAATAGGGTGACAGGCCGGAACGGAGTGTTCAACACGGGTCGTAATTTTTCATTAAAGTTGAATGTGCCATTGGGCTTTATCAAAAAATAATTGACTATTGCAGTGGAGAGATAGCCTCTATTTCTTTTACCAGCCCCTGATTTCTTTTTATGAAGTAAATTGGAGGATGGAAATCACCTTTAATACCCCCGCTTTATTATTCCCCGCCATCACATTATTGTTGTTGGCTTACACAAACCGTTTTTTAGCTCTTGCCAGCCTGATTCGAAAATTACACGATGAATATATCCTTGGAAAGAAGAGTAAAGTATTGTTTCAACAGATAAGTAACCTGAAAAGACGGATCAATTATGTAAGAAGTATGCAGGCAGTGGGAGTGTTCAGTTTTCTATGCTGTGTTGTTTGTATGTTCAGTATTTATAAAGGATGGATGAAAGTGGCAGAATATATTTTTGCGGCCAGCCTGCTTAGCTTGCTGGCATCATTGATTATTTCGTTAATAGAGATTTTTCTAAGCACTAAGGCGTTAGAACTTGAACTAAGCGATATGGAGGAATTAGAAAAGTCGAATTTCTTTTCGAACTTTATTTCTGGCAGCAATGAAAAAAAAGATTTGTAGATTTACCGGAATGAAAAAACTTTCGTTTTCAATATTACTTTGCATAGTTACTGTATTGACTTTTGAATCCTGTTCAAAAGGGGGAGTAGTCACCGATGATAGCCCGCATGTAGTAACACCGGAGGATAATACACCACCTGAAATTTTCGTTTTTACACCAACAGCCAACCAGGTCTTTAGCAGTGGCAATGTGATTAATATGACGGGAAGAATAACTGATGATCTTGGTTTATACCGGGGTACGATTAAAGTAATTAATGATGGAACGGGAATTGTGTTAATGAACCAGGCCTATGAGATACATGGACAAAAATTATATAATTTCAATCTTAATTATACTCCTTCCGTTGCAGCCGCCTCTGATTATACGGTCACCGTTTCTTTTGAAGATCATGGAGCTAATACAACAACTAAATCAGTTTCAGTAAAAGTGAATCCCTGATTTATTAAAGACTTTGCATCAATTTTAATACATTTTCCCAGCTTCCTCCATTATACACTTCTTTCAATCCTTTTGCTTTGAGTTGCTGCACGGCATTTCGGCTCCTGGCTCCGGAATTACAACAAAGAACAACAGGGAGTTTTGCTTCTTTTAATCTTTGGGCATTGGCTGAAATCCTGTCTACAGGAATGTTGAATGCATCGGGTACATGGCCCCGGTCATATTCAATACCTGTCCTTACATCAATGATGAGAGCTCCTTTTCGTAAGGCACTTTTAATTTTACCGGAGCCGAAACCAAAAACTGATAGTATTCCCATAAATTAAACAACACTGATTTTATTTTTTCTTTCTCCAATCTGCTGGCGCCACATGGCATAATACAATCCTTTTTCTGCCAGTAATTTTTCATGATTGCCTGTTTCTACTACATCGCCTTTTTCCAATACATAAATTCTGTCGGCATGCATGATCGTGGAAAGCCGGTGTGCAATCAGGATGCTGATTTGATCTCCCTGCAGGGAGATATCTTTTATGGTATCGGTGATTTCTTCCTCTGTTAAAGAATCGAGTGCAGAAGTAGCTTCATCAAATAGCAGCAGTTTTGGTTTACGCAGCAATGCTCTTGCAATGGACAACCGTTGTTTTTCGCCACCACTTAATTTTAATCCACCTTCACCTATCATAGTCTCTAATCCTTTTTCCGCTCTTGACAGCATATTTTGACAGGCTGCTTTGTTTAGTGCATCGAGTATATCTTCTTCACTGGCTGCGGGGTATACAAATGTCAGGTTCTCTTTAATGGTTCCGGAAAAAAGCTGGGTATCCTGGGTTACAAAGCCGATTTGATTCCGTAAGTCTTCAAAGTCAATACTGTTTTCGTCAATACCGTTGTACAAAATTTTTCCTTCCTGAGGACGGTAAAGTCCAACCAGCAATTTCATCAAGGTAGTTTTTCCGGAACCCGACGGTCCTACAAAAGCTATCGTTTCACCGATTTTCACTTTAAAACTAATATCATTGATGGCTTTATGTGCTGCAGTCTGGTGTTTAAATGCTACATGGTCAAATTCCAGTGTTTGTATCTGGCCCAGATGTTTGGGATTAGCAGCCTGCGGCTCAGGCGGTTTTTTCATCAGGTTGTCAAAATTTTCCAGCGAGGCTTGTGCTTCACGATAGGTGAGAATGATGTTTCCTATTTCCTGTAACGGTCCAAATACAAAGAAGGAGAAAATCTGCATGGTTACGATCTGACCAGCATCCATTTTTCCCTGGTAAATGAAGAGCATCAACAGAAATAAAATTACCTGCCGGAGTGTGTTCACAAAAGTGCCTTGCACAAAACTGATGCTGCGGATGCGTTTTACTTTTGTCAGCTCAAGTCCCAGAATTTTAAATGTATTTTTATTCAGCCTGCTTACTTCCTGCTTGGTTAAGCCCAGACTTTTTACCAGCTCAATATTCCGAAGAGACTCTGTAGTGGCACCTGCGAGTGCGGTAGTTTGACCTACTATTTTTTTCTGGATAGTTTTTACTTTTTTACTAAGCAGGTTAGAAATAATTGTCAAAAGAAAGATACCCCCAAAATATACCAGCGGAAGGCTCCAGTGAATGGTCGTTGCATAGACGGCTACAAAAGCGATTCCTACTATAACGGGAAAAAGAATATTTATAAAGGAGGCTACGAATTTCTCAGTGTCTATTCTTACTTTCTGCAAGATACTCAGCGTTTCACCACTTCTTGCATCTTCAAATTCCTGGTAAGGAAGTTTCATAGCATGTTGTAATCCTTCCGTAAAAATGGTGGCTCCAAATTTTTGGGTAATGAGGCTGAGAAAATAATCCTGGAACGCTTTGGCAATACGGCTTACCATGGCCACGGAAATAGAGGCAACCAGCAGCCAGACAACACCATAAATTTTTTTGGTATTAGCAGTTTTTTGTACAACACCTGCTGCATCCAGTTTTACCCCGGTGTCTATATATTCTTGTTGGGTAAATAGAAAATCATCCCCGCTCAAAGGCGCTACCTTTTGGTGGTAGCTTCCAAGATTTACCAATTTTCCGAATATGATCGGATCAACAAGTGAGAATCCAATGTTGATGGCAGCCAGCAGCAATACAAGTCCAACGAGCCATTTATAAGGTTTCAGGTATTTAAAAAGTATTTTCATGTCAGCTATTAAAAATTAAGAGTAATGGCTATGCAAAAATCATGTGAATAGTTAATCAGGTAATTATGGCATTCCTTTTTTGGCAGCAGCCTATCGAATATACGAATCTCTTGCTGTTCCATCGGGCAAACTGTCATGCAGAAAAACCTGTGGGTATACAATATAACTCTTCACTATTTCTTTTGTTGCGGCATATGCCAACAAGTTATCGGCAATGTATTGAATCGGCGTTTGCAGTTGAACCAATTTCCGGGCTGCCGACTTATTGATGGCATACGCATAGGTAAAGTCATGAAACCCGGCTTTTTTCAGGTGTGGCGAAAATGGCTTTGCATAAAGATTGCTGATTACCTGGTGATCCCACTTTAATTGTTTAATGGAATGCTGAATATGGTAAATTATTTTTTTGAATCGGGTACTCAGATTATTCATCCCGTTTTTATCCCAACCCCACATCAGTAATTCGCAATCGGGAGGCGTTTCCTTCAATATTTCAGGAATACATTTCAACATTTTTTCATCAGGCACTGCATCATCTTCAAAAATCAGCACCCGGGTATAATTTTTCGCCAGCATTTCTTCATACATCATCCGGTGGCTCCAGGAACAGGCAATTTCTCCATGCTTCATTGTTTTGCTGAACCGATGATGCTGACGGGTAAATGTTTCGTTGAAAAGACCTTTGGTTTGCACTTCCTCAACAGTGAATTGATTTTTATCGGCTCCAAAAAAGAAAGTATAGTCTAATCCTTTGAAACGTTCAGCAAATAGTTCTCTCCGGGTAACAGCAGCTTCCACACTGAGTACATATATTTTGTCGTAATAGTCGTTAAGCAATTGGAAATATTCCTGCATGAGGGGAGAATTGCAGTAAAGATAAAGAACCATTGACGTATTGACCAGTTACAAGGCGGGGAAATTTTTTGCATGTATGACCTTTATGGCCTGGTTAACATGCCGGTGTTCGTGTTGTATAAGAAGGGCTATTGTTCTTCGCAAACTCAACGTCACCAATTTTGATACTGGTGAAGTGATATGTATTTTATCAATATCAAGGTGGGTGCAAGCTGCTATATAATCAAGCAGGCTGTCAAGGTGTTTGTGAAACCGTTCCAGTATTACACCGTCAATATCACTTTTAGCGGGTAAAAATATTGTAGGGGAGTTCAACTTCTTTTTGGGGATTTCCTGTATTTGATCGACAAACATTTTTCCAAACAAGCCACTTAGAGGATTCCAGTTTTCCCAGAAGTTCATTTCAAATTTCCCTTCTGCTATTTTTTTCAAAGAAGGAAAGTATAGGCAATCAGAAATAATAAGATGATCCAGGCATTGGCCTATACTCCAGTTTTCGTCTCCAGGTTTCCAGTTTAGTTGTGCAAAGGAAAGGTGGCCGAAACTTGCCTGAACTTTCTCTTTCGCAAGGTTTCCCCTTTGCAATATTTCCCGGATAAAGGCCTCGTCTTTCATTATCCCGATTGTTTCAGCAAGTTAATAATATCAGGTCATATCTTTGATATTGTCATTATCACCAAACTATGTCATCCTTAGTTTCTATTGCACTTTGTACCTACAATTCCGGAAGGTTTCTTACAACCTTGCTGGAAAGTCTTTTGCAACAAAGCTATAAGAATATTGAGATTATATGCTGTGATGATAAGAGTACTGATGATACAGTGAAAACATTGAAACAATTCAAGGCACAATACCCTGGGATATTTACGATATACAAGAACGATGAAAACCTTGGTTATATTAAGAATTTTGAAAAATGCCTGTCTCTTTGCAATGGCGAGCTGATTGCTATCGCTGATCATGATGATGTCTGGAAGCCACATAAAATTACCACTTTGGTAAATGCCATCGGCAATGCCATGATGGTATATTCAGATTCAGCTTATATAAATGAGACCAATAACGATACAGGAAAAAAAATCAGTGATATATTTCGTCTGCATGATTGCCCCAACCCCGATGCATTTATTTTTTATGATTTTATCTGGGGACATAGCATCTTATTAAAAAAAGAACTTCTTGAGTATGCATTGCCCATCCCCGATAAAATGCCCTACGATACCTGGCTGGCTTATACGGCAGCCTCCATTTCCCATATAAATTATGTTGATGAGCCGTTGACAAATTGGCGCCAGCACCAGGATTCATTTACTGCCGTCATGTTGGAAAAAAACAAGCAAAAAAAGGAAAACAAGAACAGGAAATATGATGAATATCAGGAAAAGTTACAGCGGATTGAATTATTGAAAGATAATGGGAGTTGTTCTGACAAAGCGTTTATGACGAAACTTTATTCAGCATATAGAAGTTTGGAGAATGGGTTTTCCTGGACACTTTTCTGGTTACTGGTCCGGTATCAAAGAACCTTGTTTCCCATTTGGCGAAGAAATTATATCAGTAAGATCAATGAGTTCAGAAAAATGGCAAGAAAAGTCACTAACTCCCGATAAAGCCCTTACTATTTTTGCCGTAACTAATAATATTTAGCAAGTAAACGTGGCAGGTATCTGTTGTCGAAATGCAGGTTGGGCTGTTCAATGATGTGTTGAATAGCCGATAAATCTATTTCAAAACAGGTTCCTTTGTTTACTTCAACATAATTTGATTTTGTATTAAGGAACAATTCAATGGCAGTTACAATTTCTTTTACCGGGTAATTTACCGGGCTTGCAATATTAATGACCCGATCCCTTACCAACTTATTTTTCATCAGTTGGTTGGCAATGAAAAATACATCATCAATATCAATGATATTTCTGCAGGCATTCGTCCATAAGTCAAAGTTGATTCCATTATTTATATGGTAATAAAAATAATTTAATACAGTATTGGGGTTGGGTGATTTTCCTGCCACGTTGGATACCCGGAAAATATAATACTGCGGTACGGTGGTTTGAATAATATTTTCAATTTTTAATTTATGCTGTACATATGCAGATTTCATTTCATCCGGGTCATAAATGCTGCAAGTGCTGAAGTAAACGATAGTTTTATCCCGATGTTGTTCGATAGATTTTTTAAGCAATGTTATTTCCCGGCTATAGGCTTCAGGATTTTTGGTTTTTGAGTTAGAGACGCCGGATGCAAAAATGAGGAACTTGTCGTCCTTGTTGTAGGATTCAAAACTATGGGCCAGTAAACCGTTTCCGATAACCAAAATTTAAATTCTCAAAGATGATTGATGTTGTCTTTNNATTGATGTTGTCTTTGGGGTCAGAAAGATAGGAATAATGTGCTTACGGGGTAACAGATTAATGTAAGACGGCTATTTGATTCAAAAAATATTCAATCGGGTTGACTGGAAAATTCCGTTGAAAAATGGAAAATGATTCCTTGCCCATTGCAGCCCAGTTATGGCGCTGCTCCCAGGCCTGTTCTAATGTCTGATTGATAGCTGCAGGGGTTACCTGTGAAACTACCCAACCATTTACATTTGTCTTAATCCAGGATGGCATATCCCCAACATTGCTTACCACTACTGGTCTTGCCATTGCTAAAGAGTCCATTACGGTAATGGGCATTGCATCAATATGGGTTACCTGTAATACGAGGTGAGATTGTCGAATGGCCTCTTTATAATTTGTCGCATTGCCATGTAAAATAATGTTCGCCTGTAGTTGGTGCTCCAGAATAATTTTTTGAAGCAACTCTTTGTCCTTTCCTGCTCCATAAAGATGAAGTTGCCAGTTCCTGCTTTTCCAGGCAGACCCCGCCAGGGCCTTTATCAATACATCCTGTGCCTTTCGTTCTATATCTAAAGCAGCGAAAACTGAAAATATATATTTCCCATCTACTACTTCAGGGTAGGGAGCCGGGGTTGGCGGAACATCAAATGTAAGCGGATTGAAAATATTTTCCTGGTTGGGAATGTTTAATGAATACGCTTCTTCGAGGGCCCGAAATATTTTTGGAGTATCACCTAAATTTTTTGATGCCTTATCTGCCCATTTTTGTAACAGGGAAAATTTACGGAGAGAAAATTTTTCATTAGTGTTATAGTTGTGGTAGATGAGTACATACTCCTTCATTCTATGAAAAAGCTTTTTAAAAGGTCCATGTGTTACATCTTTCCACCCACCCTGGTTCACAATTACTTTGTCATATTGCTCAAAGGGGACCTCAGCAACAGCTTTACTCAATTTTATTTTTCCTAATAATAATTGCTTTTTTGTTTCCTCTTTTCCGGGTAATAGAAATAGTTGGCAACCTGCTTCTTCCAGTTCTTTCATTCTTCCACTTTTCTCTGCACTGTCAAAACAGCATACATCCACATCGTACTGGCGGCGTGCCATCCATATTGCAGACTGGTACCAAAGTTCTTCACTACCACCCCAGGCAGAACCATTCATAACTGATAAAAAAAGAATTTTCGTCATATTAAATCTGCTAATCCGGACTTTTTATTAAAATTATCCTGCCCATCCCTCCCTGTCAAGGCTTCTGTATTGAATGGCTTCTGCAAGGTGTTCTGGTTTTATATCGGCACTTTGGGAAAGGTCGGCAATTGTTCTCGATACTTTTAATATTCTATCATAAGCCCTGGCGGAAAGATTCAATTTCTCCATCGCAATTTTTAATAAGTTAGCTCCCACTTGGTTGATCACACAAATTTCTTTGAGCATTTTGCTGCTTATTTGTGCATTACAATAAATTCCCGGATTGTCTTTATAACGGTTGGCTTGTATTTCCCGGGCAATAATTACCCTGTCACGGATACTGGCAGAATTTTCCTGTTGTTTGGTAGCAGATAATTCACTGAATGCAACAGGGGTTACTTCTACATGCAAATCAATCCGGTCGAGTAGTGGGCCGGAAATTTTATTTAAATACTTCTGTACTGTTCCGGGAGGACAAGTGCATTCTCTTTCAGGATGATTATAGTAACCACAGGGGCAGGGGTTCATGGAAGCCATCAGCATAAAGGATGCAGGAAAGTCAACTGCCACTTTTGCTCTTGAGATAGTAACTTTTCTTTCTTCCATCGGTTGTCGCATCACTTCCAGCACTGTTCTTTTAAATTCAGGTAATTCATCCAAAAACAAAACGCCATTATGCGCCAATGATATTTCGCCGGGTTGCGGATTACCACCACCACCTACCAGGGCCACATCACTGATGGTATGATGTGGTGAACGAAACGGCCTTTTAGAAACTAAAGTGGAATTTTCCGGCAATTTTCCTGCTACCGAATGAATCTTGGTTGTTACNNAAGAATCGTAGGCAATCGTTTAGCCAACATCGTTTTGCCAGCACCAGGAGGGCCAATCAAAATGGCATTGTGTCCGCCGGCTGCTGCTATTTCCAATGCCCTTTTAATATTTTCCTGGCCTTTTACATCGGCAAAGTCTATTTCAAAATCATACTGTGCATTAAAAAAATCATCTCTTGTATTAACGATAATTGGCTCGAGGCCTTTTTCTTCATTCTCAAAAAAATCAATTACTTCTTTGATATGTGTTACTCCATAAACTTTTAAGTTGTTCACCATGCCGGCTTCTTTAGCATTCATGGCGGGTACAATTAAACCTTTAAACCCTTCTTTTCTCGCCTGGATAGCAATCGGCAAAGCTCCTTTGATGGCACGGATCTCACCATCAAGTGAAA